>Ga0208129_1000761_pt1 | contig 13455 bp, 6 predicted proteins | sample ETNtaG_13_FD_185759 | JGI IMG/M metagenome (GOLD analysis project Ga0208129, IMG submission 185759) | Marine microbial and viral communities from oxygen minimum zone, Eastern Pacific Ocean - ETNP201306PF47B (SPAdes) (version 2) | ecosystem: Environmental > Aquatic > Marine > Oceanic ...
TCTGCCAAGTTCAAGTAGGAGTTATTGATGTGCTTAATGCTCCCAGGGATGCCTCCGTTGGGAATGTCGTCCTCACCCCACTCGGGATGATCCTCGGTTCCAAACTGGCCGTCAGGCCCGGGGTTATCAGCAGCCTTGTCAGCATCCGTCTGCGGGTTGCGGATAATGCTGTTACTGAAGATTCCCTCGTTGTTGAGCATGTACTGGGCACCAATAGTGGTAATCTGATCCTCCAACTCTATATCGCTCCAGTTCACAGTCATGTGGAGGTCCATATTCTCGGGCATTGGGATGTCAATGACAAAACCGACCGAGATGCTGTCCACTTCCTCGGGATCGAGGTCTTCGTTGCCACCTTGGATGGTCCTGTACTGCATCCCTTCATCGCCTCGAGCTGGATCCAAAAGAAACGGATACGATATACTCTCGCCCATGTACAACTCCTGAAGCGCTGGTGCCCGGAAACCAGTCTGGTATGTAGCGCGCAAGAGCACTCGCTCAGTTGGTGAATATTTCAAGCCCAACTTCGGGTTGTCGTCGCTGCCGAAGTCACTATAGTTCTCCACGCGCAACGCCGCCTGTATACCAAGGGAGTGGATGCCCGAGATTCGGTTGTCTTCACCGATCACTGGGATCATAAACTCGGCATAACCAGCATCACGATCCCGCCTTCCGGCATTGGATGTGCCGCCGGAGGCAACGATCTTGTTTGCCATGGAGAGACTATCCCCAACGTCACTCACTTCCTCCTTTGCGGTCTCGGCTCCGACAGCCATGGCGAGGGTGCCACCCGGTAGTTCAGCCAAGTCGCCGGCAGCTTTCACGTCGAACATCCGTAATTCAGACTCGGCACGTCGCATGGTGTTGACCCTGAGGCCGTCAAGAACGGACGGACTATTGATCCCCAGACCAGCACCGAAAATATTGTATGCAGTGGCAGGATCACTCGAGGCCAGCGCTTCCTTGAAGGCGTCAGCAGAGACGAAATTCTGCCCGAAATCGACTGACTCGACCTTATTGTAGAGGAAGGCGGTCTCAGCCTGCCAATTGTCTCCAATGTCGAACTTGACACCCGGCAGAGCGCGAAAAACATCGGTCTCGATGTCAAAGAGGCGAGGCCCAACCTCGATGAGACGATGACGGAAGGTTGTGTCCTCACCAAACGGGTTAAACGCGTTGGACGCCGGCAGGATGCCCCACGTGTCGGTATTCAGGTCGCCGAACGCCGGTGTCGGAGCCATCTCCTGATGGGTCTTTAAGTTCCGATAGGTTGTATGCACGAACGCGGTGGCGTAATCAGTCAACGTGTAGTTGATTCGGCCAGATGCAGAATAACGCTCCATTTCGGGCGTCAGGGTCATCCACGGGTTATAGTCAAACCGGTTGATACCCGGCGCACCAATGATCTCCTCAGCAGTCGGGGTGCCGGTGCTGTCACCGGGTACCTGATAGAAACCAGACTCAAAACCATTCTCAGAACCTGGCAGAATCTTGATTGAACCCGGATTGCCGGAGGAAGAGCGAAAGTCGTAACCTTTCGGGCCCTGATTGGCGCTTGCCGAGTAGTCGCGATCGTCATACTGCATCGAGTTGCGCTGCATGTAATCAATGTTGACCCAGGCGTTGCCGTTCTCACTGACAGTGCCGCCTGTGATCGAGTAATGCTGTGTGGCCATGTCATCGTCGGTGGTGTTGCTGTAGCCCACGTTAATCTCCACGCCTTCGAAGTTGTCGCGAGTGATGATGTTTATTACACCGGCAACAGCGTCCGAACCATAAATGGCCGAAGCGCCATCCAGCAGAACCTCGATACGCTCCACTACTGCCATGGGGATGCCATTCAGATCGGAGAACGCCGTGGTCATATTCTGGGCCATTGAATAGTTACCCATGCGGCGACCATCGACCAACACCAGTGTGTACTGCATGCCCATGCCGCGAAGCGAGATGCCGGACGTACCCGGCGCGAACGAGTTCTGGAATTTCTCGTCGTACGACCCGGCGTTGTTCTGCGGCAGGCGGCGAAGCAGCTCACCCACGGTCTCGGCGCCGGAACGATTGATCTCCTCGCGGTCAATCCGCACGATTGGCGACGGTCCCTCCAACTCGACGGTCGGAATGTTGGAACCGGTGATGACCACGGGGGCCAGTTCGCCTTCATCATCCTGGGCGACAGCCGACACGGTAGCCAGCGGAATGCCCAAACTCATGAGGGCGGCGGTTTTCATGGCGGCCCTCATCCTCTTGGTTTTTGCTCTATAGGCACGTTTCATAACAACAGAATTTCTCTTGGTTTTTTTTGGTTGCTCCGTATTGCTTAATCAATTCAAGTCACAAGCCTCCACCAGTGAAAGCTTGTACACATATAAATTGCGGCGAAGCTGCTTGTGCTTCCCCACCCTGTCAAGGCATTTGATAGGCTTTTTTTCTTTTTTTAGCTTTTTTAACCTCGACGTTTAACCTCGGCGATTTGACGCCTCCCCGGACCTGGCCCATGTTGCCCCGCCTGAATTGAGTCTGGCCCAACCAGACCTCTCGGCCACCTTGGCCAAGCTGCGCGAAACTCCCGCTTTACAGGCCCTCCTCAAAGGCGCGGAGCGGGGAGGAGTGTTGTCTCTCGGCGGTGTCAGCCAAGGCGCTTGGGCCTTTTCGGCGGCTGTTATGGCCCATTCCACCAAGGGCCGGCCGGTGGTGGTCGTTTGCCCCACCGGCAAGCTGCAGGAGCAACTTCAGCAGGAGCTCGAGACGTGGCTCCCCGCTCTGGGCAAGCGCCTGGCCAAGCCGCCACAATTTTTCCCCGCATGGGATGTGCTGCCGCACGAGGCCCGGCTGCCGCACGCCGATGTGCTGAGCGAACGGCTCGAGACGCTCATCCGCTTGGCCAAGGGCCGCAAGCCAAGCGCCAGCTCCGCCGCGCCCGGCGCGGTCATCGTCACCACCGGCGTCGCCCTGCTGCAGCGGACGTTCTCCCCGGCCGATCTGAAAAAACGCTTTCGCCGCTTCCGGCTCGGCGACCGCATCGACCCGCTCGACCTCGTTGAGTGGCTCGAGGACCAGGGCTACGAGCCGGAGGCCCAGGTCAGCCAAAAGGGGGAGCTCGCGCTGCGCGGCGGCATCCTCGATGTCTTCCCGCTGGCCAGCCCGTGGCCGGTGCGCTTCGAGTTTTTCGGTGACGAGATCGAGTCGCTGCGAACCTTCGATCCGCAGACGCAGGTGTCCCGCGAGAAGATCGAGCGTGCCACGATCTCCCCCGGCGGCGAACTGGGTATCCTCAAGCAGCAACTCGCCGCCGACCCGGGCTACGTCACCGGCCGGCTGGGCGACTACCTCGCCGCCGACTCGATCTTTCTGCTGATCGATCCGGAGGAACTCGGCGGGCGCGTGGCCGATTACCTCGGGCAGGTGCCGGGCGGCGACCTGTTTCACGACGACTGGGAAACCGCGCTTGGCCAGGCGCACCAGCTCGGCACGATTGTCGAGGTTCGCGAAACCGGCGACAGTGACGACGACCCGCCGTTCCAGGGGCTCGACGCGTACCGGCCGCTGGGCGAGTCGTCGGGCGACCCGCAGATTGCCGACGCCCAGCGCCGCGAGTTTTTCAACCAACTGCACCGCTGGCTGCGCAACGGCTACACCGTCTGGACGGTCTGCGGCACGGAGGGCGAGTTGCAGCGGTTCGACGAGTTGTGGGCCGAGTACGGCCTGGCCAAGCGCGAGGTCGGGGCCAAGCCGGTGCGATTGCTCGGCAGCCTATCGCGCGGATTTCTCGTCGAGCCGGCCAAGCTGGTCGTTGTCACCGACTCGGAGATTTTTGGGCGCACCCGCACGCAGCGACCGCGCCGGCTCAAGTCGCCGCACGCAGCGGCGACGCGCTCGGCGCTGGAGATCGATTTCACCGACCTAAGCATGGGCGACTACGTCGTGCACTTGCAGCACGGCATCGGCCGCTACCTTGGGCTGAAAGTGCTGCCGGTCGGGACGCGAACGGCAAAAAACGGGGGCGGCGGCGAGGAGTGCCTCGTGATCGAGTACGGCACGCGCGACCCGGGACAGGAGCCACCCAAGCTTTACGTGCCGGTGACCGAGGCGCATCTCGTCAGCAAGTATGTCGGCAGTGGGCGGGCGCGGCCACCGCTCAGCCTCCTGGGCAGCAAACGGTGGGCCAAGGCCAAGGCCGACGCCGAGAAGGCGGTCGAGGATCTCGCCGCCGACCTGCTCAAGCTGCAGGCCTCGCGTGAGGCCCAGCCGGGGCACGTGTTCGGCGACGACACGCCTTGGCAGCGGGAGTTCGAGGGGTCATTTCCGTTCGAGGAGACGCCGGACCAGTGGTCGGCCATCGAGGCGGCCAAGCGGGACATGCAGCGGCCCAAGCCGATGGACCGGCTCGTCTGCGGCGATGTTGGTTTCGGCAAGACCGAGGTGGCCATCCGCGCGGCGTTCAAGGCGGTGATGGCCGGCAAACAGGTCGCCGTGCTGGTGCCGACCACCGTGCTGGCCCAGCAGCATTACAACACGTTCGTCGAGCGCATGGCGGAGTTCCCCGTGTCGCTGGAGCTGCTGTCGCGGTTCCGCTCGAAGAAACAGGCCGACGCCGTGGTCGCGGCGCTGGCGGCCGGCTCAGTGGACATCGTCATCGGCACACACAAGCTGGTCCAGCCCAGCGTCCGCTTCAGGGATCTCGGACTGGTGATCATCGACGAGGAGCAGCGCTTCGGCGTGCGGCACAAGGAACAGCTCAAGATGCTGCGGAAGACGGTGGATGTGCTGACGCTGACCGCGACGCCGATCCCGCGCACGCTGCACATGGCGCTCACCGGCGCGCGCGACATGAGCACCATCGAGACGCCGCCACAGGACCGGCTGCCGATCGAGACGACCGTCATCGAGTTCGATGAGACGACCCTGCGCAATGCCATCCAACGCGAGATCAACCGGGGCGGACAGGTGTTCTTTTTGCACAACCGCGTGACGACAATCGAGACGATGGCCGAGCGCCTCCGCAAGCTCGTGCCCAAGGCGCGGCTCCTTGTCGGCCACGGCCAGATGGCCAGCGGCGCGCTCGAGAAGGTGATGACCCGTTTTGTCGATGGCGACGCCGACATCCTGCTCTCGACGACCATCATCGAGAGCGGCGTGGACATCCCGAACGCCAACACGATCATCGTTGACCGCGCCGACCGGTTCGGCCTGAGCGAGCTGTACCAGTTGCGCGGGCGCGTCGGCCGCTACAAACACCAGGCGTACGCCTATTTGATTCTGCCGCGCCACGCCGCGCTGCTCGCCGATGCCCGCAAGCGCATCAGCGCGCTCAAGCAGTACTCAAAGCTGGGCAGCGGATTCAAGATCGCCATGCGCGACCTCGAGATCCGCGGGGCGGGCAACCTCCTCGGCGCACAGCAGAGCGGCCACATCACCGCCGTGGGCTTTGAGCTGTACTGCCAGTTGCTCAAGCAGAGCGTGAAACGGCTCAAGGGCGAAACCGTCGACCGGCGCGTCGAGGTGCGCGTGGCCATCGACTTTCTCGCGATGAATCCCGGCGAGGAGAAGAGCGCCGAGCGGGCGCCGCGGAAGAGCGCACCACCACGGTTTGAGGTGACCGTGCCGCGCGACATCGTCGCCGAGCTGGAGGACGACGACGAGGTGCCGGCCACCGCAGAGGAGCCGAGGGACATCGGCCGCGTACCAGCGTATCTGCCGTTCAACCACATCCCCGAGACGCGGCAGCGCATCATCCTTTACCGCAAACTGGCCGAGCTGACCAATGCCGCTGAGTTGGCCGAACTGAGGGAGGAGATTCGCGACCGGTTCGGCCCCATCCCCAAGCCGGTTGAGCGGTTGCTGCGCGTGGCGGAACTGAAGGTGCTGGCCGCCGCCAAGAACGTCACCGGGATCGAGGCCAAGGGCGACAAGATCATGTTGACCCGCAACGGCGAGCTGATCACGCTCGGCGGAAAATTCCCGCGCTTCGCCAAGCGCTCTCCTGATGGACGCCTAAACGAACTGCGAACTCTGCTCCTGGCGATGTAAGCCCTCCTCCGTTTATCCTCGATAGTCCGCTAGGCACGGGAACTTTAGGCGTTTCGCCGGCGATAAATTTGGGTTCGCTTGGCCAAGCACAGGCTTCAGCGCAGAAGATCTGCCGCATCGAGGATTCGCTTCTCGACGAACTTGGCCAGAGGTGTGGCCCGAACGATGGCTGTCTTTTTGGTCTGGCCCCGAAACCGCCGCATGACGGTCCGCACCGCCGCCACTGGATCGCCGTTGCGGTCACGCACCGGCAGGATGACAGTCACCGTCTTGTCACCGTGTGTGTAGCCATACTGTGCTGTCTTTACAACGGCTTCGGTGACTTCGGTGGCGACCTGGCCAAGCTTGGTCTTGTCCAGGCTCCCGACTACTTTCAGAGGTTCGTCCGGTTTGGCCCTGGCAAAGATCTGGACATCCTCCAGCCGTTTCCAGTCTGCTTTCATATCCATGACCAGCTGCTGCGCAAGGATGACAATGGGCGTGTATGTTATCTGGGCGTTGGCAAAGTGGGCGGAGGTGTCTCCATAGGTGATAAAACCCACCCTGCCTGCCAGGTGCTTGCTGTCGATAAAAGAGGAAACGAGAGTGCCCTGATGGTAGCAGCTCATTTTGTTGCCACGGCACACAACGCGCAGAGTGTTCCATTCGCCCTTGGGCAGGTTGAGGGTACCGCTTGTGTTCCAGGTGGTCGCTGGCTGCCCGTCAAGTATGTTCATCCAAGTGACTTTTCCATCGAGCGAGTTGATGACCAGCACGTAATGATTTTTCGGGTTCCTTGCCCGGAAAACGATTCCGGCTGCCTGGCGAAATGAACCTCCACCAATAAGAACCCGGACGGAAAAGGCGAAGTCGCCAAACTCAACCCCTTCATAAAGGCAGAGGGATGAACCGGTCTGTAGCGGGCTATTGGAAATCTGGCCCAGCACGCTGCGACTGACCAAGCTGTCGTTGCTGGAATTCTCCGGTGCGTCCAAAGTCGGTGCCTGGCTCTCAAACACCCTCCACTCGCCGGGCTTGCCTTGGCCAACGTGGCTGGTGACAAAGCCTTTGGGCACCCCGCTTTGAGCACCATCAAAATTGAGCAGTTGCAACTCGTCCGCCACTGCGCAAATCGGGAGCAACGCGGCGGCAATCATGCCGAGAACTTGACGATTCATCGCCGCCAAGGCTAACAAAAGAAAGACGGGCCGCAAGCACGGCCCGTCGCAAACTTGTGTCGCCAGCGGTTATTCCTTCCAGATCATCTCGGCGACCGTCTTGCCGGAGGGAATGAACGGCAGCACGTGCTCTGTGTATGGCACGATGACGTCGAGCACGTATGGCTGGTCGGAGTCGAGCATCCGCTTCATCGCCGCCTTGAGATCGCGCTTGTACATCACCCGCTCAGCCGGCACGTCAAAGCCCTTGATCACTGCAACGTAGTCGGGGTAAATCTGCCTCATGTCCTCCAGGTCGCCGAGGTAGGTGTGTCCGCGGTTGCCGTCGTAAAAACGATCCTCCCACTGCATGACCATGCCCAGGTGCTGGTTGTTGAGGATGATCGCCTTGGCTGCGATTTTCTCGATGCGCGCGGTGGCCAACTCCTGGATGTTCATCAGGAAAGAGCCGTCGCCGTCGATGTCTACCACCTGCTTGTCCGGGCACGCAACCTTGGCCCCCAGCGCCGCCGGGTAGCCAAAACCCATCGCACCCAGCCCGGCGCTCGTGATGAACTGCCTCGGTCTGTCCGACATATAATACTGGCCGGACCACATCTGGTGCTGGCCGACGCCGGTGGTCACGATGGCGTCGCCGCCGGTCAGCTCGTAGAGTGTCTCAACAACCATCTGCGGCAGGATGACCTCGCTCTCGGAGTCAGCGAGGTGATCCTTCATGTGCTGCGATTTCATCACCTCCTCGGTCACTCGGTAGCTGAACGGCGCCTTGGCCTTCCACCGGGCGATCTGCTCCTGCCACGCGGTGAATTTCTTCTGCAACGGTCGCTCGTTGACCATGTCGGCCAGACGCTCGAGCACGTACCGGATCTCGCTGATCACCGGCAGGGTGACCTTGCGGTTCTTGTTGATCTCGGACGGGTCGATGTCAATGTGGACAATCGTGCCGTGCTCGCAGAACTTGTCGACCTTACCGGTCACGCGGTCGTCGAACCGCACGCCAAAGGCCAGCAGCAGGTCGGCGCCCTCGGCCACTTTTTGCGCGTTGCCCTCGGCATCCTTCTCAAACTCGCCGCTGACAGCCCAGTTGGCATACGCCGAGCCGTGCATGCCGAGCCAGCGCAGGGACAGCTCATGCGTCTCCGGGAACGCCCCCACACCCATGATCGTGCTGGTCACCGGGATGCCGGTCGCCTCCACCAACCGCCGCAACGGCTCGCTGGCGTCGGCGCTGATGATGCCGCCGCCCACGTAGAGCACCGGACGTTCGCTCTTCTCGATCAGCCCGATGATCTCGTTGAGTTCCAACTCGCTCGCCTTCCGGTTCTCGGGGTCGAACCCGGCGATGTCGACCTCGGCCGGAAAGAAGACCTGCGCGCGGGTCTGCTGGATGTTTTTCGGCACATCGATGACCACCGGGCCGGGCCGACCGCTGGTGGCGATCTTGAACGCTTCCTTCACCACGGTCGGGATTTCGTTGACGTCGGTGACGAGGTAGCTGTGCTTAACAACTGGCAGGGTCAGCCCGTAGAAATCGGTCTCCTGAAACCCTCCCTTGCCGATCATCGCCTGCGGCACCTGGCCGGTGATGGCGACCAGTGGGATCGAGTCCATGTACGCGTCGGCGATGCCGGTGACGAGGTTGGTGGCGCCGGGGCCGCTGGTGGCCATGCAGACGCCGGCCTTGCCGGTGGCGCGGGCGTAGCCCTCCGCCGCAAACGCCCCGCCCTGCTCGTGTCGCGGCAGGATGGTGCGGATCTGCTTGGATCGTGTCAGCGCCTGGTGGAACTCCATGCTCGTACCGCCCGGGTAGGCGAATAGAGTGTCCACGCCTTCACGCTCGAGTGCGCTGACGAGGATCTCGGAGCCGAGCATGCTCGGCCCAATTTCGCCCTTGGCCTTGGTTTCTGTCACCGCCTGGGTTTCCGTTTTCTCGCTCATTTGATTGTTCGGTTCTGCAAAAAAAAACCCACGACCGTTGGGGTCGTGGGTGTCTTGGAAATTTTAACTTATCCGCAACAAGCCCGACCCCGGCCGAGTACCAGCACGGCCAGCCCCATAACGCTTGTTGCCACTACATTTTCCATAGCAGGCGGATTGGTAGCCCGGTCGCCTCTGCACGTCAAGCGGGAAAAGTGCCAATTTTAGAGGTGAAGGGATAGCCGCCTTGCTTGGCCAAGCGCTCACTCGCCGGTGGGCTCGGGAGCCTCGGCTTCTTCGGCCGGTTCGGCCTCTTCGTCGGCTGCCGGCGCCTCCTCCGCTGTTTCGCCCTGGATTGTGGCGAGGATTTTCTGCGCCAGTTCCGGGTTGTCCTGCAGCGCCTGCCGGGAGGCTTCCTTGCCCTGGCCGATCATCTCGCCCTCGAACTGCAGCCACGCGCCTTTTTTCTGGATGACATCCCTGGCCAATCCGACAGCGATCAGGTCGCCCTCCCAGTTGATGCCCTGCCCGTAGATGATGTCGAACTCGGCCTCCATGAACGGCGGCGACACCTTGTTCTTCACCACCTTGGTGCGGATGTGGTTGCCGATCACGTTGCCCATGTTGTCCTTGAGCTGTTCGCGCCGCCGGATGTCGATCCGCACGCTGGCGTAAAACTTGAGCGCCTTGCCGCCGGGCGTCGTCTCCGGGCTGCCGAACATCACGCCGACTTTCTCGCGCATTTGGTTGGTGAACAGGCACATCGTCTTGGACTTGCCGAGAATGGCGGCCAGCTTCCGCAGCGCCTGGCTCATGAGCCGCGCCTGCATGCCCATCGTCGCCATGCCCATGTCACCCTCCAGTTCCGCCCTCGGCACGAGCGCCGCCACGGAGTCGATCACGATCACGTCCAGCGCGCCGGAGCGGGCCAGCGTCTCGCAGATCGTCAGCGCCTCCTCGCCGCTGTCCGGCTGGGAGATCAGCAACTCCTCGAGGTTCACCCCCAGCTTGGCCGCGTACGACGGGTCAAGCGCGTGCTCGGCGTCGATGAAGGCCGCCGTGCCGCCGGCTTTTTGCGCATTGGCCACGATGTGCAGCATGACCGTCGTCTTGCCGGACGATTCCGGCCCGTAAATCTCAATGATGCGCCCGCGCGGCACGCCGCCCACCCCCAGCGCCATGTCAAGGCCAAGCGAGCCGGTGGAGATCGCGTCGATCTTGAGGTTCGCCCCCTCGTCGCCGAGGCGCATGATCGAGCCTTCGCCAAAGCTCTTGGTGATCGCGGCGATGGCGGACTCGAGATCAGCGCTGCGTTTGTCCAGTCCGGCGGTCTTGGGGGTTGCTTTTGCGGCCATGTTCAGTTTCTCCGATGGGCAGATTGGCTACTGGATAAACTAAAAAAAGTCAATTCTTCCCGCTTGGCTCTCTCTCCGTTACACCTTGGCCAGGCGACATGGGGGAATACGACTTTGAGGTTGCGGTGATCGGCGGCGGCAGCGCCGGCTACGCCACCGCACGGACGACCGCCGGCGGCGGTCGTCGCACCGTCGTTATCGAGGGCGGCGGGGAACTGGGCGGACTGTGCATCCTGCGCGGCTGCATGCCGACCAAGGCGCTGCTGCACGCGGCCGATGTGCGGCACCAGGCCAGGCGCTCCGGCGTCTGGGGCTTGGAGCCGGGCGAGGTCGGCTTCGACTTCCCGGCAGTGATGCGGCGCAAGGCGGCGATGGTCGAGGAATTCGCCAGCTACCGGCGCGGCCAACTGCAGGACAGCCGCTTCAAACTGATCCGTGGCCCGGCCAGGTTCCGCGACCCGCACACACTCCAGCTCGACAACGGCCAAGCGGTCACCGCCGAACACATCATGATCTCCACCGGCTCACGAGTGGCCAACCTGCCGCTGCCAAGCTTGGCCAAGCTCGGCTGCATCACCAGCGACGACGCCCTGCGGCTCGAGTCGCTGCCCCGCTCGATCATCGTGCTCGGCGGCGGTGCGGTGGCGCTCGAATTCGCCCAGTTTTTTGCGCGGTTCGACGTCGCGGTCACCGTCCTTCAACGTAGCCCGCGCATTCTCAAGGCGTTTGACGACGACGTCGCCGCCGAAGTCGAGGCCGCCTTTCGCGCCGAGGGCATCTCCGTCCACACCGGCTGCTCGCTCATCGACGCGCAGCAGGACGGCAACGAGAAGGTGATCGTGTACGAACGCGACGGCGGGCAGCACAAAGTCCGCGCCGAAGCGGTGTTCCACGGACTGGGCCGCTCGCCGAACACCGGTTCACTCGCGCTCGAGAACGCCGGCGTCGAGACCGAACGCGGCCGCATCCTCTGCGACGCCCACATGCGAACCAGCGCGCCGCACATTTTCGCCGGAGGCGACTGTACCGGCCCGCACGAGATCGTGCACATCGCCGTGCAACAGGGCGAAATCGCCGCGCACAATATACTGCACCCCGCCGAGCCGCGCCCCATGGATTACCGAATGCTCATCAGCGTGGTATTCACCGACCCACAGGCCGCCACCGTTGGCCTCACCGAAAAGGCGGCCAAGGCGCAAGGCATCCCGTGCCTTACCGCGAGTTATCCGTTCAACGACCACGGCAAGTCGATCATTATGGAGGCGATGCACGGCTTTGTGAAACTGCTGTGCGATCCCGAGTCGGGCGAAATCCTGGGTGGCGTCTGCGTCGGCCCGATGGGCGGCGAATTGATCCACGAGATCGTCACCGCCATGGCCAAGCGCATGACCGTCGCCGAGCTGGCCGCCACGCCACACTACCATCCCACACTGGCCGAGATCTGGACCTACCCCGCCGACGCCCTAACGGAAGAGATCACTAGGTGACAAGCACGGTTGATTTTCTGTAATTGCCAATAGCCTGCAAAAAGGTTAATATTGGTTCGCAATGCAAATGAACCCAAAGGCCCAAGCCATCGACTGGGCGCCGCCACTGGAGGGGCAGGACGCCACCGCGGCGGTCGAGTGGCTTTTGCAGTTTGCCACCCGGCACCGGGCCAGCGACGTGCATCTGCACATGGACCGTGAAGGATGCCGCGTGCAATTCCGGCTCGACGGTGTGCTCACCCATGTCGGCACGCTCCCGGCCGAGGCGGCCAAGCTGATTCTCGGCCGGGTCAAGTACCTGGCCAAGCTCAAGACCTACGTCGAGTCGCTGCCACAGGACGGCCGGATTGCCGCCGACGAGGTGGGTCTGGCCAGCGATGTACGCGTCTCCACCTACCCGACTGTGACCGGCGAAAAGCTGGTGCTGCGCCTCTTTTATGAGGAGCACCAATTGGCGCTCAATCAACTGGGGTTTCCCGCCGGGGTGAATGAGGCGCTGGAGCACCAACTGGGCATCCGCTCCGGCATGATCCTGCTGACCGGCCCGGCCGGCAGTGGCAAGACCACAACGATTTACGCGCTGCTACAGCGACTGTTCGAGACTGATTCCTGCCACGTGATCACGGTGGAGGACCCGGTCGAGCGGGTGATCCCCGGCATCATGCAGACGGAGATCGACCTCGAGCGCGGGCTGACGTTTGCCAAGGCGCTCAAGCATCTGCTGCGGCAGGATCCGCAGGTGCTGGTGATTGGCGAGATTCGCGACGAGGAAACCGCGGCGATCGGCCTGCGCGCATCGATGACCGGCCACCTGGTTATTGCGACGCTGCACGCAGGCTCATGCCGGGGAGTGGTCGAACGACTGAACGCTCTTACAGACGATTCCAACCTCGTGGCCAGCCAGTTACGGTTAATTCTCAACCAACGGCTGGTGCGCAAGTTGTGCGCGGATTGCTCCGGCAAAGGGTGCGCAGCCTGCTTCGGCTTCGGTCTACGCGGGAGGGTGCCGTTCCTGGAAATGCTGCGCGTCGACGCAGCCAACCAAGGAGCGATCGAGGCCAAGCAATTGGCCAAGCTCGAGCCGGACCTTTCATTCGAGCAATCACGCGACGACCTGCTTGGCCAAGCGCTGACGACCGAGATTGAAATTAACCGACACTTACACCTATGAACACCGAGGAACTTGCCTTCGTTAACCGGCAGTTGGCCGGGATGCTCAAGTCCGGCATCCCGCTCGAGGCAGGGCTGAAAAAGATGACCGAATCGATGAGCAGCGGTCGGTTAAAGGATCAGCTTGGCCAGCTTGGGGACCGTCTCGAGAAGGGCCAGGCCGTTGAGCAGGCGGTCGAGGGGCTCGATCTGCCGGACACCTATAAGCGGCTGCTGGTGCTTGGCCAGGAAAGCCAAAGTATGCCCAAGGTGTTGAGTTGTGTGGCCGACTATTACGAACGCATCGGCACGCTGGTGACCCGCCTTCGAGGCCTGGCCATCTACCCGATGCTTATCCTGGTT
>Ga0208129_1000777_pt1 | contig 13319 bp, 6 predicted proteins | sample ETNtaG_13_FD_185759 | JGI IMG/M metagenome (GOLD analysis project Ga0208129, IMG submission 185759) | Marine microbial and viral communities from oxygen minimum zone, Eastern Pacific Ocean - ETNP201306PF47B (SPAdes) (version 2) | ecosystem: Environmental > Aquatic > Marine > Oceanic ...
CGTGAAATCACCTCAGCCCAGGGCATCAGCATGCTGCCTTTCTTCAAAAACGAATCGCCTACGACCGAGACGCGCACCCTCTACTGGCAGCACGAGATCAATGCAGCCATCCGTGAGGGAGACTGGAAGCTCGTCACCGTAAACGACCGCGACGATACAAAATGGGAGCTTTACAATCTGTCAGAAGATCGCAGCGAGACGGATAATCAGATTGCTGACCACCCGGAGCTGGCCGCACGCCTGAAGACGAAATGGCAAACGTGGGCGGAGCAGGCGAACGTACTGCCATTCCCTGAAACTCGAAACAATCTGAAAAGGGTGCCTTGGCCGCCAAGGCCCTGGCCGCAGTAAACTTTGGAATCTGGCGCGTGGTCTATGTCTCGCCTGAGGAGTGATGTACCACGATCCCGGTGAACAAACTGAAAGACGTAGTCGTAATTATCCAATCCTCTGCATTGCGCCTGATCCTGTGGCCATAGGCTGCCACCAGCCTGTGAGCCAAACTGAATAAATTCAGCGGAGTCTGCAACTGTTGCCGCTCGAAACGGTAATCTGCCGTCCGAGCACGGCCTGCATCAATGATCGATGCGGGTTGAGCCCATGATGCTGCTGCGGACCTGTAGGCCGGTAAATCCGACGAGAAAAATCCCAGGCACGATGGAGAGCATCCCCAGGACTGCGCTGACCTGTGCGATGGCGCTCAGGTAGAGAATGTAACAAGTCAGCAGTGTGCCGAAGACGACAAGATCGAATATCTGGCCAATGATCATCCAGGCACATCGAGCCCCATATCTTTCAGAGGCCACCCGAATATCAGAGATTTTCAGCAACCGCACCCAATCGATACCGGACACGGTGAGCAGAAAGCTGAGAAATGATGAAAAGGCCAGACATTCAAAGACAGCCCGTTCGTCAGAGGGAGAAACCATCAGCATGAGGAGGCCAATGTAAATGCTGAATGAGGCACTCGCGAACATCCAGTCCTCCAGGCTCCATTGCGTCATCCCGTCAAAGAATGAATCCTGATTCGCTCGAATTGGAATAGCCGGTTCGGGGTTATTGACGCTGGGCTGTTGTGGAGCATCCATGCCCGGTTTCTACTGGAAGGCCCCGATCTGTGCACGATTCAATGCGTCAGTTGGCAGGCCGGCTGTGAACACAGGAACGCGTCAGAGAACGGTCCACGCCGCACTCATGATTCCATTCCGGATGTCCGCGGCACACTTGACCACGAGCAGTCCCCCGGGAATCAGAGCCAGCACTGCGAGTGCACCACTTACCATGCCCACCAGGAGGAGCATCAGACCAACTCCAAGGAGAAGGGCTACAAGCACCAACAGATCCAGAGCAGGCCCCAGGATCATCCAGATGCAGCGGAGCCTGAATCTGCGGCTCGCCTGTGGAATGTCGCTGATTTTCAGCCCATGAATCCAGTCCAGGCCCAGAATCACAATGGTGAAACTGATGAGTGACGAGATGAAGACGGATGCGTTCACGTCCTGTCCTTCCCCGGGTGTAGACATGACCATAATGATCCCGGTGAACAGACTGAAAGACGTAGTCGTAAACATCCAGTCTTCCGCGCTCCACCTGAGGATGACGGAAAAAGTAAACTGGTCTGCCCCCGCTTCTACTGATGCTGCTTTCTCTCTATCGACTTTCATTCTCCAGTTTCTATTTGAAGGTTCCCCATCATGCATGGAAAGTCAGCAAATTACTGCAACGCTCTTCGTCCTCCACGATCCTGAATGACGCACCCAAACCAACTCTCTGAGTTTTCGTTGCTTCTGCTTCTGATGTTGTTGCCCAGTATCCGGGCCTACGATTCGCCGCACGGCACGGCGACGATTCCACCGCACGACCGCGCATGGATCGAGACCAGGAAGCCGGACATTGATACGGTCCTACTGTGGAAGTTTAGTCCTGAAGGTGCAGAGGAAACCATCGAGGAGGATGAGCTTGAGGAAGATCTGTTTGCTGAGGGGGAAGGGGCTGACGAGGACGATGCTGAGCTCGCCCGACTCCCGGGCGCGAATGATGCCGTTATGCCGCGTCTGAAGGGAGGCGTGAAAATTGGAAAGGCCGGTCGCTTTGGCGGAGGGCTGATACTGAATGGCACGGGCCAGGCAAATGCGGAGGGGCTGAACCTGAAGAGCATCCTGCTCGGGGACAAAGGTCTCACCCTGGATATGTGGGTCCGGCCCGCTGGCGGTCCCGGAGCCAAGAAACCGCAGCGGATCCTTTCCATCCCGTCGATTGACGGAAAGGACGCGCTAGGTTTGTCACTTGAATCGGGTGGACGCATCGCGGCCGTATGGCGAGGAGAGAAAAAGCTGGTGCATTCAGAGCGTTGCCCGGCCGACCGCTGGACACACCTCGCGCTGACGCTGACGACGACCGGGGCATCGAGAAAAATCAGACTCGACCTGCAGATGGTCTGGACGAGCCTGCGTCTGGATGTGAACGGCATCTCGACCAAGGCAGATCGCCCGTTGTGGCTGAATGGTGATACTGAAGATCGGCAGGTGGCCCGAAGACGGTGCTTCGGCAAGACGGCGGGATCGAAGGTTGTGATTGGCAGCGGAGTGGTGGCAGCAGGCTTCCGCGGGACGGTCGACGAAGTGCGGCTGCGCAGACGGCCCCGCTTCTTCTATTCCTGGGATTTTGGATGGCAGGAGGCAGCCGCAGACAAGGTCCCGCGCCCCATGGACAACGAGTACTTCAAGCCCGGGAAAGTGCTGACGCGTTTTCGTTTCGATGGCAACCTCAGGCCGGATGTCTTCGCCGGATTTGGCCTTACTGGCGAAGACTCCGCCGACAAGAGCCACTTCGTCCAGGGCATCAAAGGCCGCGGACTCGACCTGAGCAAGGTCGATGAGACGAGTTTCTCCATGCGAGGCTACCGCGCTCTGCCCGAGACCGGGTCGGTGGAATTCTGGCTGCGACCTAAGGACTGGCACAATTTCTACCAGGGGGAATACCACGGCACGGACGTCAAACATCTCCGGCTCATGAATCTCATCTATGAGAAGGCGTTGCACAACGCGGCCACAAAGAACATCGAAATCTTCAAAGGCCGCTCGGGGCAGGTGGGCAAAGTCCAGTGGGACAAGATTCATCCCGGTACCTGGACGCATGTCCTTTTCTCCATCAACAAGGATCGCTCGACTGCTTACGTCAACGGCCGCAAGCAGAAGCTCAGGCAGGTGGGTCTGGTTACCCGCGGCCATCCGCACTCACGCAATGCGCACAAGGCCTGGCTGGAACTCACCGGGGGCAAGGAAGACGGCTCCTATCGCCTCACGTTCGTGCCGTCGCCCACCGTCATAGATGAGCTGAGCATCTACTCGTGGGATATGGATGCCAACGAAGCCTGGAACGCCTACGCCCGGTGGATGCCACAGGATCGAGTAGCGATGAAGGTGCTGCCCGCTTTCGGCCTCACCTTTGATTACTTCGCTCATTCATGGAGCATGAAGGAACGGCTCGTCATGAAACTTGCCTGCCTCGCCGTCAATGGGGTCAAGCCGGCCAGGGCCGATCTCGAAATTCGGGATCAGGACGGGCAGCCCGTTCACCTGGCGAAGGGACTTGAATTGGATGAAACCGGCCAGGTGACAGTGACGGTATCAAAAGCGCTCAGTTTCGGAACGTATTCGGTAATGGTTCGTTCCTACAGCAAAGCTAACGAGATTCTCAAACAGAAGGCGTTGATGTGGGAGCGCGAACGCCCTGCCTGGTTGGAAAACACCCTCGGCAAAGAACGAACAGTTCCCAAGCCCTGGTCGCCTATCAGAGTGGAGGGGCCGAAACTGCAGACCTGGGGGCGAAACATCGCCCTTGGAGATAACGGACTTCCGCAGCAGATAAAGACGCTTGGTCGCGAGATTCTGGCGCGACCCGTTGCGATGTCGTGGCGCGTGGCAGGCAAGGATGCCCGAGCGAAGCCGTCAGGCTTGAGCTTCACGGAAAAGGCAGAGGACCGAGTGGCCTGGCAGGCGTCTCTCACCGGTGGAGGTCTCAGGGCCACGGTAAATGCCTGGATGGAATTCGATGGCCTCATCTACACTGACGTCGAATTGCGACCGGAAGAAGATGAACTCGAAATCCAGGAACTGAAGATCGAAGTGCCGATCCGAAAAGACGCGGCGACGCAGTTCATCGCCAACGGGGGTGGGGGCAACTTTCGCGCCTCAGTCATCTACAGAGAGATTCCAGCAGATAAGCCCTGGGCCTGGAACAGCGCCGAACAACCTTACCCCGGGTTCCAGCGCGCCCTGCGAGGAGGCAACTACCTGCCGCAGATCTGGATCGGCAACGACCAAGTTGGACTCAACTTCTGCGGCGAAAACGATTCTGGCTGGACTGTTGACGAAAAACTCCCTGCCCAGGAAATCCTGCCCGGCGATTCAACGGTCATCTACAGGATGAACATCATCGCCAGACCGGTGAAAATTGGCGCGGAGGGCCGACGATTCCATTTCATTCTCCTCCCCACACCGGCCAAGCCCGAGCCAGTCGGCTGGCGCGGCGACTGCAACATCGGCGGCGTGACATTCGGGTCCGTGGATACGTTTGGCGGTTTCAACATGAAGGCGGACCCTAGAGACCCGTTACCCAACGACAGTTTTCGAGTCGAGCCGCGCAGTTGGGAGCACGCGACGGAGATGTCCAGGCAATGCCGCGGCAAGTGGGGGCAGACTTTTCTTTACACGGACGCGTCATGGCCCCGGCCGGGCCCGGGTTTCAAGGATTGGGACCATGACCTCTGGGCTGGCGCCGGGCGCATCGCCTGGACACCGGAGTTTGAGGACTACTTTGTCTGGGCTGTGAACGAATATCTTCGCCGAGACCTGATCGACGGCGTCTACATTGACGATGTCTCCGTCGGCCGAACGCTCTCCCTCGCTTCGACCGCCTACGAGTTTCCAGGAAACAAGAACGGGAGACGCCAGGGGTTCACTGTGATGGCACAGCGCAGGGCGTTGCAGCGACTCTGGCGACTTTTTCAGGCAAGAGGGACGAAGCCCCAAATCTGGCTGCACATGACCTACTGTTATGAGCTGCCCATGTTCAGCTTTGCCAGGTATCTGCTGAACGGCGAAATTTTCAGCGGCATCAAGCCCTGGGGAAAGCGGGACGTGATGGACTGCTGGAGTCCGACCGCGCTGCGAATTCTCGGCGGCTCGGCCAAGTGGGGCGCGGGCATGGAATTCAAAAGCATCCTCGACTCCCTGGATACCGTCCCCCTCCCGCGGCTGGCCGAAGCAAAGTATCCTCATTCGAGGGCACAGACCGCAGCATTTGTCACCAGCGATTCCGGCCTTGGGCAGGGACTGGCGCAAAGCCTGGTTCTGAAACTGAAACCCACCGGATTCTTCAGTCCCGATATCAAGGTCACACCATGGTGGAAAGTTTCCCGTCTCCTGGACATCCGTTCGCCCGAAGGCTCCAGGCTCACGGCTGCCGTCTATGCTTTGCCGGATCGCGCCTTTGTTTTCATTTCCAACCATGACCGCAAGGCAAACGAGGTCAGCCTCAGCATTAAGCCGGGAACTCTCTTTCCAGGTCAGGCCCGAATCGTCTGGCGCGACCTCGACCCGGGTCTCAAGCCACCCACCTCCACCATCGCCAGCCAGGAAGACATTGCTAATGCCACCAAGCCCCTCGAAACCGCCACACTCGATCAGGAGGATGAAGTTACCGAGGAAACTCTTCTCAATGAACTGGAAGGCACGACACAGGAAGACCGTGAACTGGCCGGGCTTGTGCTGAAAACGAAGGGGAACGCCGCGCAAGTAGTCATTCGGCCGCGCGATTACAGAATCCTGGAGGCGAAACCGGTCCGCTGACGTCATCGCCTGCTGCTTACCCGCTATTCTTCATTCTGTGCACGGGGGCCAAAGTGTGGCGGCTCGTCTCCGTATTCCAGAGCGCCTAAATCCGGCGCTGTTCCCTGGAAGTTGTCGTTCAGATTCGGGAGCACGACTCCCTTGTCCACGGCGTCGGACTTTTCGGCGAGGCGGAAATCGAGTTCGTCGATGGTGTACTCTTTATCACGGTTGGCTGGCGGCTTCAGGCCGCTGGCAAAACAGGTGGCCGGGTCAATCATGTACGCTCCCCGCCCTTGATAGATTTGGCCGGCCTTCTTTGCATCGGCAATCGTTTTGTAATCGGTTCTTCGATTCCATCTGGCGAACTTCTGAAAACCGCCGTAGCCGTCGCTGTCGATATCGAAGTCGCGGCAGTTAGGCGTCCCGACATAGAGCCCGGTTCCGCTGGCGGTGAGAAACAGGTTATTGCGCATGACGACGTTCAGGACACTCTCGCTGGCCGGGACAATATTGAAAGCGTTTCGCTGCTTCATGCAGGTGTTGTGAATGAGCAGCACGCCCGTGGTGTGATTGTGCAGTTTGAACGGCGAATAGGTCGCGTTGTAAATGAAATTGCGAAAGATATAGACCGGGCCGGCGCGGCTGGGTTGGACGGTGATCCCGTGGGCCACATTGCGGATACGATTGCCCCAGACACGCATGTTGAATTCACAATGGTCCGTCTCGATGCCGTCGTCTGTGCAGATGTTCATGTCGTTGTTATAGAAGTCACACGCGGACGCAGTTCCATGACCCGTGCCGTGCATGCCGTCCCCCACGTTGTACATCCGGTTGTGGCAGACAACATGACCGCCTCCGCTGATGTAGGTGAGACAGTATGATTCGATCCCTTTCGTGCGGGGCCATTTCGTTGGCCCGACGATGTCATTGTCTGCAATAAAGTGGTGAACAGACTTGTTGTAGCCACCGTTCTGTGAATTGAAGCCCTTGCCGACTTCCCGGAACTTGCAGCGGCGAATGACGAAGTGGCTAGCGCTGTTCGCATTGATGGCATAAAAGGCCCCGCGCACGGTCAGGGACTCGAACCAGAGATGTTTACGATCCCTCGCATAAATGACAGAGCCTTTCGTATCGAAACTGCCACCCGCATCGATGATCGCTTCACCATCTCCCGCGCCTCTGAAAATGATCGGTTTGCCGGACTGGCCATCCGCTTTGATGGTGAACGCTGGATACGTGCCTTTGTGTAGAAGGAAAAGTGTGCCGGGCTTTGCCGATGCAAGAGCGGCAACAATTCCCTTGAATGGATCCGGCTCAGTGCCGCTGCCCCCTCCGTCTCCAGGCTGGACATGCACTTTCTTCATTCCCGGTGGCTCGAGCGGTTCTTTCCAGGTCTTCATCGTCAGAACCTGTTCCTCTCCACCGCCGTCCGGATCCTTCAGATTGAGTCTGACTTCGTAATTTGTATCCGGCTCAAGATCGAAGATGCTGCCGGCGAACATCCATCCGCCCGGCACACCGAGCCGCGTGGATTTGCCGCCCTGACTGGCATTGGGAATGCAGCGGAAAAGAGGAAAGCCCATCCGCCACTTCTCCTCACCCGTCTGCCGAAACCTGACCTCGATCACCGCGTTCCGATTCGCATCGCCTTTGATTTTCCATCGCGCACCGAGACAGTGAAGCGTGGGGTGCTCTTTGAACGGCGCTTCAATCGCTCGAGAAGCATTTTCAGCGTTGAGCTCAAATACGAACGCGAAGGCCGAGATGATAGCGATTACAATAAAGTATCTGAGGTTGAATCTGTTCATTTCATTCTCCAGGAAGACAATCCCCACGGAGTTTACCTTTCGCTATTCACCATGGTTTACCTCGGTGGAATTGATGATTTTGCACTAAAGTGGCAAAGTTTTCTGCTCGACCCACGGAGATTGTCTCGGTGGCGCGAGTGACATGTGTCTGACCGTCAGGCTACACTCACCCAGGAAACCAGGTTCTGAGGCCTATGGGCTCCTTGACGAATCCAATCATGTTGGCCGCGATGGCGGCCGTGCTCATTCCCCCGATTATCGAGTGGCTGTTCCGGCGACGGAAACAGCGAATCGATCTGCCGACTATCCGTTTCCTGCTGCAAAAGAAAGAACAGGAACAGGTCAAGCGCCAGGATCGGATTCTTCTCCTGCTGAGGATGCTGGGCATCTTTCTGCTCGTCAGTGCGCTGACGAGGCCCTTGCTGAAATCCGGAATGGTCGGCGGCAAGACCGAGCGCAATGTGGTCATGCTCCTTGATGTCACTGCCAGCACGCAGCAGCAGGTGGGGATGACGACCGGCTTTTCCATGACAACAAAGAAGGCCGGGAAAATCATCCGGGAACTGCCGGCTGGGACAGAGATTACGGTTGCCCAGGTCGGGGACGGGGTGGATGTTTTGAGTGAAAATGAATCGGACACGTTTACCGTGGCAGCGAGAGTCGATCGGCTCCGGACGGGCTCCGGTGCTTCGCCCATTTCAGAGGGCCTGGACTGGGTGCTGGAGTATCTGGAACGCAACAACGCGGAAGGTACGGAGCTCTACATCTTCTCTGATTTCCAGACATTCACCTGGCAGCCGCCCGGTGGCAAGGCCGCCGAAGTATCAAAGAAACTGAGCGAGATTTCCGATCAGTGCGAGACGTATCTGGTGGATATGGGCGGCAATCTTTCATTCAACGCCATCGCCACTGCTCTCAGACCTGAGGAATGGGTGATGTCCACCGGTATGCCGGTGAAGTTTCAGGCTGCCGTCGAAATCTGGGGCACGCCTCCTTCTGATGCCAGGCTCTGGGCAACGTTCCTTGTTGATGGGGTCAAGAAGGGCGTGCAAGAGATCGAGCCCACAAAATCATCTTCGTCTCTCGGATTCGAGCATCGCTTTGCTTCTCCCGGCGAATTCGTGGTGGAAGTGGTTGTTGAAGGGGACGAGCACCTGGTGGACAACCGCCGGTTGTACCTTTGCTCCGTGCCGGAATCCGTTCCAGTGCTGATACTCGACGAGAGCGTAATGGCGAACCCGATGCCCGGAGCCGGGGGAAGCAACGGCGCGGAAGGCGGTACGGAGGCAACAGAGCGCGATAGCTCCTTCCTTGCCAGAGCCATTTCTCCAACGACACGGCCTGGCATGGAAAAGGTCTCTCGTTTTTCTTCAAAGGTGGTTCATCCATCAAGAATTGCCTACGAAAACCTGAGAGGTTACGGCGCGGCAGTGGTGACCGACCTTTCCAATCTTGACGAGAGCACCGTAGCGAAGCTGGAGAAGTATGTGGCCGACGGCGGCGTGCTCTGGCTGTTCCTTGGCCCGCGGGTAAATATCTATGACTACAACAAGGCCCTGTTCAAAGACGGCCGCGGACTGATGCCTGCAAAGCTCGTTTCCAAAGCGGCTGCCCTTTCAGGCAAGGAGCCCCCGTTCGTAAAATTCGGTGAATCGAGTCATCCGGCGTTGGCGGAGCTTGCCGACAGCGTCGGTAAAGACGCGAGATTCATCGGATTCTTCCAGTTGGAGAAGCAGCCTGGCACGCGCACCGTGCTCTCTCTTTCTGACGGCACTCCCGCGGTAATGGAGAAGGAGTATGGGCGCGGCAAAGTGCTTCTCACCAACACCACCGTTGGCCTCGAATGGACGTTTTTGCCGGCGACTGTGGAGTTCCCGATCATGGTGCAGGAGCTCCTGCGCTATCTTGCCGGATCACCCGATGCATCAGTGAACTTGACCGTCGGTGACAGTTTTGAGCAGCCTGTTCGGATATCGACCCAACACATGCTGTTGCGGCATCCCGACGGCAGCAAAGAACGGCTGACGCCCAGGAAGAGAACGGACGATCAGGATTCATGGTACGTCCGCTTCGACAGGACGCGACAGCAAGGACTGTATGAGGTAAACGCAGTTGCGGAAGCGCTCCCACGCAGACGCTTTATTGTGAACCAGAGCTCCGCGGAGGGCGATCTTACCCGCCTGAGCTCCGGAGAATTCAGCGAGGCATTTGGACGCGGAGGATGGACGTGGCTCGGAAGGGAAATTCCCGTGGTCACCTTCGCTTCAAACCTTCACTCGGTGACCGAGCTCGCCCCGTCCATTCTCTGGTCGCTCATACTCATCTTGTCGGTGGAATCGTTCCTCGCACTCCGATTCGGAAAGCGGAGAGGCGCGGCCGCCAGCGTGTCTCAATGAAACCAACAGCCCCGCCGCCACTGAACTGAATAATGAACCCCCTTTTTCTGACATCCGAAGGCATCCTTACGCTGCTGGTGATCGCTGGCCTGTTGCTCGCCATCTTCTATGTGCTGCTCTATGGACGGGAGGGCCGCCAGGTGGTTCGGATGTCTGGTGGCAAACAGTGGCTTCTGCGACTTCTGCGCATCGCTGCCGCCGCAATCGTCCTGCTTGCTCTGGCCAGACCGGCTATTTCGAAGGTGAAGACCGAGGAGCGCACTCCCATCGTTCCCATCCTCATCGACGAATCGAAAAGCATGGAGTTCCCGGACAGCCGGGACAATCCGATCGTCCAAAAGGCGATGCACGGCAAACGGCGATACGACACCGCGCAGACCATCGCCCATCAATTGCAGGAGAAGCTCTCGCTGACACACCGCGTCAAGGTCTTCACGTTTTCTGATACGACCGAATTACTGAAGGAAATCCCTCTCCGAACTGGAGATGAAGCGCCCGCCAGCTCACGCAGCGAACTGTTCAAGAACGCGGCCGACCCGACCGGCGATTACACACACATCGGCGATGCGGTGGTCGACACCTTTCGTGATCTGTCGGAAGACAAAGTCTCCGGCATTGTTTTGCTGACCGATGGCCGCCAGACGGGAGGGGTCGGAATTCAGACGGCGCAGGCTCAGTCGAAGCAGTTCAAGGTGCCTGTTCACACAATTGTCTTCGGCACCGAATTTCCCCTTCGCGACCTCCGCATTGACGAGGTCGTGGTCGAGCCGGAAGCCAGCCTTGGCGACGTGCTCACCTTTCACGTGAGGATAACCAACCAGGTAAGCAATCAGCTCCGCGCAAAACTCACGCTCTTTGAAGAAGGGGACGAGGTGGCATCCCGCGAATTGAATCTGAAGCGAGGGCAGGCGTCCGTCGCCATTTCGACGATTCCCGAAACGGAAGGCACGCGGGAGTTCCGGCTGTCGCTCCCACAGTTTCCGGACGAGGTGAATACCGAGAACAACGAAGCGGTCGTCCACGTCAAAATTATCAAGCGGACGCTGAGCGTCCTGCTGATCTCCGGTGAGCCGTCCCGTGAGTATTTTTTCATGGTGCCGGCATTGCTTCGTGATCCGGTGCTCAAGGTCTCCACGTTTCTCCAGTCCGCGGACGTCGATTACACGCAACAGGGCAACGCGACCATCAAGCGTCTTCCGAAGACACTCAAAGATTGGACGAAGTATGACGTTTGTATTCTCTACGATGCCGACCCGAACAAGATCACCACGCAACAGATGGCGGGCATCGAAAATATGGTTCGTAAAGGCGGCGGCCTGCTGGTCATCGCCGGACGCAACCACGGCCTGGCAAAGATGGTGCAGGTGCACGCGGTAAAAGTGCGAGAGCTGCTGCCCGTCGAAATCGACAAGAATCAACTGCCCAATTACTACCAGACTTTTGACAAGCCGTTTAAAGCGGAACGAACCCGGCAGGGAAAGGTTCACCCGATCATGATGGCGGCCAACGATCGGCAGATGAACGAAGCGCTCTGGGAAACCTTCCCGGAGTTTCACTGGAGCCATCCGGTTCAAAGCATCAAAAGCAAGGCCATCGTCTTGCTCAAGAAATCGACGGCAGGGAACGACTCCGGCAACTGCCTGATGGCTCTCCAGCGTTTCGGCGAGGGTGCAGTCTTCTTTTCGGCCGTCAACAGCCTCTGGCGATGGCGCTATCCGTATGAATCCTATGACTACGACCGGTTTTGGAGCCGCTCGATCCGTTACCTCGGCGAGACCAGGCTCAAGGGCACGCAGCAGCAGGTGGCGCTGAGCAGCGACCGCAAGACATACGCTCCCGGTGAAGACGTCGAGCTCCGGCTGCAAGTCCTCGATCCGGCCCTGATGGCGCAGTTGACCGGCCAGCCGATATTCGCCTCCGTCACCAGCCCGAAGAAGGACGTTCACATGGTGCAACTGCGGCCCGACCCTTCAGGCGATCTGTTCTACGAAGGCATCTACCGGGCCCGCTGGCTCGGAAGCATGGTCGCACGCGTTCGCCAGGCCGCGCCGGATGCTGATACGGAAGCCAGGCCGCTCTTTGACGTCAAGCATCCTTTCCAGGTCAAGATGCAATCGCTCGAGAATAAAGACACGAGCGCTGACCTGGAGGCCATGCGCAATCTCGCGGAGGAGACCGGCGGGCTTTACTTTGATTACCGAAACATGGGGACAGTGGATTCGCTCATCGAAGCGATACCGTCCGATCCCCAGATTCTGATTGAACAGATATTGCTCGAAATCTGGGACGGCTGGGCTCTCCTGGCAGTCTTTCTCTGTTTTGTCAGTGCGGAATGGTGCCTGCGCAAATGGTGGGGCCTGCTCTGACACTCACGCGTTTGAAGTCCATGAGAAATCGAACTCTATCCTCACTGATTCTTCTTTTCGGCGCGCTCCTTTCCTCAGAAGTGGCAGTGTTTGCAGAGGAAAAAGCCAAACCCGCGGCCGAAGACTCCGACAAGCTTCTAGCAGAAAAAGAGAGCAAACGCGGCCCGACGTTTCCAGGCGATGACCCCGCGTTTCTGGTGCTCCCTCGTCCCGCGCAGCGGAGCCGTCAGGCCCTTGAATTGTTGACGCCGGAAGTGCGCCAGATGAACGAGCGTGCCCTTGTGTTCCTCGCCAGAGCTCAGGATGCGGATGGCAGTTGGTCAGACACCCAGTTCCCATCGAACACTGGTGTCACGGCTCTGGCCTGCCTCGCTTTCATGGCCGAGGGAAGCCGGCCGCGGATCGGCAAATATGGCAAATCGATTGACCTCGGCCTCGAGTTCATCCTCAAGAACGTGCAGACCAGTGGCGTCATTGCAGGGAAAGGCAGCAATAAGTACGGCCCGATGTACGAGCATGCCTACTCCATGCTTGCCCTGCTGTATTCTTTCGGAGATATGCCATGGCGCCCGCAGACCAGGGACGTTATCTCCCGCGGCATCCAGGCGATGCTCAAAAGCCAGCGGCTCGACGGGGGATGGCGTTACCAGTTTTCGAGAGAAGGTCACAGTGACATGTCCGTGACCGCCAACGTGCTCTGGGTCTTGCGCACTGCGAAGAAGAGTGGATTTACCGTTTCCCGGGAGGCGATTGACAGGGGCATCAAGTTCGTTGAACAGTGCGCCAATCCGGATGGTTCATTCCGTTATCGATATTTTGGCATACACGCTTCGCCCAGCCTGGGTGGCACGGGAATCATTGCGCTCTGCAATCATGGCCGCATCGATCACCCGCTCATCCCGACGGCCCGTGATC
>Ga0208129_1000788_pt1 | contig 13180 bp, 10 predicted proteins | sample ETNtaG_13_FD_185759 | JGI IMG/M metagenome (GOLD analysis project Ga0208129, IMG submission 185759) | Marine microbial and viral communities from oxygen minimum zone, Eastern Pacific Ocean - ETNP201306PF47B (SPAdes) (version 2) | ecosystem: Environmental > Aquatic > Marine > Oceanic ...
GCCGCCAGAAATTCGAGACGCGGCGGGCGCTCTGATGCGACCCCAGCCGCCAGAAATTCGAGACGCGGCGGGCGCTCTGATGCGACCCCAGCCGCCAGAGACACTCGCGTCTGCTCAGGGCGCCTCGGGCGTTCTTCCGGGGGGGCCCACACGGCATTCGCCATCCACACGCGCCCCCTCCGCCGCGACGAGCCGGGGTGCGTCGATCCGGCCCCGCACCCGGGCGGTGGGACCGAGTTCGAGGCGCCGGGCGGCGCGAACCGCTCCCTCGACGCGGCCCGCCAGGAAAATCTCGTCGGCCTCGACACTTGCCTGGAGCTCAGCACCCGTGCCGATTTCGAGCCGCTCGGCACCGATCACTTCGCCGCGCACGGCACCGTCGATGCGGGCGGAGCCCTGAAGCAGCACCAGGCCTTCAAAGCTCGCGCCGGCCGTGATGGCAACGGTTACCCCGTGGGCCGCAGCGTCGCGGTCGGTCGGATCAGGCATCTCCGAGCAACATCCCGGTGATGCGACTCAGATCTTCTTCGCCGAAGTACTCGATTTCGACGCGACCCCGCTTGCTGTCGCCCTGGATGCGGATACGCGTCTGGAGGCGTTGCCGCAGCAGATCGACGACGCGCTGGAGGTTCGGATCCGCGGCCGGCCGCGCCCGAGGCGCCGCGCCACGCTTGCGAGAGGCCGGCCGTGCCAGGTCCTCGGCGGCCCGTACCGTCAGTCCCTCGTTCACGATCCGGTCGCGAAGCTGCCTGCGCCGCTCTGGATTCGGCGCCTGGAGCAACGCCTTTGCGTGGCCGACGGATAGCTGCCCCGCCTCGACGTCGCCCTGGAGTTCCGCGGGCAGTTCGAGCAGCCGCAGGTGGTTCGCGACGCTGGACCGGTCGAGCCCGACGCGGCTCCCGATTTCGTCCTGGGTCGCGCCGCCATTCGAGAGTGCAAGAAAAGCATGCGCCAATTCGATGGGATTCAGGTCGCGGCGCTGGACGTTCTCGACCAGAGCGAGCTCCAACCGGTCGCGGCTGTCGACTTCGGCGATGACGGCCGGAATCGTCGCGAGTCCCGCTCGCTGCGTGGCGCGCCAACGTCGCTCGCCGACGACGAGCTCGTAGCGCCCCCCGACGGGTCGCACGACCACCGGCTGGAGCACACCGTGCCGGCGGATCGACTCGGCGAGCTGCTCGATCTGCTCCGGATCGAAATGGCGCCGCGGTTGGTCGGGATTGGGACCGATGGCGTCGACGCGCAACTCGCCCGGGCGCTCGGCTGCGTCGCTCGACGCTTGGCGACGCGGCGCGTTCGAGGTACCGGGCAGCAACGCATCGAGGCCACGACCGAGAGCCGGGGTTCGGGAACTCACGTGTGTTCTCCTTTCGGTGCACCGAGAGAAGGTGGTATCAGGGGTGGATCTGGACGCTCGAAGCGGCGCAGGATCTCGTCGGCAAGCGCCAGGTAGCTGATGGCGCCCTTCGAACGCGCGTCGTAGAGCAACACTGGCTTGCCATGGCTCGGAGCCTCGCTCAGGCGGACATTGCGCGGAATCACTGTCTCGAAGACTTGCTCGCCGAAATGGGCGCGCACCTCCGCAGCGACTTGACGCGCGAGGTTGCTGCGCAGATCGGCCATCGCGAGCAGGATGCCCTCCAACGCGAGAGCCGGATTGAGGCCGCGACGCACCGCGTCGATGGTTTCGAGCAATCCGGCCAAGCCCTCGAGCGCGTAGTACTCGCATTGCATGGGAATCAGAACCGAATCCGCAGCGGTGAGAGCGTTGAGGGTGAGGAGCCCCAGAGAGGGTGGGCAGTCGACGACGACTAGTTCGTAGGCTTCACGCAGATCGGCGAGCAAGTGGCTGACCCGGTGTTCGCGGTTCGGCGTCGTAACCAATTCGATCTCGGCGCCGTAGAGCGCGCGTGCCGACGGCACCAGGTGCAGATACGGAAGCTCCGCTTGACGCACCACATCCTTCATAACGCAACTCCCGCTGAGTGCGTCATAAATATGGGGTGCAGAGCCGCTCGCACCGCACGCGCTGGTTGCATTGGCCTGGGGATCGAGATCGACGAGCAGCGTCGCCCGCTCCGTGGCAGCAAACGAAGCGGCCAGGTTCACCGCCGTCGTGGTCTTCCCGACGCCGCCCTTCTGGTTCACGACAGCGAACACGCGGCTCCCGGGAGACTTCGACGTGACGGGCCTCGGGTCGGGCAGACAGTTGATAAAGTATCCCCCCGGGGGGACCATAAGATTTAAGTTGATGGTTACCACACTGCCCGCCGGGTGTCCACCACCCGCGTTCCATGTGAAACCATGAACCCCAACAGCAGGACAATACTCAGATTTTCGGCTTTGATGACGGGCTCAGGATGAGCGTCGAGCGAGCCAGAGAGTCCGGCGGGGGCCGGACTCGGGCACGCAGTATCGGCGCACCTCGATTTCTCGCACACCGGCAGTAGCCGTCAGTGTCGGCGGGTGCTCACCACCGGGAACCAGCAGCCAGCCGCCCGGCTCGGCCCAGGGCAGCATCCAACTGAGGACCCGATCCGCCTGGGCCACGGCCTGTGCGACGACCGCACCGTGCGGCGTGGCCACCAGGGCTTCCGCGCGACCGTGAACCGCACTTACGTTCCCCAGCCCGAGTTCGCGACAAACTGCACGCTGAAAGTAGTGCCGGCGTTGCCGAGCCTCGACGAGCGTAACGCGGAGTTCAGGACGTAGAATCGCAATCGGCAGCCCCGGAAAGCCAGCGCCCGAACCCAGATCGGCGAGAGACGCGTGACCGGGAGCCGCCCGTAGCAAGGCCGCCGCATCGAGCACGAGCCGCTGGACGACTGCCAGCGCACCTCGATGGCCAGTCAGGTTGATCCGCTCGCCCCAGGCGGAGACTCGCTGCGCCAGCCCGTAGAGGCTCTCGACCTGGCCCGGGGAAGCCTCCAGGCCCAGCTGCGCCAGTCCACGCTCGAGCGACTCGCGTGCGGCCCTGCTCACGCGTTGCGCTCGCAAAAGACCGGAGGATCCAGGGCCGTGCCGAGTACCGGCCACACCCGGGTTCCGGGCACAGCGGAAGGTTCCACGTGGAACGCAGCCTAGCTGCTGCGGTCCGCGGCCTCCTTGGCCTCGCGCTTGGCTTCCTCGTACTCGGGTGCACCCTCCGGCACTACCAGTGCCTGCCGGTAGCGCCCCTCCCCACTACTCATCGTCACCACGCCTTCCCGATCTCGCAAAGCGAGGTGGATCTGGCGCCGATCCCGGCCGTTCATGGGGTCGAGCTTTACGGTTCGGCCACTGGCGAGGGCCCGCTTCGCGACCCGCTCGGCCAACCGGGCTAGCCGATCCTCGCGCGCTTCCCCGTCACCCTCAACGTCTAGAACCACGCGCGGCGGCGTGTCGGATTCACGACCAGCCACCTGGCTCGCAAGAAGCTGAAGCGCGTCCACTGCGCGGCCATCGCTCCCCACCAGATGGGGCGCTGCCGCACCCCGAATTTCGATCGCGAGCAGGCCTTCATCGGCCGTCTCCAGGATCTCGAAAGGACCCAGATCGATCCGCTCGATGGCGCCCATTACAAACTGGCCGACAGTACCGAGATCGCCCAGGGCGCTTCCCACTGACGGCTCCTTGGCGTCGGGCAGCGGCTCGGTCTCCGCTCGCTCGGGGCGTTCCGCCGCTCGTGGACCGCGCCTACCGCCTCGATCGCGACCCCGGTCGCGGTCACCGCCGCGACCACGCCCGCGGTCACCGCCGCGGCCACGGCCGCGGTCCCGGTTGCCGCCGCGGTCACCACCGCGGTCACCACCGCGGTCACCACCGCGGTCCGGGCTCGGTGGAGTGCGGTCCCGAAGCGCCGCCACGACGACCGCACGCCCGCCCAGGCCAAAGACGGCCCCTTCCTCCAACTCACCAATCTCCAGTTCGCCTTCTGAAGCCCCAAAGAAATCACAGGCCTTTGAAATTGCTTCGTCCCGGCCATCCGCAACGAATTCGCGTCGCTCGTTCTTCACATCGTACATAGCTGCCCCCACTCCCTTGTATCGCCCACCGTTTGGCGCGAGCTCGTCATTTTATATGTTTCCCAATCCACAGCTGGTGCGCGATGGCGAGAACATTGCTGACCATCCAGTAAAGCACGAGCCCGGACGGAAACTGGTAGAAAACGACCGTCATCATGATCGGCATCATCGTCTGCATCATCTTCTGCTGCGCCGGATCCATGCCCTGCATCGGCGTAATCCGTTGCTGAAACACCATCGTGGCGCCCATGATGAGCGGCAGCACCCGCAGCGGAATCCCGATTCCTGGGATTTCGAACAGGCTGTCCGGTGCTGCGAGATCGTCGATCCACCCGAAGAAGGGCGCTTGGCGTAGCTGAATCGAACTCCGCAGCGCGTAGAAGAGCCCGATGAACACCGGCAGCTGAAGCAGCATGGGGAGACAGCCGCCGAGAGGATTCACGCCCTCGTTCTTGTAAAGGCGCATCATCTCTTCGGACTGCTTCTGCCGGTCGTCGGGATATTTTTCCTTCAACTCGGTCAGCTTCGGCTGAAGCTTCCGCATTCGCTCCATGGAGCGCATCTGCTTCGTTGTCAGCGGTGTGGTTACCACTCGAACCAGAACAGTAAGAACGATGATCGCGAGCCCGTAGTTCGGGATGAACACGTGGAGCGCGGCAAGCAGCCAACCAAAAAATGTCGTCAGAGGTGAGATCCAGGCCCAGCCCAAGTCGATCGAGCGCACGAGCTCGCCACCGACCTGCTCGAGCCGCACGCGCTCCTTAGGCCCGATATAGCCCCGGACAACCCGTTCTGCGGGCTGGCCGGGCGGAAGCCTCACCGGGTCGAAAAAGACCTGTGCAACGCCGGCCACTCCGGGTGTGGTGGCAACGAAGCGACCCTTGGCCTGAGCCGGCTGGTCGGGCAGCAGCGCAGACACGAAATATGAACTCTGGGAGCCAATCCAATCGACCGAACCTTCGAGAACGCGTTCGCGTTCTCCGCCCCCAAAGAATCCGGGCTCCCCTATGCCTTGAAGCAACTCCGACTCGACACTCCCGTCTATGACTGCCGCCAGAGCCTGCTCACGGAAGTCGTTTCCAGGTTGTTGGCTCGCCGGCCAGCTCACGGCAAAGCGAGGTACGATTTCGCGTTCCGAGTTGTTTTCGACCCGGATCGCAAGATCAAATGCGTACGTATCCTCATGGAATACAAAGGTTTTTTCTACGCTCACCCCGTCCTGGCTGTAACGAAAGATGTACTCGAGGGGCAACGGGTTCTCGACGCTGAACTCTACGCTCGAGAGATCACCGAGCCCGAGTTCCCCAAACGGTGTGGCCAACCCGAGCTGAAAAGGCGCGATCCCAGTGGTCAGGATGACTGGGGTTTTCCCTTCGCGCTTGCTCGTGCGGTAGTCCTTGAGTTCCCAGAAAGCGATGCCGGCGCCCCGCGTATCGAGTTCTCCGCGATACAACTCGGTCTCGAAAGCCAGGCGTTGCCCGCTGGTTGTTGGGACCGCGTTGGGCTCTGCGGCCAGCGGCATCTTCTCGACCAGTGGGGCCGGCGCGAGTTCCGGAAGTCCAGGAGCCTGCAATGCTGGCGCCGGCGCCATCTCCGGTGATCGTTCGGCTTGAACCGGCTCATATTGTTCCGGTGGCGGGCTCGGGGGATCGAAAAGCATCGTCCACAACAACAGGACGAGCAGCGAAAGCCCAAAAGCCAAGAAGAGATTTCGATCCACACTCTCTCCTACGGGATCGGGTCGTAACCACTTTCCCCTAGGGGATGGCAGCGTGAGAGGCGCTTGCAGGCCAGCCACGCGCCGCGAAAGACGCCATACCGTGTGATCGCCTCGACTGCATACTGAGAGCAACTCGGCTCATACCGACAGGCTGGCCCCAGCCATCCCGAGATGACCACCTGATACGCACGAACTCCAAACACAGCTGCGTCGCTCGCTAGTTGCGCTAGCAATCTCACCGCGCAACCTCCGCGAGACTGCGATCCAGCACCGTTCTAAATGCCTGTACAGAAAGAGAAACTGCCGGCCGACGGACTATTACCAACACGTCGCTTCCGGCCACCAGGCTTTGTCGCGCGACCCGAAACCACTCGCGCACCCAGCGTTTCAGGCGATTGCGAACCACCGCTCCTCCCACGCGCCGACTGACTGTAATGCCGAGCCGGCGCGCATCACCATCGAGTCGCGCTACGGTCGGCGCCACCACCACGACGACCTCCCGCTTCACTACGCGTCGCCCACGACCCAGCACGTGCTTGAACTCGGCTGCAGTATGAAGTCGGTCCGCTGGTGTAAAGACACCTGTCGAGATGCTCTGGACTCCGAGAGCTCGTTTCACAGCTATTTCGAAGGGGTCGAGACTACGAGTCGCCAGCGGCCCTTCGCACGGCGGCGTCTCAGTATTTCCCGTCCGCCACGTGTCTTCATCCGGGCCCGCCAACCGTGCTTCCGGCGCCGACGAATCCGGCTCGGCTGATAAGTGCGCTTCATTGAGGCACCTTTCCTTCCGAATCCTACTTCGTCAACTCCAAACGGCGAACGCGGCAAGTTAGCCGGATGCCCGCGGTGGGTCAACGCTTACTTCTTCAAATCTTCTATGTCACTGAGTTGTCGTGTTAGAATCCTGTCCAGGAGATCACACCACTATGTCCTGGCATAGGTATCAAGTGTGCCGTGACGACGTTCTCCGACACTCCTTTGACTCCTGTTCTTTCCCTGCTTTAGATCGTTTTTGTCACTTTTCGAGCTGCTCTCTACTACCACTGTTTTCTTAGAGAATTGAATTAGAGGGAGAAACCATGAAGCTCTCAATTCCGAAACATGAACTTCAGCTTGGACTCGCTCGTATTCAGTCGATTGTCGAAAAACGCAATACGATGCCCATCCTCGCCAATGTCCTTCTCGAAGCAACGGGCAACGAAGATGGCGTTCTTCACCTGGCGGCGACGGATCTCGAGGTAGGAATTCGCAGCGAGCAGCCCGCTGTTGTCAATCAGCCCGGTGCCGTCACCGTCTCTGCGAAAAAGCTCTATGAAATTGTCCGTGAGCTTCCAGAGGAAGACGTTTCCATCGAAGCTACCGAAGACGCCTATTTGAAGATTCAGTGCGCCCGAGCAGAATTTACACTCGCAGGCAACGCAGCAGCGGAATATCCCACGTTGCCCACAGCATCTCCAGGCAAATTGCTACTCGCCCAGGCACTCACGCTGCGTCAGATGATTGAACGAACCATCTACGCAGCCTCGTCCGATGAGACCCGATACAACCTGAACGGAGTATTCATCGAACGCCTCGCCGACAGTGGAAAGCTTCGAATGGTCGCCACCGATGGCCATCGATTGGGCTATGTCGATCGAGATCTAGGAGCTGAACTCGAAGGACTCGATAACGGAGTGATCATCCCTCGAAAGGGACTTTCCGAACTCAAGAAACTCGTCGACGAGGCAGACGCAGCCGAAGTTGAAATCGGGTTCGAAGGCAATCACGGTCTTGTAAAGTGCAAGAATGTCACCCTGGTAATGCGACTTATCGAAGGCGAATTTCCAAACTACCAGCAAGTGATCCCCAAAGAAACACAACACCATCTAGTCATTGCAACAGAAGTCCTCTCCCATGCCATACGGCGAGTGGCTCTGCTTTCGCCCGAACGCAGCCGAGCAGTCAAGTTTGAACTCGGAACGCGCCACCTGCGTCTTTCATCAAACAATCCAGACCTGGGCGAAGCCCATGAAGACATCGATATCGATTATGAGGGAGAGAAACTCGAGATCGCGTTCAATTCGCGTTATCTGATGGATTGTCTGGCCGCCATCGACACCAAAGAAGTGCGACTGGACTTTCAGGACCAGCTATCACCGGCGCAAATCGTGCCTACTGACGATGAAGAGACGCTTGCCGTCGTAATGCCCATGCGTCTTTGATTGCTCCCCAGCAGCCTAAAGCGGAACTCAAAAGCTTTACGCGGACTTAGGCTTCTTGTACCCTCTGGCTTCCCGGGCCGAGGAGGCCCGCACCCGTCTACGAGTACACGGCGGGTCATGGTCCAGGGACCCATTTCAGAGTGACCTACGACGCGAGTTCCATCGAGGTCCTGGAGGGCCTCGATCCGGTCCGGAAACGGCCGGCCATGTACATCGGGACTACGGGACCCGATGGCTTGCACCACCTCGTTTACGAGGTGGTGGATAACGCCGTCGACGAGGCCGTCGCCGGTCATTGCACCGAGATCACGATCAAGATCCATCAGGACAATAGTGTCACGGTGACAGATGATGGCCGCGGAATTCCGGTCGGGGAGCACCCGACCGAGCGGCGACCTGCCGCTGAAGTCGTCATGACGACCCTTCACGCTGGGGGCAAGTTCAGCGACGCATCCTACAAGATTTCGGGTGGTCTCCACGGTGTGGGCGTCTCGGTGGTCAACGCCCTCTCGGCCCACCTCGAGTTGGAGATTCGCCGCGAGGGTCAGGTCTGGCGCCAGACGTACAGCAGCGGTGAGCCCGACGCGCCATTCGAGGCGATCGGCACTACGGACAAGACCGGCACCCGGGTGACCTTTCATCCCGATCCGGCTGTATTCCAGACCATCGAGTTTTCCTTCGATATCCTCTCTCAGCGTCTGCGCGAACTATCCTTCCTGAATGCCGGTCTGCGAATCTTGATCAGCGACGAACGCAGCGGCAAGGCGCATGACTTCTGCTATGCGGGCGGCATCATCTCCTTCGTTGAGCACTTGAACCGCACCCGCTCACCACTGCACCAGCCGCCCATCCTCGTGGCTGGCAAGCGCAGCTACCCGGGCAAGGACGGCGAGGTCTTCGTCGAAATGGAGATCGCGCTCCAGTACAACGATTCCTACAACGAGGCCGTCTTCTCATTCGCGAACAACATCAATACGGTTGAGGGGGGAACCCATCTGGTGGGCTTCCGCACGGCGCTGACGCGCACCCTCAACCGCTATATCGCGACGCACCACAAGAACGGGAAGGAGGCCCGAGAAAATCTTTCGGGTGAAGACACTCGGGAGGGCCTCACCTGCGTGATCTCGGTCAAGGTTCCCCAGCCCGAGTTCGAGGGACAGACGAAGACCAAGCTCGGTACGAGCGAAGTGCGCGGGATCGTCGAAGGGCTGGTCTACGAGAAACTCTCCGAGTACCTGGAGGAACACCCCGCTGCTGCCAAGCCGATCATCGGGAAAATCCTCGACACGGCGCGGGCGCGGGCGGCGGCCCGGAAGGCCCGCGACCTGGCGCGGCGCAAGGGAGCGCTCTCGGACCACAGTCTTCCGGGCAAACTCGCGGACTGCCAGGAACGCGACCCGGCGCGCGCCGAAGTCTTCATCGTGGAAGGCGATTCGGCTGGCGGCACCGCAAAGCAGGGCCGCTCACGGGAAACCCAGGCGATTCTGCCGATCCGCGGCAAGATTCTGAACGTCGAGCGTGCCCGCCTCGACAGGATGCTCTCGAGCATTGAGATCCAGGCCATCATCGCTGCGGTCGGCTGCGGGATCGGTGAGGATTTCAACGCCGACAAAGCCCGCTACCACAAGGTCGTGATCATGACGGATGCGGACGTGGACGGAAGCCATATCCGCACGCTGTTGCTCACCTTCTTCTACCGTCAGATGCGAGAGCTGATCGACCGCGGCTACCTCTACATCGCCCAGCCGCCGCTATTCAAGGTGAAGAAGGGTCGCAGCGAGCGTTACATCAAGGACGAACCCGCTCTCGAGACTCACCTGATCGACTTGGCGCTCCGGAGCGTCGAGGTGAAGTCGGCCAGCGGCAGCATCGTCGAGGAGGGCGCGCTGCGCAGCCTCCTCGTAGCGGCGAGCGCGACGCGCAAGCTTCTCGAGCGGCTCGAACTGCGGCGCGTCGACGCCCGCGTGGTCCACGCTGCGGTGCAGAGCGGCGCCCTTCACGAGGCCGATCTATCCGATCGATCCGGCCTGCTCGAGCGCGTGGCCCCGGCCGTGGAGGAGTGCTTCCGCGTGCGCTACGGCGAGGAGGAGGGCCCCTCCTGGGACACCTCGGCCGACCCGGAGCACACCGGTCACCGCCTGCTTGCCGAGACCCGCCGCGCTGGCGTCGTGTTCCAGACGGCGCTCGACAGCGAATTCCTGCGCTCCCCCGAGTGGCTGCGGCTCGTCGAGCTCGCCGATGAGATGGCGACCGCCGGCGATCCGCCCTTCGCGCTGCGCCGAGGAGAGGAGGGCGAGGTCCGGGAGTTATCGGGTCCTGTGGCCCTGCTGGAGCATCTGCTCGGGCTCGGAGGGAAAGGCCTCGCCATTCAGCGCTACAAGGGCCTCGGGGAAATGAACCCCGACCAGCTCGCCGAGACCACCATGAATCCGCTGAACCGCACCCTGCTGCAAGTGCGCATCGAAGACGCGGTCGAGGCGGACCTCACCTTTACGACCCTGATGGGTGACGATGTGGAGCCGCGGCGCGAGTTCATCGAGCGCAACGCGCTCGACGTCCAGAACCTCGATATCTAAGGACGCGCGTGGCCGACGATCCCAGCAACGCGGCAGACCCCACGGCGGGCGGGCCTCCCGAACCCCCGGCACCGCCCGTTGCCATCGAAGACGAGGTCCGACGCTCGTTCCTCGCCTACTCGATGTCGGTCATCATCAGCCGCGCGCTTCCCGATGTGCGCGACGGCCTGAAGCCCGTCCACCGCCGCATCCTCTACGCGATGCAGCAGGAGGGGCTGCTCTCGAACCGCGCCTACTCGAAGTCCGTCGGAGTCGTCGGTGAGGTGCTGAAGCACTACCACCCCCACGGCGACTCCGCCGTCTACGACGCCATGGTGCGCATGGCCCAGGACTTCTCGCTTCGCTATCCGCTCGTGGACGGCCAGGGCAATTTCGGCTCGGTCGACGGCGACTCGGCGGCCGCCTATCGCTATACGGAGGCACGGCTCAACGCGCTCGCCGAGGAGATGCTCCGCGATATCGACCGCGAAACGGTCGACTTCGTCCCCAATTTCGATGGCAGCACCGAAGAGCCGGTGGTGCTGCCAAGCCGTTTTCCGAACCTGCTGGCGAACGGGTCGTCCGGTATTGCCGTCGGCATGGCCACGAACGTTCCCCCGCACAACCTGCGGGAGCTGATCGATGCGGTGGTGCTCGAGGCCCGCGAGCCGGAGTGCACGCTCGACGACTTGCTCGAGTGCATCCCGGGTCCAGATTTTCCGACCGGTGCGATCATCTGTGGCACCGAGGGGATTCGCAGTGCCTACGCCACGGGGCGCGGCCTGCTCGCCGTGCGCGCGCGCGCCGAGTTCGAGGAGACCCGCAAGGGGATGCGGATCGTCGTCACCGAAATCCCCTTCATGGTGAACAAGTCCTCGCTGCTCGAGCGCATCGCGGATCTCGTGCGCGACGGAAAGATTCACGGTGTCACCGACCTGCGCGACGAATCGAATCGCGACGGCATGCGCGTGGTGGTCGAGCTGCGTCGGGACGCGCCCGAGGAGGTCGTCCTGAATCAGCTCTACAAGCAGACACCGCTCCAGTCGACCTTTGGCGTGAATCTCCTGGCGCTGGTGAACGGGCGTCCGCAGCTGCTTTCGCTGAAAGAGGCGCTGCGCCACTTCATCGACTTCCGGGGCGAGGTCGTGGTGCGCCGCGCCACCTACGATCTGGCTCAGGCTAGGGCCCGGGCCCACCTGCTCGAGGGCTTTGCGGTCGCGCTCGAGAACCTGGACGAGGTGATCGCGATCATTCGCGGCTCGGCGGGAACACCGGAAGCCCGGGCCGAGCTGATGGGCCGTTTCGAACTCTCCGAACTCCAGGCGAACGCGATCCTCGACATGCGTCTGCGCTCGCTCACCCAGCTGGAGCGCGACCGGGTGCTGGGCGAACTCGAGGAGTTGCGAACGCGTATTGGGGATCTCGAGGGCCTGCTCGCGAGCGACGAGCGCATCCTCAGCGTGATCATCGAGGAGCTCGAGGAGATCCGCGAGAAGTTCGGCGACGAGCGGCGCACCGAAATCGGGCCTGCCGTCGAGGGCATCGACGTCGAGGACCTGATCGTCGAGGAGGACATGGTCGTCACCGTGTCCCACGCCGGATACATCAAGCGCAATCCGCTCACCCAGTACCGGGCGCAGCGGCGCGGTGGCAAGGGCGTGAAGGGCATGGCGGCGCGGGACGAGGATTTCGTCGAGCAGCTCTTTGTCGCGTCGACTCACGCATATCTGCTCTTCTTCACCACGCTTGGCCGCGTGCACTGGCTCAAGGTCCACGAGCTGCCGCAGCTCGGCCGCGCGGCGAAGGGGCGGGCGCTCTCGAATGTCTTGCGGCTCCAGGAGGGCGAGCGCGTCCAGGCGCTGCTCCCGGTGCGGAGCTTCGAAGAAGGCGGAGAGGATTTCGTGGTTCTCGGCACCCGACGGGGCGTGGTGAAGAAGACAAAGCTCTCCGCCTACGCGAACCCGCGTCGCGGCGGCATCATCGCGATCAACCTCGACAGCGAGGACGAGCTCATCGCGGCCATGCGAACCGACGGCTCCCAGCAGGTGATCATCGCCAGCAAGCGGGGCAAGTCGATCCGCTTCGCCGAGAGCGAGGTGCGCCCGATGGGCCGCACCGCGGCCGGCGTGCGCGGCATGGCCCTCGGAGCCGAAGACGAGGTGGTGGGTATGGATATCCTGTCGCCCGGGGCCACAGTGCTCACGGTAACCGAGCGCGGTTACGGCAAACGCACGCCGCTCGATGACTACCGTGTGCAGCGGCGCGGTGGGCGGGGAGTCATCACGATCAGGGCGACGGCCCGCAACGGCAACGTGGTGGGCATCGCGCAGGTGGTCGACGACGACGAGGTCATGCTCATCACGGATGGCGGAAAGGTGTTGCGCTGCAAGGTGGGCGGGATCTCTACCATGGGCCGCGCCACGCAGGGCGTCCGCCTGATGAATCTCGCCGCCGCGGAGAAACTCGTCTCCATCGCGCGACTGGCCGAGCGCGACGTGGGAGATGCCGACGGCGGGACCGAGTGAGCCGCAAGCCCGGAGGGGGCGCGCGGAATGGCGCGGAGTCGCCCGGAGGGGGCGCGCGGAATGGCGCGGAGTCGCCCGGAGGGGGCGCGCGGAATGGCGCGGAGTCGCCCGGAGGGGGCGAGCGGAATGGCGCGGAGTCGCCCGGAGGGGGCGCGAAGCCGATCCGGCGCGAGAT
>Ga0208129_1000792_pt1 | contig 13145 bp, 10 predicted proteins | sample ETNtaG_13_FD_185759 | JGI IMG/M metagenome (GOLD analysis project Ga0208129, IMG submission 185759) | Marine microbial and viral communities from oxygen minimum zone, Eastern Pacific Ocean - ETNP201306PF47B (SPAdes) (version 2) | ecosystem: Environmental > Aquatic > Marine > Oceanic ...
GGGGCAAATGACCGGGGCGTTGCCCCTAAGGATGACCTGCCCGAAAACCCAGCCCGTTGGGCTGGGCTAGGCAAACGGCCGGGGCTTTGCCCCTGAAAATTGTCATTCAAATCCCTAAAATTGCCTTGTCTCGGCCTACTAGTCCCCAAAACTGTACAAATGGGTCAAGTTTCAGGCAGTCCTATCCTGGGCGCGCCGGCACCCTGCCGGCAGAAGGGGCTGGAAGCGCTCGGGCGGAGTGCTACGCACTCCCAAGATGCCGGCAAGGTGCCGGCGCGCCCGGGAGAGCAACTCGACGGTTTGAGGCGAAGCTTCGCTAGTTTCTCTTCCGCGAGGTCAACCCTGTAGTCGGAGAGCTGTAGCTGTTCGGTAATATGAAGGGCCCTAACGACGACAGGTGCCTGAGCCGATAGCTGCAGTATCAAACATGGCCACGATGTTCTCTGGCGGCGTGCCGGCCTGGATGGCATGGGAAGGGCCGAGGATATAGCCGCCGCTCTTGCCGAGAACGCGGATGAGATGTTCGACTTCGGCGCGGACATCCTGCGGTGTGCCGAATGGCAATGTGTGCTGGACACTCACGCCTCCCTCAAAGCATAAAACATCACCGTAGTCTTCTTTGAGTGCTGACGGGTCCATTCCCTTCGCGTCAAACTGCAATGCCTGCAGGATATCGATTCCCATATCAATGAGACCGGGCACGGCTTCCATGACTGCTCCGTCCGAATGGTAGATGACCTTTGCGCCGAATTCATGAATCAGATCGTTCAGCCGAAGGTGATACGGCTTGATGTGCTCTTCCCACAATCTGATTGACATGAGCAGTCCTTCCTGGCCACCGATATCGTCTGCGGTGAAGACCAGATCGATTTTCCCTTCCGCGGCAGTGAGGATGCGGCGGAAGTGCTCCAGGTAGAAGCTCGCCACCCGCTCGAACAGCGCGTGGACGAAGTCTGGGTTATCCACCACATCCATGAAGATTCTCTCGAAGCCGCGCATGTACCACGAGGTCTCGAAAATGTTGCCATTGGCCGTCATCAGGCAGAACTCGCCGTCCTTTTGAATCTCCTCGATGCGCGCGGGCAGCTCTGAATAATCGAACCAGTCCGGGCTCGGCCAGTTGTGTGTGACGAGATCGCCGGTCTCTTCAGCACCCGCCAGCGGATAAATGTCGATCTCGTTGTAAGCATCAGCGCCGTAGCTCACCGGCGATCTGTGAACGCCCCACATATCCGTCCCTTCGACCAGGGGCGGCCCGATGTAGCGCGGGCGAACGTCCCTGATGTCGATGAGCGGTTGCAGGTAATCATCGACGGTCATTCCTCTCTCGTGTTGCAGAAAATCCTCCAGCGTCACCTTCGCCGGTCGATTAATCCCTGAGCAGACCATGGCAATGGGAACGCGATCTGTCTCCTTGTGATCGAGAGCGAGGAGGACACGTTCGCGGTGGGATAGAGATTGAGCCATGGTGTTCGGATGTCCGGAATCAGCGGTCAGCCTATGGGACTGAGTCTTTTCTTTCTCATCGTCTTTATCTTCTTTTCAGAGCAATCTGAGATTAAGACGAAGAGAAAGGATCAAGGCTCTGCTGCAAGTTCTCTTGCCACTTCGAGGAGTGCGGCAATCTTCGGCTCTTCCTCCAGCGATCCCAGATAGAAACTGATGGACACCGGCTCGAAAGAAGCAATGTGCCGATACATCTCCTGCAACTGAATCGCGGAATTATGCCGGACGTGCCACCTCTGGAGGCGTCCGGTGAATCTGACCGGGCAGTGCTCGCTCAGCAGCTCAGGGGTGAGGTACTGGTCTGCCGAAGGGTCGAATACCGCAATGTCCAGCTCTTTCAGGAAAGGGAGATGGTCTACCCTCAGCAGCTCACTGTGCAGGTTGCGGACCGTCGCCTGCTGTCCGGCGTACATCTGCTCCAGATACGGCACGACGAATTCGGCGAACATGGGCGGCGAAAACATCCCTGCGAAATCGTCCGGGATGCCCACCGGCCGCGGGCCGATGGGCTGCCCGAAGTGCTGGCGGATGGCAAGGCTGTAATTGAGCGCGCTCTGGACTCCGAAAGACAACAGGCGATGGGCCCGTTCCGGATCGTCGTGAGGCAGCATGAAGAAATCCTGGCCCATGAGCAAAGCTGCCGTGGTGACCGGGCCTTCATACTGGTGCCCGATGCCCGGGACAGCATCCGGCCGGCGCGCCAGCAGCCTGTCCAGCGTCTGCAGCCGCTCGGGCACGACTCCACATTTGAGGTAGTCATCAGGCTCAGCCAACTCGTCGATATCTTTCAGAGAGCGAACGCATGGGATGATGTTCGGCTCGGACCCGGCAGCAAAGACAATTTCACCGCCCAGGGCCGACAGATGAGAATAAGAGAAACCTGCCAGGCGCGGCCTCGGATGATCGATGCCCAGCCGGTCCGCAACCGGCCGGATCATGTCGTAACAATGGCAGATGGCGTCAACGTCCCCGTGCAGCGCGTCCAGTGGCGTTTCACCCACTTCGGCCAGCAGCGAGTCGGCCAGGCCAAAGCTGAAAGGTTGTGGGCGGCTCATGCGTCTCCCTCCAGTACGGCATCGTACATCGCGAGAATGTTTTCCAGGGGAATGTCCGGGTTGATCGTATTTGCCGTGAAGAGTGCCAGGTGCGCGTTGCCCTCGCAAACTTCGATGGCGTGTTTCACTTTAGCTCGGATCTCGTCGGGAGTGCACACCGGCAGTTCGGTCGTCACTGATATTGGGCCGAAGATGACAGGCAGGTCCCCGTCACGCGTTCGCCGGGCAGCCATGGTTTCGATGGTCATTCCACATTCTGGTTGGAAGCCCTGAAATCCCTGGATGCCGCAATCGGTGAGCATGTCCAGCATGGCTCGAACGTCGCCGTCGCAGTGCCAGACGGGCCTGCAACCAACTTCCAGCAGCGGCTCCAGGCCATAGCGGAGTTGCGGGGCGTAATACTTCTCCATAAAGGCCATCGAGATCATCGGCCCTCGCTGGGTGCAGATGTCTTCGCCAAGGAGCACGGCCTTTGGAAACAGCCCTTCTTCAATGGCCCGTGCCGTCAGACGGCAGCGAAGCCGGCCCTGAGCCCCGCCGATTTCCATGAGCTTCTGCGCGCGGTCAGGATAGGCGCCGACGATCATGAAGTAGTTTTCATACCCGAACTGGCCGTACCAGGTTACCCGCCCGCCGGCTCCCCACTGGGCGGGCATCCAGACCATGTCACCGCACATCGCCTGGTGGTCGACCAGGTCGGTTCGAAACTTCTCGTAATCGGCATCAAAATCGAAGTCGTTTTCGATCTGTTCGGGAGAAGGCATCTCATCGATCTGCGCAACAGATTCTTCGAGGGTCAGGGCCGGCCGCGATTTCGCGTAGGAGCTGATATCGACGCAGCGATAATCCTCCCGGCTCCGTGGGACAAACACGGAAATGAGGCCGTCCATCCCAAGTTTCTGATAGGCCCGAATCGAAACAGGGATGGGCTCAGACCAGTATTCGTCGAGGCTCACTTCCGCCAACGTGCAGATGTAATCGGGACAGGCAATCCAGCCGCCGAGGATTGGCGTCCGATCCGGTTCTTGGCCGTCAAAGAGCGCATCGAGTCGCTGCTTTGGTGTCATATCACCTCTCGCTCGAATCAGGAGGAATGGGCTCGTCGGGCTTGACGCCGTATTTCTTCTCACGCGCCTTGCCCCAGGGACAGCCGCCTCTCGTCACTTTCATTTCGATGGCCTGAAGCGCTTTCGCCAGTGGATTTCCCTTCCTGGCGCTGCGGCAGACCGGGCAGCCGGATTCGCAGTAATCCGGATCGTCCCGATTCAGTACCGGCAGTTTCCATCCCATCAGACCGTATTTCTTTTCAGCCATGGAAGCTCAACCTTTCTCGACCAACGCCATCAGCCGCTCTCTATAGCAGCAGTAATTTTTGAACGGGACATCCCGTCGGACCCGATCATCCAGCATGGGCAGATAGCCGCCGCTTTCGAGCAAAGGTGGCACCGTTCGATCAACCGCCTCGTGGATCGCCTTCTTGTCCTTGAGCAAAGCCCTCGCGTCAATGCCGCCGATCAGACGCAGCTCTTTCCCGAAACGGCGCCTCAGTTCCGGATAGCTTACTCCGCCGCTGTTGCAGTGATCATTCCAAAGGGTGTTGATGCCAAGGTCCAGCCAGAGTGGAAATAACGGCGAAGAATTGCCCCACGTCCTGACGACAAGATTCTCGATGCCCTTTGCCTTTAACGAATCCACAAGCCGGCGATAGTGTGGCATAGCGAAACGCCGGTAATGATCGGGCGACAGGACGGGCGCGCTGAAGCTGGCAATGGGCTCACTGAGAACAGCGAAATCCAGGTGCACCTCCTCGATGACTTTTCCCACGAGCGTTAAGGCCATCTCGGTCACGCACTCGAGGACACAGTCAATTTCTCCGGGTGAATCAAACAGGGCATAGAGCAGGCCCGTCAGTCCCTGCCAATTTCCGACCCCGCAGGCCTGGAGAAGTCCACGAGTGAACATGAGCCCGATCGGATGCTCTCGGTTTTCCCATGAATTCACCCGAACTGCCCAGTCCTTCGGCAGACGCTCCCCAATCTCACCGGAATACCGTCCACGCAATTCGCTGAATTCGCCTTGTTCAGTCTGTTTGAATCGCGGAATCGGCCACAGATTCGGCTCGATGAGTTCGTAATGGTCGAACTGGAAGCGTCTCCGCAGCTCGTCGGGCGATGTCAATCCCTGTTCTCGCCACATCTCCCAGACTTCATCGATGATTCCTTCCTCCCAGAGAGGCGGACGATCGGAATCCTGATAGTGGACAGTTTTCAGAAATCGCTGTTGAGCTGTGCATTCCTGCTGATTATGTGGCAATGCTGATGTTGACATCACGTTAGTCTCGCTAAACTGACCACCGGCGCATTCCCCAAAGACAAGGATCTGCGCAAATGCTTCCTGGCCTTGCCGTCCCGTTATGAAAATAATGCGTGCTCGTGACCGGGAAAAGCCTTGGAGAGGCCTTTGCAAAGCGCCATCCAGTGTGGGATTCGCCATCAGCATCGAACCGTTTCTTACCCAATTCCTGAAGGGTACCAATAATGTCTGAAGATATGGAAAAACTCTATCAGCAGAGGCTCAATCGCTACGTGACCGCCATGCGCAACGAGAAACCGGACATGATCCCCATCCGGCCTTTTGTTGCCGAATTTACCGCCAGATACGCGGGCTACACCTGCCAGGAAGTGACGCACGATTTTCAGAAGGCTTTTGACGCGGCATGCAAGTGTGCAGCGGATTATGACTGGGACGCGGTGGTCGCCAACATGGTCTACGTGTGGACCGGTCTGACCGAGGCCATCGGGCTCAAATACTACGCCGTGCCCGGAATGCATAAATCGCCCGACGTGGGGTTCCAATACCTGGAGCCGGCGGAAGGCGAGGAGTTCATGAAGGCCGACGAATACGACGCTCTCATCGACGACCCGACCGGCTTCCTCTACAACGTCTGGCTGCCCCGCGCCTCGAACGATGTAAGCGACATTGGCGGGCCGTCCACCTATCGCAACAACCTGTCTTTCGTCAAAGGCGGGATGGCGATGATGCATTACTTCACATCGTTCGGCCCGCAGATCGAGCGCCTGCGAAACGAGTCAGGCACCGTTTCCGCCATCGCCGGCATCTTCAAAGCGCCCCTGGATATCCTCGCAGACAAACTGCGCGGGTACATCGGCCTCACCCTCGATCTGCAGGAACAGCCGGACAAAGTGCTCGCCGCGTGCGAAGCCCTCATGCCCCATCTGTGCCACGTCGCACTCACCACTGCGGACCCGGAAAAGAACGTGCCCGTCGGCTATTGGATGCATCGCGGCTGCGTGCCGTTCATCCGTCCGGAAACATTCGAATCGCACTACTGGCCCACAGTGAAGCCCGTCATCGAAGAACTGTGGGCGAACGGGCACCAGACCCTTTTCTATGCCGAAGGGGACTGGAACACCCACCTGGACAGCTTTGCCGAGCTCCCCGATGCCAGCATCGTTTACCACGTTGACCAGGCCGATATCTTCGAGGTGCACGAAAAGTTTGGACATAAATTCTGCCTGAGCGGTGGCATTCCCAACTTCGTCCTGGGCTACCGGCCGCCGGAAGATGTGCGCGACTACTGCAAAAAAATAATCGACGGTGTGGCCCGCGACGGCGGATACATCATGGACGCCAGCGCCATCATGCAGAACGATTCCCGTCCTGAAAACGTTCGGGCCATGACCGAGTTCGCTCGAGAGGCCGGCGTCTATTCGTCCGGCGCATCAACCTCCCCCGCAAAAGAACCTCAGCCCAGCGAGGCCCGTGCGGCGAGTGGCAACGGCCACGGCATGTCCGGCCGGCCTGAGCCGAGGATCAAGCCGGGCGTCTGCGTTCCCTGGGAGGACAAGGAGCGGGAACTTCCGGAGATTTCCGGCGACCGGGAAATCTTCAAGAACGTCTGGGAATCAGCAGACGGGCTGGGAAACATGTACATCTGGCAGTGCCTGCTGTCGTTCTAACCGGGCCTCTGCTCCAACTGTCGAGATTCAGGCCTCTGATCAGGAGTTCAAGACGAGCACGGCGGAATCATTCTGGAGCTCTGAAGGAAAGCATGAAAGCTTTCAGATTCCAATGGCTCGGATGGAAACCAGTGCAGGTGTGTGGGGCAGGAACAGTCCGATGAGCCGAAGCCGGCCGGCCCCGGCTCCGATATCTCAGAGATTGCCCGGGCGACCTCGCACTCCTGTCTTTGCGACGAGCGGATGGGAAGGGCCTGGACCCGATCGGCGTGCTGGCGGAGGTAATCGATGTGCCAGTGGTGCCGTTTCCTTCTTCTCATGTGCCGGGCAATCCGTGCCGAAAGATTCTGCATCGCCGACCCGACGTAAATGTAAAAGCCCCTGCGAAAATGCCGGCGGCCAAGCCCGCCGCAATCGACCTGTTTATCCTCCGCCAGTTCGAGGATCAGAAGATAGCTTCCCCGGTCTTTCACTTCGCGTGCCAGGAAATCCCAGGGGATTTCGAGCCGGCTGACATTGGTGGTGAGCGAGAGGTCACGCCGCCATTCGATAGCAACCGGGAGAATCGCCAGATCGTTCCGCACTTTCAGAAGGGCCTGGCTGAAGGGCAGATCCGTGTGGTAGTCCGGCATGAACCATCGAGCGCGGCGCGAATGAACGACGAACAGGACCATCGCCGGCACCCCCTGCCGATTCAGCGATGCCAGTTCGAGCAGATGCCGCGTTCCCCGCTCGGTCACCGCGTCCGGGAACATAGCGACCCCGTTGCCGAGGAGTGTGCAGGATTTGACTTCCAGATACGTCTCACGGTCACCCACACGAATCAGAAAATCGAATCGGCTGTTCCCAACGGTCACCTCCGCATCCACGATCTCCGCACCTTCCAGCCCGGGAATTCGCCCGCCTTCGATCAGATGCCGCGCGACCTGGTTGGTGAGATGCGTGTGCAGAAAAAAGGGAACGCCATCCCGCTCCACTGCCAGGGCAGTCCATTCGGTCTTTCGTGCTGCCTGCCGGTACTGGTCCCCGGCTGGCCTGTGCTTCACGTAGAGCGTCGCACCAGGCAGCAGGAGTTCCCGAAGGCGGCCAGGATTGGGCAAGTACGCGTCTACAATGCTTGAGTCTTCGAGACGGCATCGAACCAGGAACCGGTTCGGCCGGCCGATAAAAGACGCTTTATCGAAAGTTCCCAATTTGAGGAATGATCGGGGCTTTCCACACTCTCTCTCTATCTCGCTTTTAATCTTCACTTCATCATTTGTAGACTGCTGTCGAAGTCCCACGTAGACGACAGAATGATTTGGACGAGGTCATCACGATTGGAGGACGATTGAGACGACCAGAAGGACGATGATCAGGAACCAAAGTCAGGTTACAGAATCGTTGCGCATAACTGCAAACACCTTCTGCAGTAAATCAGACAAACATGCAATCCTACGATGCCATTGTTATTGGGGCCGGCCATAACGGGCTGGTCGCGGCCGGTTACCTGCAAAAGGCCGGGCTCAAGACGCTGGTCCTTGAAACGCGGCCCGTCATCGGTGGGGCCTGCGCGACGGAAGAGGTCTTCCCGGGGTACAAGGTCTCGACCACTTCCTACGTGTGCAGCCTTCTTCAGCCAAAAGTGATTCGAGACCTCGAGCTCGACCGGCATGGGCTGGAGTTCATCGAGCGCAATCCTTCATCGTTCACGCCGCTGCTCGATGGGCGATACCTCATGCTCTGGGGCGATCAGGGGAAGACCTGCGAAGAGATCGCCAAATTCTCGGCGAAGGACGCAACTGCCTATCCCGACTACGAGGCCCTCCTTGCAAGGCTTGCCGCCTTCGTCGAGCCGTTGCTTCTAACCGCGCCGCCAGACCCGCTGTCGCGTCGGCCCGGCGATATCTACGAATCCCTCCGGCTGGGCTGGAAGGCCCGCGGCCTTGGCGAGGATGTTTACGAAAAGGTGCGAATCCTGTCGCAGAGCGCGGCAGATTTTTTGGAACGCTGGTTCGAGTCGGAGCCGCTCAAGGCGACCCTGGCAACGGACGGGGTCATCGGCGCGTTTGCCGGGCCCAGGACTCCGGGCACCGCGTACGTCCTGCTCCACCACGTGATGGGAGAATCCTTCGGCAAGAAAGGTGTTTGGGCCTATGTGCGGGGCGGCATGGGCGGGATCGCTCGCGCGCTGGAGCAATCCTTGTCCGGCTGCGGCGGCGAAGTCCGAAGCAATGCACATGTCGAGAGCATCATTGTTGAGAACGGCCGGGCCGCCGGTGTCACTCTGCGTGACGGCAGCGAAATCTCGGCACGCTGCGTCCTCTCAAATGCGGACCCGAAACGGACGTTCCTGGGAATGCTGGATTCCGATCATCTGGAAGACCGGTTTCTGGATCAGGTGAAGAAAATCAGGTACCGCTCGGCAAGCTTCAAGATGAGCCTGGCCCTGGGCGGCATTCCCAATTGGCAGGCTTGTCCCGGCGATGGCGCGCCTGGCCCGCAGCACCGCGGCACGGTTCACATCAGCCCAACTATCGAATACATCGAGAAGGCATTTGATGATGCCAGAGACGGCAGATGTTCCGAAAAGCCCGTGCTGGAATGTACGATGCCATCTGCGCTCGACGATTCGCTTGCCCCGCCCGGCAAGCACCTGATGTCCGTCTTTGTTCAGTACGCGCCTTACGATCTCGACGGGGACTGGGAGGTCGAACGAGGGCGCTTTGCAGACCGGTGCATCGAGCTCATTGACGAGTATGCTCCGGGCTTCAAGAGCCTGATCGAGGATCGCCATTTGCTCAGCCCTCGAGACATGGAGCAGGAATATCAGTTGACGGGAGGGAACATCTTCCAAGGAGAGATGACCCTCGACCAGCTTTTCTTCATGAGGCCACTGCCGGTATGCTCACGGTATCAAACGCCGATTGAAAACCTTTATCTCTGCGGAGCGGGCACTCATCCCGGCGGTGGGGTCATGGGCGCCTGCGGCCACAACGCGGCTCAAGCAGTCCTGTCGAAATGGAAGAGGAGGAAGGATTGAAAACCTTATCATCCCGCGAACGTCTTTTGAGAGTTTTCAGACGCCAGCCCCTTGACCGGATGCCGATCCGGCTCTGGGGCGTTGACCCGATTTCTCCCTCGAGTCGTCCCAGTTACCACGTCCTGGATGACCTCGTAGAGCAACACGAGCTGGACCTCATCCGCAGTTGGGGGCCCAACTCCGATGAACGCGACCCGCCCGCGTTCGAATCACACTCTGAGCGCAGAGAAGGGGATCAACCCGACCGCTATGACCAGGTGCACGTCACCGAAACGCCGGACGGGCCCCTGACAGCCATTTACACTGCATTCAATGATGGCCGGCCCGGCTACGTGAAGAAGCACTCCATTGAGTCAATAGACGAAGCCCGCAAGTGGATGTCCATCCCGTCCCCCGAGCCGCAGTTCGGGACCGACTCCTATTGGGAGCTTGAAAAGAAAACCGGCGACCGCGCGATGCTGATGGTTTCTCTCGGACACGCGATGTACGGCGTGCAGAGACATATGGGCTCGGAAACCTTCGGCTTCTGGCTGATGGAAGAACGGGAACTGCTCCACGAGATGATCGACAAATCATTCCGCGCCATCGAAGCGGCCGTAAAGCGGCATCTGGCTCACGGCGTCGGTGATTGCTTCGGTTGGGTCGGGCCTGAGTTGTGTGCGCCGCCGCTCGCTTCGCCGAGAGATTTCAGAGATTTCGTCCTCGATTACGACAAACGCATCATCGACCTTATCCATGACGCGGGGAAGCTCGTCTGGGTTCACTGTCACGGCGATATGGACCCGGTGCTGGAGATGTTCGTCGAGATGGGGGTCGACTGCCTGAATCCCATCGAGCCGCCGCCGATGGGCAACTTGACCCTCGCCGAAGCCAAGGAACGCATTGGCGGAAAGATGAGCCTGGAAGGCGGCGTCCAGAACGGCGATTTCGATCTTCTCTCTACTGAAGAAATGGCGAAAGTCGTGGAAAACGCAGTGCTGCAGGGCAAGCCCGGCGGCGGCTACATTCTGTGCCCCACATCCAGCCCGACCACCTGGCCCGTCCTCAACGAACTCCACATTGAAAACTACCGCACGTTCGTCGAAACAGGCCTGCGGTTGGCCACCTACGAGAATGGAAGCTGAGCCGGTTGAACCGCGTCGCTATTGAAGCCCAAATGAAAACGAGTCTTCGACCACTGATCTGCGTTTCGCTGATGTTGTCCACCATGGCCTCAGCCCATTCAGAACTGATCCTGGCAGAGAAAGGAAAGTCGAAGGCAATAATTGTTGCCAATGGCCATATGGAGCAGGCGGATGAACTCCAGAGCTATCTGCAGAAAGTAACCGGGGCAAAATTTGAGATGCTTGCCGAGGGAGCGAAACTGCCGGCTGGGAAATCGGCAATCGTACTGCGTGTCGTCGACAAGCTCCCCAATACAAGTGATCGGGAAACGGCGAAGCAGGCGTATCGAATTCGGATCGAGCGGAATCGACTGCACCTTCAGGGCGCGTCCACATTGGGCCTGACCTATGCGGTCTATGGATTCCTTGAAGATCACCTGGGGCTCAGATTCTATGACTTCCAGTCTGACCGGCTGAGCTACAGGGGGCCGGGTTTCGAAGTCATCCCGGCACGGCCGACTCTGAAGCTGAATAGGATCGATGAGACCCAAGAGCCTGCATTTCCGATCCGTGGTTTCATCTACTATATACCGATAGATCGATGGCTCTTGAAGAATCGCGGCGGGGGGATGCCGGCGCACGCGATCTGGGCGAATCACAATTTCTACAGCCTGATCCCGCCAAAGAAGTATTTTGGCGAACACCCGGACTGGTTTCCTTTTCGCGATGGCAAACGGCAGCACGATTGGAGCATGGGCCTTTGCGGTACGAATGTGGGCCTGGCCAAAGAACTGGCCGACCAGTTGATGCTGAAGATGGCAAAGCAGAAAGACCCTTCAAAGCCCATCTCGGCCGCGCAGGGAGACGGCTTCACTGGCTGTCAATGCGAAGAATGCCGGGCGTTGGTCCATCGGGAAGGGACGGAAGCCGCGCCGCTCCTGCTGATGCTCAATCGTGCGCTTGAAATCACTTCTGAGAAGTTCCCGGAAAACAAAGTCATCACCTTCGCCTATTTCGACACCTTGCCCGTGCCAAAGACTCTGAGGCCCCACCGTAACCTGTGGATCAATGTGGTTTCGAGCTCCCTCTCACAAAACGCGGCCGGTGACCAGGTAGGAACGATTCGCAACAACCCTTCGAATCGCGGCTATGCGAAAGCGATTCACGATTGGCCGAAGGTCGCGCCCGGTCGCGTCGCTGTCTGGCATTGGTCTGCTCTTTCGCATTTCACGGAGTGGCCGGACATGTACAGCCTCGCGGACAACGTGCGATACATGCAGGAATGCGGGATCGCCGCGGTGCAGTTGCAGGTCGGCTGGGGGAGCCTGAACTGGGCCTGGCTGCGAAATTGGCTGTTCCTGAAACTGTGCTGGAATCCTCAGGCCGATGCAGACCAGTTGATCGAACAGTTTGTGAAGGACTACTACGGGCGCAGGGCTGCCCCTCACATTCTCAAGTGCCTGAAGCTCTCCTACCAGGCTTACAGGGAGAGCGGTTTTGCACCCACGGGTGTTCGATGGACCGGCTGGCCGGCCACGCGGTTCGCCCAGTCCTCCCGCGCCTCCAGCTTCAGCTTCCGCACCCGGTCCTCGCCTCGCCGACTCACCAGCAGCGTCCGCTCGTCCCCCGGGAACGCCAGCCCGAACGACTCCAACCAGGCATTGCGTCCGAGCACCGGCCGGCCGTCGACCGACGCGATCAGATCCCCGACCGCCAGCCCGCCCCGATCGGCGGGACCGTCGGTGAAGACCTGGACCACCTGCAGCCCGCCTCCGCGGATCTCCTGCAGCCTGAGCCCGGGCCAGCCCGGCTCCACCGGCCTGCCCTTCTCCAGCAGCGGCAGCGCGCCAACGACCAGCTCCGACGGCATCGCGAACCCGAGCGACTCTCCGCGTCCGTCGATCGCCGTGTTCACGCCGACCACGCGGCCGCTCATGTCGAACAGGGGTCCCCCGGAGCTGCCCTGGTTGATCGCGGCGTCCGTCTGCATGAAGAGGTCGAACTCGTCCCGGCCGAGGAACCGGCTGCGCGCCGAGAGGATGCCCCGCGTCACCGTGTGCCCGTGACCGAACGGGTTGCCCACCGCGAAGACGTCGTCACCGACCCGCACCTCGGCGCTGCTGCCGAGCGTCACCGCGGGCAGATCCAGCCCCGGCACCTGCACCAACGCGAGGTCGATGCCGGCGTCGCTGCCGACCACCTTCGCCTCGAACATCACGAGCGCGCAGACCCTGGTCCTCAACAAGAAGGTCGTCATGCCGGCCATGGTGCCCTCGACCGTGCCAAGCGTGTTCGCGCTCAAGGTTCCGTGGTCCAGCAACTGGGCCTGGAGTGGAGCAAAGGGCCAGAACCTGCTCTACGAGTACCGCTGCTCGGACACCACAAGCGCCGCGTACTACCCGAACGCTGTCAGCGGCAACAAGAACGTCTCCCGCTTGTGGGGCACCGGCCCGACGGCCACGACTGGCTCGCTCGGCCT
>Ga0208129_1000797_pt1 | contig 13114 bp, 14 predicted proteins | sample ETNtaG_13_FD_185759 | JGI IMG/M metagenome (GOLD analysis project Ga0208129, IMG submission 185759) | Marine microbial and viral communities from oxygen minimum zone, Eastern Pacific Ocean - ETNP201306PF47B (SPAdes) (version 2) | ecosystem: Environmental > Aquatic > Marine > Oceanic ...
CACACACACACACACACACACACACACACACACACACACACACACACACACACACACACACACGCGCGCGCGCGCACACACACACACACACACACACACACACACACACACACACACACACACACACAACGCAACCGTGCAACGCAAACGGCACCAACCTTCCGCAACCGACGGCCACGCTGGGGCCAACAACGCACGAACTGATTCACACGTCCTGTGGAGCCATAGCGGGAGACGGCGCGTACGCCGCCGCCTCCTTCTCGATTGGGCTGTCTGGGAAGCCCTTCGCGTCGTACAACGCCAAATCTCCGTCGCGCACTGCGACTGTCGGCGGACACTCTGGCGCGAACGGGCTCGCTTCGTCGAATGACGCAATCTGGGGCGGCGCACGTTTCACATTTGCGAATTTCGCTTGCGAACACAATGGCGGCACAGAGACCGACGAACAACTGTCGAGCAAATCGCTGACCCAGAAGCCCGGGCACATCACCAACGGCAGAACACACATATGCAAGCACACCGGCACGCTGCCACCAACGGGGATGATTTCGTCACGGCTCTGCGGCGTGGTGCAACGAGGGAAGACCGACGCACACATCATACCCATGTACGCAGCAAAGCAAGACTTGTACATTGCGTCGCTGGTCTTGCCCACCTTTTTGGCATACAGGCCCGGGAAACTTGCAACGTAACCATCGAGCATGGAATCGGTCACGTCGGCCAACATGAAATCCGCCATCGTGATCGGATACAACACGGACCCGAAACAATTGTGGCCAGAGACCATCGGAACGCACGACAACGGTTGATTATTCCACGCCGGTGGTGGAACCAATGGCGGCACGACATGCACCATCGCCGCAACTGCAGCCTGCACGAGACCCATGCCAGTGGACAACGCCTGCGTCGACAAAGCGAATGGCGCGACAAGCCCTGCAGACGCTGGGCCTTGCGCGTGCCCACTGAGCTCGAACAAACGCTTGCCCAGATCGAAACCGAAGACCGAACCAACCGTGCCGCCTGGGAATGCTGCAACACCGCGCACATTTGCGACAGCACTTGGGGCGACACCCTTGTCGCAATGCGGGGCAACGGCACCGAGCGCATGACCACTGAACACTGCCGACCCTTTGTACCGCTCAAAGCCCGCCTCGAAATCGGCCAGAGCGCGCCCATACAAATCGTAGTCGAACCCGCTTGCGAAATGGCCAAACACTTGCCTGAAAGCCGAGTCAACGTCCGCACTGCCATTTTGGTACAACACAGCGATTCTCGAACCGTTGCCGTGCTCAGAAGCGAAAGCGTGCGACACGAATGCTGCCGCCGGCAAGAGAAAAACAGAACGCGACGACACCATGCCGGCACCTCAAGAACACAACCCACGAACGCGACTGAATGGTGCAAACCGCGCTGAACCTGACAGATACGCAACGAAAAGCAGCGGCGCAAACCACACGACAGCACGAACGCGCGCTCTGCAACCAATGCGCGCACACAACGCGCGAAAACAATCGCACAAACCTTGACCGCGCGAATCTGCGGGCACTGGCCCGCCGGCATCAGAAATACGAAACGCGCCGACCGCTCACTGCAACAGTCCTGCGTCCCCGTGGAGAATGCACGTCGATGTGGACGCCTTCACCGCCTCCCAGACTTGCGCAGACCCAGCGAAAGCTTTCGCGTACACAGTGTATGGGAAAGTGCACGCTGGCGGCACGCCTCGCATCGCACAAGAGGACACGTGGCCCGAATGCAAGCAGCCGCACAAAGACGAAACCAACACGCCCAACGCATGCGTGGCCACATTCAATTCGTTGTAAGCCTGTTGTAACGCCACCCGGGCGTAATTGCACCTGTTCGCGCCCAACGTCTTCATCGCGCAACCCGCCGGCGTGGAACATGCAACGCCCGATGCGGCAAACGAACCCGTCGACCCGTCACGTTTCGCGACCCGCTGGGCAGCAACCAGCGCAACTGCCTGCTCCAGACTGCGACCTGCTTCCTCTGCAACGGCACTCATCAACGCGTGACTTCGAGATACATTGGCAGCGTCGCTCCGCCCCAACAACGCGGACTTGGTGTGCAACAACGCGATGCACTGACCGCCGCACGTGCGCGCTAGCATCGCCTCAACGTCGCTGAACGGCTGCGACGCCCGCGGCGCCACCACCAAAGCCGACACGATGCTGCACAAGCAAGCGCAAACCACGAACCGAAACACCATGTCCGAACGCCGACGCAAACGAAAAATCGATGAAAACCTGTTTGGGCGACTGCCGCAGACAAGATCGCGGACCGCACTGCGCATGGACGCACATCACCGCCGACGCGACACGACATGCAAACAACACACCACGCCTCACCCGACAACACCCGACCAATCGCGATGAAACGGGCACTGGCCCGCGCAAACCGCACGCACAACCCGCAATCACGCCGCGCACGGCCATGGAGCGCCACACTTGTCTGATACGACGCGCTTTTCCTCCGCGCTGTAGCCGCCAAAGGCCCAAATGACGGAACATGGGCCAGCGTACGAAACTGGCGCCACACAAACCTCGCCGCGAGAAGACCAACCACGCGGGCATTGCTTTGCATAGTCGGCATTGCACGTCTGCGCTTCGCTCGGCCTCTGCGACTTCGACCATGGCCTGCGGCACGGCCACTGCACCGCACACGCATTTTCGAACACCGCCTTGTCTGCAACTGCAAGTTGTGCGAAACTCGTTCTCCCGACGCACGGCCCTGCATAGTCGGCCGGCGCGGCGCACGCGCCCGCCGCGTCAACCGACCAACCGCCTGGGCACGGCTGCGAATAATCTGCCGTGCACGCGCCAACACAAGCAAATGCTACACCGCACGAATCGGCCAACTGCATTTTCTCGTGCGCTGCGAGACCTCCGAAACTCAACTCGCCACCGCAAGGGCCTTCGTACGAAACGGGTGCGGTGCAAGAACCGCCGTCACCAAGATCCACCCAACCAAGCGGGCACGGAGCATTGTAATCACGGACGCACTGCGCCTCTGACAGCGGGAGCCCTTCCGCCTGCAAAGCATCTGCCGTTGCGCCTCGGAACGCGGCTCGCAACGCCGCCGCGGAAACGTTTGGAAATTGCACAGCGAAGCTGTGGAAAGACGCAGAAGACCCAACCACCTCAGACACGAAACTCGCCGGCCTGGCCCGCCCAATTGCAGCAAATTGTCCGCCGGCGTGGCCGATGCGTTCTGCCAAGCGCGCGGCGCGGGCCTTGAAATCGCCGCCTGCAACGAAACGACCAGCCGATGGCGGCGACTGCTCGTACTGCACCGTAATGGGTGGTAAAGCCTGCGCCCCGCCGTACGCAACAGCCAAGCAAGCGCCAACGCGAAAGACAACCATCGCGAACGAACCGTTTGCAACGAAACTGATGACCGAACCGTTTGCGCGCTGCATGAACCGGAACGTCGCCGCAACAATGTCGCGACGGACCATACACAAAAGCATGACAAGAACTGCAAAGCAAAGCTCTACACCGCACAAACGACTCGCACTCCGCCCACACCATGTTGCGAAAACAAGCAAGCACTGGCTTGCGCGACTGCACGCCTCCTCACTTGGACGCGCACTGCCACCGAGCGGCGCACGTGGCTGACCAACTGGCCTTCGCAGAGTCCGAAGCCGAAGAGAAATCGGCGACCGGGCTGCAAATTCCGTCGTATTCGGGCGGTGCCACACACAACCTGCCAACGGCACCCCAACCGGAAGGGCAACCTTGGAAATCCGTCCTGCAATCCTGGCACGGCCAAGCCGCCTTGCAACTCAACGCAAAGTCTTCTCTCTGGGCTACCGAATATGTTGAGACATCTGTCGCGCCACAAGCTCCATCATACCCAGCCGGCGGCAGGCATTCGCCAGCGGCACCAGTCGCCCAATCGACCGGACAACCCTCCACCGCACGAACGCACGCACCCACGTACTTCAAATGCTGAACATCGCCCGTCGCAGCGGCCGATGCTGCATCAGCAAGCAACCGCGCATTGCGATCGCGAGCAACTCCGGCGGCCAACTCCGCAGCGGCGCTGCTGGCCAATGTTTCAACAGCGCCCGGGCTCGCACCGCCTGCACCGTCCAACACCGCACGAAACTTCGACAACAGAGGAGCAACACCGCTTGGAAAAGTCTGCGCGGCTGCGCACGCACCGGCGACAAAGAAGCACGCGCGACGCATTTCTGAAGACGAACCACACAACCCCGACACCGAACACACGACCAACTAAAACTGCGAACGCTGCAAATGCAAAACACGACATGCGCGCGAACGGCACTGCGCCAAACGCATCACGCCACCGCCGATCAACCCAATGAAAACCGCGGCGCAAAACCGATTGCAACTGCAATGGTCCGAACTCAACGGGAACTGTCCCGCAACACCGCCACACCTGCTCAACGCATGGACCTCTGCGCAGCCCGTCGGAGCTCCAGCTTCTCCGCGTCGAGCGCTCGCTGCTTCTCGTCTGCGAAAAGCGCATTGGCTGCTGCCTGTTTCGCCCTCTCTGCCAACATCACGTCGTCGATTTGAGAAACTGTGTCACGCTCATCCTCAGCCGGCGGAATCAAATTGAGAGTATACTGGTCCAGGCCCGCGGCGGCAACGTTGGCGGCGGCGCCGACGAACGATGCACCAACCGCCCGCGAAGCAACGACCTCTCTGCGCAACGCAGCCCTCAACATTTGGTTCTCGCGGTGCAACAGCGCGATCGACAAAGCCAAATGCTTCGCACGAACCAGCTCCTCGCCCATGCCACGGCGCACTGCCAAGTTTGCAACCGCTGCTGCGCTGCGACCAGCGCGAGCTGGAACTTCCAAGAAACTCGCGGCTGCCAACCGACCACCGGGCGACAACGATTCCGCAACAGCACCTGCACCTCGAACGACGAAATCAGTCAAACTGTTGAAATCCGCCAACCACGCGCCGAACTCGAGCGCATCCTCAGCTGCACGTTTCCCTTCGGAGCTGCGCACGCCAGCGACAACTGCCGACACGTCGATTGGCTTGCCCACTGGAACCTCAACTTCGACGACCTCACCGCCACCACGGCCCCGACGCGTACCGCCACCCGCAAGAAAGCTAGAACTCGCTGCGGCACGCTGGCCGTCCGCAACCGCCAACGCCCGCACCGCCTGTTTCGCAATCGCATCGATTCGCGGCCCCGCCGCCTGCAAAGCAGCATTGAATGCACGCACATCTGCTTCCATAACGGTTTTCTCGAAAGCCCCGCGCGCCGAATCGACACTCGCAATCGCACCAACCAATTCCGACGGCGCTTCCAGCGGAGCCAAACTTACATCCACAACTGGCACAGTACCACCGGCTGCCGGGATGAGCGCGGCGTTGGCCAAACCAACCGAGCAAGCGAACCACACGCGAGACAAACACATGACGACGAACGTGCGAAACGCGATGTCTGACAGCAAAACGCGACGCAACACGCTGCCAATATGGACCGCTGCCCTGACAAAAGCGCGCGACGCAACACACATACACACACACAAACACAAACACACAAACACAAACACAAACACAAACACACATTGCGCACACAGACAAACGAATGCACAGCACAAACAGCCAGACGACCGAAAACTGCGACCCTGGAAACAGTGGGCACTGGCCCACGCCACGCACACAAAGCTTCGCACTACGCGTCACCGCCCGCGCTGCCCGCGCAAGGCCAATGCGCACCGCAACCCGACGACCATTGCGCGAACATGTCCCGGGTATAACCCGCGAAATCCACCGGCGCGCCGCACGGGCCTGCGTAAGCAACAGTCGGTTTGCAACGGGCCCCGGCGTCGACGACCCACCCGCCTGGGCAAAGCACTGCGAAATCACGCCTGCATGCAACGCACGGCCACCACGCCAAACACATTTCTGACCAACGCTCCTTCGCTGCCGCTGACAAACCATCAAAGCTGTGCGCACCGCCGCCACACGGCCCCTGATAACCTGCACCTGGGGCGCACTTGCCTGCGCCAACTGCTTCGAATTGGTCCGGACACGGCTGCGCGAAATCGCGGTCGCACGATGCAATCGCGTGGTGCCTCGCAGGTTCAACGGTCCGACTGACTGCCGGCGACACGGGCCCCGATTGCGCGCCCAACTGCCGCATAATCGCGCTTGTCGCTTCGACGTCCCCGCGGGACTCGTGGAGCTCCACCGGCGCATGTTCGAAGACGCCGGTAATTGTGTCAAGTGCTGGCGCCGCCGGCGACAAACGCAACGCGCCGACAAGAGAAAGAACCAAGAACGCCGCACAAACACGCATCGCGACACACTGACTGGCGAAACAACGGTCGGCACAAACGACTTGGGACCTCGCAAGAACGCCAAAGACGAAAAGACACAATGCGAACCGACGACGAACGTTCACACACGCATGCGCGCAACACGTACACGCGAGCCCGCGGAAACGTGCACCATGGAACGCGACGGACATATTGAAGCAGCACTGGCTGCCGCGCACACAGAAACCGACTAACGCTGCTTGAGGTCTGCGAGCCGCTGCGCTGCGTAAGCGCCAAAACTTGATGATGTGTCCGACACGTGGGCGCCCGACTTGTGCAAATTCAACCAGACCATTGGCGCTTGCGTCTCGCGGTCGAACCCGCTGCCGCCGCCGGACGAAGAACCCGCAGACAGGAAACCAACACTCGACACACCTGCCACGCCAGCACCGCCGGACCACAACGCGCCACGCGGCGCTGCCTCCAAATGAACGTCCACGCGCGTGTGCTTGCTGACCGCTGGCACGCCGCAAACTGCCAAAGCAAAGAATGCCCGCACGCAGAACGACATGTCGGAACGAAACCGCGACAACGCACGACCGCACGTAAACAAACCCAACTTGCCTGAACAACGCCACGCGTGCACGCAACACCAAAAACGCAACACACAGTGCAACCACAACGCGCGCATGGCCCGTCGCAACGACACAGCCGCACCCGCGTGCAACCGGCAACGTCACAAGCACAGTTCAAAGGCCACTGGGCCTCGCGAAAACACGCCGAGAACTCACCCCGACGCGGCCGCAACCATGCCACTCATCCGCTGCAGCAACTTCAGCTCCAACTCCACAATGTGCTTCCTCAATTGGTCCTCCGCTGCGTCGCGACGCCCCTCCATCTCTGAAACTAACCCTGCGACCGTCGCGAAAGGCTCGGCCGGCGGAAGCAAACGGACGTCAACAGCAGGCTCACCCGCAACGCCTGAACCAAGAAACGCAGCGCCACGCGCGCGCAACGCCGCCTGCAACCGCGCAACGACCACATCCACCAGCAGACCGAGTTCGTGGACACCCTGATCGATCAACATTTGCTCCTCCGCGTTGCGAACGCGCTCCACCACTGCGACCTTTTTCAACACGGCATTGCTCACGGGGCTGGCCGGCAACACGTGCAGAAGAAACCCGCCCTGCGAACCGACGCGCTTCCTCGACGCGCCCAACAGAGCAACTGGAGTCCGCACACCCGGCGCAGAAACCGGAACAGCGTTGGCGACCACGCCCTTGATTCGAACCTCTGCGTCCCTGACAGCCTCTTCAAAAGCAGCGTCCAAGCGGCGGAGACCTGCCGCTTCCGCAGCCTCCCTGGATGCATCCAACCCATCGATTTCGGCGCTGACCTCCGGCAACTGCGCCTGCGGCGGCGACAACCGCAAATTCACCACTGGCGCGGCCCCAACATGATGTGCCGCAAAGCCAAAGGCGAACAAACAAACACGCAACATCGGACGCACGACGCAACACGACCGAGACAAGCACAACACGGCGCGAACCGAACCCTTCGAACCACAAGCGCACAACAAAGACGAAGACGCGCACAAACACACCCAAACATGCATTGCCACAACGCCAACCGACCGCACGAAACGCAAACGCGCATCACAACACCAAACGCGGACCCGCTGAAGCAAGCACTGGCTTGCGGAGATCAAGCGCGCCACGATCACGCCTGGACATGGCTCGGGAAGACGCCAGACGACAATTGCATCGCTACCGCGTCGGGCCCATAGACCCTGGACGGCCGGGGCAGAACGACTTCGACTTGCCCACCAGAACCAGTGATTTCGCTGGAGACCTCTGCGGCCAAAGGCATGCCCGACAACAACGTCAACAATGATCCTGCAAGGGCGCGGTTTGTTTCGTCGGTGCCCGTGCGCTGCAACAACGTCGCAGCCGTGCGCGCAGCACCAGAAGCAGCAATCGCACTCCGCGCGCCGGGGTCGGAAGCAAGCGATACCAATTCCTCAAGGGCACGCCTGGCAACGTAACCGCCCGCGCCCACTTCGGCAACAAACTCACCAAGCTGGCGGCCGGAACCGCTGACATACGAAGACGCAACCTCGGCTTCTGCAACTGGCTCGTTGACAGCCCTGCCTTTGCGCAATCGGCCGCGACCTGCGATGCCTGCAACCCGCTCTGCCAAACCACCCGCAACGGACAGAGCACGGGCCTCCTGTGAACGCTGCTGGCCGACGAGGCCCTTCAACAAACCGAACTGCTGATTCACCTCCGCGAGGAGAGCTGCTTCCTCGGCGGAACTGAAGCCTGGCCCGGGCACGTGCACGACAACCTCTGCCTCACCTGGCGGTACCGCGTCGCCACGCAAACGTTGCCCTGAATGCAAAGCAGCCGCTGAGAAACCGTTTGCGTGTGTCATTGCCTGCGCTGGCGCTGCCGCCGTCAATTTCGCCTCCAAACCGAAATTCCGCTGCACGAGCGCCGCGCCATCCTCAACGCCAACCGCTGGCACGTCGTAATCGATGTTTACAGATATGGGCTCGCCGGCTTGCCAAGCGGACTGCCCGAACGCCTGCCCGGCAACCAAAAGAACAAACACGCGCGACGACAAAACCATGCCGGAACACGAACTGGCGAATTCGACCGTGGCACAACGAACGACTCCCGAACGCGCACGACCAAACACAACCGCGCGCTCGCGACAACCCATGAGCGAAAAGCTGAGCATGACCAAAACTTGCACTGCGCCACAAACCACAGCCTGCCCGAACCGACCACGCACGCGAAACACGCTCACGTTCGGAACCCCCACTGGGGGGCGCAGACCCGACGAAGACACGCATCAACCGATGACAGCCCGCGCGTCGCGAGCCAACGCATTCGATGAAGCAACCATGCTGGCGTACATTGCCTCGTCTGCTTGCTGTCTCTCCTCCACCGCCGCAAGCGCGTCGGAAACACCATTGCGCAAAGCAACTGCGGCATTTAATGCTCGACTGCCCGGCTCCACCAACCGAACGTTCGCAACTGCGTCTGATGCAGCCGCATTCGAAGTCTGCAGAAAGCCGGCGCCTGCATCGCCGCGCAAAGCGCCGCGAACTTTTGACACCACCCGGCCGGCGCCAACGCACGGCCAACACGCGGAACACCGCTGCTCAAAGTCCTTCTTGTCTTGCAACGCAAATGCGAAAAACGAGCCATATGACGGGCACGTGCCGCTGTAACCGGCCGACGCTTCGCAAACTCCATCGCCAACGCTGGCCCATGAAACCGGACAAGCACTGCCATAATCACGCACGCAACGGGGGCAACGACCGCCCGCAGTCAAATCGATGGTTTCGCGCTGCTGCTCCTCGAGCCCGAGCCTCCCCTTCAAAGAGGCAAGCATCTCCGCATCCTGCCTTGCAATGTCGCTGGCAACTTGCGCCGAAGTTGGCGCTCGCTTCGCCGCAGCCACGTAAGCATCAGCTGCGGCGACGGCACCCTCTGCAATCGCTTGCAAATCTTGCATCCCGAACTGCCCCGGCGCAACCGTTGCCAAAGCAACCCGCGCCAACACGGCCCGCGCAATCAAAGACAACATGACGACCGGAAAACGCAACGACGCCAACAAACGACCACGCTTGCAAACCGAACCCGGCTGAGCCCGCGCGCACACATGCCAAACCCGAGAGCGAACAACGACCACAGAATGCAAACGAACGCTGCCAACACGTAACGGACGTCAATCGCGCGCGCGCGCGACTAAGACACCAAACGCGACGAGCGGCACGCATCGACACAACCGTACAAATCATGAGCAAGCACTGGCCTGCGAACGGAAGATCTGCTTCACGCTCCCTGTGCACCTGCCGCCGCGAGAGACGCCAACTCTGATCTCAAAATGCTCTGCGTGGCTCGCTTCTCCGCGTCGAGCATCCGCTGCCAAGCCGCAGCGTACGATTCCTTGGCGGAATTCCGTTCTGCAACGCCGGCCGCCTCAAGTGCAGAAACTGACTGGGCAACATCGCCCATCGCCTCCTCTGGCGGTCGCAATGTCAACGTGTAATCCGCCTCGCCGCCCCGCACGTCCGCAAATGCAACCGCGCCGTTTGCTGCTGTGCTCCTGCGCTGGCCTGCCGAGAAGGCTGACGCAAACTCATCGCCGTACCCGTCCTCAAGCGCAACCTTGCGCGCGATGTCCGCAATCGCGCCCGCCAACTCTGCTGCGAAATCGCCACCGGCCTCGCGGCCACGAAGCGCGACGGAACCGCAAGCGCAACTCAACGCACACATGAACCGAAACATCACGAGCCACACGGACGCGCGAACGACAGCGAACAACAACGACAGTACTGACTTCCAATGCCTGCTGCAAAACGCACGGCAACCGAACACGCGAGCACTAGCACCAGCACTCGTACGAGTCAGCACCAGTACTAGTACTAGCTCAAGTTCTACCACTAGCACTGCTACTCGCACTAGCAATAGTACTGCGAACGAGTACTGCGGGCTCGGTAGGTAATATCGTTGTGTACCTCTGAGCGCGTTTCGGGCTAGCGAATTTGCGAGCTTGTTTTGTGTTTATATTAAGGACACCAAGGAGGTACACTATAATGCCCCCCCCCCTCTCGGGCGATCATTTTTTGAGAAAACGATGAAATCTAGTTATGCAAGCTCGGTACGTAATATCGCTGTGTACCTCTGAGCGCGTTTCGGGCTAGCGAATTTGCGAGCTTGTTTTGCGTTTATATTAAGGACACCAAATGCGCAGATCAGATTCAGATCAGAAAGTACCGTACTACAACAAACTCACTCGAATTCCTCTGGGCGGAATTCTCAATTTGACCCAGTCTGCCCAACGCATACTCTTACGCAAGCGCGCGCGCCCGCGACAGCACGCACGACACACGCGCACGCACGCGAGCACGCAAGCAAGTCCGCACGCACGCAAACACACGACCACTTCGTCTAGCATAGCAATGTGTGTGGCAACATGGGTTCGAGCCTCGTGGGGCCGCTGCTTATGTGCAATGCTCATGCTCTTCTCGGCATGCATCTGCAAAATTCGCAACCGGTGCCAGCGACGGCGATGGCGTTCACGATCTCCGCGCGCGTTTGCGGCCCCCTGGCCGAAAATAGCTTTCTGCTAGTCACGGCTCAGCCAACACAAGCAAACGCGGCCTCACGCGCAGCGACGCACCACAAATGCGTCGGGACAACCTTACCAATACCGCGGCACGCCTCCCACCGAGCTTGCATGGCCCAACTCCTGCCTGAAATGTTGCGCTCGGCAGGGACGAGGCCTGATGCAGAACCACAAGCCAAGCCACCATACGGCATGGCAACGCTCAACCCAGGCGGGTGACGAAACATCGTCGAGGAGATTTGGAAGCTGTCAACACACCCATGCGGAGCAAGCAAAGCCGCGCAACCATCGGTTACGAAAGCCGCATGGTAAAGCCGCAACGTGAGCAAAGCATCGCTGGCTGCACAATGCGCCCGACCACTTCGCGGCACGCCGAACTCCGAAGCGAGCGACCCGAGAGAACCGTACGGCAAACCGTCACGCAACTCACACCGGCACGGGAACAGACCATCCACAAGCGATACAAACCCATCAACGGTTTCAGGCAAAGATGGGCCGTGCAACAACTTGATCAAATACGCGTAGTCGTATGCACCTGCGAAAGTGACAATTTGACATCGCGGCTTCGCTGCGTCCAACATTGGGAGGAACAGTTCCGCAAACCGTCGTCGAAAAATTGCATGACGGACGCCACTGCAACGATGGCAAGCGAAATCCAACCCTGCATCGTTCAAAAGCGCCACGGCCGACCCAGTGTGCAAATCCGAGAGCAAGTCAAAATGCAGATTGAACCCCCACAGCCCGACGACGGCGCCTTCATGATTCGCGACGGCGATGCCGATTTGAATCGGGCTCAATAGATTCACATTTGATCTTAACGTCTGGTATTGGCGGTCCCGCGGCGCCCCGCGCAGGCTGTCCACAAAGAAACCCGGAAATTCGACATCGAATGCGATGACGCAAGCTCCAAGACCCTGTATGAGATTCGTGAGATTCCAAAGTTCTTCGTCGAAATTCGGTGCCCAGACCTCCGTCGCCTGGCACTCCGGAAACGAACGCGAGGAAAGATTTGACATGTAAACAGAGAACGGCGTACGTACAATGAATTGTTTCAAAAACGCAACTTGAGCGGCAACGCCCGCCGTCGCCAATGCGCATCGCGAATGCCGATCTGACCACCACCGACCATTTCAAACAGGAGCTGCTGCTCCCACGAAACACTGGCGCCATCAATCAACGAAACGGCCAACCCGACCACAAACGAAGCATCGCACTACGGCAGCCGCACGTGAAGCCGCGCTGGGGCCGCCTAACATCAAAACAGCGTGCCCCCCAACCAAACGCACACAAGAGCCAAGACCTGTCCCACAACACAGATTTGACCGATTGATTCCCCGCAGTCCGACGATGCACTGCACGCCACGCTCGCAATTCCAAAACACTGTCGCTTTCCTCCGCTCGCCTTCGCGCATGCCCGCTCGCTCACCAACCTGGACGCGGCCAAGGACAGAACCGCCTCGTCTCTTCAACAAGCCAGCGAGCCGCGTGCGCAAACCATAGGCCACGTCACATGCACACGACCTGATATCTTGGAGCCGGCGGTGGCGACGCCAACCACCAAATAACTAAAGAATAGCCGCGCAAACATCGAATCGCAACTGCGAAAACGAAACGCAAACCTGCACAAATGACAGCGCACAAACCAACACACGCACGCACCCCCCCACACACCCCCACACATACACCCACCCACACACCCACACCCCC
>Ga0208129_1000800_pt1 | contig 13077 bp, 8 predicted proteins | sample ETNtaG_13_FD_185759 | JGI IMG/M metagenome (GOLD analysis project Ga0208129, IMG submission 185759) | Marine microbial and viral communities from oxygen minimum zone, Eastern Pacific Ocean - ETNP201306PF47B (SPAdes) (version 2) | ecosystem: Environmental > Aquatic > Marine > Oceanic ...
GCCTGGAATCGGGTCCGGGCCTCCTCCAGGAACGGAAGTGCGTCATCGGACTGCCCGGCCATGCTGAGCACCCGGCCCATGCGAAAGTGAGCCACGGCCAGATCGTAATCGGCACCGGGGTAGGCATCTTCGCCCGCGGCCTGGCACTGCTGGAGCAGGTCCTGCGCGGCCTGAAAGGCGCCGGGCAGATCCCCACGTTCGAGCAGGCGATCGACGGATTTGCCGGCGTCCAGGTATCGGGCTTTGCTCCAATCCCCCAGTTCGCCCGCCGCTTCTTTGCGGATGGCCACCACTGCTTCCATGGCCCGGGGCCGCCCAAGAAACCGGATCAAGTCCTCAACCTTCGAGGCTTCGCCCACCACATCTTCCGGCGAGGCGTGGCCGGCGAGCCATTCCAGCCAGGCCAGCAGGTTCGGCAGCTCCAGGAGTGTCAACTGCGCGGCCAATTCGGCGTTCTTGGATTGTTGCTCGTAAAGGAATCGGCAAAGCGCGCCCATGCCGGACGACCATGCCTCTTCGAGGGCCGACGCCGAAGGCATGGGGTCGATTTCGTCCCGACTGCGCAGATAGGCTGGCAGGGCCGGGTCGAGCCGGAAGTGCCCGTCCCGGATGTGCGAGGCAAGGCCGACTTCCTGGAGGGCCGAGAGGAGATCCTGGGCGGAGGGGAGAGGGGGGAGGGGAGAGGAGGGAGGAGCTTCTTTCTGTGCTGTTTCTGTCTCAACTTCCTCGTCGCTCCGGGCTGTGAGAGCATCACGAATTACTTCAAACATAATGCGCACAACTTCCTGGTGCGCGCCGCCCTGAAAAGGCGCCAGCACTTGCACGGCTCTTCGCATTTCTTCCGGCAGGCGCAGCAGGGAGAGCTCCAGGCTGGCGAAGAGGGACTGCTCCCGGTCGTCGGGATGCTTTTCGTGCAGGCGGGCCATGAGGGTGTGCAGATTTTCGGTGGTGGAGCGCACGCCGCGGCGGGCCACCTCACGGGCGAGGAGGACCAGTGCGCGGGCGTGGCAGTTCACGGCCTCGACCAGGTCGCGGATCTCTTCCGGGGTGCCGCCGGGGTCCTAGGCTTCCGGCTCCAGGCCCTCGTTGGCCATCACCTGGCTTACCAGCTCGACTGCGTCGGTCCGGGCCAGGCGGCCGAGGCGGATCTCGTGCTTGCGGGCATCGAACGGTTCCGGCAACGGCTCACGGGTGGTGAAGATCAGGCGCGTCTCCGGGGCCGATTCCTGCAAGAGGCGGCACTGCTCGAAGAGATCATCGACATCCGGGGCCGAGGCCGGCACGTTGCCCTCCTGGTCGGGCAGTACCGTTTCCAGGTTGTCGATCACGATCACCGTCCGTTCCTGGCCAAGGGCCCGTTGCACAGGCTGGAGGGCCTCTTCCAGGTCCGAGAACTGGACGATGGACCACGAATCTGTCGGGAGCAGTTGCCGGCCCAGGTGGTCGAGGACCCCGCGCAGGTCTGAGTAGTCCTCCATACAGACGAAGACCGCCCGGCGGAAGCGTCCGGAGCCCACCAGCCAGCGGGCCGCTTCGCAGGCCAGCTCGGTTTTGCCTTCCCCGCCCTGGCCGCGGAGGACCACGTATTGGGCGCCCCCATGAAACAGGCGCTCCAGGGCCAGCAGCTCGCGGCTCCGTCCGTGGAAGTGGTGCTTTGGCGGTGAGGGCAGGTCGCCCAGGCTGAGTTTCCTTTGCCGGGCCATCAACTTCTTGGCGGCATCCGAGTGCAGGATCTGGAAGAGCTGCGGGTCTTCCTCTTCCTGGTAGAGGACCGGCACAAACCAGTCCTGCAGGTGGAGGTCTCCCGCGGCCATGATCTTTGCGCGCCAGGTATCTTCGGCGAGGGCGCACTGCCCCTTGAGCATGGCGGCCCCGACCCGTTCGCCCGCGGCAAGGGAACGGTAAAAGGCATCGACGAACCTCCGTGCGGTCTCGACCAGCACGCTGTGGCTCATGGCCACGACCGATGCCACCCCTTTATCCAGCAACTGGCCGGCAACGGAAGCATTGACCTCCTCTTCGGATTTGGCGGTCTGGCATGCCTCCAGAAAAACGAGCGGGATGCGGTATTCCTTCAACGCCCTGGCCAGCTCGTCCGCGGGGATCGATTCCGAGGCCCGCTTGATAAGCTTGCCCCCGTCTTTTGGGTCCTCGAAGCAGAGCGCGCCCAGGCCGTGGCGCTTATCGTAGACCCCGTGCCCATCGAAGTGGACCACGTGGTACGGCTCGCCTTTCGTGTCTGCCTCTCCGAGGGCTTTCTTCAAGGCGGGGAAGGTCGGCGGCTCCAAAACGGTCAGCTCGGCGAGGTCCCCCAGATCGGTCACGGCCTGTACCAGGGGCCCGGCGCTGGCCCGGTGGTCAATGTATCCGACACCCTCCTCCTCCGGCCGGGGACTGAGCAGCAGAATCCGGATTGGGAGCTCGTTGTTTGCGGGCGGCCGCGGGCTGTGGAACGGCATCCGCCGCCGCACTCGGACCGGATGTTTGCCCTGGAAGAGCCAGTCTTCGCAGTCGTGGACCAGCTCCCACGGGAGCGCCATCAGGAGGCAGGCCGCTGCCTGGGCTGCCGCGGTCTCCTCTTCCGATGCGCCCTCGATGAGCTCGGTATCCACCTGAATTGAGAACCGCCGTTCCGCGTTCCCCGCGCTCTTTGCCCATTCGGCAAGCTGCTCCTTCCCGGACTCTGTACTGAGCGCGGCATCGAACAGTTGCCGTCCCCAGACCTCCAGGTTCTCTTCAATCTTCTTTGCCCGATCGGCGAACAGCCCCACGGGCCAGATGTAGAAATTTTCGAGATACCAGCGCAGGTCCCCCGCTTCGATGGGCCCCAGCGGCTAGGTGAATTGAAAGGCCCGGCTCTCGGTCTCCCGCCCTTCCGCGGGCCGGTGCACCACGACCGCCCGGGCCGAGACGCGCTGTTTGCCCTCCGTGATTTCGAGCTCCGGCTCGGAAAGCTTGAGCAGCAGCTCATCGAGGGGCTGGGCGGCGATCTCCGGCTGCTCTTCTGGTTTGTCAGGAAGCTGCTCGCCAAGGCCCACCATGATCTTTGGCATCGCCTCCCCTAATGCCCCGGGCTTATCAGGGTCGATCATCACGCAGAGCTTCTCATCTGGAATCCACGCTTTGACAGCCTCCGGTTTCAGGGGCGGCAACAGGATCGGCACGATCCGAAAATTCTCGTTGGTCTTCTGTATTTCCCTGGCCTTATCGACTTCCCAGCGCACCCATTCGGAATTCACCGTCACATCACTGAGGACCAGGATGAAATGCTTGGCGTCCTCAATGGCCTTCAACAGTTCATCATCGAGGTCGTCCCCCGCCCGCAGCTCATACGCGTCGAGCCAGACCTCCTGATCCAGACCTTCAAGGGATTCCTGAAGCTGGAGGACAAAGGGCTTATCCTTTGAGTGATGTGAAATGAATATATGAGCCATCCCTTTCACCGCGATGAGGAGCAGGATAGTAGAACCACCAAAGCTGCGTCAGCTCTCAGCTACAACCAAAAGAGAACAGTTGATTCTCCTGATTCCATTCAGAAATCCGAATAGAGAATGACGATTCTTGATCTCTGATTTCTGAAGTCAAGCATTCGTTTGAGGAGCTTTATCCAGGTTGCCGGTAGCAGATGGTTCTGCCGAAGGTCACCTGTTCCAGGGAGGATTCCTGGTGCAACAGGTTTTCTGAAGAGCCGAGGAGCAGGTAGCCGTCGGGTGCGAGGATGCGTTCGACTTTTTTCAGGATGTTTCGCTTGGTTTCCTCGGAAAAATAGATGAGGACATTGCGAAGGAAGACGAAATCCGGATTGGCCAGGACGGGCCAGGGGGCGATGAGATTGAACTGTTCAAATTCCACTCGTTTGCGGGTGGCGTCCTTCAGTTCCCATGTATCTGATTCAATTCCGGTGAAGTACTCTTCCTTATATCTGGAAGGAAGCCCTCGATTGATCTCGAAAGTCGAGTACTGGCCCAGTCGAGCTCTATCGAGAAACGCTTCAGATAAATCGATGGCGATGATCCGGACATTCCAGGTTACGAGCTGCGGGAATTTCTCCTGGAGCAGTATGGCAACGCTGTATGGCTCCTGTCCTGTTGAACATCCGACAGACCAGATGGTCAGAGTCTTGCGCTTTTCACGTTTTTGAATCAGGTCCGGCAAGATGAATTCTTCACAGGCATCGAATGGAAACCTGTCTCGAAAGAAAAAAGTCTCGCCTGTGGCAAATGCCTGGGCCACTTCCTCACGCAGGCCCTGGAGCTTGTTTCCATGAAGATGGCGGACGAGCTCCTGGAGGTCCCTGAGTTCGTGTTTCCGGAGTATCGGTCCTAACCGATTATGGATCAGGTAGTCTTTTTCGGGCTGGAGAATGATCCCTATGTCATCCTCCACAACCTGGCGGATGTAATCGTGCGGTTTAAGCGCGTGGAACTCGCTGGAGCTCATGGTTTCCAGGCTCTGTTCTGAGCGACTCGGGTGGCGATTTCGGAATAGATGCCGTCCAGCGGAACAACAGAGTGCGCGACGCCGGCTTCGGCGACGGCCCTCGGCATGCCCCAGATGGTGCTCGTTCCTCTGTCCTGCGCGATGACCTGTCCGCCAGCCTCGGCGAGCGCGGTACAGCCGTTCAGCCCGTCTTTTCCCATGCCGGTGAGGATGGCGCAGACGGCCCTGCCGCCAACTGCTTTGACAACGCTTTCGAGCATCACATCGACTGAAGGGCGGCAGTTGTTCACTCTCGGGCTGCGGTGCAACTGAACCTTCAGTTCGATGGCCTCTTTAGTTATGCCCATATGATGGTCACCGGGCGCAATCAACACCATGCCCGGCCTTAAGGATTCCCCGCCCACTGGTTCAATCACATCAAGCTGGGACTGGGTTGACAGCCTCTCCGCAAGGATGCGGGTGAAGTTGGCCGGCATGTGCTGTACGACCATGACAGGCACGGGAAAGTCTGCAGGAAAACGGGGCATCAGATCGCTGAACGCCTCGGGCCCTCCGGTGGAAGCACCGATAACGACTAAATCTAATCGCCTGCTGGCGGGACGAGAAGGTCCTGCCACGGCCGGCGGTTTGCTCGAAGTGGGCGTCGCCTGAAACGCGGCGGCCCGCGACTCTTCGGCAACGAGCTCTTTGATTTTCGGAACGACCGTCTTCCGAATCTGATCCTCAACGGCGGCGCGATTATCCATCTGCGCGGCCTTGGGAAGGTAATCGTCTGCTCCGAACAGGAGAGCATCGACCGTTTCTGTGGCGCCCTTTTTCGTGAGCGCGCTGTACATGAGGATTCTGGTCCTGCGGTCCCGCTTACGGAGTTCCTTAAGCGTCGACAGCCCATCGAGGACAGGCATGATCACATCGAGGATGACGATGTCTGGCTTGTGGACCTCGAATTTCTCGATGGCGATTTGCCCGTTCTCTGCCGTGGCGACGACCTGGAATCCTGGCGTCTCAGCGAGGACTTTGCTCAGGATGCCACGAATGGCGATAGCGTCATCAACAACGAGAATTCTTGTGATTTTCATTTCTGTCAGCCCAGGCCGATCTGTTTCATTTTCTGCTGCAAAACTTCTGCGGAAACCGGCTTGGCAAGGAATTCATCAGCCCCGCGCATCAGGGCCTTGATGACCAGTGATGGCTGATGCTCCGTCGTGGCCATGATGATACGCATGGCATCGTTTTCCGGCTTCTTGCGCAACTCGGTCAGTAACTCCAGGCCGTCCATAACCGGCATGTTGAGGTCCGTGATGACGAGTTTGATTCCCTGGCCGTCAAGCCTTTCAAGCGCGTCCTGGCCGTGTTCGGCTTCCAAAACTTCGTGCCCCATACTGCGCAGCATGTCGCCAAGGATCTGTCTGAGCGATTTGGAGTCGTCTACGATGAGGACGTTCATTCAAACCTTCGATGATCGTGGCTGGTGATCTTCTTTTTTAAGACAGTTCGCGCAGTAACTTACTCGAATCTATCAGAATCAGCAGGCGATTCTCAAACTTGAATGCTCCTCGCACGAGATCTCTGACGGGTCCCTGAAGAGTTTCCGGCGGCGGCTCCAGCTCATCCAGGTCCAGTTCAACGATGTCGCCGATATCATCCACCAGCAGGCTGACTGGCGAGCCATTGCCCCTGAGGACGACGTTGGCCTCTCTTGTCTCCTCAGTTGTTTCGCAATCCAGACGATGCCGCAGATCGATGGAAGGTATGATCTGCCCGCGCAGATTGATGAGGCCACGAAGCATGACCGGGCTGAGCGGGACGGGGGTCACCTCAAAGTGGCGTGAGATTTCCTGGACCTCTTCGACGTCCACCGCCAGGAAATGTTCTGCCAGGTAGAATGTGCAGTAGTTCTTACTCTGTGACATGAGGCGCGGGTGCCCGATGGGTGGGGGTTCTGACGCGCTGTTGGCGTTCTTGGAGTGGGCTCAACGTCTTCTGCCCCACTCACAATGCCCCAGGGACAGGAGGCGATAAGGAGTATCCGTAACTGGAACCATTTATGAAAGCGACCACTGCGTCAGTCAAGTTAATTGCTGCACGCTGTATTTGCGCCGGAGCATTGAATCTGTCTTTTGGTTTCCAGTCGTCAATCACCGCGCCACGGGAGCAGGCCAGGTGGTGGCGGGAAACGTTTCCGTAACAGAAACTGCTTGACATAAGTACCACGGATGGCAAAGCCATCCCACAGAAGGTTTAAAACGGTTTTAATTCGTGGGATGGCTTTGCCATCTGTGGTGAGACCCCCTCTGTTGCGACGGCTACCGTGGGAGGCGAAGAAAGAGAGTGCTTTGGGTTTCCATGATCACCTGGGCACTTTTACAAATCGGGTCATGCCGCTCCTCCAGAAAAGGAGCAGACGTTGCCTGGAAGGATTCTCAAGAATTTTCGAAATCAGTTTCGGGGACATCGCTACCCCATCGACGGACAGCACAACATCCTTCAACCTGAGTCCGGCAACCGTCGCCTCACCTTTTTCCGCTTTACTGATCACCATCCCATCGATCCCTGGTGGCAGGAGCAGGCCATCTCGAACTTCGTTGGTCAGCTCAGTGAATTGGAGTGCCCAAGGCTCGACCTCGTGCTGCACGGCATCTACGAGACTCTTCCCTGCTTTTTCAAGCACAGCCGTCAGTGCAAGCTCCTCAGTCTCTCTGAGGATCTTGAACTCAACCTTCTTGCCGGGCTGCTGGTAGAGAAACATGTCATCGAAGTCAGAGGACCTGGTATCTCTTTCTCCGGGCGGAGGGATGCCATCCACTTCACGAATAATGTCGCCAATTCTGAATCCGGCCTCTTCCGCGGGAGAGGATGATTCCACGCGGGTGACGACCACTTCGTTCTTGAAGAGCCCCCACGCCCCTGCGTGAAGTGAATCCAGGGGCCGCACATGAAGCCCCAGCCACGTGCGCTGGCCGGGTTTGAATTCCTGAATGGAAAAGAAGGCAGCAAAATCGAGGATTCGCCTGGCGGGAGTCATCAATGTTTTTCGGCCGAGCAACGATGGGATAAGCAGGCCCTGCCATTTGCCGGAGGCATCGTACACGATGCCTTCCGTTCTTGGGAGATGATCCTGCGGCAGAAACCGCGCGTGGCTCGAATCATCTGTCTGCAGAACACTGCCACTTATCTGATCGCGAATTCTGGCGTTCGTGTTCTCCTCTGGTGGCGTGAGCTTAAACCACGCTTTCGCCGCCTTTGAAATCTCTGATCTTGGGGGGCGCACAACGGCAGGCAGGTTGTCCGGTTTTGACGTCTGGATGAAGCCCAGTGAACTGGCGCGCAGTTGTCCCACCAGCCGGCCTTTCGTTTTCGCACCGCCGGGCCAATACACCGAGAAGGAACGATTCGCGAGGCTGTTGGCAAACACCGGATCGGAGACAACAACCGGCAGGTCCGGTCGGAGCATCATGCCCGTAGCACTGATCGGTCGATAAAAAATCTTGAAGTTGTATGGCACAGGATGGCTATGAGTTTCGTGTCCGGTCTCGATCGTAATCTGCAGACGCTTCGTCTTGGACTCCACCTGGACCGGTACCGGGTTTGTCGTGTGTCCGGGCATCGCATCACCGCGTTTGATTGGCGCACGTGGTCTCGCCTTAGACAGAAAGAACGGCAAAGATTCACGACCGCGATGAACCACGAAAATCGGTTCGGCATCCGGGAGTTCGAGATGTTCGTCGTGGATCTTCCGCAGGCCTTCAATGGTTCGTATCCGCTGGTTATCCAATGCCACAAGGATGTCATTGGTACGAAGCCCGCTGCCGTGTGCCTTCGAGCCGGGCTTCACACCGGCTACCCGGAGGCCATGCCCATGGTGTCCGAAGATGCGTCTTGATTTTGGGGACATCTCCTGAACCGCGAATCCCCAGTGCTCGCATTCGAGGTAGCGACCATGGGCCGGCTCTGCTTCGGCTGCCACGAGTTGGACTGTGACGACTTGCCCGCCTCGCTTGAGTTTTGCCGTATAGACGTTACCGGGATCGAGAAACGCGACGCTTTTTTCTGCAACCGGGAGGTCTCTCTTCCGCCGGGCATCTATGTGGAAGCCGCCCAGTTTCAGAAGCACATCCCCCGGCCGGAGGCCCTCATTCGCGGCGGACGACCCAGGGCGGACATGGGATATCACCGCGCCCGATTTATCAGCGAGCGATGCTTCCTCCAGGCTCTGAATCTCGAAGCCGAAATCAGAGAGTCCGGCCTTGCCGAATACGCGCAGCCTCTCGGCCATCTCATGCAGGTAATCGCCAGGGATCGCCAATCCAAGGTCTTCCCCGGTATGACGCGTCGCCATGCCGACGACCTGTCCGCGCAAATTCACCACGGGTGCGCCACTGCTGCCCGGTTCGATCACCGCGTCCGTCTGCACCCAGTGATAGAGCCCGCCAAAATCTGCAGACGTGGAGCCAAACAGTCGCCGGTAGTAACGCCTGGGATGGCTCACGATTCCGAGCGTGACCGTCTGCTGCAACCGTTTGGGATTACCCAACACGAGCACAGTATCACCGGCCTTGACCCGGCTCTGCCGGCCAAAACGAACAGAGGGCAGCCTCGCCTTTTGCTCCATCTGTAATCTCAGAACGGCGACGTCTGATTCAACGTGCCGTCCGACGACCTCCGCTTTGATTCGACGGCCATCCTGCAGCCTGCAGTGAAGACGAGAGGAATCTCTGACCACGTGCTCGTTGGTGATAACGAAGCCATCGGCCCGGTAAATCATGCCCGACCCGGTACGGAGTGTTTTCTCGGCCGTGCCGGAGGAGTAATCCACGACTACAGATTCCACCTGCACCACGGCCGGCAGAATTTTTCGTGCTGCTCTTGAAACGGAATCAGCGATGGCTGTGCCGGCTGCCAGAAAGAGCAAGGCAGAACAGAGCGTGCCAGAAGCGAATCTTCCGTCGCTCGGGCTGCGTCGGCCTGTCAGCGCTTTGTTGTTTGAACTCAAAACGACTTACCCGGCCGTCTGCGTGCTGGACAGGAATTCGGTGATATCCAGTAATTCCGCAACGCGTTCCTGGATGACCCCTCTTCCGTGAACGAACCTGCGGGGGCTCTGATCCTTAACCACGAACTCCTGGCGAATGACGTCCACAATTCTTCGGACAACAAGCCCAACCGCGGCGTTGTCTATCTCGCAGACGACGATCGGGACGAGCGAGTCTTCTCCAGTGATCAACTCTTCAACGGATTTAGCCGCGGTGCTGTCCTGGCCTTCAAGACCTTCGTCCAGGTGGAAGAGAGGCAGGATGCTGTTCCGGTATTGGATTACATTCTGGCTACCGGAAATTTCCAGGCGAGAGACGGGAATCATCTCCAGTCGAAGGACGCGCTCCATCTTCATGACAAGCCATTCGTTTCGAGAGTTTTCGACAAGAAGAAGCGGTTCGACGGACGCGGCGTCCCCGTCTGTTTCCTTTTCGGCGGAGCCCGCTTTCTGCGCGCCGGCCACAACGGCGTGTGAACGATGCGCGAGCCCGAGCACATCCAGGATAAGTGCAACCTTACCATCGCCCATGATGGTGGCGCCCGCGTAGACTTTAAGATCCTTGGCACCGGGAGGGAGCGGCTTCACGACGATTTCCTGAGTATCGAGAATGGAGTCTACGACGAGTCCGAAGGTTTGATTCTCCACCTGCAGCACAACGATGCTGATGGTGCCGTCGAGCTTTGCGCCGAAGAGCGCGGTCTGATCGTCGATGAGGTCGAGCTCGCGATTGAGAAAGACAAGCGGAAGCAGTTGGTCCCGCAGGCGGCAGATCGGCGCGCCCTGAAAGACCTCGATGCTTTTGCGGGTCGTCGTCTCTTCGATTCTCACAACTTCGAGCAGGCTCAGTTGAGGAATGGCGAAACGATCCCCACCGCTTTCGACAACGAGCGCAGGGATGATGGCGAGTGTAAGCGGGATTTTGATCCTCAGAGTCGTTCCCTGGCCGGCCTGGGATTGTATGTCCAGCGTGCCGCCGACCTGTTCGATGTTCGTACGGACGACGTCCATCCCGACGCCGCGGCCCGAAATATTTGTGACCTGCTCGGCGGTAGTAAAACCGGGTCTGAAAAGGAGCTCGAGTATTTCCCGATCTGTCAGTGAAGCGGCTTCTTCCGGCGTGACGACTGATTTGTTGACGGCTTTCTGCAGAACCTTGTCAAGTGGAATGCCTCCGCCGTCGTCGGAGATCTCGATATTGACCATTCCGTCCTTGTGGTAGGCGTCTAACAGCAGGTACCCGGACTCCTCCTTACCCGCGCTCACACGAGCGTCGGGTGATTCGATCCCGTGGTCGATACAGTTTCGAATAATGTGAGAGAGCGGATCCTTGATGGCCTCGATGACGGACCTGTCAAGCTCGGTCGTTTCGCCCTTCATTTCTATATTGACTTTTTTATCCAACGATTGCGCCAAATCCCGCACAATTCGTGGGTAGTGATTCCAGATATTGGAAATGGGCTGCATTCGAGTCTTGGTGATCATCTCCTGCAGCTCGGCGGTCACACGGGAAACGTACTGTGAGGTGACCTGGAGGTGTGCGTCTTCTTGTACCTGCTTGTGCAGCAGCAATTGATTGCGTGCGAGAACGAGCTCCCCAACAAGGTTCATCAACTGATCGAGGATGTTGACATCGACGCGAACGGAGCCTTCCGAAATCGCGGAGGCGGAGACCTCCTGAGTGGGTTTGTACGCGGCCTCCTCCTGCTTTTCCGATTTCGGCTGTGGCGACTCCACTGTTGGCTCTGGCGCTTCTGCGACCTGAGATGGTTCCTCATCGGCGGGAGGCCCTGGTGCGGCGGGTTCGCTCGTGCCTTCAGGATCGGCGGGGAGGTCTGATGGGCTGTATCGCGGCTGCGCTTGAAGAGCCTGGCCGGTTTCACCTGTTGCCGTTGCCAGGTAATCGTCTGCACTGAAACGCATTTCCTCCAGTGGCCATTCAAGCCCGAACTGGGTGCAGACAAGTTGGACCAGCATTTCCGAATCCGGTATTTCGACCTGTTCCTCAACAGCAGAGAGGTGGGCGCGCAGGCCGTCGAGCAGTGAGAGCAGGCTGCTTTCGACCTGATAGCCTGGAGCAAATTCACCACTGTGAATCCCAACCAGAATGCGCTCGCCAAGTTTTGCCAATGGCAGAATCTCGTGCTGCTGCATGAAGGAGGCACTGACGCGGATCGAATGAAAGCACCGGAAAGCTACCGGGTAATGTTCATCGTTGACGGGGAATTCCATGAGTTGGCCGACGACTCCCTCAGCGTTGGTAATGAGCTTCCGGCCTTCCATGACGAATTCACTCAGCAGTTCACCTTCCAGCTCGAGCGCAGCTCCGGCGGCGGCAGGCTCGGAATCTGCAGTTGCGACCGAGGTCTGCTCGTTTGCCACTGCCTGGGAAGGTGCATCGGTGGCAATCGCCAATTGCCCGAGATGCTGGATTAAGTCGGCGTAATCGTTGTCACCATCGGTTTCATTTTCTTCGATGACGACCAGGATGTTTTTGATGGCATCGACGACCGATAGAAGCGCATCGGTGTGAGTTGCCCCGAGCGCCATGTCCCCGGAGCGCACGTGGCTCAGGAGGTTTTCTCCCGCGTGGCTTACCACCTCCAGGCGGTTAAATCCGAGATAGCCACAGGTGCCCTTGATTGTGTGGAGGTTGCGGAAAACGGAATCGATCAGTTCCTTGTCTGTCGGATTTGATTCGAGGGTAACAAGGTCCTGCTCGGTCTGAGCCATGTTCTCATGGCTTTCGGCAAGAAACTCTCTGATATAATCGTCCATAGATCTCTCCCTGGGCCAGCATTACGGGCAACCCGCGGAATGCAGCAAAAATGGATTGGCGAAACCGATGCGACGAGATTGTGTCAGGGTGACAGTGCTGAAGACCCGGTCCGGCGGGAATCAGCAAAAGAATGGCGCACGCAACAAAAACCCATCTGCGCATCAACGCATTCGCGCGGAAATATACAGTAGCCCGTGTCAGCCATCAATGTCGCGGTAGTACGATGCAGCCGAAGTGAACTGCCTCAGTGGTCCAGTTAAATCGGCTGAGGCCAGTCACTACAGACCAGCTCCGGCGTCCCGCCGGCCCCACGCTCGAAGAAAGCGCACAATAAATTGCTTTTCCTTTCACCTAATGAAACGCATAATCCTCTGTTCATCGGGAATCGCTGCTGTCTCAGCGGGGTTCATCAACGGCTTTGATTCCCGAGCTATCGGTTTCGCGGGCCTTGGTGTTATTCTCGAGCTCATGCACAGCCATGAGCAATCCACGTCCTACATTCAGATAGACGCCTCGCAGACGAGCGACCCAAAGCGCAAACATCTGTAACCATGGCAAAACTCAGCGACCTTCGAATCAAGCCTAAACTGGTAGTCCTGTTCCTTGGCGTGGGCATCGTCCCTCTTCTGATCGCATCGGTCGTCGCCTACCGGGTATCCAACGCGGCCCTGGATGGTGCGGTGGCTGTCCTCGATACCGGATACCAGAACATTGCCGTGAAGCAGGTTGCCCGATTGAGAGACCAGAAGAAAGGGGAACTGGAACTCCTGTTAAAAGGAATTGAGAACTGCCTCTTAGTTCTTTCAAATCATTCGAGCACTCGCGA
>Ga0208129_1000801_pt1 | contig 13060 bp, 7 predicted proteins | sample ETNtaG_13_FD_185759 | JGI IMG/M metagenome (GOLD analysis project Ga0208129, IMG submission 185759) | Marine microbial and viral communities from oxygen minimum zone, Eastern Pacific Ocean - ETNP201306PF47B (SPAdes) (version 2) | ecosystem: Environmental > Aquatic > Marine > Oceanic ...
TGGTCACTCGCCCGGTCCGTGAACGCTCCCTTCCCAACCTCGACCACCTCATGCAGGAGGTCATCCGCAAGACCGGGTACGAAGAGATCTCGCTCTCCAGCCTCAGCACATGCGATTACAGCCAGGTAAAGAGCCTGGTTCATCAGAGTGTCGCCCGAGGCATTGGCGAAGGGGTTTCCATCGGGCTGCCTTCGCTGCGACTCGACTCGTTTTCGGTCGAGCTGGCGGACATGGTTTCAGTCATGGGCAAGAGCGGCCTGACCTTCGCGCCCGAAGCCGCGAGCGACCGCATGCGCCAGGTCATCAACAAGTGGATTCCCGACGAAGAGCTCCTCGGCATGGCCGAAGAGGCTTACATCCGGGGTTGGAAGCACATCAAGCTCTATTTCATGATCGGCCTGCCCACTGAAAAAGATGAAGACGTCGAAGCTATCGCTGGCCTGGCTAATCGGGTCCTCGATGTTGGCAAGGGCATCCGAAGCACGAGCAAGGTGAACCTTGGCGTCTCAACGTTTGTGCCCAAGCCGCACACACCGTTTCAGTGGGAGCGCCAGATCGATTACGACGAAACGGAGCGCAAGCAGGAGATGCTCCTCAGCCTCATCAAGCGTGATGTCAAGTTCGGCCGTCACGATCCCCGTGAAAGCTACATTGAGGGCATCATCTCACGCTCGGATCGCCGTGCGGGCAAGCTCATCTATGAAGCGTTCAGACTCGGCGCCCGTTTTGACGGCTGGAACGAACACATCAAGTGGGACGCCTGGCAGGAGGCGTTTCGAGTCTGGGAGCTCGACCCGGATGAACAGCTCAAGGCCCGCAAGCTCAACGAACCGCTGCCCTGGGATCACATCGACGTGCTCGTCCCCAAAAGCTATCAGAAGGAAGAATACTGGCGCTCGCGCATGCTGGTGGCTGACGGCGATTGCCGCCACCACAAATGCAACTTATGCGGCGTGATAGACGAAGAGGAGAAGTTGTGCATGACCATGCTTCGCAACAGCCGCAAAGGCGCAAAGGAGGAAGAGGGCAAGGAATTCGAGCCGCTCATTCGGCCGGAAGAGCCCGAACCCGTGAGCCGCGTTCGGATGCGTTTTGCGCGTCGTGGAAATGTCCGTCTGCTTTCCCATCTTGAAATGATGAACATGTTCGTCCGTGCCCTGCGCCGCGCACAGGTTCCGGTTGCGTTCACGCAAGGCTTCAGCCCCGGCCCTCGAGTGGCGTTCAGTTGCGCGCTGCCGCTGGGCTTTGCGACTGAGGGAGACTACATGGACGTCGTCCTGCGTGAGATCGTTTCGCCTGTCGCAATCAGAACCAGGCTCAACGCGGTCCTGCCGACCGGATTCAAGATTCTCGAAGCCACCGAGATCCCCTACAAGGCCACCTCGCTCATGAGCGCCATCATCGGTGAGCGCTACATCGCCGAAATCGAAACCGACGAGTGGCAGGCAGAAGAAATTGTAACTGCCGCCAACACGCTGACGGATCGTGAAGCGCTCTGGGTAGAGAAAACAAACAAGAAAGGAAAGCTGCGCAGGGACAACATTCTGCCTTCCGTTTATGAGATGTCTGCGAGACAAACGAGCGGGGCTATCTCCGTCGAGATGCTCCTGGTGAAGGAGGACAACATCAAGGCCAGCGCCAAGCAGGTTCTTGAATCCATTACACCTGAGATTCCACCGGAGAGTTGGCTGGTGACCAAGCAGGAATGCTACGTTGAATCAGAAGGTGAACTGATGAGCCCGATTGATGTGCATCGGCATGCGTATGCGGAGTAGTTATGTGGCAAATCAGTCTTGGTCGTCACAGAGTGCAGGAGCTGGCAATCTGCAGGCTGCTCAAGAGTGTCTTGATACAATTGGAGGCATCCCTATCGCGGCATCACTGCAGGAGGCCATCGCTCAGCGGACCAGCAAGCTCTTACGTTATTTTATAAGGAGACCGCATGCAGTCAGTAAATGAAAAAATGAAAGAGGTCATTGAATCACAGCCGGAAGACTCAACGTATGAGGAGATTATGCGCGAACTGGCTTTTGAACAGATGATCGAGCGCGGACTCGAAGATTCTCGGAATGGGCGAGTCATTTCTAACTCCGAAATGGATCATCGGATTCGCACACAGAAAAAATCTTAAAGCAGCACGCCATTGTCGTTTCTCATGACCACCGATTTCTGCACCAACCTCACCACCACAAGCCTTAACGGCGAACTCCTCGATGATGCGACGTGCCTCCGCATCCTCGAAGATCCCGATATCGATCTCTTCCCACTCCTCAACGCGGCTTACACCGTTCGCAAGGAATACTGGGGCAAAGAGGTCCAGATCCACATCCTCAACAACGCGCAGAACGGACACTGCCCGGAGGATTGCTCTTATTGCTCGCAGGCTAAGACAGCGGATACGGATATCGAATCGTATCGCATGAAGCCGGACGAAGAGATCCTCGAAGAAGCGAAGCAGGCATACGAAGGAGGTGCGCATCGATACTGCATGGTCTTTGCCGGCCGCGGCCCTTCAGAAAAGCGCACGGATCATCTCGCCGGACTTATCCGAAAAATCAAGAGCAGATACACTATCGAGATCTGCGTCTCGGCCGGGCTCCTCGATGACGACAAAGCCAGCGTACTCGCCGAGGCCGGCCTCGATCGCCTCAACCACAACTTGAACACATCCGAGCGCAACTACCCGAACATCTGCACCACTCACACCTACGCAGACCGGCTCGACACCCTCAAGGCCGCTCGCAATTCCGGACTCCAGGTCTGCTCCGGACTCATCGTCGGCATGGGCGAGACACGCCCAGAGCTCCTCGAGGTTGCGCAAGCACTCCGAGAGCTGGATACGGAAAGCATCCCGGTCAACTTTTATCTTCCGCTGCCCGGTACCAATCTCGATCCCTCACAGGAGCTTACACCGGAATACTGTCTGCGCGTCCTGTGTCTCTTCCGCTTCCTGAACCCCAAAGCCGAGATCCGTGCCGCGGCCGGACGCGAGGTCTATTTCCGCAGCCTCGAGCCCATGTGCCTCTATCCAGCCAATTCGATATTCCTGCAAGGCTACCTCAACGCCCAGGGCGGCGAGCGCAAACAGACCCTCCAGATGATCCTGGACGCCGGATTCACTATCAAATCCGAGCAACCCCTCGAAGAATTAGTGGAACGAGAGGAAGCCCGGTCCAACCAGATGGTGGATTCGCAAGGGCGATTGCATGTCTTAAAAACCAGGGAAGAACTGCGGCCGGCGAGAGGATCCGTGGCTGATGGTTGATGGTTGATGGCTGATGGAGAGGGATGGGTGATGGTTGGTAAATAGACGGACAGGCGCTTAGTTAGTAGTTCGGCGATGCTTGGCCAGGCGCCGGGACAGCCGCTTCAAATCGCCAGGTATCTGAGTAACGCTCTTGCGCATGGAAATCCTCCCAGGTTGAAAACCGAATAAGGATACCCGCACGCTGCAAACTTAATCATGCACGCTTGCCGGAAGCTCACGAGCGGAATGGTGGAAGTATGGAATGATGGAAGAGCGGCTGGCACGATGATAAATGGATGACATCCGGACGATTCGAGCGCACCGAGAAGAGTCCTGCAGCCGGAATCTCCAATGCTGGTGGCAGTGTCCCATCACGCCAAAACCCACTGGAGCGGCTCACCGCGAACCATTCACCATCCCACCCCTACGTCCCCGACGAATAATCAGTAAGATAATCCGCCTGCTCTTCAGAGAGCTTATCGATGCGGATGCCCATGGTCTTCAGTTTGATCTGGGCTATCTCCTGATCCTGAACCTTCGGGAGCTCGTAGACTTTGTTCTCGAGATTCTTGCCGTTTTCGGCGAGCGCCTTCAGCGCGAGGAACTGGTTGGCGAAGGACATGTCCATCACCTCTGAAGGATGCCCCTCGGCCGCGACGAGATTCACCAGACGTCCCTGCGCGAGCACGTAGACGCGATTACCGTTGGATTTGAGGGTGTACTCTTCAGTGCTTGGCCGAATCTGACGGACCTTCTTTGTCAGTGACTGCAGGTCGTCGAGATTCAACTCGCAATCGAAGTGGCCGGTGTTGCAGACGACTGCGCCGTCCTTCATTTTCGCGAAGTGCTCTTTGGTGATGATGTCTTTCATGCCTGTCGTGGTGATGAAAATGTCGCCCACCTTCGCGGCTTGGCTCATCGGCATGGCCCGGTGGCCTTCGAGCGTCGCTTTGAGCGCCTTGGTTGCGACCACTTCGGTGACGATGACATTTGCACCAAGCCCGGCCGCACGCATAGCGACACCGCGGCCGCAGTGTCCGTATCCGGCAACGACAAAATTCTTGCCTGCGATCAGGATGCTCGTTGCGCGCAAAATGCCATCGAGCGACGATTGGCCGGTGCCGTACACGTTATCGAAATCCCACTTTGTCTCGCTGTCGTTGACCGCGTAGATGGGGTACTTCAGCGCACCGTCGTCTGCCATGGCGCGGAGACGGTGGACACCGGTCGTGGTCTCTTCAGTGCCTCCGTAGACCGAATCACAGAGCTCCGGGTAGTTGCCGTGCACCCGGTTAATCAGGTCCGCGCCATCATCGAGGGTGAGTGTCGGTTTGAAATCGATGGTCTTATCGATGCACCAGTAAAAGCCATCACGATCCTGTCCATGCCACGCATAGATGGAAGTGCCTTCGTCGGCAAGCGCCGCGGCCACGTCGTCCTGCGTCGAGAGGGGATTGCAGCCAGACCAACTCACCTTCGCGCCGGCTGCGCGGAGTGCACGGACGAGAACCGCGGTCTCTTTGGTCACGTGGATGCAACCGGCGATGCGATGGCCCTTGAAAGGTTTTGTCTTGCGGTATTTTTCCTTGAGCGTCATGAGGACGGGCATGCGCGATTCAGCCCAATCGATGCGCAGGCGGCCGGCTTCGGCAAGTTTGAGATCGGCGACTTTGTAGTTTGCTGCTTTCTTCTTTGAGGTCTTCTTAGCCATGGTTCGTAATGAGTAATAAGTAATAAGTAATGAGTAATGAAGCAGTACAGGCTTCAGACGCGAAGCCGACTGACAAGGATTCAAGAATCAAGATATTCAGGATTCAGCACGCCGCCGGTCGGCATTCTTTCGTCATTGGGTATTTCGGCATTCGTCATTAAAGCCCTGCCGCCTTTCGGAGGTCATCGGCCTTGTTCGTCTCTTCCCAGGGGAAGCCCTGGTCTTCGCGGCCGAAGTGGCCGTGATAGGCGGTCTTCTCAAAGATGGGGCGGCGCAGGTCGAGCGACGAAATGATCCCGGCCGGCCTGAGATCGAAATGATCTCTGACAATGTCTTCGATCTTATCTTCGTCAATCTTTGCCGTGCCTTCCGTGGAGACGAGCACAGAAACAGGATCCGGTACGCCGATGGCATACGAAAGCTGGATCTCACAGATATCGGCAAGGCCTGCGGCAACGATATTCTTAGCGACCCAGCGTGAGGCATACGCTGCGCTCCGATCCACCTTCGAAGGGTCTTTTCCGGAGAATGCGCCACCGCCGTGACGTCCTCGGCCGCCGTAGGTGTCAACAATGATCTTTCGACCGGTCAGACCGCAGTCGCCATGAGGCCCCCCCACCACAAATCGGCCCGTCGGATTGACGTGGTAAATCGTATCGTCATCCAGCAACCCGCCAGGGATGGTCTCTTTGATGACCTTGTTAATGATGTCTTCCTGAAGCGTCTTGTGGTCGACGTCTTCGTCGTGCTGATTGGAAACGACGACAGTATGAACGCGCCTGGGTTCGCCGTTGGCGTATTCGACGGTTACCTGAGATTTGCCGTCCGGCCGCAGGTAGGCCAAGGTGCCCGTCTGCCTCGCGATGGCCAGATTGGCCACGAGTTTGTGCGCCAGCGAAATTGGCAGCGGCATCAGTTCCGCTGTCTCACGGCAGGCGAAGCCGAACATCATTCCCTGGTCGCCCGCGCCCTGCTGCTGGTGCAAGCCCTCCCCTTCGCTGACTCCCTGTGAAATGTCAGCAGACTGTCGGTCAAGCGTGACCATCACCGCGCAGCTTTTGTAGTCGAAGCCCATGGAAGAATCGTCATACCCGATACGCTTAATCGTACGCCGGGCGATGTCCGGCACATCGATGATGGCACTTGTGGTGATTTCACCGGAAATCACGACCAGCCCGGTATTGACGAGCGTCTCGCATGCCACGCGGGATTGATTGTCCTGCTCGAAAAGCGCGTCGAGGACGGCATCCGAAATCTGGTCTGAAATCTTGTCCGGATGCCCCATGGACACCGATTCAGAAGTGAAGAGTGAGCGTTCACGGCTGCTCATCGATAGTTTCCCCGGTCAAGTATGGTGAGATAATGTCGACGGTTTTCTCAGCCGCCCCTGTATTGCCCAGAATGACCTCTTGAGCCCTCAAACCCATGCTTTCGGCACGAGCGCGGTCATTAAACAGGCGGCATACCTGTTTCGCCAACGCCTCCTCTGTCTGGCACTGTTCCGCCCCACCCGCGGCGACAAGCGCGCCTGCATCCGCCCCCTGCGCATGGATGTGCGGCCCAAACAGAACCGGTTTTCCCAACGCCGCAGGCTCGATGAGATTGTGCCCGCCCACCTGATTGAAAGTGCCTCCTACGAAGACCACCGTAGCCAACGCATAGAGCCCCCTCAGCTCGCCCATCGTGTCCGCAATCAGAACCGTCTTTTCCGGCAGGCCGCCTTCGGCCATTTCCGTTTTCCGAATGTGAGCCACACCGAGCGCCTGCAGATCTTTTTCAATCTCTGGGATTCTTTCCAAATGCCGCGGCGCAAACAGCAGCCGCACCTCAGGCACTTCACGCAGGCAACGCAGCCAGGCCCGAACGGCAACGGATACCTCCTCCGGATGAATACTGCCACAGACCCAGACCGGTGTGGGTGGGGTAACGGCATGGATACCGGTCTCACTTCTGAGACGCTCCACTTCAGATGAATCGATGGTGGTTGGAATGCCGTCGTATTTGAGGTTGCCAGCCACCTGGATTCTCTCGTCAGGGATGGCCAGTTGGCGCAGCCGTTCGGCATACTCCTCCGACTGAACAATGAATCGATCCATCGACTGTAGCGTCTCGCCGATAACAGGATACAGCCACCGATAGCTCTTCAGGGAAGACGCGCTTAAACGGCTGTTCACCTGCACGACGGGAATACCGCGCGATTTCGCGGCCGCGGTGAAGTTGGGCCAGATTTCCCGCTCCACGAGCGCGATGCAGCTTGGGCGAATCCGGTCGAGGGCGCGCCGCACGCAACACGAAAGATCGAGCGGATAATAAAAGCAAATGCAATCCGGCAATGCGGAGCGGACCATCTCCTGCCCCGTCTTCGTCTGCGTGGAAACCGCGATATCGAGGTCCGGAAATCGCCGCCGGCATTCAGCCACGAGTGGCCTGGCCGCCTGCCCCTCGCCAACCGACGCCGCGTGAATCCAGAGGCATGGCCGGTCGCTCTCACGAACCGGGATATCACCAAGCCGCTCCTTCAAGCCGGCACGATAGCGTTCCGAATTGCGAAGCTTAAATGCCAGCCAGGGACTGGCAGCGAGCAATCCGGCGCCGTAGGCAAGATCGAGAAGAAAGGAACGAAGGAAATCAGAGGAAGGCATAGATGCCGGGCAAAGATGATGGCAAGCGAATTCAAGGCAAGCGAATTAGAGGCAAGCGAATCGAATCACCTTCATTCAAGACGCAGCCGAGCCTCAGCCCCTGACACGAAAAATCCGCATACCCAACCATCCCCCGAACAACACCGGCCATCACAATCGGCACTTACGTATTACGTATTACGCATTACGTGTTACGTATTACGCATCACTTCTCAAAGACCAGCGTGCCGAAATGCATGGGGAAGCGGAAGCCGTAGAACTCGAACATGTAGCTCCATGTGGATGCGCCGTTCAGGTTGCGGCAGAACTGGATGCCCCAGCGGTCGCCCGGCTTTGGTTTTGCGCCGAGCGACTTCAAGGGAATCCGGACCTCGAGTACGCTCGATTTTTCGCCGACCGCGGCTCTGAAATCCAATCCGGAACGCCACCAGCCGCCGGCGCCCTGCTTTGAGCCGGAGCCCGCGTAGTGCAACTCACAGAACCAGCCCTGGAGATTTGGCATGATCTGGAAGTAGCTGTCCCGATCCCGTTCCGGGTCGATGCAGATTTCCATACAGGGCACACGCCAGGCATAAAGAGCCCTCTCCCCAATCTCGTGCCTCTTGCCCCAGTTGGGCAGTTTGGGTGGCTTGGCGTGTCTGAGTAGCGCTCCGATAAAAAGATGCTGGTCGTCATACAGGATACGGACTTCGGTCTGCTCCCCGGCCTGTGCCACGGGAGCGGCAGGATTGGGGTTCTTCTCTGTCGGGCCGAGCTGCCGGAAGTAAGTGAAATCGGACAGGACCTCCGAGGAGCTCCATGCCTTCTCATCCAATTTGCCATCGACAGTAATCGGTTGATTCCTCCGGCGTGCTTTAGCCTCTCGGTATCCGTGGCGGATCATCAGGTCGTTGTGCTTTTCCCGCTCATTCAGGGCCGCGCTCTCGCCCCAGTTTTCGCCGTGAAGGAAGCTGGTGAGGAGGCCGGACTCAGAGGCGAGCGACTTCTCCTCTGCCTTCGGTTTCAAGACCTGGGCCAGAGCGTTGTATTTTTTTCGTAGAACTTTTATGGACGCGGCCAACTGTTTCTTCGCCTCCACATTCGACATAAATGCGGCCGCGTTACGCTCACGATTCCAGGTGGTTACATAATCGTAAAGCGCGCGATAAGCGGCAGGACGCCTACCGGTAAACTCGCGGCACGCGAGCTTGAGTGAACGACCGGGATCGTACGCACCCGGATTCCACAGGTAATCGTAGACCGTTGCCCGGCTGATCGGGGTGCCGCGCTCGGGGAAGATGCATTCCACGGCTTTCCACAATTCAGGGTCCCGGCCGTGATAGGCCCAGAAATCACCGCCTCTCGGGTAATTGTCATAAATCTGCGCCTTGTGTCCGGTAAGCCCCAGAACCTCTTGAGCGCGGGTGACGCAATCGAGCGGGATCTTTGTCGAAATGACCTCCTGGCCACAAAAACTCAGGCCCATGCCCTTTGGCAGCCCGCCTGCCTTCTTCAAACCGTCGCCGTATTCCTGGATATCGAATGCGTTCGTCCAGTAAGGCTGTGGCATGAAGAAGACGTCGCAGTTTTTGTCCCACGATTTGATGGTGTTGAATATCGAGGTGAGGAACTTCACCTGCGCGGCGAAGTAATTACCTTCAAACATTTCACTGGTGGCTTTGGTCATTTTTCTCGGCGCGTCATCGTATTTGATGACGAATTCGCGAAGGCCCTGGTCGAATGCCTTTCTGGCCGATGCCACAAGCTTCGTCTGCCATTCCGGATTCGCGAGGTCAATGGATTTCGGGCCGTAGACCCAGGCCCCCTTGGTCCGGAAGACGTTGCTGAATTCCTTCTTCGGTCTGTAAAACCACATGTAGTTGGCTTTGAAGCGATGCTCCCAGACCCGCGGCCGTTTGTTGCCGCGCTTGGGAAACATCGGCCAATCGTCAACGGCCGCGCCTCGTACGTATTTGATGCCGTCCCTTTCGGCCACCAGTTGCCTGAGGCTCTGCATGGCCCAGAAATCCCCGGCCGGGGCATTCCCACCGAGAACAATGAGCAGGCCTTTGCGGTCGGCCGGGTCCTCTCCGACAAAAAGGGTGTAGCCATTCTCGCTGAGGCGGCCCTCATCCTTCACCGGAATGGCCTTGTTCGGCTCAGCGATTGGGATTGGCAGCTTACCGATGACTTTGAGGGTTTCGGGATTCCTTTGCGGATTGCCGATTAGAATACGTGCCGGCGTCTTGCCGAGGCTGCTGCGAAAAAGTTCTTCCGCCTGGCTTCGAATCGTGGTCGGAGCCCCGTAATCACCTGGAGGCATGACAATCTCCACTTTGCCGACCGAAAACAGTTGATGGGAAAGCTCTGCCAACTGCGGTGTCGGGATGATCGCCAACTCAAGCCCATCTCCGATGTACTCATCAACGACTTCTTTAATCGGGGCGGACGGTGCTGCATGACACGACACCATAAGACCGGCAAAAGCCGTTACTCCAACCGTTGAATACCAAACCAAGTATCGAGCCAATTGTCCGCACATTCTGTTCATTGGTTTAGATCGGGCATCAGGTGAGCTTGAATCCTATCCACCTGAATCCAACTTTACTCATCACTCTGAACACATTAGTTTTGTTCTCAGTTCTTCCATCATTCCATTTCGTCATTAAACCATCAACCATCAACCATCAACCATCAACCATAGGACCCACCCATGCCCATCCAATTCACAGGATTCGTAGACGAAGCCGGCAAAACGCTCGACGAACAGATTGCCGTCACAAAGAGACTCGGCTGGACTGCAATTGAAACCCGCAATGTCGAGGGAAAGAACGTGTGCGACTTCACGGACGATGAATTTGACGCAGCCTGGGAGAAACTTCAGGCAAACGGAATCGGCATCGCCGGCTTCGGTTCGCAGATCGCGAATTGGGGACGCCCGATTGATACCGACTTCCAAATCGACATCGATGAACTGATTCGCAACATCCCTCGCATGCACAGAGTGGGCACGAAGATCGTTCGGATCATGAGTTACCCCAACAAAAAGGAGGACCCGCTCTCAGAGGCTGATTGGAAGCAGGAAGTCTTTCGGCGGCTGAGCGAGTTGGCCAAAATCGCTGCGGACGGCGGGGTCATCCTCGGTCACGAAAACTGCAACGGCTACGGAGGAATGGGCTCATCACAAAGTCTGGAAATGCTCGAAGCCGTTAACAACGACGCGCTCAAACTCATCTTCGATACCGGCAATCGGCACGGTGATGAGAGCCTGAAGGATTTCTACGACCAGGTGCAGGACCACGTGATCCATGTGCATGTCAAAGCCACCAAGCCGGTCGATGGCGGCCGGGCCTGCTGCTTTCCCGATGAAGACGAAGAGGCCGTTCCGCAGGCCGTGTTCGATGCCCTCATCGCAAAAGGCTACGAAGGCTGGATATCCATCGAGCCGCACATGAAAGCCCAGGTGCACGCCGGACAGGATGTGGATGATGCGGAGGCCGCATCGGATCTCTTTGTGGAGTATGGGCAGCGAGTGATGAGGATGTGTGGGTCGTAATGCGTAATACGTAATGAGTAAGTTTGGATGTGGAGTCCGGCGCGGTTGTGACGACGATTGCAGGTGATGGTGTATTGGATGGGAGGATGGTGAATCAGCATCCTGAATCCTGTGAATCAGAAATCAGCATCCAGCATCCAGAACCCTGTGAATCCTGTAAATCTTGTGAATGCCGAATTCAGTATCCAGCATCCAGAATCCAGAATCCAGAATCCAGATTCCTGTGAATGTCTCGGTCTTGTTGCATCGGTACCCGTGGCTATAATTCCCCGTCTCGTGCTTCTCAATATGCAAGAGGGTGCAGGATGGCCGAAGACGCCAAAACCCAAATCTACAGTCTTGCCTACCATCAGGGGTTCATTACTCCTGAGCAGCACCAGGAGTGCGCGACCGCACAGAAAGCGCAGGAACAGGCCGGGCGGCATACGTCGCTGCTTTCCATTGCCGCGCACAAGGGCTTCATCACAAAGGATCAGATCAAGTCCCTGCAGGCTTCTACGGGTGAGTTTCAACAGCTCACACCGTCACAGGGAGTCCAGCCCGTACCAGGCCCTCAAAGGGGGACAGAATCGAAGCCCGTAATGAAGTCGCAGTCCATTGAGGGCTACGAGATGTCCAAGGCCCTCGGCAAAGGTGGCTTCGGCGTTGTTTATCTGGCGACCCAGATTTCTCTGAATCGTCCGGTGGCCATCAAGATACTTCCGCCCGAGGTGGCGAGAAACGAGCTGTTTGTGCAGCGCTTCTTCCGCGAGGCTCGGACGGCTGGCAAGCTCGTTCATCCGAATGTTGTCCAGGTGCTCGATGTGGGGCAGTCCAATGGGTATTACTTCATCGTGATGGAGTATGTGCCGGGGAAGACCGTTGAAAAACAGATCAAGGAATCCGGTCCGCTTTCGGAAGAAAAGGTCTTTGAGATCGGGACAAGTGTTGGCAAGGCTCTGCAGGCGGCCTCGAAATTTGATCTGGTTCACCGGGATATCAAGCCCGGAAACCTCATGCTGACGGAAGATGACCTGGTAAAGCTCGCCGACTTCGGAATCGCCAGGGAGAGAGAAGATACATCGGTCACGCAGGATGCAAAGATCATCGGCACGCCCGACTACATGTCCCCCGAACAGGCCCAGGGCAAACCAGTCGACGTGCGAAGCGACCTCTATTCGCTGGGCGCCACGCTGTATCATTGCGCCACCGGCCGGCCGCCGTTCCAGGGAGATACCGCGCAGGGAGTTCTCCTTCAGCAAGTGCAGGATACGCCTGTCCCGCCGAGGGTACGCAATCCGGCCATTTCCGGCGGGCTGAATCGGCTGATACTTCGGCTCATGGAGAAAGATCCGGCCAACCGGTTTCAGATACCCGAGAGTCTTGTCGAGGCCATTGAAAATGTTCAGACCGAGCCTGATCCGGATGAGTTCTTCGAAGAAGGAGACGACGAAGAGCAACACCTCACCATCGATGCGGATGCAGAGATTCCCCAAGCCGTGTCAGCAGGCGGGGATGAGCTTGAGAAATATGACGAGCCGAGCGGCTTCGAATCGTTGCTGAAGATTGGCGTTGCCGGCCTGATCGGCGCGGCTGTTGTTTCAGTCATCATGGTGGTTCTTTCACGGCAACCTGCGGAACGGCCCGACGATCCGCCTCTCCCGGAAACCAGCATCCCGGTCGTTCAGGATGCCCTGCCACCTGAGGAGCCGTCCAGCCTGCAGAGGGACTGGCTCGAGCAGCTCCAGGCAGAGCGGAAGGGCATCGATGCATACATGGCGGCCAATCCAAAACAGATCGAAAGCGCTATGGATCGTCTTAGAGCTTTCAGAGATCTGGCTCTCGGCTCCGGACTTGAAACTGTCGCGTCCGCCAGGATCGATGCCCTCAAAGTGAAGCAGTCCGAGCAGGCCAAAGAAGACTATGAGTATGCAAATCGTTCGGCC
>Ga0208129_1000802_pt1 | contig 13060 bp, 8 predicted proteins | sample ETNtaG_13_FD_185759 | JGI IMG/M metagenome (GOLD analysis project Ga0208129, IMG submission 185759) | Marine microbial and viral communities from oxygen minimum zone, Eastern Pacific Ocean - ETNP201306PF47B (SPAdes) (version 2) | ecosystem: Environmental > Aquatic > Marine > Oceanic ...
GGACTGGTTTTTTATGGCGGTTTCATTGGCGCGGCGTTGGCGGTGATCCTTTATATCCGGCTGCACGGCAAACAGCCTCTATGGAAAGTCGCCGACGCCTTTGCCCCGAGCATTCCGCTGGGCCATGCGCTGGGCCGCTTGGGCTGCCTGATGTTCGGCTGCTGCTTTGGCATCGAATGCGACCTGCCTTGGGCTGTTCAATTTCCGGCGCACAGTCCCGCCTTCGACGCGCTGGGCCACGCGCCGGGTGACGCGGCCCACTCGCTGCATGTCCACCCGACGCAAATCTACTCCGCGCTGTTGAACGTGGCCCTGTACGGTGGCCTGGCCTGGTTATACCGGCACAAACGGTTTGACGGCCAGGTGTTCGGCCTGTACCTCATCGGCTACTCGATCAATCGCTTCATTGTCGAGTTTTTCCGGGGTGACTATCAGGTGGAGCAACTGTGGTTCGACTGGATCAAGCCGGGGCAGCAGCTCAGCCTGTTTTTGCTGCCCATCGGGATCGCCCTGATCATTCTCCTACGCCGCCGGGCCCTGGCCAAGTCCGTAGGGTGACCAAAAACCTTGGCCAAGCACTTGGCCGAGCGGTAGGATGATTGCCGATTTCTAAGTGGTTCGAAAATGAAAACGACGACTCAAATTATCTTGGCCCTGGCCCTAGCCTGGTCGATCACTGCGCAGGCGGCGGATAAAATCAAAACTGCCAAGGGCGACCTCGAAATCCACCCGGTAAAACATGGCACGGTTGTGTTCAAGTGGAACGGCAAGACGGTTTTTGTCGATCCGGTCGGCGGCGTGGCACCGTTCAAGTCGCATGGCACGCCGAATCTCGTGCTGGTGACTGACATTCACGGCGACCACTTCAACAAGGACACCCTCACGGAGATCGTCAGTGACAAGACGGTTGTGATCGCTCCTGAGGCCGTGGCTGCACTCGCGCCGCAAGGGCTTAAGAAGAGGATCACCACCTTGGCGAATGGCAAATTGGTGGAAAAACTCGGCGTGAAGATCGAGGCGGTGCCGATGTATAACCTGACGCCAGCTCGGCTGCGTTTTCACAACAAGGGCCGGGGCAATGGCTATGTGATGACCTTCGGCGGCAAGCGCGTGTACGTGAGCGGCGACACGGAGGACATTCCGGAGATGCGCGCCCTGAAAAAGATCGATGCGGCGTTTGTCTGCATGAACCTGCCGTACACGATGACGCCGGAACAGGCCGCCGACGCGGTGCGGGAGTTCAAGCCCAGGGTGGTGTACCCCTATCACTACCGGGGCAGTGACACGGCCAAGTTCAAGAAACTGGTTGGTGACGCCTCTGAGGTTCGTTTGCGTGACTGGTACAAAAAGTAACGCCTGGACAGGCGCTAGTCTTCGACATCGAATAGGATTTCACGCGGCTCGGCGCCACGGTTGGGGCCGACGAGTCCGCGATCCTCGAGCTCGTCCATGATGCGGGCGGCGCGGGTGTAGCCCAGGCGCAGCCGGCGTTGCATGAGCGAGACGCTGGCCTTTTGCTCGACGCGGATGACCTCGATGCATTGCTGGACGATTTCCTCGTCCTCGTCGATGCCACTGCCGCCGTTACCACTTTTGCCATTCTCCGGAACCTCGAGTTGGCGCTCCATTTCCGTGTCGTAACATGGTTTGGCCTGAGTGTTGACGATTTCGACAATGCGGTTGATTTCCTCATCCGTGACGAGGCAGCCCTGTGCGCGGCGGAGGTTGGCCGTGCCGGGCGGAAGGAAGAGCATGTCCCCCTTGCCGAGTAGTTTGTCGGCACCCATGGCGTCAAGGATCGTGCGGGAGTCCACCTTGGCCGCAACTTGAAAGGCAATACGAGCCGGGATGTTGGCCTTGATGACGCCGGTGATGACGTCAACACTGGGCCGCTGCGTGGCGACGATGCAGTGGATGCCAGCGGCGCGGGCCATCTGTGTAATACGTGCGATGCTGTTCTCCACGTCGTTTTTGGCCATGAGCATCAGGTCCGCCAACTCATCGATGATGACGACGATGTAGCTGAGCTTTTCGGGAATCTCGACGTCATCCTCCCGTGGAACACTGACTTCCTGATCCATCTCGACGGCAAAACCTTCGCTTTCGTCAAGCGGCAGTTCCGCCTGATCGGTCTTGGGCGGCTTCTTACTAGTGCGGGAATTGAAACCAGCTATGTTGCGGGCGCCGACCTTGGCAAAAATCTGGTATCGCTTTTCCATTTCGTTCACCACCCACTTGAGGGCGAGAATGACTTTCTTGGGATCGTGCACCACCGGCGCGGCGAGGTGGGGGAGGCCGTTGTAAATCTGCAACTCGACCACTTTGGGATCGATCATGACGAAGCGAAGTTCCTCCGGTGTAAAGCGAAATAGGAGCGATGCGACCATGGAGTTGATGCAGACTGATTTACCCGAACCAGTGGCGCCGGCAATGAGCAGGTGTGGCATCTCGGCCAGGTCGGCGACGATCGGCTTGCCGTAAACGTCCTTGCCCAAGGCAAGGGGAATTTTTGCCTTGGAGTTCCTCCATTCCGGCGACTCGACAATGTCGCGGAACAGCACCTTGGTCTTGATGAGGTTGGGAACCTCGATGCCAACAGTGTTGCGACCGGGTACCGGAGCAAGAATGTTGATTCGTTCAGCCTTGATGGCGGCGGCGATGTTGTTAGCCAAGCCGGTGATTCGCTCGAGTTTGACACCCGGGGCCGGATGCAGTTCGTAGCGGGTGATGGTCGGCCCCTTGGTGATGTCCCCCTCGTTGACCTCAATCTTGAACTGCTTCAGGGTGTCCTTGAGCAGTCGGGCGTTGGCAAGGAGTTGTTCGCGGGTTTCGGTGGGGGCGGTCGGCGCATCCGGCTCGTCGAGCACTTGTGACTTGGGCAGTTTGTAACCATCGACCTTTGGTGTCTTGGCCACGGCCATCGGCCCCTTGGACTTGGTCAGGCGCTTGGGCAACTTGAGCTTGGGTGGCGCATCGGCTTCCTTTTCCTCGTCCGGTGAGGTTTCGTCCGGCTCCGCCTGGCCAAGGATATCGGCGGTGTTGGCTGCATCATGCTCGGTTGGTTCGCTTGATTTCTCCGATTGCGGTTCCCCAGTGTCGGGCGTATCGGTTTCGGCGGATTGCTCCTCGGCGGACGCCTTGACTTCCTTGGCTGAAATCACTTCGCCCATCTCAACCTCGTCCGGATCCGGTTCTGCCTCCCCTTCGGCTTTCTTCTGACGTTTCTTGCCGGAGACGCTCAGGTCGCGAACGGTCGGCTCGGGGATCGGCTTGAGGTCGGCACCGATGCCCTTATCGGCTTCCAGTTCACCGGTGACCTGCTCGAGTTTCTGCTCGACCGCCTTCTTCCGCTTCGTCAGGTCGCGCTCGAGGCGCTTGGTTTTGCGTTTGATTGTTTTTTGGGCCAGACCGGCGGCGGCCAGGCCGGGCTCGGCCCCGCGTTCGCGCCATTTCTCCCATGCATCCACCGCCCAGTGCCATAGCTCGACCGGCTGGAGGTTGGTCAGGAAATAGAGGCTGGCGAGGATAAGCGCTGTGTGGATGATGATGGCACCCGCGGTTCCGAAGGTGTGAAAGACCGGGTAGATGATGCTTTGCGCGACGACGCCGCCGAGTTGGAATCCATCCGCCCAGAACGCGAGACCGAAGTTTTTGTCCAGTTCCTGCAGCAGTCCCATCAGTCCGAGCAGATAAACCACGGCGGCGACCGGTTCCTTCCACGATTGGCGCAGGTGGATAAAAAATGGGTGAAGAAAGGCGGCTCCGAAGAACAGCAGCAGCAGTGGAACCATGTAGGCCGCGAAGCCGATCGCCATGAACGAAATCCAGGACAGGTAAGCCCCCACCGGGCCGATCATGTTTTGGTAGCCGTCGGCTGAGTCGTTGAGCGGAGGATCGGATGGATCGTAGCTGAGCAGTGACAGGATGTAGAGAACCGAAACGGCGATCATCAGGATGCCAATCCATCCCAAGTCCATCCGGGGCTGGGCGTTGGTATTTGCTTTACTCTCCCTGCGCAGCACGGGCTGGAGTGTAATGGCTTAGCCATCGAAGAAAAAGCGTGCAGTGGCGATTTGTTTTCGGCGCGAACGGAGGTTGCCTTTCCGGAGGTTTCCTGTTTATTTCTTTGCCGATGAAATATTGGTCCGTTTTGGGACGGGTTTTGGCACTGGCGGCACTGGTGGTTGGCGCCATCGGTTGCGATCCAACGAGCGGAAGCCAATCCCGGCTGGAGGACGACCCCGATTTTGTCCGGGGCAAAAGCCGGCTGGCTCGCAAGGACATCGACGGGGCGGTTTTGTCCTTCCGCAAGGCGCTCGCCAGCAACCCGGTTAACGCCGCCGCCCATTTCGAGTTGGGGCTAATCTTTTACGAGCCGAGCAACGAAAATACCGACTACGTCTCGGCCTGCTACCATTTTCAGCGGCATCTCGAACTGCAGCAGGACTCCCGCCACGCCGGCAACATTGAGGGCTTTATCAAGGCCTGCAAAAAGGAGATCGCCAAGGACATCGCCATGGCGCCCATCCCGCCCTCGGAGATCAATGCCATCCACACGCTGCGCACGCAGCTGGCCAAGGCTAAGAGCGAGAACGGCCACCTCAAGAGTCAGGTCGAGGCCATGCGAGGCCGTTTGCAGCAGGCCGGCAGTGATGTTCCAGTGGTCGCTGTGGCGGCCGGCGGGCCGCCGCCCTCGGTGAATCCCCGAGGTAACCCTGGCGTCAATCCGCGGCCCAACTACGGGGCACGTTCCAGCCAGACGCGGACCCACATGCTAAAGCCGGGCGAGAGCCTCTACAGTCTGTCCCGGCAGTACGGTGTCTCGTTCTCGGCCCTGAAGGCGGCCAACCCTCGCCTGATGCGAAACTCCCGCGACCTCAAGCCGGGGGTCACCGTTTACATCCCGGCCAAGCGCATCCCGTAATCTATCGCTGTGCGTCGGTTGGCCTTCCCAGTCATCCTCCTGTTTTGGCTGGCGATGAATGCGCTCCTGTGGCGCGCCGAGTACGGCGACACCGGCCGCGGCAGCCGTGTCTCCAACGACGTGGTGCTCGACAAAATCTTCAATGCACCCGATGCCTCTAACCTGCAGGTGTTCCAGAACGGCCGGTCGCTTGGCTTCATCCGTTGGGAAATCATCCCCGATGAGGTTTACTTCGGCGGCACCAACCAGCCGGCCGGCCGCGTCGAGTCGATCAAGGGCTACACCCTTGCGCTGGATGGCCGGCTCAATGTCGAGTCGCTGCAAGGGAAGTTACGATTCACCCTTCGCTCGACGCTGGATGCCGGTCTCGAGTGGCAGAGCGTCAGCGCAACGATCGACCTACCTCCCAGCACATGGGAGTTTGCGGCGACGGCAACCAACCAGGTGCTGATCGTGAAACACGACGGGGCGCTTGGCCAATGGGAACGCACGACGCCGCTTGGCCAACTGCGCAACCCTGCCGCATTGGCCGAGCAGTTCGCCGGGCCGCTTGTTGCGCCGTTGCTCAAGCCGTTCCTGCCGTCCAATGTTCCGCTTGGCCAAGCGGCCGGCGAGCCGCTCGCGCTAGGTCTCGAGTGGGCCGCCTACAACGACGCCGTACGGTTTGGCAGCACGCGCGTCCGCATCTATCGCATCGAGGCCAGCCTTCCCGGAGATCGTGTGGTGACGATTTTGGTGAGCCGCGTGGGGGAGATTTTGCAGGTCGCTTTTCCCGGTCAACTACAGTTCACCAACGAAAACATCCCCCTGCGAAAAAGCAGCGACAAATGATCGAAATCGAGCAATTAACGAAGCAATTTGGCGATTTGAGGGCGGTTGACGACATCAGCCTGACCGTGCCGGCAGGGGAATTTTTCGTCATTCTCGGCCCGAACGCCGCCGGCAAGACCACCACCATCAAGGTCATGGCCGGACTAATGAAACCGACGAGTGGCTCGGTGCGAATTTGCGGCTTCGACATCGGTGCCAATCCAATCGAGGCGCGCCGCCGCACGGCCTATGTGCCGGACTTTCCGTTCCTTTACGACAAGCTGACGCCGGCTGAGTTTTTCCGGTTCACCGGCAAGCTGTTCGGGATGGAGGAGACCACGATGGAGGCCGAAGCCGAGCGCTTGGTCAGGCGGTTCAATCTCGGCGAGTTTTTGGCCAAGCCGATCGAGGGCCTCTCGCACGGCACAAGGCAGCGCGTGGCCATCGTTTCCGCGCTGATGCACTCACCGGAAGTCGTCGTATTCGACGAGCCAATGGTCGGGCTCGACCCGCACCACGCCCGCGTGCTCAAGGACATCCTGCGCGAACAGGCCGACGCCGGCGTGACGGTGTTTGTCTCAACCCACCAGCTCAGCGTTGCCGAGGAGATGGCCGACCGCATCGGCATCATGCACCAGGGTCGCCTCGCCGCCGTCGGGTCGCACGGGGAACTGCTGGCAGCGAACCAGGACAACCGGCTCGAGTCGATTTTCCTGACGCTGACCACCGACAAAGCATGAACGGCGCTCAGCCCATCCCGCACTGGCGGCTGTTGGCCGGGGTCAACGGCACGCAAAACTGGCGGCGGCTCAAGTCGGCCGTGTCGCGGTCGCGGCTGCACGCGTTCCTCATGGGCCTGTTCGTCGTGGGCTACGCCTGGCTGGCGTACGTGCTGTTTCACAAGGGACTGCAATTCACCTCGAGCTTTCCCGGGCTGGGGCCGGTGCTGATTGAGCGGATGATGTTCCTGCTGTTCGCATTCCTGTTTTTGCTGCTGCTGCTTAGCAACGTCATCATCAACTTCACTAACCTGTTCCGCAACAGGGAAACCCAGTTCCTGCTGACGCTGCCGGTGCCGCACCAGGCCATTTACCGGTGGAAGGTGTTCGAGTCCGGCATTCTGGCGTCGTGGGCGTTTTTGTTTTTGATCGCACCGCTCGTGGCGGCGTACGGCGCGACCTACAATGCGCCGTGGCATTTTTATTTTGTGACGCCATTGTTCGTGGCGCTGTTCGTCGTGCTGCCCGGCATCCTCGGCAGTTGGGCGGCGCTGGGACTGGCGCGCTGGGTGGATCGGTTCGCCTTCCGCGTGGCCGTCGTGCTGGCGGTGATCGTGCTGATCGTCGCTGCTAGCTCGTGGCTGCAGCCGGAGACGGTGACCGACGAGATGCTCGAGACGCGCGTGCTTGACGTCGTCGATCGGCTGCTGGCGCGCACGCGGTTTTCGCTGTTCCCGTTTCTGCCCAGCTACTGGGTATCGAGCGGCATCACCCAGTGGGTCGAGGGAGCGCTGATGGGCACGCTGTTTTTCGGCCTGGTTTTGTTGAGCCACACGCTGTTTTTCGGCTACCTCGCTTTGACGCGCTTGGGCGGCCTTTTTTACGGGGCACTCTCGGTGGTGAGCAGCCGGGGCGGCGGCGAGGCGATTGGCTGGAAATTCTGGAAGCACAAATCGGCGCTTGCCCAAGCGCCGTTCGCGCCCAAGCTGCTCGATCGCCTGGCCGGGCTGCTGTGGTGGGGCCGCGCCGACACTCGGGCGCTAATCGTGAAGGACATTCGTACTTTTTTGCGGGACGCAACGCAGTGGGGCCAGTCGCTGATCCTGCTTGGCCTGCTGATCGCATACATCGTGAACCTGCGCCATTTCTCACACCAGCTGACAAGCGATTTTTGGATCGACCTCACCTCCTACCTCAACCTGGGCGCGTGCGCGCTGAACCTCGCCACGCTGACGACGCGGTTTGTGTTCCCTCAAATCTCGCTCGAGGGCAAACGTATTTGGATCATCGGCATGGCACCGCTCGGGATGCGCCGCACACTCATGTCCAAGTTCCTCTTTTCCACCGCCGTGTCGATGGGCGTGACGATGGCGCTGGTGGGGGCGTCGTGTGCGATGCTCACGATTCCGCCCGGGCGCGTTTTGTACTTCACGCTGACTGTCGGCGTAATGGCGTTCACCCTCAACGCGCTGTCGGTGGGCCTCGGTGCGGTGTACCCGAACTTCCGCGAGGACAACCCGAGCAAGATCGTCAGCGGCTTTGGCGGCACGCTCTGCCTCGTGCTCAGCTTCCTCTACATCGTCGGTATGCTGATCCTGATGGCAGCAACGTCGCGCTGGGCATTCGGCGGCAGCTCGTCGTCGGTGTTTTGGCTGGGTTGGGCGCTGTTTCTCGGTGGCTCGTTCCTGCTCGGCTGGCTGCCGCTGCGGGCTGGCATCCGCAAAATGGCCAGCGTGGAGATCTAGCAGCTTGGCTAGGCGCGGGTCAGCCTTTGGCGGGGCGCCAGTCGATGAGCTTTAGCTGGACGGAGCGACGGCCGTTGAAGTCGTTGATTTGCGGAGCGACGGCAATGTCGAAAGTGTCTTGCGGCTCGTCCTCAGGCTTGAGATTCCATGCAACGACTTCGCAGGCACCGTGCTCGTCGGTCACCCAAAACTTGGCGTGCTGTTTGTCTCGCCCCATGCGGTAAATAGGACTCGACAGGGTGAGTTCGGCGACGAGGAGTTGGATCTCCGGGTTGCCTTGGCCAAGCGGCTCGAGTTGGCTCATTTCCTCGATGTGCACGAGTGTCAGTTCCGAGAGGTCGGTCCCGGCGTCGAGCTTGAGTGGCGGCTGGAACATATCAGGGGTGATGGTTTTTTTGGCGATCTCGTTGATGCGTTCGCGGAAAGCGTCGAGCCGGCCGGGTTTGACCGAGACGCCGGCGGCCATGGCGTGTCCACCGTGGTCGTTGAGCAGGTCGTCGCAGCCGCGCATGGCCTCGGCGAGGTCGAAGCCCTCGATGCTGCGGGCGGAGCCTTTCCAGCCGTCACCGTCGCTGGCGAGGATGAAGGTGGGCCGGTAGAACTCGCGCATGACGCGGGAGGCGACGATGCCGATGACGCCGAGGTGCCACTCCATGTTGCCCTCGACAATGACGAAGTCGTTTTTGGGGTCGAAGCGCTTGCGGACGCTCTCGACGGCTTGGGTGGAGATATCGCGCTCGATTTTTCGGCGTTCGTCGTTGTGGTTGTTGAGGGTTTCGGCGGCCTTTTCGGCTTCGTACCGGTCCTTGGCGAGGAGGAGGTTCAGCGAGGCGTCTGGGTTGTCCATCCGGCCGGCGGCATTGAGACGGGGACCGAGTTGGAAGCCCACGTTGAAGACGGTGACCGGCTTGGAGACATTGGCCACGTTCTTGAGCGCGACAACGCCGGGACGGTCGGTCTCGCCGAGTTGTTCAAGGCCGGAGCGGACGAGTTTGCGATTTTCGCCGGTCAACGGCACGAGGTCGGCCACGGTGCCAAGCGCGACGAGATCGAGGTATTGTCTCAGGTCAAGGTCTCGCTCCTTTTGCAGTCCCTCCTGGCGGCCGCGCTTGACGAGCGCGTGGGCGAGTTTGAAGGCGAGGCCGACGGAGCACAGTTCCTGGAAGTTCGGGTAATCATCGCTGAGCTGGGGGTTGACCATGGCCAACGGCTTGGGTGGCGGATCGCTGACCTGGTGGTGATCCAGCACAAGGATGTCGATCTGCCGCTCGTTGAGAAACTCGATAGCCTCGACGGCGGTGGAGCCGCAGTCGACGGCGAGCACGACATCGGTCTCGAACTGTTCGATGCATTTTTCGAGTGCCTCGGCGCTCAGGCCGTAGCCGTCGTCGAAGCGGCCGGGGAGGTACGGTTGCACCGTCCAGCCGAGTTCGGTCAGCATCTCGGTGAGCAACGCCGTGGAACTGACGCCGTCCACGTCGTAGTCGCCATAGATCAACAACCGCTCGTTGTTTTCTCGCGCCTTCCAGAGCCGCTCGACGGCGGCATCCATGTTTGGAATCAGGAACGGGTCGGCCAACAACTTGAGCTTTGGGTTCAGGAACTCGCTGACTTCGACCTTGCTGGCGACGCCCCGATTGACGAGGCATTGGGCCATGAGTGGCGACAGCGGCAGCTCGCGAATGAGTTGGCCTGTTAAGAGCGGTTGTGAGGGTGCGAGGCTCCAGCGATATTTCACGCCGGAATCCGAACCCTCCTTATTGTCCGGATCAGTTTGTCAGGGTTATTGTTCATACAACAAAAAAATCTTACGGCGGCCGGGCTTGGCCAAGCGCTTGGCCATCACTCTTTCGCGGCATCGGTTCCGGTTTTTCCCGGCACCAACATCGATGCGACGATCGACAGGCCAAGGATCGCCCCGATGATGCCGAGGACGGCGTTGTGGTTGCCTTCGAAGTTCAGCCAAGCGGGATGGCCTTCCCAAACGTGGGGTAGTAGGACGACCAGCATCTTGAATCCGATGAACACCAACACGAGTGCCATCCCGTACTTCAGGTAGCGGAAGTGCCGTAGCAGCCCCACCAAGACGAAGTAGAGCGACCGAAGACCCAAAATAGCAAACACATTCGACGTGAAAACAATGAACGCCTCGGTGGTGATGCCGAAGATGGCCGGTATCGAGTCCACTGCAAAAATGAGGTCGGTTGTCTCGACCATGATCAGGCACAGTGCCAGCGGCGTGAGGGCGCGACGACCGCTCAGTCGGGTGAAAAAGTGATGTCCATCATACTCTGTTGCAACAGGATAGACCTTTCGGGCCAGACGAATGACAATATTTTTCTCCGGCTCCACCTCCTCGTCGCCGGCGAAGAGCATCTTGATGCCAGTGAACAGCAGGAACGCGCCGAAGACGTACAGGATCCAGTGAAACCGCTCGATCAGTTCCGCCCCGGAAAGGATCATCACCCCGCGCATCACGAGTGCGCCGAGGATGCCCCAGAACAGCACGCGATGCTGATACTCCAGCGGCACACGGAAGTAGGTGAAAATCAGCGCGATCACGAACACGTTGTCCATCGAAAGCGACAACTCCACCACGTAGCCGGTGATGAACAGCTTGGTGTGGGAGGCCTGCCATTGTTCCCCGGTCATCACGGGTGCCAGCCAGAAGGCGAACGCCATGGCCATCGAAAACCAAATGGTCGTCCACATCAGCGCTTCACCGAAGTCGACCGCGCGCGGTTTGCGGTGGAACACGCCGAGGTCGAGCGCGAGAAACACCAGCACCACGCCCAGGAAAACGAGCCAAACCATCGGGTTGACGGTCAATGCGGGGTCGGTGGCTGCGGCGGGTGTCATGCCCGTTTTTCTTTCCGTTGGCGCTTGGCCAAGCGTGGCCTACCTTCAAAAGGAAAGCCGCCCAGGGGCGTCTCCCGGCGGCCCTCAGTCAATCCGGCCACCCCTCAAGCCTCCGAGGTCGAGATGCTGTGCTGGGTGATCACAGTCTCGTCGGCCAGCTTCGGCTTTTCCCCCTTGTTTTTCCAGAGCACCAGCGAGCCGGCGATGAAGATGCTGGAGAACGTGCCGGTAACCACACCGGCTAAAAGCGCGAAGGCAAAGGCGTTGATCGCGCCGCCGCCGAACAGGAACAGCGATCCTGCCGCCAGCAGGGTGGTGCCGGAGGTGATGATCGTCCGGCTCAGTGTCTTGCTGATCGCGCCGTTCATGATCTCGGTGAACGTGCCGGGCAGGCCAAGCTTCAGGTCCTCCCGGATGCGGTCGAAGATCACGATCGTATCGTTGATCGAGAAACCGATGATCGTCAGCACGGCCGCCATCACCGGTGCGCTCAACTCGCCGCCCCAGAGGAAAAAGATGCCCAGCGTCATCAGCACGTCATGGCAGATGGCAAGGATGGCTCCCAGCGCGAACGAGAACTCATAGCGGAATGTGACGTAAACCAAAATGGCGAACAGGGCGATCAGCAGCGACTTGGTCGCGCCCTGCAAAATTTCGTTGCTGATGCTTGGCCCGGTGCGTAGCTGACTGACTTGTTTGAAATCCTCGTCGCCTGCGAACGCCTTGGCCAAGGCGCTTTCGGCCTTCTCGCCGCTGCCGAATCCGACCGTGACCTGGAGCCGCTCTCGGCTGCCGCCGCCCGCCTGGTACTGGATCATGGCACCACCAATACCCGCTTGGCCAAGCGCACTGCGCAACTGGCCAACGTCCTTCTTTTCGGAGAATTCGAATGTGATCTGGTCGCCGCCCTTGAAGTCCACGCCCATGGCGTCCGAGCCACGGCTGATGCCAGTCCCGATCCCAATCGCCACCAGAATCCATGAGGTGATAAAGGCGTACTTTGCTAAGCCCATGAAGTTGAACTTGGGCTGTTTAGCGAAGATCAACGATCCTAGGCTCTTGCCTGCGCCGAAGTTCCTGAACACATCAAAAACCAGGCGGGTGACCACCAGCGCGGTGAACATGCTGGCGCAGATGCCGACGGTCAGCGTGACACCGAAGCCCTTCACCGGGCCGGTGCCCATGGTCATCAGGATCACCGAAACGATGAGCGTGGTCAGGTTGGCGTCGATGATCGTGCCGAACGCCTTGCTATAGCCGGTCTCGACCGCCCCCTGCGTGCCCTTGCCGGCCTTGAGTTCCTCGCGGATGCGCTCGAAGATCAGCACGTTGGCGTCGATCGCCATGCCGATCGTCAGCACGATGCCGGCGATGCCAGGCAGCGTCAACGCGGCGTTGAGGTAGCACATCACGCCGATCAGGATGAACAGGTTCAGCACCAGCGCGAAGTTGGCCACCATGCCGGAGAACCAGTAGTAGAGAAGCATGAACACCGCCACGGCGATCACGCCCCACAGCGCGGCCTTGAAGCCGCTTTCCACCGAGTCTTTGCCAAGGCTGGGCTCCACGCTCATCTCCTCCTCAATCTTGAGCGGTGCCTTGAGCGGGTTAAGTAGTGCGTGGGCGATGGTGGCCGCCTCCTCCGAGGTGAAGTCACCCGTGATCTGCCCGTTGCTGGTGATGCGCTCCTGCAAGACCGGGGCAGACATTAGTTTGCCGTCGAGAATGATGGCCATTCGTTCGCGGATGTTGTTGCCGCTCAACTGCCCCATTGCCTTGGCTCCCTCAGGGTCGAAGGTGAACAGGATCATGGGCGATTGGGTAAGCGGATCACGCGAGCGAGATGCTTTCTTGATATGTTCACCCTTCAGGCCGTATTTGTTTTCGGTCTCAACGAGCAAGTGGTCGGTGAAGCTGTTGCCCTGCGCGTCCTTTGTTGTGTGCGCGTATTTCCTGTAGCCGGCAGGGGTAATGTCGTTGGCAAGCAGCCTTGCGGAATCCTT
>Ga0208129_1000805_pt1 | contig 13010 bp, 11 predicted proteins | sample ETNtaG_13_FD_185759 | JGI IMG/M metagenome (GOLD analysis project Ga0208129, IMG submission 185759) | Marine microbial and viral communities from oxygen minimum zone, Eastern Pacific Ocean - ETNP201306PF47B (SPAdes) (version 2) | ecosystem: Environmental > Aquatic > Marine > Oceanic ...
GTTTCGGGGTCAATCATTGAAAGTGAATATCTATCTTCTTCCCATTTTGGTGAGGCTAAATTGAATCCGGCATAAACTGTCGAATACTTAAAAAAGTTTTGAAATGCTCCCCCTATTTGTCCAAATAAAAAAGATGTTGATAACAACAGTCCAACCAATAATTTCTTCATTAATTATTTCTCCTCGTTACTCTTGCCCCTGAATTAGAACTTGAAGAACTACTACTTTTACTCCCACCTGTGTTGGAAGATGAACTTGACCCTACCGAAGTATTGTTACTTCGTCTTATAACTAAATTAGAATTATTACTTGTAGGATTTCTTTCCCAAGTTCTTTTACTTTTTTCTGTTGTGGCCAAACCAGTCTTTGGAACAATCCTATAATCATAATATGGATTATAACTTCTATAATATGGACTGGTGTAATAATTCCAACCATACATATTAGAATATCTATCCCGATATCCAAATGGTGAACCATATCCGTAATAAGAATAAAATAATCTATCACTATAATATGTGCCTAATGAATAAGATGTATATCTATCGTAACCCCATTCCGTTTCTTCTGTTTCAGGTTTGAGTGAATGTAACGCAGCAAGTTGTGTATAGCACCCCAACAAGGACATGCTCCCAATGACCAATACACAACTCAATAATATGTTTCTAAGTTTCATTATTTATCCCTATGTTTTCTATTCCAACCACCTGGTTTAAAATGTTTCTCACCTTGATGATATCCAATATAGTAAGCTAAACTTCCAACTACAACTAACCGAACAACTGAACGAATCTTTTGTCTCTTAGCCATTTCTTTACGTTTGGCCATAACCATTCTATTACGTCTTATATCACCTCGATTCCAATCTTTCTTATCATGTTTACGTTCTTCTTTAATAGTAACTTCTGTCTTACCATCTTCTTCTTTAATTTCAACTTCTTGTGCCATCAAAGGTAAAGTGAAAGCTAAAATTAAAAAACTTGAAATTAACTTCTTCATGGTTTTCTCCTTATTTATAAATATCTCTATAAATCAAATCTAATTACTAAATTTAATGGAGTTTCTAGATCATTTTTGATTGGTCTTGCCAATTTACCTAAAGCAACCAAATTATTAGTGTCATTGTAAAGTCCAATATTTGTGATGTATGGAGCAAAATCGGAATGAGTTACAAAATTGTTAAATGTATCAGTAGCATTATAAGTTTGTTTAAAACTCTGTCCCCCAAGAAATTGCCAATAAACAGAAGATCCATAAATAGCTGGGCCCCTTCCTTCATGTGCAGTATCATTGTATCTAAATCCTGGTGCCGGTTCATCTCCTGGTCCAAAGTATTTATATCTCGTTATACTTTCAGTTGCTGTTGTTATACTTCCACTATAACCTTCTGTTACACTAATGTTCATAGTTTTATTTAAATCACTTGGCATAACCTTACAATTATATTGGTGCTGATATATTGTATGTGTAGACCTAAAACTGAATGAAAATCCATCATCCCCGTTAGTTAAACCTACTCTCCTATAAGAACCTGTTTCTGTAATGGCTACTATACCATGCTTATAAAAAATATTTCCTACTTGACTTCCACTTGCATCGGCGGTTAGATATGCTCTATCGAAACTAGCACTTTTGTAATTCGCGAAACTTGAAGAATGAGCTAAATCATAAAGATTTCCATCACCATCATCTATAATTGTTATTGAACTATCAGTGCTATTATCAACGAGTCTAAAAGAATTGGGTTTTATTTCTTCACCAAAGAATTTTTGTGGTACTGTTATAATATTTACACTCTCATATAACTCTCTTTTATTATCATAGATATTCCCCAACCTATAATATAAATTTTCATTATCTATTCTATGTTCTGATCCAACAACATTTGTTTTACTGCCACCTACATCGTAATAATCAGCTAAATATCTTTGTGGTCCATATTCTGGACTTTTATTATAATTGTTTCTGTAAAATAAATGGTGAACACCATAATAGGTAGGAATTTTATAAAATGTTTGAATTGTAGCTGCATAACCACTAGCATAATCATAAAAGGATTGAGATGCTGCCGTAGCTACATCAAATCCTCTTACACTTCCACTGAGGCCTTCAAGTCCAAATACACCACTCCCACTATCTACATCTGAAAATGAAAATTGTTTATGAACTTGAAATGGTTCAATCGAAATATCGTCTGGTCCGAACTTTCTATAGAAAGACACCGTTTGTCTCCCTTACGTTAAAAATCTAATTTAACTTTAACTATTGCTTCTCTGGCAAATGACTTTAAGATAGGTTTACTAAGTTTAGCTACAGCTAACAGTTCATTAGTGTCATTATAAAGACCCACAGTTGAAATATAAACTTTTGGATCTCTTTCAAACGTCTGCTGAGTCAATGAACCATCTGACGATGTAAAGAATGTAGGATTATTACTAAAATTAAAATCTCTATTATGAACTCTACAGAAATAATGTGTTGAAGAAATATTTTCTTGTCTACGAGCTCTAAAACTAACACCTCGAACTATATCATTAAACATTCGTCCCGCATTGTTATTATTTGTATCCGAAGAACTTACTGTTCCTAAGTTCAATTGTCCAGTAGAACCTGAAGCATTCAATGGAGCTGGATGTAAAATTATAGCTCCCATATCTGGATAAAATAATCCGTACCCACCACCAGCTTGAGATGCAGCAGCTGTATTAATAACAGCTGTTCCACTCGAAATAGAACCTGAAACTACATCATAAACCCTACCACCAATATCTACTGATGATAAATCCGCTTTAGAACTATTATCAATTAATTTAACTGTTCCCGCACTTGAACTTAAATGAAGCTCCCATTGGCCTGGATCTATTCTTTCCCTAAATCTCGACCTTCTAAAAGAAAGTACATAAATATCATCAGAATCATAAGGACCTGCAAATGTAAATTTATCATCGGTTGGTCCTAACATTACATTTCCAAATTGATTATAAACAGCTGCAGTTGCTCTATTGCCAGTTGATAATCCAAGACCACCTTTAGAACCACTACCTCCATCATGACCATAAGCTACACTGAACTGAACTTCTGCGTTTGAATCTGTTGCTGGATCTGTTTTATATACATCATAAAAATAATCACCACTACTACCACTCTGAGTTGAGGAAGTATAAAAAGAGGTTAGTGTAGTTGATCCACCAGACCACATTCCAGAAGAAACAGTCTGTCTTAGATTTTCTACTATATCACCCGATGTTCCATCTTCCTCAAAAGTAAAAGCTTTAAAAATTTCCGCCATTATAAACTCCTATTAAGTTAATGTAGCCTTGACTGTTAATGGTACTGTAAAAGTAGCTCCAGTTTTATTACCAATCACGGTTAATTGAGTTTTAATTACAGATGTAAGTGATCTAGATGTAATATTAACTCTCTGTGCAACAACTGTGATACTCCTCTTCTTCTCTTCTTCACTTAAGAAAATTGGAGTCGTTGCTCCTGCCACATTGACTTCTGCACCTTCACCAACAACCATAGTGGCTGCATCTGAATCATGTAAAATAAATGTATATCCATCAGTTGCATCATCACCATTTCTGGTAGTTGGACTTACTGCCTGAGAAATCCCGGCTCGTTGAAATACATAGGAAGCTACTGCCAATTCAAGTATAGGCATCTTAACTGTATCTTTTGGAAGTGTTACCAATTTATATCTCATAGACTGATTTTCATCTGAAATTGCTTCTAACATAGGCATGTTTTCAATTACAGCCCCATAGTAATTTGTTCCATTTGGATGCGTAGTATCCCACAGTGTATAATCTACTTCATCATCAGATAAAGCAAATTTAGTAATTTTAAATTCATTTTCACCCCTTGCTAATAGTTCCCTGCCCTTCTTTGTAAGAACAGCATCTATTGTAATTGAGGAATTATCAAGAAATCCCATATTATTTTCTCCTGTGATTTGAGCATAATAGATAAACAAGTTAGATAATTTAACTCACTTATAAATATACTCTTTGTTAATTTTTCACACCTTTTAAGTTATTATGCAGCTTTAAGCTTTGATGAACCTCCATCTGCAGTTGTCAATACAGTAGCGTCTCCTATTATTATCTCTACTGGTGATTTTCCATCTGGTGTTGTTTTTTGTGTTTGTAAACATCCATCAAATGCTAAATTTCTTAGTGCCTTAACTTGTTCCCATTTAGTGTCATATTCAGATGCATAATATGATGAAGAATCTGCATTTAAATGTAATTTATCATCTCTATCCCTATAAATAAGACTATCTTTACTATAAAATGATGGAGCCCCAGATGAAGTATAAAAATAAAGTGTAGATTGATTAAAATCCGATGCTCTAGAACTACTAACAAACGGAATTATTGCTTCAGCAAAAACATAATTAGGTCCTCCTTTATCAACGGAGGCAGTTGCGTAAGCAGTGTGAGAAACACCTAATTTATATAAAGTTGGATCTATAAAAGAACTCTGTGAAATGGCTCCTTGATGATAAGGATATAAACCATCATTTACAGTACTTCCACTCATCACTAATTGTGTTCCATATCTTTTATCTGGTAAAGTCTCATTATCTGTTTCTCTTGTTATTGAAATTGACCCAGAAAAATATTCGTTGGAAGCTGAAGGTGGGCCATGAAATACCCTTACCTTTGGTCTTTCAAATATATTCGGTTCTATTACAACCCCAAGAGTAGGTTTAACTCTTGCTGGCAATAAATCTACAAGTTGTTCAAATATAGAAAAGTCATAAAATTTTAATAGTCTAAGATAATCCCAAAAATTGTTTGGACCTGTATATTTCTGCCAATAAGTTTCTCTAACTCCAGATAATCCCCTGTATTCATATTCATATAAATCTCTTGGATCTCCAATATACTGATTAAAATCTAAATCTGCAACAGAAAATTGAATATCTTCATTGACCACATCAACTGGTGAAAAATATAATCCAACTTTATTTGAATCATTTGGTGCAAAATCAAACGCACTTACTTCAGCCCGTTTATCAACACTTAACTGACCTCTTTCTAATACATTACTTTCTATTCTTATTTTACTTCCTAATCTTCTACTTGGGCCATTGTTCGGAACAAACATTTGCATTTTATCACTAATACTTGAATAATTAGTTTCGTTTGCAAATCCGAATGCACTGCCAGTTTGTGTAAATGTTTGATTTGCAGAAGTATCTCTTATTTCATTATCAGTAGAATGGTTTTTTGCTTCATTAAATGAATATCTCATAATCAATTCTGTGTAAGAAGCCGAAGGGCTATTTCCATCATATGCTTTTGCTGCTTTAACATGATTATCAAATCTAGACTCACTTAACGCAGAATTCCACAATCTAAATTCTTGCATAGAACCACTAAAAGGAGCTCCGAAAGTTGTTAAATAATTAACTCCAAATGCTGATCCTGTCCGCCCTCCCAAATAAAGTGCAGAATTTGCTGTGAAAGCTTCATTGTATGACTGACTTGCCGCCTTTATAGATCCAGTCTGTCCTGCTTCTAACATTATATAAAAACTATCTTCTAATGCTAAGTTATCTCCACCTTCAGTATCTAAATTATCCGTATCACCTAAAAAGGATTCCGTAGCACTTCCATATAAATTAATTCTTCCAAATCCCTGATCGTACTTCTTTACAAAAAGTTTATATCTAATATCTTGTGATATGTGGTCAGCCGCGAGTGGTTTATCATTAAAAGAATCATCTGCTTCTTCTCTTCTTAACATTACATTCCACCACTCTCCATCATAAACCGGTAATTGTGATGAAGATACTTCTCTAACTCCATCAGAACCAGAAAACATCAACGAAACGTGTCCTCTATTATCAGTAGAATCATTTTCTTTCAATCGAATAACCCAAGCTGTACTGCCTGAAGGTGCAAGACCACCAGAACTTTCTGTTCTTACTTCTGATTGAAGTAAAATCTGACTTGAACCTGTTGCAGTCTTAAATCTAAATTCTACTGTATCTGGTTTTCGACTAGTTCCATATGCCCCTTGATCATTATCACTCCAAAGTGTTTTAACATATTGACTTCCCTTAAAATCAATTGCCTTTGAAAATTTTCGTGTAACACCATAAGATAATTTAGAAGTTTGTGTGTCTTGTAAATCTGGTCCACCATATTCTCTTATTCTTAATATAGAAGATGGAATACCATAACAATTTATAAGTGCTCTAAGAGCTTTCTCTGTTCCCTTAGTTTTTATAAAGTAAGGATTATTTTCAACAATTCTTTTCCAAATTTCTCTTGAAATATCTTTTTCTGAAGTTACCGATCTTACACTTGGATCAGAACCTGTTATTTCTTTTCCTAAAACATATCTCGGTAAATTAATAATATCCTTATTTGTCTTTAAAGTTGTTCCAAGTGACTTCCCTACATTATAAACCAAGTCCTTTGAATATCCTCTATTTAACTCTCTCCGTCTATCGTGAATGGAGTCCATATTTTTAACATACATCCAAACATTATCAAAATGTTGTGCCGTCATTTTCATCATTTTCAAAAATGGTTCATTCTCTGTATCATCTGTTATATGATTTGGTAACATATTCATAAAGTTACCATCGTTCTCTATATCATATAATGAAGCAGATTCTATTTGCTTGTCATACCATACACTCGCCTGAGATGAAGTAGTCGCTGCTAACATATAAGGACTTGATTTTGTTCCGGCACCACTTGTTTTAGGCCAAGAAGAATCAAGAGTTAAAATATGTTTTGATCCTGTAGTAAAAGATGAACTCTCAAAATATAAATACCGTTCATAACCATCAAAACTATTAATCATTTGTCTTTTACTTACATTTTGTTTAGATACATCAACTCCAGATCCTGTTATTGTTCCGAAGTGAGTACTTTGACTTGTAGCACTTTCTATTTGTTCTAATTTGTATTTAAAATTCTGAAGTCTTTGTTTTGCTGAACTAAAATTAACAAAGTTTTCATATTTGTCGTATTCAACATTTAATAACGCGGTATTAGCAAAACTACCACTAAGAAGTTCATTCTCTATCTCTTCTCTAATATCATCGTCCGCCGTTACAATATCATCATAAGTTTGAAATGTCGTTTCCCTCTTCCCAACTGGACTATCTATTACGTCCATATTTGGAGATCGTAAAACAAGAGTTCCTACTTCTTGGTCTATAAATGGAATTATAACAACTTCATCTTCATATGGATCTGCCATTTCCTTAACAACATAACAATAATCCTTTTCAGATATTCCTGCTGGTAATGGATCATATAACTTATAAACTATAGAATGTGGATATTCTTCAAAAGTTGTATCATCTCTTTGCCAATTTACAGCTAATGCTAAATTTGGATTATCAAAATGTAATAAAGTTGTAAGGTCTTTTTTAGCCTTTGTTCTATAAGCAGTTTTCCATTTACTAAATTTTTGGTTCTCTGTTAATTCATTCAATCCACTTTGTTCATATGGAATTCCAAGTTCAGTTCTTTTATCATCATAAGAATCTGCAACTCGTATAGTATCTCTGTCTATTACTTCTATTATTTTTGATTCAAATCTAAGTTTCTTTCCATCCTTTACATATGCGTCCCAAATAACAAGTTTTCCCCCAATCATTTTTTTTGTAAACCCCGCATCATCATTTCTTAAATCTGCATCAAGTTTAGTTTTGTCCTTTAAATCAAATTGAATGTCCCCCCACCCTGCAGCCGAAATGGGCGTATATTTTCTATGAGTTTCTGCTAACTCAAAAAATTCTCTTTTATAAGTTTCATCATTGATGATAGTGGGGACTAAACGAACTTCAGTTCTTGAAGAGGAAATTTTATCTATATAATATCTGTTCTCTTTTGAAAATAATTCTTTACCACGATCTGCAGCTGCTTTTTCTCCAGCAAAAGTTCTACCATCTTCATCAACCCAGTTCTTGCCAGAATAAACTTTTCCTTCACCATCCAATAAAACATCTGAATCTGATCCTCCCAGCCGTCTGAAGAAATAATATTTAACTTTATATTTACCACTCCTATAATCAAGACTTCTTAAATCCTTACCTGGTTTTAAAACTATTTCTTTATTTTTAACTTCAAAATCGGATGTAATCCCAGTATTAAGATATGTACCATCCATATCATAGACATTAAATTCTACAAAATCATTTAGGTCTGATCCAAAAGTGGGGAATTCATAGCCAGAAACTCCAGCTTCTCTAACTCCACCAAATCCTAAAAGTTTGCTATCTTTTTCTTTTATTTCTATTGGCATATTTTAACTTACAAGTTCTGTAATTTGTCTTTTTATGATATTATCTACCGAATCTCTTCTATAAATTACTTTTTGATTGGGAGCAGCAACGGTTTGGGTAGGATCTTCAAGTGCTTCCTTTGTATTAACATCTTCATAGGACAACATAGCTCCAAACTCGTCCCTTGTTGTTGGCACTGCATCTGCTGAAGCAAGACTTGCCATCTTTTCTCTTGCCCTAGTAAGCTTACGTTCATATTCTATTTCATCGGCTATATGAAGTTGTTTCCAATATGCATTTTTTTTGAGTTCTTCTAGTGTATACGGCATTTTATCTCACCACTTTAAATTCAAAATCCTCATCAAAATATTGATCTGTTTCGTCTGTAGTTCCACTACCACTTTGTACTCTATATGTAATTTTATAATACCTTTCTGGTTGTAATCCATTCATCCAAAAATTAAAATAATTACCACTTGAATCACAACTAAGTCTTGAACCACTTCCAAATGGAACTATTGTATCTTCTGTTAAAGCGTCTCGTACTGAATAAAAAGAACTTGCACTTGGTAATGCTTTAACAACCAAATTATCTGACGTAGTGGAAAATGTTTTTGTAGGATATCTTTCTCTACCTACTAATCTAAATCTCACTTTAGAATTTTCTTTGTACTCTGGTCTTAAACCTTTCATATAAAGAACCATATCTTCTACGTTTGCTGAAGAAAGAGAAGCTGTTAATGATCCAGTAACCCATTTAGAATCATCCCACATAACTTCAAGTTTCGGGGGATAAACTGTGTGTGTTTCTCTTGAAAAGAATTTAAAATGTCCCAAACGAGTTGAATTTCCTTCTGAAGTTGATGTATCTGTATTTCCAATACTACCACTCCTCTTAACTATAAATCCTTCGTTTGGATAAGCTGAACTTGACTTTATCCAATGGTTTACAATATCAGTAACATCCATTCTCATATCAGTTGTTTCATGGTCAAAGGACTGTGATGCCTGAAATCCACTTCCACTATACCAAGTTCCACCTGTACTGTTAGAACCACTTACCCATTGGTCTCCAGTTGTTTCTCCTGTTCTATATCTCCAACTAACTCCTTCAGTAGTTTTTGGACTATCATAAAACTTACCTTCCCCCATAGTCCAACTCTGACTGACTGGATATGCATATAAAAGATCATTAGCAGTTAATTCAGATGATGCGGCATCATATAAATTCAAATAATATTTTGTTTTATTAACACCTGTAGTGTTTGCTGGAATTGTACTATTCTGAATTGATTCTGAAATTGTAGTCAAGTTAAATTTAATCAAAATACGAGATGCATTTACAATGGTTGCTGTATCATTCATGTGTTTAGAAACTTCAATGATTTCATCAAGACCAGTATTTTGACTCTGTGTTACTGTTCCTTCGTAAAGTGTAGCATCCTTTTGTGCGAATTCAAAATAGTGCATTTACATCACTCCTATTATCTAGGGGTTACATCGGCATCGCCGATTGCTCTTCCCTCTATATCATTATTGGGATATTTAATTTCAAAAATACTCGGGTCCATTGATGGATATATTACTCCATTCTTTGTAGCAGATTCCATATCATACATATTTCCTGAATATCCATCTGCCTTTTTCCATTTGTTTGTTATTATTACAGGCAAACTATTTGGATTATCATCAACTGGTGGAACAATAGAAGCAACTCCTTCTACTTGATAAAGTCTATTTGCTATTTCTGCTACCATTATGGGCTGATTTATTTGCCTCTTTTCAATATCAAAATAGTTCTTTACTTCATTTATACATTTTAATATAACTTCATGCTTATTATATCCTCTCATTACCATAGCAGTAAATTTAACTCCAACATTAATAATCCAAGCATCTTTAATATTAATAGAATCAGTTATCATTCTAAATTGATTTATATAATTTCTAAGATTTTCTTTTACTGCAGTATTTAACCTCGTCAATTTTGTGCTGGAATCATACCCAATTACATACATATTCAAAGCTAATGGATTTGGAATCCTTGTGGTTATTTGACCAAGTGGTTTTCCCATATCTTCTTGCGTAACTGCTCTGTTTTTACCTCCAACATTTACTGTTGAAAATTCTAACTGTTCATCTGGTACAAAATAAACTTTTGCTATATTTCCATACTTCGCTGGTAATGTATAAGCTCTAAGAATATAATCTTCCTTAGTAACTGCTCTACCTTGTGCCTGAAAGTAAGCAAGTGCATTTGTTCTAATTTCTATATTAGTTTCTATTCCTCTACCTCCCGTAGCAGGAATTGGATTAGTTACTCCAATTGAATCTTTAGCAGTTTGAACTTTAGTTGTATCAAGACCATCCGTATCTATATCATAACTTATAGATGTTACATTTACTATATCTCCCTGTGGAACATTATCTACAACGCCGCCACCATAAGAATACTTTACAGTTAAAGTTGTATTGGATGGTGATTGTCCGTAAGCCTCTGTTTTTAAAAAATTGGTTGGATCGAAAAATTCATTCAATTTTGTTGGACTTCCTGGTAGATTAGAACCTACTTCCGTTGGATTTGGAATTATTTCTTCGTCAGCGTTAGCAGATGTGCCTGCTCCAAATCTTAATTCTGTTCTATTATCACCCCTGGTATAAGTTGTAAATCTTCGTGGTGTCTTAACAAGTTTTAAAAGATATGGAACATCACTACCATATTGTGCTAAATCCGTATCTTCTTTTGCAGAATTTTCTACATCTGCATAAATTGTATCTTGTGCTAAAAATGGAACTTCATACCACTTATTATTATCACTATCAGTGACACTTATAACTTCTAAAACATTCTCATTACCAAGAATTATCCTATCATATTGTTCTGCAGATGCAAATACAAATGTTTCACTAGTTACATTTCCACTAACTACTCTCACACTTTTTTGTAACAAGTATGTAGTTGGAAGACCTGCAGCATAATCAAAAATTTCAACTGTCATTGGACTAAAAGAGCCTGAATACTTAAAAGTAATATCTTCAGTTGTTCTAAATGTAACTCCAGTTGATGAACCCTGAACTAACATTCCTTCTGGTATCTTCAACCCATAATCCAAATCTGGTTTAACATTTACTCCTGTTCCAGTAGCTGGAACTGTTTGAAATACATCAATTACCGCTGATGCTGGAGCTGATAATCTTGGTTTATATCCAAGAGATTGAGCGATTTTAAATATAGAAGTTCTTTCTTCGGAATATGCCAACATTGATTCTTTAAATTGATTATCTATATAATATGAAAGAACGTCTCCTACATATGATGCCATTTCAATAAACATCATACCAGGAGATGATTCATTAAAATCATTATATGTATTTGGGAAATATATCTTAGCAAATTCAATCAAATCATTTCTAAATGTTTGAAAATCTTTATTTAAGTATCTTACTTCCTTACTGATATTCTTTGCTGGCATTCAAATTCTCCTAAAATCCTACTGGCAATATAAACGTTAATTCTTCAAGTCGATCTGGCTCAAACGCCAAACCAAATCTTAGTTTAATATGGGCTTCATTCTTTGTTTGAGCATCATATACATCAGGTTCTTGTATTTCTATACTGTCAAGAGTAATATATGGCAACCACTGTTCTATCGAATCTCTAATTGCCGTTTCCACTTCATCTACAAAATCATCATCTACTTGTTCAAATAAAAGATGATGTAATCTTGAACCAAATTCTGGTTGATTTACTCTCTCTCCAGGTATAGTCAACAATAAGTTTCTGATGTTATGTCCTGCCTGTTCTAAAGAAGTTTTGGTTTGTTTAAAAAATCCTTTAGAACTATATCCAAGAGGCAAACCAATTCCTATAAAGGTATCGGGATCTAAATCTTTTTCTCTTGCACTCTTAGGCATTGTTTCCTTTTACATTATCCTTTTTATTTATTACTTTCATCAAACCACTATAATCTCGTGTTAATGCATCAACAACTTCTTCTGATACATCATCTACTGATTTACCCATATCCTTAATGGTTGATACTGCAGCAACTTCTCTTTTTCTTTCATCATTACCACCTACCTCATTTCCATATCCAACAAGTTCTGCCATTCTATCCGATGTAAATGTTCCGCCACCCAACGTTGGATAAGGTTCAGTTCCATCTCCCTGTGGAACTCCACCTTCAGTCTCATTTAATATTTCATTCAAAGCTTGATTTCCAGTATAAAATACTTCCTTTTTCTTTTTGGGTTTTGTAACTTTTTTCTTTAAAGATTTCGTAGGAACAACTTTCTTCAATTCAATAGATTTATCTTCGTTAATAAATATCCTATTTATTTCTTTTTTGATTTCTTTACGAGCTATCTCTGCTATTAACTTAACCAAGTCATTTTTTGTTAATGTGGCCATTTTTTAATCTCCTTTTTATTTCGCTAATTCTTTTAAACTTTTTTCTATACTTTTTAATCTTTTGCCAATAGCTTTAAGGTCTCCGCCGGCGCGTTTTGGAACTTCTTTTACTTTATTTAATTTATTTTGAGCAATTTCTCTTAACATTAATGCCGCTCCAGTTGCTGCTCCTGGTCCTATAAGAGCCAATAATTTTTGAACTTTAATTACCTTTTTAGCTAACTTGATAGCCTTTTTAATTTTACTTATTATATTATTTATTTTTTTAACTGCTTTTGCAATTGGGGCAATTTCTTTTGTAGTTACCTCTACTTCCGGTTTTAAATCTTCTTTTGGTAC
>Ga0208129_1000809_pt1 | contig 12963 bp, 14 predicted proteins | sample ETNtaG_13_FD_185759 | JGI IMG/M metagenome (GOLD analysis project Ga0208129, IMG submission 185759) | Marine microbial and viral communities from oxygen minimum zone, Eastern Pacific Ocean - ETNP201306PF47B (SPAdes) (version 2) | ecosystem: Environmental > Aquatic > Marine > Oceanic ...
AAAACACCAGTAAAACCACTTTCCCCGGGTATCACGCAGATCCTGGTGAATAAATGCCTCTTTGTCGGTCAGCCGCTCCACCACGATATTGCCGCCGGGAAATTCATCATCAATGGTGTAATCAGCCACGATTCGTTCTCCGTATAAATGCAGCATGGCCAACCACACCATGCCGGCTGCGCATCTGATGTCCAAGTCAATAAACATGGTTGTGCATCGGACTGAAGAAATCTATCAAGTGCATCAGCATCACTCATGCTGGGACCGACAACATAACACGAATCCACGATTCAAGGTCCATGGCTCACAATATCCTATTCCTTCACCATTCACCTTTTCACCCTCTCACTTTCCATAGGAACGAGGTCCCCTTTTGAAATCTATCCCTGCGTCTGAAGAGTTTGATGAACGGTTTGACTGGTTCTCCGTGCAGATGGGAGTCACTCGGCTTCCTGCGGATCGGGATTTCATTCCGCTCAGCCACGAGATCAGTTTCAGCGATCTCCTCGAATCGATGGGCATCACAGGCGCTACCGATGAACGATCGCTTCGCCTCGGTCACATTGGGCCTGAAGGCGCGGTGTCCGAACAACCGGTGCAGTTCATCAGCGCGCCGCCCGAGCACAGACCCGATAAAGACGCTCCAGTACGCGTCGCCGGCGAGCTCTGTTGGATAGCGCGCAGTGACAGTACGGGCCAGGCAAAGTATCTCCTGTGGTTTGGTGTACCGAAGGATGGGGTGCAGATTCGGGTGCCTTACGGGCCGCATCATTTGCGAGGCTTCGATTCGGAGGGGAGAGCAACGCCCGTGCGCTGGCATCAGTCGATGCAAATTCGTCCGCAGTGGCCGGTGAACGGCGCTGTAAACATTTATGAAAACAAGGAGCTCGTGACTTCCTATCGCACAGGGCCGACGCTGGCGGAAGCGGGCGAGGGCAACTGCAAAATCAAGCGGCCTTTCATGTACCCGTTGAACGGTCCGGACGGCATCAGCCTGACGGAATTCGGAAAGTCGCACGACCCGACCGGCAGTCACGCTCATCATTACTCGCTGTTCGTTTCCCATGCTGCCGTGAATAAACGGGACTTCTGGTCGGAGAGGAGTGGGGAGCTCATCGTTCATCGCATGTTCAGCCTGCAGGAAGATGGCCCGATCCTCTGCCGACTTGTGCAGCGCACGCACTGGCTGTCTGAAGATGAGCCGCAGATGGCCGGGGAGCGGACCTGGACATTCCACAGGGCCGCGGATGATTTCCGTTTGATGGATGTCGAACTGAGATTGGAGTCGATGGGAGACCAGCCGGTCGAGCTTGGCAAAACGAACTTCGGTTTCCTGGCCGCGCGTATGACCCCCACCTTGAATCCCTTCGATGGCGGCGGCGAGATCCTCAACTCTCGGGGCGATCGCAACGAACAGGATGCCCATGAAAAGCAGGCCGAATGGATCGATCAGTCCGGCCCTATTGCGCAAGACAGATGGGCAGGTCTTGCGATGTTCGATCACCCTTCTAATCCGCGTCACCCGACCTTCTGGCATTGCCGTAACGACGGCTGGGCCGGCGCTTCTTTCTGTTTTGCAGATGCTTTTGCCATTGAGCCCGACCAACCACTCATTCTGAACTATCGCCTGCATCTTCACCGGCATGATTCGGCTGAAGGGGAGGTGGCCGGACGTTACGAGGAATACGAGGCAGAGCCGATCATAAAACTGGGAAAGCCGCAGCGGAAGTAGTTGAACACACACTCCTGCGCGTCATCGCTGCTCCTGGTGCTCATCCATTCCGCGCAGTTTCTTTGAGAGGTCCTGACCGATGATCCCCTGCAGGCCGAAGCGCAGGCTCGGGTTCCGTTTCAGGAAACTTTTCAACTTGCTGATGTCCCACATCAAGTAACGCGTCTCTTCATCGACCACCACGGTTGCGGACGCGGACTCCCCGGTGAGGAACGCCATCTCGCCGATAAACGCTCCGTCCTTCAGCTCGGCAACCTTGCTGTCTGCGACTACCACGGAAGCCCTTCCATGAAAGAGGAGCATCATCTTGTCCTGCTCCTCATCCTGATGGGTCAGCATCTCGCCCGGCGGGGCCACCTGCCACTCGGCCAGCCGGATCAGTTTCATGAACTCCACGGGCGAAAACGAATGGAAGACGCTGTGATAGAGCTCTTCCTCGTATTCATCGAACTCGATGGCATTACGCTCAGACACCAGGTGGAAGATGTGGTACACATTCACCGCAATGAATCCGATGTTCCAATAGACCGGAATGTAGGTCTCTCGATGAATAAAGAACATGATGAAATTCACGCTGGCGACGACCGACAGAATTCGCAGGAAGAGGATGTCTCTGGCCACAAATGAGAATGCGATCAGCGCGTAAGCAACGTGTGCGAGATTGTCCAGAGATTTGAGGTAGTTGAGGAGATCCATGGCGTGATGAGTAAAACGTAATGCGTAATGAGTAATGAGTAAGTTTGGATGAGCAGCCCGGTGTGGCCGAGGCGACGGTTGGTGAGATGCGGTTTCCGGGCTCCGGATCACAGCGAATGGGCATTCCATCCGGACACACCTTAACATCGGCACTCGAAGCCCACACTTACTCATTACGCCTTACGTATTACGCCTTACGCCTTACGCCATCACATCTCACATTCACCGGTATCACCATCGATCAGCATGTTATCGATGAGCCGGGCCGGGCCGACTTGGGCCGCGATGGCCGCCAGGCAGGATGGGCCGATGGCTTCCGTATCAACGAAGGTGTTGAAGTCAACGATCGAAACGTACTCCGGATGAACTAGCTCAAACTTCGACAGGCTTTCCTTCATTACCTTTACGAGGGTGGCCGAATCTCGTTCACCATCTGCAATGGCCTGTCTACCTATTGCCAGGGCCTGTGAAAGTGCGATGGCCTGAGCCCGCTCTTCGCCGTCGAGGTATTTGTTTCGGGAACTCATCGCCAGGCCGTCCTCCTCACGAACGATGGGGCAGATATTTATCTCGATGGGAAAGTCCAGATCCTTGGCCATGCGTTTGAGGATGGCTGCCTGCTGGGCATCCTTGCGTCCGAAGAATGCCTTGTCGGCAGGGATGATGTTGAAGAGCTTGGCCACGACCGTGCAGACGCCCTGGAAGTGGCCAGGCCGCGCCAGGCCGCAGAGATTCTGGTCAATAACGGAAGGTGTGACCTGAATGAACGGATCGCCATCGGGATACATCACCGCCGGCTCAGGATGAAAAACAGCATCGACCCCGAGTGCGGCCAGCGCGTCCAGGTCGGCCTCGAGTGTGCGGGGGTAGCTGTCGAGGTCTTCATCCGGGCCAAATTGGGTGGGGTTTACAAAGATGGTCGCCACGGTTCGAGTGGTCGCTGCCCTGGATGCGCGGACGAGGCTGAGATGCCCTTCATGGAGCGCACCCATGGTCGGCACAAGCCCGACACTCTCCCCGGCCGCTCGGCAGGCGCGGACGTAGGCCCGAACATCATCGATGCCTTGAAACAGTTGGGGTCTGGCAGACATTGGACAGCTCAGACAGAGGAGCGCGCTGGTTTGAAATGCGCGTTGCCGCCATCTATGGAGGTGATGACCTCGACCAATGATTCGAGATCGATGCCATGGGAATTCACGTCCGTTTCGTTTACATCCACGGTCAAGATCGGCGCTTCTTCGAAATGATTGAAGAAACTGTTATACGCATTCACCACGCGTGTGACGTATTTGCTGTCCATCTGGACGGGCGGCTTTTCTTCCCCGGCCTCCAGGCGATTTGAAACAGTCTCCGGGGTCGCTTGAAGGAACAGCACCAGGTCAGGGGTTACAAATTTATCGACCAGAGCAGATTTCAAGTGCAGGTAGAGGCGGTGCTCATCGTGAGAGAGCGTCTGGACGGCAAAGATCTCATCGGTGGCCAAGGTGTAATCAGTGATGGTCAACCGGTGAAAAAGCTCGGGTTGTGCGATTTCGCTCTGCTGTTTGTATCGGGACAGGAGGAAGCTGATCTGCGTGTGTAGAGCGTATTTCTCCATGTCCTGAAAGAACTGCTGCAGGAACGGATTCTCCTCTCCGTCGAGGATCAGGCGGGCGTCGAGATGCCTGGCAAGATCGCCTGCGAGCCTCGATTTTCCAGTGGCCGGTGGCCCATCGATGGCAATCAGTTTCAACGAATCCAGCGAGGGCACATTCAACTCCTTAACGATGCAAGTATCTCGGACACCTTCTGTCCACTGCGAGGGTCGGCCAGGTCCGGGGCTATTTCAACGAGTGGCTCAAGAACAAAAAGGCGCTCGCACGCGCCCGGGTGCGGGATTGTCAACGTTTCAGTATTCAGAATCAAATCTCCCCAGAACAGGATGTCGAGATCGACGGTTCGAGGGCCCCAATGGATGACGCGTTCACGGCCGAGCGCGGCCTCGATCCGGTTCAGCTCCGCAAGGAGTTCGGCTGGCCGAAGCGTTGTCGAAATCTCGATGGCTCCGTTCAGGTAATCGGGCTGCGGTGGGCCCATCGGTGGATACTCATGGAGCCGGGAAGCGCGCGAAACAGAAACACCGTCCGCAACATTCAGCTCCTTGATGGCCTGGTCGTAGTTGTCTTCGCGGTCACCGATATTGGTGCCGAATCCGATGTAGACGATGGAGGTCACTATGGTGATGGGGGAAGGCTGATGGTTGAAGGCGGAACCATCCGGAGGAACTAAAATGCCCGCCGCTCACCATCGAGGAAAAAATGGAACAGCAACCGGACGAACTTTATCGCGCTTACAACGAGACCACCATCCACGCATTGATCGAAAAGCTCGACAAAGCGGGCCTGAAACGCACGGTCCCGTGCAGTGATGAAGAGCTCGATGCCGCGGCACGAGCGTTGAAAGTGCCGTTCCCGCCAGACTACCGGCACTTCATGAAAGAGGTCGGCGGACCTTCGAAGGGCAAGCCCTGGCACGGTCTATTCCGAATCGACGAACTCGTCTCGCTCAATCATCACATGGCGATCTTTCAATGGTTTGGCGGGCTGATCGGATTCGCCAACACCGGCTTCATGGTCTTTGCTTTTGACTTCCGCCATGGCATTAACCCGCCGGTGGTAAGCTTTGGCCTGAGCACATCGGAATGGGAGGACGTGCAGATTGAGGCGCCTACCTTCACGGACTGGCTGGAACGAACGCTGCCGGTGGCAAGGAAGTAAAGTGTTCAACCGGGCGGATGTACTAATCTCCATCTTTAACCTGACTCCTCACATTGTTGAACTGGTCGCCGGGCAGACCTGCAGCATATGACATGACTCCGCAGACATTCTCCTTCGTTGCATTCTTCTTCTTCCTGCTGCCACTCTTTGGCGAAAGGCCACCGGTCAAAGTCTTCATCATGGCAGGGCAATCCAACATGGTTGGTCCTGGCGATAACCGGTACCTCAAAAAGAAACATCAGGAGTTACTGAGACCTCGCGACGATGTCTGGTGCGCTTACCTGGGTATGCCGCCGGGGCCTCTGCGTCCCGGCTACGGCTTTCGCAGCGAATCATTCGGGCCGGAGCTTCTGTTCGGCCATGTGGTGGGGGATGCAATCGAAGCTCCGATTCTCATCCTGAAATACGCTTACGGCGGAAAGACCCTCCACCGTGATTTCAGGCCGCCCAGTGCGGTCAAACGAGCGGGCGGCAAGGTCGGCCACCTTTACACCGGCATGATGCTGCAGATGGCCAAGTGGGTCTCGCATCTTGATGTGATTCATCCCGCCGTGAAGGAAAGCGGTTTCGAGCTCTCAGGCTTCGTCTGGTTTCAAGGAGAGAACGACAGTTGCGGGCGGACAAAAGAGGACAGGATCGGTTTCTGGAATTTCTATCAGAACAATCTGACCGACCTCGTGCATGACGTGCGTGATGAGCTCGGTGTTCCGGACCTGCCGATCCTCATCGCGCAGATAAACGACTCAGGATGCTGGGACGGCAAGAACGGCGAGCTCGGCGGGGAAGAAGTACGTGCCGCGCAGCGCTACGTGGTCGAGCATACGAAAAATGCGGCGACCATCGTTACCTGCGATCTGGATCCCGGCTACCACTACGATTCGCCAAGCCATGTGACCATCGGTCAGCGCATGGGCGCAGCGATGTTGCCTCTCACCAGGAACAGAAAACTGAACCACCGGGGCAGCAAAGCCGTCGACGAATTCATCGCGCGCAGGCTTTCATCTCCTCCAAAGCTGGTCGCCAACCGAAACATCCTGATGAGAGATCTCGTCCTCTACTTTCAGTTTGATGAAGGCGAAGGGAACTCGTCCAGAGCAAGCATCGGCGGGCTGAAGGGCAAATTCAAAGGAAAGGTAAGTTGGCAGAAAGGAAGAATCGGACGTGCCGTTCGCCTGGAGCGCGACCAGTGGATCGACATTCACGGCTTCAAAGAACCTTTCGGGCCTGACGGGCACATTCGGAAGCTGACCATTTCCTACTGGATTCAGACAGCGACAAGAGATGGTCTTCAGCGTGTGGGCAAGGGCGTTGGATACCCGTTCGTTCCCGGCAAGCGCGACTGGATGATCAGCGCTCAGGCCAACTACGCGGGCTGGGATCTCGGCAATTTCGATATCGACGGATTTGGATTCTTCACGACCGTCGGTACGAAAGGTCCCCGGGCCTCATTCACCAGTTGGGGCGAACCGACGATTTACCGCGACGGCTTCGACTGGCGGCATCTGGTGGCAGTCTTCGATGCCGATCAGAAGAAACATCTTCTCTACATGGATAACCATCTGGCAAAAGCAAAGGTCGAGATCGAAGGAGAGGGCATCATCCCTGCCGATGTCCCCCTGCGCATTGGTGGCCCGCTCAAGATCGGCGGACACCATGCCTATGATGAGCTGGCGATCTGGTCGAGAGCGTTAACCCCAGAAGAGGTCGCTTTGATCTACAACAATGGGCACGGTTCAAGAATCCCCCTGAAGCACTGAGCCGAGTTGGGTCGCTGACTGAAATATGGAAACCCGGGAAAACCTGCCAACGAATTCATCCGCCTCTTCTCCGAGTGACCTGCCACTTGGTGAGCCCGAGGTAAAAACTGCGAGCAGCGAAGTGCCAAGGCGAACGACTTACTCCGGAAGCTACGTGGCCCTGGTACCTGTGAGCCATGACGAGGATGTGGATGATCTCTACGTCTGCTCGCATGGCTGCGAGGAAAATCTCCGGCTCTGGACCTACATGCCCGACGGGCCTTTCTCCGATTCCGATGCAATGCTCGACTGGCTGATGGAATGTCAGAAATCATCGGACCCGCTCTTCATGACGGTTCACGCCAAAGAATCGGCCCGGCCTGTCGGAATGGCCAGCTTCATGAACATCGTGCCGGACATGTTGCGTCTGGAGCTTGGCCACATCTGGTATTCGCCTGCTGTCCAACGGACGAAAACCAATACCGAAACGATCTACCTGATGCTCTGTGAATCATTCGACAGGCTTGGCTACCGCCGCGTGGAGTGGAAGTGTGACTCGTTGAACGCCCGATCTCGCGCGGCAGCCCAGCGGCTTGGTTTCCGCTTTGAAGGCGTCTTCAGGAAGCACATGATCATCAAGGGCAGGAATCGGGATACCTCGTGGTTCGCGATGTCCGACGACGACTGGCCCGCAGTGAAGGAGAACATGGAACGCTGGCTGTATTCTGTCGAAGCGAATATCTCACTGAGCGAACTGAATTCGCATGGGTAGATGTGGATGTTTCTTCACAGACTCATTTCGTCATTCGTCCTTAGTCCCACACCTTTTGACTACCGGGATTGCCGGTTCATATAATCCCCAATCGCGATAGGAATCGACATAGATATCACAACCTGGACTTTTGCCTCGGAGGAGTAAAGCAATGTCAGATGCGAGCACACTTCATAACGTCGCCGTGGTCGGCCATGGCGGATGCGGTAAGACCACATTGATGGAAAGCCTTCTGTTCAAGGCCGGCGCTATTTCGCGCAAAGGGAGCGTGAACGATGGCACCTCCATCGGTCTGGTCGAAGAGGAGGAGAAGGAGCGCAAAATCACCCTCAACAGCAACCTTTTCCAGGCGGATTGGAAGGGCCAATCAATCAACTTTCTGGATTCGCCGGGGTACACCGATTTCATCGCCGGAAGCATCGCTTCCCTGGCGGCCGCTGATGTCGCCATACTGTGCGTCTCAGCCGTCGCCGGCATCGAAGTCAACACCCGCAAGGCGTGGAACCTTGCCGAAGACGCGGGAGTGCCCGTTGCCATCGCAGTGACCAAAATGGATGGAGATAACGCCAGGTTCCAGGACGCCCTGGAATCCATCCAGGGCACTCTCTCCGACAAGGCGACGCCGGTTTTTATTCCGGACGGTGACGGGAACGCCTTCAGCTCGATCACTTCAGTGATGAACCCCGAGGGGAATGAAGAAGCTGCGTCGCTCCGCGAGAACATGCTCGAATCCATCATCGAGGCCGATGAAGAGCTCCTCATGCGCTACCTCGATGGAGAAGAAATCAGCGATGATGAAATCAATCAGGCGTTCAGTCAGGCCGTTGCCGCCAAGTCGGTCATCCCGGTCATCCCGGTCTCCGGTGAAAAAGAAATCGGTCTGGAGGAACTTCTGGATGCCATCATCAACAACCTGCCCTCCGCGGCCCTCACCTCCCGAACCGGAAAGGCCTCTTCCGATGAAGAGGCAGAGGAGGTCACCAGGGCATCCGACAATGGGGCATTCAGCGCGCAGGTCTTCCGTGTCCTCAGTGACAAATTCGTCGGCAAACAGACTTTCTTCCGTGTGCTGTCCGGCACTTTTTCCGCATCGAGCCAGGTTTACAATTCCAGGAGCGGAGGAAGATCAAAAATTGGCGGACTTTACACCGTTGCGGGGAGCGAGCTCAAAGAGGCCGAGTCCGTCAGTGCCGGCCAGATTGGCGCCATTTCAAAAGTCGATGACATCACCGTGTCTGACACCCTTTGCGATGAAAAAGACCCGGTGATTTTCGAGCCTATCAAGTTCCCGATACCAATGGTCTCCCTGGCCATCGAACCCAAATCGCGGGGGGACGAAGGCAAAATCAGCGACGTTCTTTCCAGCTTGGTTCAGGAAGACCCCACCTTCCAGACCCGCCGCGATGCACAGACAAAAGAGATGATCATCGCAGGTGTCGGCACGCTTCATCTCGATGTCATGATGGCCCGGATGAAATCCCGATTCGGCGTCGAAGTAAATACCAAAGAGCCGAAGATTCCATATCTGGAAACCATTACCTCCCCTTCGGAAGCTCATTATCGCCACAAGAAACAATCCGGCGGCCGCGGCCAGTTCGGAGAGATCTACATCCGTATGTCACCGAACGAGCGCGGCGCGGGATTCGAATTCATCGACGCCATCGTCGGAGGCTCCGTGCCAAACAATTTCATCCCGGCAGTGGAAAAGGGAATGGTCGAATGCATGCAGAACAGCGCCTTTGCTGGTTTTCCGGCAGTGGATCTGAAGGTCGAACTTTACGACGGCTCTTTTCACGCCGTCGATTCAGATGAACAATCCTTCAAGATTGCCGCCCGGGGCGCCTTCAGAGATGGGTTCATGAAATCCAAACCAGTGCTCCTCGAGCCTATTGTCAATCTTGAAGTCTCCATCCCAAGTAAGTACATGGGCGATATCAACAGTGACCTCAACCGCCGCCGCGCACGCATCACCGGAATGGATGCCCTCGGCGATTACCAAGTCATCAAAGCCGTCGTACCCCTCGCCGAAGTCACCTCCTATTCCACCGAGCTCCGCTCCATCACCGGCGGAGAGGGCGACTTTTCTCTCGAGCCTTCCCACTACGACATCGTGCCCTCTCACATGGCACAGGAAGTCGTGAAGAAATACAAGAAGGCCAAAGAAGAAGAGTGATGAAGATGAATCGAGACTGTTCTGCGCCCTCGCCTGCCTACAAAAGCGCCTGCCTCTTTACCAGGTAGCTGACGAAGGCGTCTGTCAAGGGTTCATCGGTTCGCAGCGACAGAAGATCGACCTCCAGATTGAGACAGCCTTTTTGGAGCTCTTCGAAATGTGCGTTGAGCTCCCGCAGGTATTCCTCGCGAATAAGGCGGCCGCTGGTGACCAGCTTTGCGCCGGTTTCCGCATCCTCGAATTCGACCTGCTCATTAAAGGGAAAATCCAATTCCTGAGGCGACATCACGTGGATGACGACCACCTCGTGCTTCTTGTAGCGAAAGTATTTCAACACATCCAGGATCTCCTGCGGCTCAGCGAGGAGATCGGATATGAGCACGATCATCCCCCGGTGAGTAATGCGGGCGGCAACTTTGTTCAGGCCGCTGGTGAAGTCCGTACCGCTCTTTGCCTCCAGGCCCTGAAGCTGGCTCAGCACGGTCAGCAACTGGCTGTTCCTTGCGGATGGCGGTACGTAGGTGACGCCTTCGCTGTCGAAGGTTGCCAGAGAAACGGCATCCCGCTGTTTGAGCATAAGGTACGCGAAAGCGGCTGAGAGGCACGAGCCGTAGCGCAGTTTCGACATCCCCTCATCCTCAAGAACCATCGAGCCACTCTTATCGAGGAGGAGGTAGCAGTTGAGGTTTGTGTTCTCCTCGAACTGCTTCACGTAATGCCGGTCGGTACGGCCGAAGAGTTTCCAGTCGACGAACTTCAGGTTGTCCCCCGGCGAGTATTTCCTGTAGGAAGAAAACTCTACGCTAAAGCCGTGATAGGGGCTCTTGTGCAGCCCTATCATGAAGCCCTCGACAATGTACTTGGCGATCAGTTCCAGATTCTGCAGCCGCCCGAAGGTCTTCGGGTCGAGGAACTCCACATCACGTTGAATCGTTTCAGCCGGCATTCTTGTTCAGCCTTTCAGATATTTGATGCCTTCAGCCCGGGCATCACATGCAAGCAGCCAAGCCACATCTTCGCCGTAGATATCGACCGAGAATGACCTTGTTTTTTGCACCCCCGGCTTGGGCGACCAGGATGCTACAAAAAACCTGTAAATCGATTTTTTCTTCGGGTTGCTCTTCCAGCGATGCACTTCAGTTACCTCCCTCACACCCACCACTCCTGTCTTGTTCCGCTTGGATGGCCTGTCATATACCTGCGGTCTACCTTTGGGATTGTTCTTGAAGAACTCCCTCGCGGTCTTCCTGGCTGCGGCAAAACATTTCTTTTCATTCCCGCCATAGTGTTTCAGGTAGTAAACCTTGTGAATGTTGTTGCCTCTCCGATTTGCCCTTACGAGATACCCGACCTGTCCAGGATAGTTGATCTTAATAACGCCTGGTTCACCGGTATTTGATTTGCCCAGTCTCGGCATGAGATGTCCTCCTGAGGTAAGTGGAAAACTGGAGCCTCTGCCCCATCCACATCCACTAGTTTTGCTCCAGGAGTTTTTTAATTTCGAGAATGATCAAGTCTTCCAGTTCTGCGGCAAGCTCATCGACCTCTTCCTCGCTCCGCACTTCCATCTCATCGATGCGGCCGGGATAGTTCATGATGTGGCTTTTGAGTTTCTGCTTGAGGTCGAGATCATCAATGCCCATCTGAGTTACTCCGATTTCTTGTAGACGGCGTCCTTATCGAAGACTTTCTCGCCAACAATTTTCAGTTCACCGTCCTCAAGTTCTCTAAAAAAGCAGGAACGATAGCCTTCGTGGCACGCCCCGCCTTCCTGTTCAACCTTAAACAGGAGAGCATCCTGATCGCAATCAATGGCGATACTCTTGACGGACTGCACGTGACCGGAGCTCTCGCCTTTGAGCCAGAGCTTCTGCCGGGAACGGCTCCAGTAATGCATCTTGCGAGTCTCAATTGTTTTCTCAACCGCCTCTTTGTTCACGAAGGCGAACATCAGAATCTCACTGGTCTCGTGATCCTGCACGATGGCCGAGAGCAGCCCCTTGTCGTCGAATTTCAGATCGTCGGTAAAGCCCATGGGGGTGAATGGTGAATGGTGATTGGTGATTGGTGAAGCCGTGACTCCAACCCATGACCACCGAATTTAATTTCGACTTGAGGACGATTTTATACACTCAACCTGAATTAGCCTATGATCTCGGGAACGGTAGCCTGGGGCACTATTGTCATTCACCTGCATCCATCTGAATCCTGAATCTTGAATCCTGAATCCCTCTGATCCGTCCGGCCCCATTATTGGCATTCACTTTGCCCTACTATGATTATCGACCGGAAACTTCACGTAAAACTTAATTACGACTTCAAGGCTAAGAAAAGATTTCCATGAGAAGGAAGATCTTGATGTCTCAAATCATTCGGATACATGCTTTCGCTGCAGTTTTCAGCTTCGGAGCCAACCAGGCCTATGCCCAGAATACTCTGTGGAAGTCATACAATTCCGCAGGGATTAAGGCGTATCAGGGAGAGGATTATGTGGCTGCGGAGAGGCTTTTTTGGGCGGCGTTGGACGAGGCCAAACACGCCAGCGCCGGCGTTGACGTCAAATCGAACTGCTTTCGAAATCTGGCCACCCTTTACTTTGTTCAAAAAAAGTATGTCAAGGCCGAGCCTTACTATCGCGATGGGATTCAGTTTTACTGGCAGAAACTGCTGGGCCGCAAGCATCCTTTCCTGGCGCAGGCTCATCAAGATCTGGGAACCATATATCACATCCTTTCCGAAAAATCGGAAAACAAGATAGAGCGGGGGAATCTGCTGCAACTGGCCGAAGCGAACTACCTGCAAGTGCGCAAACTTCTCGAGGAGAACCTGGGTAAAAATGATCCGGCGATTGCAGACACACTTAGCGCGCTGGCCGAATTGAAATACAAACAGGACCGTCTGCCCGAGTCAGAAATGATGGACCGTCAGGCGCTCTCCATTCGGAGAAAAGCTCTAAAGCCGGATGACCCGAGGATTGCCGATTCATACCAGTCCCTCGGCGAAAAAAATTACGAACAGGGCTTCTATCTGGAATGCATGCCTTTCTTTCAGCGGGCATGGAAAATCAGAGAGAAATCACTGCCGGAGGACTCGGTCGA
>Ga0208129_1000816_pt1 | contig 12898 bp, 18 predicted proteins | sample ETNtaG_13_FD_185759 | JGI IMG/M metagenome (GOLD analysis project Ga0208129, IMG submission 185759) | Marine microbial and viral communities from oxygen minimum zone, Eastern Pacific Ocean - ETNP201306PF47B (SPAdes) (version 2) | ecosystem: Environmental > Aquatic > Marine > Oceanic ...
CGATTGGCACCGACAACAGTGGAGCGCCGAAGCGATACGTGGTGGGGACGCCCGTGCGATACGGGCCGCAACATGAGCTCGGACTGAAACCCTATCCCCGTCGCGCATTTCTCGAGCCGGCAGCCCAGAAGGTTGTCCCACGGGACGCCCCCAAGCTGTTTCGGAAGGCCTTGACTCGAGCGCAGTCTAGACCGTGAGTGTTCAGAGCGACATCGAGGCCGCGCTTGTGGCGATGCTCGACGGCGCGATCTCAGGATTGAGCTCTGAGACTGGCCCCCGTACACCCCCACAAGCCGAGGGCGTGTTACGCGCTGCCCATGTACGCAAGACCCGTTCAGCGGGTACACGGCTCGAATTCGGACAGACCGAGGTGACTGACCAGTACGCTCTGACGGTTCAATGGCACGTAAGTATTGCGCGGAAAACTGTCATCAGTGAATGGGAAGCGTTTGCGGCGGCGCTTCTGGCTGATCAGTATCTCGGCGGGGCCGTTACTGGACTGGTGGACGCGTTTTTGACTGAGACCTTCTGGAGCGAGGCTCATGATGCAAACGTGCGGACTCAGGCCGCAGTCATTGAGGTTGAGAGGGTCGAGTAGTGTCCACGCTAACGAACCTCGAGAGCGATCTGGGAACGGCACTTGCCGCAGAGTCAATTTCTGAGCTCGATGCTTCGACACGCACAGAGCAATTGGTTGCGCGATCAGCGCTCGTGGCATCGGCTCAGATCGTTCACGCTGAAGAGATAGCTTTGAACAGCAATGTCACAACCACGCTGGCCGAGGTTGTATTGCGTGTGGTGCAACGCGCTGCGGGGTCCACCTTGACACAAATCGAGTCAGCAGAGGATTTATTGCGGGCCGAGTTCGAGACGCTCTCAGCTCATTCATGGTGGTCTGCGCTCAGCTCGGTGCGTTCAGGGCCGGCACCAGAGATCGAGACAGAAGCTGAGCCAGAACGGATTGGTGAATGTATCACTTTTACGCTGCGTGCGCGCGTTGCGCTGGAGGTTTGATCGATGGGTGAAATCACATTTCTTGCAGGGGCGGCATTCCTGAATCAGACGACGCTCGGCACATTCAACACGAGCGTGCCGGACATCGGGGCGGGTTCCGACTCCAACAGCATCGACAACACCACTGATGGCGCGGTGATCGGGCTCGATGGCGCGGGGATCGGAGACTCGGGGATCAGTCTGGGGCTGGGAAAAGAGATAATCGAGAAGGCCGTTGTGGCGGGTTCGTATACACGCGGGTTTGCAGACTACATCGCGCGGACAATCGAATCTTTCTCGATCGAGATCCCACTCAAGGGCAACGGCAAGACGACGACAGCAAGCCCTGTAGCCGCTGACTTTACGCCTGACCTGGGCGTAGCCGCGCTGTTCCGAGCTGCGGGGCTCGATGGTAACGAAGTGGGCGCAACGTGGGCTTACACCCCGCTCGCCGCCGATCTGATTTCGGCTGCTGTCTATCTCGGCAACCAGGCGAACAATGGCGTGAAGATCGAGATTCGTGACATTATCGCGAAGAGTCTCGAGCTGAAATTCACACCTGGCGAGATCGGCCGCGCGCTGTTCAATCTCGGGGGCATCGTGGAGGGTGTGAACGAAACTGGCAGCTGGCCGGCCACTCCATTCAACTACGGCAACCAGGCTAGCCTGTCGGCTCCGATCATCGAAGGTGTCGGGTTCACTTGGGGGCCGGATACGCCGGCCGCGCGCACGCTGGGGTTTTCGGATCTCGCACTCAACATTTCACTCGAGACCGAGGAGATCAAGGCGTCCAATTTGACGCCAGGCACGCTGACCCGTCAGACAGGTCGGACGATCACGGTCTCAGGTACGTTTGACGCAGAGAGCTCGGAAGCGCTCTATGAAACCAATCAACTCGCTGAATCGGCCATTGCCAACGCCGAAGCGCTGACCTTCCTGGTGGGCACTGCGGCAACGGGATCGGACACAGCAAACGCATACCAGATCGATATAGATGACCCCGAAGCGCTCACGCTCGAGCCTGCAAAGACCTCAGACTCTGCAGCGTGGACATTCAGCGCCATAGCTCGATCTGCCAGCGCCAACGGTGAGCTCTCTTTGATCTACTTGTGATGAGGGGGTTCACGTGGCAAGGGGCGATTTCAAGCAGCGGGTAGTTCTCGAGCTCGAGGACAAAGCCAGCGCGGGTGTCAAGCGGACACAAAGCGCTTTTTCGCGGCTCGGTAGCTTCCTGTCGTCCAAGTTCGTCATCACGCTGGGCGACGTGGTGCAGCTCTTCAAGAGCGTCACCAACGGTATGGTCTCGTTCGTCACGGCTGCAGGCGAGCAAGAGGCCGTCGTCAAGCGACTGGACCAGGCGCTCTCGGGGCTGGGGCCGGCTGCAGCCGAGGTGTCTGAGAAGCTGCAGGAGCAGGCCGCAGCGCTCGAGGCTACCACCAAGTTCAGCGACGAAGCCATCATCTCCAACCAGGCGCTTGCCGTCAATCTGGGCGTCAGCGCCAAGGACATGGAACGCCTGACGGCTGCATCAGTCGAGCTCTCGAGTGCGACAGGCCGCAGCCTCGAGAGCAGCTTCGTCAACCTCGCGCGCACCATGAACGGGTTTCGCGGCGAGCTCGGCGAGCTCGTTCCCGAAATTGCCACCATGAGCGCGGAGAGTCTCAAGGCTGGTGACGCGCTGACCGTGGTGCTCGACCGTCTGGGCGGGACTGCGGCAGCCGAAGCACAGACATTTACCGGAGTTCTCACGTCGCTTGGTAACGCCTGGGGCACGATCAAAGAGCAGATCGGCGCGGCTGTCACCCAAAACGAGGGCTTTCGCAAAGCGTTGGCGCAGCTGCAGGAGACTCTCACCAGCAAGGGATTCTCTGAGGGGCTGTCTGGCTTCGTCAGCGCGCTTGCTAGCGCTGTCAGCCTCATTGCACAGCTGGCTGTCAAACTCCCCGGTGCAATTTCGAAGCTGGCCGACTACATGCGGGGCTACATCGTTCTGGCCAAAGCGGTCTGGGATGCCATCGAGCCGATCCGCGAGTTTGTAGCGTGGATCGTCAACGCCACAGCCAAGGTGATCGCGTTCCTATCCCCGATAGCGCGGCTGGTTTCACTGGTCACTGAGCTGGGAGCAGAGACAAAGAAGGCCGCAGACATTGAACGCGAAATGGTCGAAGAGCAAGAAAAACGTTCGGCGACCACTCAGAAACAAACTGTAGTCACTAAGCAGCTGGTGCAGACCATCAAAGAAGAAGCCGAAGAGACCGAGGAAGCGACCGAAGCCGTCAAAGAACACACCGAAGCGCTCGAGAAGCAGGGCGTTGCGGCCGCTGGCGCATATGGCGAGGCCGTGGCCAGGTTGACAGCGGAGGTGGAGCGACTCAAGCAGCAGCTGGGATTGGCCACCGAGGAAGCGAAAGTGCTCAACGCAGAGACGGGCGGGGCGCTGACGGGTCTGCGAGCTCGAGACCCACGACACCAGGCCGACGTTGACGCTGCGCTGTTGGCGGGGCGTGTTCCCAATCGAGGCGGTACGCGCATCGCCACAGCGGACGGCAGCGGATCTCGGCTGCTGCAGGTGCCCTAATAATGGCTTATAGACAACCCGCCTTCATGTACAACCACCACGCTGCGGATGAAATCACCGATCTCGCGGACATCACCACAACGAGTTCGCTGCTCACTGACGACGAAAAGCGCATGTTGATCGACCGACGGGTTGGGGATCTGGCTGTCTGGGGTGTGACGGCAGAATCGTATATCCAATTCGATTTCGGAGCAGGGGTCGTTGTCAATCGCATGGTGATCCCGGAGGGTCACAGCCTCATGGGCGAGGGCCTTGAAATCGAGTATGACGATCACGCGGGGTTTACTTCGCCAACCGTTCTGGACAGCTGGACGCAATCCAGCGTTGCGACCGGGGTAATCGATCGCGAACTCGCTGTGACGTCAGAGCGGTTCTGGCGGCTGACAGCGCTCGCGACCGGGGCCGGCGATTATGAGGTTGGGGAAGTCTGGTTCGGCATCTATCGCGAACTTTCGACGACGGATGGCTCGGCTGTCGATCCCAGATTTGAGAGCAACTACGCGAGCCAGATCACTGAGGTTGTTTTCCCCGGTGGAGAGGCGGCAGTCGAGCTCGGCGCGGCAAGACGTGTGTTTTCGCTGTCAATCAAGAATGTCGAGGGGGGCGGAACCAATTGGACTGTCCTTCAGGTGGTTCAAAAAACGGGACGGGTCACACCGTTCTACTATTGGCCACCAGATGACGATGAACCAGGCCCCTACCTCGTCAAATTGTCTGAGGATGGGTTCCGCGTGCAAGAATTCAGCTCCCCATCGGTCTCCACGCGCTATCAGATCGACCTCAAAATGATCGAGCAGCTGTTGTGAGCATCACGGTTGACGATGGGCAAGCCACGCTGGCGAAGCGTTCAGGGGTAAAATGCCTGCCGCTGGTGGTACTCGAGACGTTCAGTGATCGGGACGCTGCCACGGTTGAGGATCAATACCACTGGACTCGTGGGCAGAATCTGAAATTCAAGTGGAACGGGGTGGATAGTCTCCATTTTCAGCCACGCATTTTGCGAATTTCACCGATCACCCGCATGTTCGAACACATCCCCAACGCGCGCACATTCGAAACCCGCGAGGTGGTGCGGATAACAATCGACGCCACGCCCCGAGCCGGTAACTATGTTTGGAACGATCTGCAGGACAGCAACCTGATCGGCGCGCGTGTGCAGATTTCGAGTCTGCTCGTTGAGTCAATTGGTGCTGTTGCCGATCCCCGGCACTTCGACCTTACCGCTCTGGGCGAGGTGCAGACAAAACGCTGGGCTGGCGAGCTCACGCGGGTCGAGGCATTTGACGACGAAGAGCAGACGATCACGCTGGTGTTTGAGACTGAAGAAGTTTCACTGACCACGCTGCGCCGTCTGACTGGCTTTCCGAGGGCGCACGTTGAGGACGTTGGCAAGCTGATGCCGCTGGTGATCGGGACAGTCAACGAGGTCAAGCCACTGCGGTTCGATTCGGGCGGCTCGAATTCACTTCTGATCGCTATCAACTCGAGTGTGATGACCATCGACGTTTTACAAGACACCACTCCAAGGCCGTTCGGTGGTATTCTCGCGGTTTACATGATCAAGATCGATGATGAGCTCATCGGGTGTACGAGCGTGGCGGACCAGGGCGACAACGTTTGGCGCTATACAGTCAACCCGACATCTTCTCTCGGTCGCGGCTACGGGGTGAGCTCGCCGGCATCGCATGTTCTTGGCGCACCAGTTTCGGAGGTTCTTCAAAACGTCAGCTTCCTGCTTTCTGGTCAGGCTATTTATGACATCGGACCACGTGTGCAGTTTAAAGCATCAGGTTCGGCAGAATTCGAGACACTTGAATTCGGCGATGCACAAATCGTGAAGCGCGGCAATCTATTCTCTGCGGATTTGGGCGGGCCGATTGGCGTTCTGACTATCGATAATTGGGCCGCAGTTGCAACCGGCGTTCCGGTTGTCCATCAAGCTGGTCAGGAAATGCTCGTAGATGTGGTGGGCGCCTATGAGGTGGGATCGAGTCCGACTACGCTCATCGATCTCGATGGTGATGACGCGAATTGGGCTGGGGAGGATCTTTTTGGGGGCTCTGAAGGGACGGTTAGCGCGATCACAGGTGGCGTTCGGTATACGAAACTCAACACGTCTCGAGAAAATTGGTTTGTCCGTGCTTTTTCACCTGGCGAGGTGATCGGCGACGTCGAGCTCACGTTGACTCTCAGCATCACACAAGCCCACCTCAACACGCTTACCTTACTGGTTTTTTTCACGAACGTTGAAACCACTCACAGGATCTACACTGAAACGATGTACATCCAACCCGCCGACCTGGTGGCAGGTGAGAACACAATTCGGGTCTCGTTGCTGGCTGATACCGTTGATAATTTTGGTTTCAAGCTGGTCACCATTGCAGACGGCACCGAGGCAATTGACATTACGGGACTGGTGGAGACCTACCCGATCACGTCGTTGTCCACGCACCCCATCGATGTGCTCGATTATGTGGTTGACGATCTCGCTGCCACTGCACAATTCAGCAATGACGCCACCACTTTCGCCACAGCCAAAACGAACACCCCGAGCGTGGCGATCAACGCAGACATTGCAGCATCAGCCAATACTTTCGCCGCGCTGCTCGCTGACATCGGATTCAATAGCCGGATTAATTTCATATTCACCGAGTCTCAATCCTCGCCCAGCGCGACGACACTCAAGGCTTTCGCAGCGGATACCTCGAGCGCGTTTGCAGCAGCCAGTCGATCCATCGGGGCCACGTTTCGAAGTCTGATCGCAACGCCACGTATCCTGACCGAGCTCGCCAATCGCTTTTCAGCGATTTTTGACAAGGGCGTTGGCTGGAGCTCGAGCTCAGCCACTGCGTATCGTAAAAGTTTGACAGCCGATGAGGTGAACAATCCACTCTCGACGAAAGCAGCGACGTCACTCATCACAGCCAGCCAGACAGATTATGGGATTCGACCCTCCGAGGTGGTGCCATTCGATCTACTGGCCGACGAAGCGAGCGTGATCGAAGTATTCGGTTATTACGTGCGAGACGTTCTCAATACAAAAGCGGTGAGCTATTCCTGCGTGGTGCCGTTTTCAATCGGATACGACCTGGAGCCAGGTGACATCGTGGACATTCTCCCCCGTTGGAAATCATCAGCTGTCAAAGTGCGGGTGACGGGTACTACGTTCGATTTCGACGTCCAGGCCGTGGGTCTGAATTTGCAAGAGGTGCTGTAGAGGGGGGGGGTCAATGCCTGACGCAGCCACAGAACGTCAATTGGGAGAGATTTCAGCCACCGTCAACGGTATCAAGGCCGCGCAGGTGGTTGCGGTGGAGGATTTCAAAGCATTTCTGACAGATGATTTCAAAGCGTTTTGTAATGAAGATCGGATCTTTCACGCGGAAATGGGGAAATTACAACACAAACTGGCTGCTGAAGTGGCATCGATTCACATCGAGCACCGCGCGCACACAGCAGAGGACAATCGACGATTTCGGTTACTCTGGAGAATGCTCTTTTCTGGTGGCGCACTTCTCGCTGCGCTGGTGCTCATTGCGCGTGAAATCAGCGGGGCTCTGTGAAGCAGCGCTCACTCGCGATTGCGATTCCAGGCGAATCGATGCCGCTCGAAGCGGTCCGCTGCTACGGGCGCTTGATGCTGCGTTTCATGTCGCATCCAATCCCGGGCCTTGGCCACTTGTCTCAAGCGATGTTCAGCGCGTCAATTCTGCCCTACGCCCGAGCAAAAGTGGTCGAGATGGCCCTATCTCAGGGGGCCAGCCATGTTCTGATGCTCGACACAGACATGACGTATCCAGAAACATTGGTGGAGCGGCTGCTGGCGCATGATCGTCCTTTCGTCGCCTGCAACGCCACCACGCGTCGCCCTCCGATCCGCTGGTGTGCGAAAGACAAGGCCGGGCATGAGATGGACTCGAGCAAAGGCCGTGGACTTCAGAAAGCCGGCAGCTGCGGGCTCGCAGTCGCTCTCATCGAGCGCTGCGTGTTCGAAGCCATCCCCACACCCCGGTTTTTTTTCGAGTGGACAGGGGCCGGCTGGCGGGGCGAGGACATATGGTTCTGTGACCGAGCCATTGAGCGCGGGTTTCAACCTATGATCGATCACGATCTATCGCGAGAGATTGGTCATGTTGGTAATCACACCTACACTTGTGAGGATGTCGCAGGATCAGCGCAAGCCGATGAGTCCAGCCCAATTTGACGCAGCGTGTCGCGTAGTAGAGGCTGAAAACCCCGGTTGCTGGCAGAGCTCGGGTTATCGAAACCCCGTCTACAACATGTGTGTGCCGGGGGCTCAGACCAACAGCAAACACGCAATGCTGCCCGTAATGGCTCGAGATTATTGCGCGTTGTCAGAGGCCGAGCTGCAGGCGATCGCGAGCTCAGCGAGACGCCAGGAACTGTGGGTGATCGTCCATGATTCGGGCACCGGCAGGCATGTTCACCTGCAGGGACTACCCACCGGCCCGACTGCGCTAGACTGGTGGCGCAAGCACGGGGAAACACGAGATGGGAACGGAAGCAATTATTGAACTGGTGGCGCTGATCCTGGGTTGCTTTGGAACGTTTTTTGCGCGCTGGCGACAGACAAATCGGGAATTGACGCCCTTGGAACGCGCGGCGCGTGTTCTCGACGCCACGCAGATTTTCGATTCGACCCGACGGCTCGACGACCCCTGAGAGCCCCGGCGGCAAATCGAAACCACCGGGGCCCCTCACGCGAGGTTACAGGATATTGTCTTCGTCGAATGTCCCAGGCCATATTTGACGGTAGAGCGATTTACACAGCTCGAGCTCGGCGGTCACTTCGCCCAACGTTTTTCCAGTCGGAACTGAACGACGTGCCTCGAGCGCGGATCGATGATCAGTCAGGATCCGCGCCAGGGCGCGTTGCTCATCGGGCGTCAACTCGGCGCCGGCAGCGAATGTCCCAGGCCATATTTGACTGTAGAGTGATTTACACAGCTCGAGCTCGGCGGTCACTTCGCCCAACGTTTTTCCAGTCGGAACTGAACGACGTGCCTCGAGCGGGGATCGATGATCAGTCAAGATCCGCATGAGGGCGCGTTGCTCATTGGACGTCAACCAGAAATCACTTTTGCGTAGAAAATCGCATTCGCGTAAACCCGGTTTGACACTTGCCTCTTTCTCTGATTTATCGATCACTTTGTCTCCCAACGCTGAAACTCCTTTTTCGCAGTGATCACTTCCGACTGTTCTGCCGCTGCGACCAAAGCAGTGACACGGCCCCGCTCGACCTCGAGCTCTTCCGACATCGTTGCAATGACTGCTCTCAGTCCGCTGATCCCTTCCCGCGCAAGCGTTACTGACTGCGCGTAATGATCACGACCTCGACGCAGCTCTGCCGCGAGGGTCGTCATGCGATCGAGTTTCACGCGCAGTCCATTGCATTTTTCGCACACCATTACCAGTTGCCCTCGCTTTGATCCATCTCCTCGTCAGTGAAGCGAGCGGGTTCCTGAGGTGTATTGGCTGGCGTGGCTGAGGGTTTGCGCGAAATGATAGCCTCGTCGATCTGCTGCCGCGCAGCGCTTGCCTTGTCCTGTTGCGTGCCGGGGATCGGGCCGAGCCAGACAGACCACATCGGGTTCCCCTGCAGATCCTGAGTGAGCTCAGGCAGCAGCCTGATGCGTCGTCCCGCGAGATTGTCCAGCTGGCATGCCTCGCCAAACATCAGCATCAGACGTTTGCGACATGTGACGTTGACACTCAGAATTTTGGGTATTTCGTTAAACGTGAGCTCGAGAGATGGCTTTCCGTCCTGGAATCGTGTCATGCGCGCTGTCACGATCGAGACATCGACGCCCGGGCAGTTTTCCGCCCCCGGCAGATCATCGATTTTGATGTAATTGCTGACCACAGTGTCTTTGAGTGACATTCCCATTCAATTCAATCCTTTCAATGAGCGCAACATTGCGCCTGTCCCCATCCTATGACACAATCCGTGTGTGGCGCAATAGTGATTCAGCCTGGGGGGAGGAAATGAAGCGACTTGAAAGACTGCGGCGCGATCGCGAGTGGACAGTGGATTATCTGGCCGAGGAAAGTGGAACGTCCAGGGCGACAATCCATCGACTCGAGCGGGGACACTCGCGGGGACACCTGACATCCCTTGAGGCGCTGGCTTGGGCGCTCGACGTGGATCTGTCACGTTGCGCGAGTCTGCTCGATGAGGTTCGTGGTTTCGGGGAAGTTTGAGATGTTCAACTTTCCTGAAGCACCGCCCCTCCACGAAATATGGCGCGACCACGCGGAATACCTCCAGACTCGAATCGACCTCTACATCAAGACTGACGTAATCCGTTGCACGACCTCGAGCGAGCTGGTTCCCGACCTGGCGGCCGGGGAAGCTGGCGTAATGGCGTACAGCGGGCTCGGCTGCGAGTGGGTAACACTGCCCGAACCGGGGTTTGGGCTTCTGCTGGCCGTGGGGGTGCTGATGATTATTCATCTTTCGCGAAGTACGCGGAGGTAGGCCAACGAGGTTGTATTGCTTTGGGGACGACCTCGTCCTCTTGTCGCTGTTGTGTAGTAGGCAGCACGTCTCGAATTGGCAAGAGGGCTCTGCAGTAAGCAATCCTGGGGGGTTTCATGCTGCAGAGCTGGCCGAATTTTCTGGCTCACAGTGAATTTGAATATCACCATTGCAACAGAGCGAATCTCTCTTTTTCGCCACCATGCTCGACCATGCTCTTTTATTCGCGACTGTGGGAGACACCCCGGATTGACAAGCGGTACAGCTCTACTCTTTATGAGGCTGCGTCAGCAGCCGTTCTGATCACACCCACGCTGCGACCCCGGACTGGGCGGCCACGCCCAAGCCCGGGCAGGGGTCGCACTGGCCGAAGGCCACTCACACTCACACTCCGAAAGGAACAGAGGGGAACGGACATGACAAAGATAGACAAGCCTGCAAACGAACCCGAAGTCGCAATGGCGCGGTGGGATGAGAGTCACGTCTCGAGCAAGTGGCCATTGGACATCGACAACGACACCTTCGTCGGGCGCGGTGGCCATAGGCATTGTGTTGTAGGCGCTGCGAACGCGGCCTTCGATGTCTGCGAAACTCTCGCCCTGCTGCGACATATGGGACTAGTTTGTGGTGTGTCCGGCTGTTCACATGAGGCAGCCAACGCCCCCGGCTTTCCGCCCCGTTGCAACCACCATTCCGCCACGCCCGAAGAGATCGCAGCAATGCGCGATCGCATCGCAGAGCTCGAGCAAGTGGCCATTGACCAGGCCGAGAAAATCGCTTCCATTTGGGGGAGCGAGTGAGACAGCGGCCCATTCGGGCCGCGCGGAGGGCTTGGGATGGGGGAGGTTGAGGAGCTTTCGCAGCGGGTGGTTCAGCTGGAGCGGGCGTTCTGGACGGCTGATCTTCTGATTCGGGAGCTGCTGGAGCATTGGGATTGCGCGCGTGGGTGCGTGCCCTGCGCTGGTCAAATGAATCGCTATCGGGCTGCGATCTGGGATGTGGATGAGACCGTTGAGTGGAGCCACCTTCCCCGGCTTCCCGATGCCTGATGGCACCGATGGCAGGTCTGCTGGCAGGGCGACGGTTTGGCAACCAGGCCAGTCTGGCAACCCTCGAGGCGGCTCCGAGAAGCAACGCCGCCAGCGCCAGATTCGCGAGTGGATCGCTGACATCGCTGAGCAGGAGATACCAGAGAATCTGCTCAACATGATGCGTGAGGGAAGTCCCGATTTCGTCGAGATGCTGCCGCCGGGGGTGACGTTCGGCTTCGTCGAGGCGTTCCGGCTGCACATCCTGGCCGTTTCGGGCGACCAATCGGGGCTGATCGCTGCAATGAGTCTGCTCGAGCGCGTGCTGCCCGAGCCGATCCCCGAGCCGCCGACATGGAAGCCGCCCCGTCTGCCATCGACCGATGAGCAGCGGCGCGAGGTGGCGCGCGAGCTCGGCGTTGACCTCGAGATCGATCCCGAGCAGGTCAATTGAGATGCGGCCGATCTGGCCCCAGTCTATCACCATCCCGATTGAGCCGACCCCCCGCCAGCGCATCGCATTGACAGCCAGCTGGAAGCGAGAGCTCCTATTTGGCGGCGCTGCGGGGGGCGGAAAATCCTACTTCCTGCTGATGGCGGCGCTGCAATATGTGGACTGGCCCGAATATCGCGCACTGATCACACGTCGTACATACAAACAGCTCAGCATCGCTGAGGGGCTGCTCGAGATGGCAGACGATTGGCTCAGCGGTCAGGCCGACGGCTATGACACAGTGGACGGCACCCCGACACGCTGGCGTTTTCCGAGCGGTGCAACGTTGGATTTCGGCCACATGCAGCATCTGAAGGATCGGGTGCAGTACCAGGGCGGTGCGTGGCACTTTTACGGGCTCGACGAGCTGACACAATTTCTCGAGGCTCAATACACCTACGTGGCCTTCAGCCGTCAGCGCCGCACAATCTCGAGCTCGATCCCGATGCGTGTGCGCGCGACCAGCAACCCGGGCGGCATCGGCCACGATTGGGTGCGGGATCGATTCCTACAGCGGGGCGAGACGATCGACAGCGCGGGCTCTCTGCTCTCCCCGCTTCGGGGCTTTCTGCCGTCGAAAATCCGAGACAATCCGCATCTCGACGCTGACGAGTACGAGAAGAGTCTCAGCGAGCTGCACCCTTACGAGCGAGCTCAATTGATGGAGGGCGACTGGGATGCTCGCCCCCCCGGGTCACTCTTCAAGCGTGAGTGGTTTCCTGTTTTTGAAGAGCTCCCCGGCAAGATGCGTCGTCGGCTCCGGTATTGGGATCTCGCGGCCACTGAATCCAAAGAGGGTACAGACCCCGACTGGAGCGTGGGAACGCTCTATACCGAGCTCATCGGGGCAGAGGTGGATTACTGCGTTGAAGACGTCCAACGAGCCAGAAAGGACCCTGGTGCGCTGCAGGCGTGGATTCGGAGCCTCGTCGAGGCAGATGGTTTTGGGGTGGTGCAGGTGATCGAGCAGGAGGGCGGCAGCAGCGGGAAAATCGCCGCGCTGGCGCTTGCTCGCAGTCTGGACGGCTACACGGTACGATTTGACAGGCCCACGGGGTCAAAGAGGGTGCGTGCGGGGCCTTTCGCCAGCGCGGCATCACAGGGACGTGTGGGCGTTTTGCGGCGCGCGTGGCTCCATGAGTGGCTGCGCGAGCTCGAGGGGTTTTCGGGGGAGCCGGGGCCGCATGACGACCAGGTTGACTCAGCCAGCGGCGCTCACTCTCAGCTGGCCGTGAAAGGCGGAACCACGTGGGACGATCTCTACCCCGTCGAGGCGGAATCCGAGGGCGTGGCTGATGCCGCGTCCT
>Ga0208129_1000822_pt1 | contig 12818 bp, 10 predicted proteins | sample ETNtaG_13_FD_185759 | JGI IMG/M metagenome (GOLD analysis project Ga0208129, IMG submission 185759) | Marine microbial and viral communities from oxygen minimum zone, Eastern Pacific Ocean - ETNP201306PF47B (SPAdes) (version 2) | ecosystem: Environmental > Aquatic > Marine > Oceanic ...
TGGGCCATCCAGATTTCACTCCGCTTGGAAGCGGCTTCCGAAGGCTGGTTCGGCCAGTTCCAACCACTGCGCCAGCATTCCATGAGATAGAACTCACCCTTCAGGGACAGGGGCGTCACTTCCACCAGGGGTGTTCCAAGGTAACCCTGTTTATTGATGGGGTTTCGCCAGGATGCCTCGTCCTGTCCGAGCGAGGTTCCGATGGCAACCACACTCCACCATAAGCAGAAATGACCCGCGCAATGTTTCATGATCCCGTCATAGCATCCGGTAATGGATCTGTGTCCAGATGTTTCTGATGAAGTCACTTGCTGGGTTTTCCTGCAAGTCGTCGCGCGAGTTGAGCGGCATGCAGGTCGGCGGGTTCCAGTTTTTCGGGAGGAATGGCCTCAAACCATTTGCCGTTTGGATCTCTGGTTGATGTGGCGCTGGTCCTCACCCCGACGAGGGTCATGGAATCCGGTCCGAAATTCGCCCCTGGCCACTGAATGTCCTGTCTGGCTTTGATGCACCAGAAGGTGCCGCGCGCGCCACAATGTTTGCCGAGATCCCGCCCTCCTCCGCATCGCCAGATCTCACTGCCCCGGCCCACGTCTAGGTTGCAGAATAGATTGTCGTGCGGCGCGACCTTGTGATGATCCAGGCTCAGGTTGATTCCTTTTCCGTTCTTGGTGACATTCCCGGCATTCAGATAGGCCAGGGTGATGTCGTGGATGAAGTGGGTCTTGAAATCGAAATTTCGCAGGAGGCAGTCCGTGCCAAACTGGACCCCGTGATGACCGGTCGTCCCGCCCTTGGGTTGACGACTGGAACTGAGCGTCAATCCGTCGATCGTGCAGAACATTCCGGACAGGTAAATCCCGCTGTCGCCGTTGGTTATCTCTACGTTGCGCACCCAGCAGTCAGCCACGTCGTTCATGGCAATGCCGTTCATCCCGCGCTCGGTAAAATGACCGCGGTAAGGTTTCACGGGAAAGGAGATGGTGAGATTCTCAATTCCGACTTCGCACACCGTCGGATCGAACGTCTTCAGAATGGGGGTCCATGATTTCCTTACATCGAATCGCAGCGATCGTTCCAGCGTGATCTCCTGGCCCCGGACGGAAGCAATGCGGCTTACCATCCCGGGGGTGACGGGTCTTGCGATTTTTTTTGTGCCGCCCGGATCGCCGGAGTAGAGGTGATTGAGCAGGGTCTTCTGTTCGTCGTCACGAAGCGTGACCGTCACCCGTTGCCCTTCCTTCAGGTTCGCGGATTTCTGAAGGGTCAATGTCTTTGCTCCGCGCCTGGTTTCCGAGGTGATCGCGGTAATCGGTTGCTGTCGCAGGTTGCCCCGGATCCAGAGGAAACCACCGGACCAGGAATAATTGGACGTGGGGCGACCGGAGGTGGTGGCTCCCATGTTTGGCCTGACGTTTTCCAGTTCCTCCGTAACATGGATCACCGTCTTGCCGGGACCTTCTCCCCGCAGGACAATGTTCGATTTTTCGATCCAGATGATATCGCTGATGAGATAGCGGCCCGCCGGGATCAGAATCGTGCCCTCGCGGGTTGCTTCGATCGCTTTGATGAATGCTTTTGTGCAATCGGTCCTGCCGTCACCCTTCGCCCCGAAGTGCAGCACGTTGGTGACCGGTTCAATCTCAGGCAGGGGATCCTCTCCGAAGTGATATCCAGCGAAGGAAAAATCGGGAAGGCGCCCGCCAGGTTTCCAGACCTCTCCCGTCCGGCCCCACAATTCGGAGAGGGTTTGCCCTGAAGCGACGCCATTGAATGCCGGCAGGGTTGCCAGGCCAAACAAGGATGCAAGTAATCTAACGGCGATGAGTCTCTCTGTCATTCTTCTCGGCCTTTCTGTAGCTTGGATGCGACTCCGGCCAGAGGCTTCACCTCAGTCCGCGGCATCGTCCGCGGTGAGCCTGGCCAGGCCAGACCGAAGTGAGGTGGCTGGGGCCGTTATCCCCTGGCGCATGGTAGAAAAGCGTCAGGCGTTTGTCGACCGGAACAACGGACGACAGGTCGATGCACTTCTTCGACCAGGTCCATTTGTGACCGCCGAGAACGACGGTTCTGTTCACCGGATCCCATTTGCGCTCCAGTTCTTCCTTCTCCTCGAGTCCGGTGCTGGCTACTTCATCGCTTCCACGCATGATTTCCAGAAAGACATTCCAACCGACAACATTGTCGCGCCGCATGAAGAAGCCCGCGAATTGAAATTCGAATAATCATGTAATCCCGGTGACTCGGCATGCAGGGTAACGCAATCGAACCCGTCGAAGGCCTCGCATTTCCCGGACCCCTCCTTGATCAATGACCTCGAAAGAACGCTTGCAAACGGCCCTTTCTCATCGCGCTCCCGATCATCCACCCATGATGATGTCGGCCAGCGAATGGGTCATCGCGCGGCTTAAGAAGCACCTCGGAGTAGAAACCGACCGTGACCTTCACCGCACACTGCAGCTCGACATCTTCGACATGCGGGGCTTCGATTACAAGGGAGCGATCGGACCCGCGTTCACCGGCCCCCGGGAGCTGAACCTGCCCCTGGAGTGGAAGGGCGATCTGTTCAAGGTGTTCAACTACCACGAGCACATCACCGAAAACGAATTCGGTCCGGCCTGTTCCCTGGGGGACCCCTGTTTCGGGGTCGACAAGTATCCCACCGTCAAGGAGCTCGAGGAATTTCCCTGGCCCCGGATCGATTGGTTCGATTTCTCGAACATTCGTTCTCAGCTCGAGGAATGGGCCGATGAGTTCGCCGTCACCGCGAGCGGTGCTTCAGTCTTCCAGCATCCCACCCTCTTTCGTGGCATCGAGCAAATGCTCTTCGAAATGGCAGCCGAGCCCGATCTCACCGAGTTCCTCCTGGACAAGGTCACGAACTTCTACTGCGACTACTTCGAGTGCCTCTTCGGGGAGGCCGGGGACCTGATCGACATCTTCCGGTTGGCGGACGACATCGGCGGGCAGTCCGGACTCATCATCAGCACCGGAATGCTCGAAACATATCTCGGCCAGCGGGTCCGGAAGTGTGCCGCCCTGGCTCACAAGTACGATATCAAGCTCCTCTTTCACTCCGATGGCAACATCCTCGATGCCATCCCTCGTCTGATCGAATGGGGCGTCGATATCATCGACCCGGTTCAACCGGAAGTCCCGGACATGAATCACGTCGATCTCAAGCGTGAGTTCGGCGAGGATGTCTGCTTTTGCGGCGGTGTTGGGGCCCAGGAAATCCTCCCTCGCGGAACGGTGGAAGAGGTCGGGGCCGAGACGCGGCGGGCGATCGATGAGCTGGGTGGGGGTGGAGGCTATATTCTCTCCCCTGGCCACCCCTCCCTGCAGATGGACGTGCCCCCTGAAAACATCGTCGCAATGTTCGAGGCGGGACTGGAGTCTGGGACGTAAGCGACGGTTCGATTCCCTCCGATCCACATTCTCACTGTCAGTGAGTTACAAAGATTGAGAAAGACAAGGAAGAACAAGGTGAATAGAGTAAATGGAATGAGGACTCTCATCAGGAGAATCCTGTGCGTCGGGATGGTGTCCGGTGGCTGCATCAGTGGGGCGGAAGGTGACCCGCAACCAGGGACAGAGCCCTGGACGTTCTGCAGTATTCCCGACTTCCTTAACTTCGACATAGAATACCCCCAGCAGGGCTGGGAAGATGCCCTGGGATTCATCCTGAAATCCATGAAGGATGAGAATCCGGCCTTCGTCATGGTTGCGGGCGACCTGGTCATGGGGCACTGGGGACCGACCGGGAAGGATGTGATGAAGTGGGCTGACAGGTACTACCCGCCATGGGGCAAACGCTGGAAGGATCATGGTCTGAAAGTCTACGCCGCTCTTGGCGACCATGAGATCGGTGACAATCCGTGGCCATCCTACAAGCTGGTTCCCCATTACAAAGAGGCCTTCCGGCGCCACCTGAAGATGCCCCTGAACGGGCCCGAACACATGAAGGGGACCGCGTTCTACTGGGTGCACAAGAACGCTCTGTTTGTGTCCGTGGACGTATTCGAAAAGGGGCGCAGCAAACAGGGAACGATCGCAGCGGGGGTGACCGGCGAACAGCTCAGATGGTTTGAGGAGGTCCTCGGCAAACACCGGGCCAGGGTCGATCATATCGTCGTCATGGGGCATACCCCGATTCTGCGGCCCGTCCGCAAGTTCAGTTCATCGGGCATGTTGACCGTCAAAGGGCGTGATTCCGCATTTTGGCGGACAATGGTGAAGTATGATGTCGATCTATATATCTGTGGAGAAGTGCACGCGGTGACCTGCAGGCAGGAAGACGGTATTCAGCAGGTCGCCCATGGAGGTTTGATCGGGCGCACGACGAAACCAAACTACATGGTCGTGACTGTCCATAAGGGCAAGCTTGAGCTAGATCTCAAGGAAATCGATTTGATCAACGGCACGGGCAGAATCTGGCAGCAGAAGAAGGGCAACGGCCCCTGGGACACGATCATGATCACCGAGGAACGTAAGAAGGAAGGGTTCACATCAATCGGCCATGTGGACATCATCAAACAAGCCGACAGGAGATCGTTTGAAGCAATAACAGGTTTTTTTGATGAGAAGGACAACCCCGGAAAATAGACGATCTCCTGGTCCTCAACTTCCTGTCATCCGGACTTGTTCCGAGGGGCTGCAACCAGGGAAGTCTGGCAGAAACGCCTCGAGGTGGATGATCCCGGCACCGGTCCCCAGCCTGGGTCCGGATCGGGAGACCGGGTTCTCCGGATCTGCCGCGGGTAAGAGTTGACAGGGTTGGCGTTTCGGCGGGACCGCATTGATTGCGGGTGAAGTGTTGCACCGTGGGAGAGGGGCGTTACCCTCGTGGATGAACTTCATTCAGGGAGCGGCCATGATGGGATTGATCCTCACCACGGGAGGGCTCGGTGCGCAGGACACAAAGGTGGAGACTGATGCCGTCAGTCAGTTGGGACTGGGGTTTGTGGAACTCTTCAACGGCAAGGATCTGACCAATTGGACGGACGTCAACACCTCCCCTGACACATGGTCGGTGAAGGATGGGTTGCTGGTATGCACGGGGAAGCCGATCGGGGTGATGCGGTCGACAAAGAAGTATGAGAATTTCATTCTCGTCATCGAGTGGCGGCACATGAAAGCCGGGGGGAATTCGGGGGTTTTTCTATGGAGCGATGCCCGGCCCGAGGGGAACAGGCTGCCCAGGGGGATGGAGGTGCAGATGCTTGAACTGCAATGGCCGTATATTCACGCCGATAGGAATGGGAAGCCGCGCCACCTCGGCTACGTGAGTGGTGAGCTTTTCGGTGCCGGGGGGATGAGGGCTGTTCCCGAGAATCCGCGCGGCAGTCGCAGCATGTCCTATGAAATGCGCTGCAAGGGGAAGGGGGAGTGGAACCGTTACGTGGTGGTGGCGGTGGATGGAACGGTGAAACTCGCGATCAACGGAAAATTCGTCAACGGCATCCGTGAGGCGGATGGTCGCAAGGGTTACCTCTGCCTTGAGGCGGAAGGAGCTGAAATCCATTTCCGACGGATCAGCATCATGGAACTTCCGGTCGGGCGCGCGGAGGAACTCGGGATGGTGCTGGGGGGTGAAGAGGGGCAGAAGGACTGACCGCCGCACTCAACCGGTGCGGTCATCCGGTTCCCCGGTTCCTAGTTTCCGTCAATGTTCTTCCGCAGGCCGGCGGCAGCGTGGAGGTCGCGGACTTCCTGGCCGGTCAGCGCGCGATCGAAGAGCGCGAATTCCGCGAGAGCTCCCCGGAGCGGGGCAAAGAAATCACTGCGGGCCCCGAGATAGAAGTCCTTCGCCTGGTCAGTGGTTGGTTTGATCTCCCCGTCGATTTCCAGCCTTCCATTCAGCCAGACCTGTGCCCGTTGCCCGCTTCTTGCAAACGCCACATGATTCCACCTGTCGACCGGGATCACCGTCTTGCCAAGTAGTATGTCATCCGCCTCGTTTCCGTTGAAGAGGAAGAGTTTTCCGGGGTAACTGCTGCGATAGAGTCCCCCAATGCCCAGGTGGTCACCAGGTGCCTGCTGGTCGCCGTTCGGACCCAGGGAAAAAAGGTAGGCCGTTACCGGGCGGGTCCGGATCGGGAGATCGTTCCGGAACCAGAAGGATGCGGAGTATGTTTTCCCGGGTGACTGGATGGTTCCCCGGATTCGACCGGAGTCAAGGACGGCCCGGGTCTCAGGGGAAAAACGAACCAGCTGTTCGGTAGACAGGTCTTCGGGTTTGCGATCGAGTTTGTGGTAGCGAAGGGGTTTCTTGTTCCGGATGGCGACGGCATGGCGGTCCGGCCACTCAGGGGGCAGGGCGCGCGCAGCGGCTTCCCGCTCGGCCTGCCTGCGAGCGGCCCGCTTTCCGGCGATTCCGGATCGTTCCCACAGCTTCCGGCGTTCGGGCGCTGTGAGGGCCCGGTCCCAGATGACGATTTCATCCAGCTTGCCCTCAAGGCCCTCCCCGAACCGGAGCGGGATTGCTTTTGCCCCGCTGGCGGCGACCTCCAGATCGGGTTGGATTTCTCCATTCAGATAAACCCGGAGCCGCCCGTCTTCCTGGACAAGGACGACAAGGTTCCATTCGTCGGCGGGGAGGGTGGCAGTTCCGGCGAGATCTCCGCAGGACAGACCGCTCCTGTGATCATCTCCCTGGCGCACAATGAGTTCCTGGCCCGAGGCCAGACGAACCAGTTTGCCCTCCCGTCTGGAGGCTCCGCTCCGTTCGCCCAGCCAGTACCACAGCGCGACGGTCGACTTCGACGGGAGTTTCAGATCCGTCTCGAGATAACCATCCACAAGGTGGATTGATCGATTGATCTGCCCCCTGGGGGCCAGGGGAGAAGTTGTGAGCGCCTCGTCGTCGCCACATCCTGATCCGCTTCCTACGCCGGGAAGGTAATAGGCGACCTTGCCGGTGATGCGAAGCGGGGCATGAACACGATCTTGATTCGGTCTGGCGACCGGGCCGCCGAAGTCGTCCAGGGGCCAATGCGCCAGAACACCAGGGTCGCGGAAGGCCGGGCCTGATGCCACCACCGGGTTCCGCTCAGTCCCCGCCACCTCTTCCAGTCCGCTCAGCAGGGTTTTCACGATCTTCCTCTCCGCAGTGACCTCCAGTCCGGCGGTGCGGGCGGGCCAGGTGGTGTAGCCGCCGAGGCCGTGTTGTTCCAGGGGCGGGATGTAGCCCTCGGCACCGTTTGCCAGTTCGATGTTGAATTGACTCCTGAAGGGTGAGTGGGCCTTGAGCTTCAGACCGGTGAGGGCGTACACTTCATTGGGAAGAGTCGCGATGCCGAGTTCTCCGATACGGATGGCCTGCATTTTCAGTTCCGCCTTCGGTTTCTGGTGCAGGATAGAGGCCTCCATCGCGTAGATATCCGGTTGGGAACGGGGGAGGGAGCCGTTGAGTCCGGCCATCCTGTTCCTGGCCCACCCCAGGCGCTCCGGGTCAGGGCGACGCCAGTCGAGAATCAGGTTCTTCTCCACCATTCCAAGCGACACATGGTCGTGCCAGCGGATCTGCCTGTAGGCGCGCATGGCGTATTGCGCTACATCGCCGGCGTAATGGTCCAGCGACCGGTTCTCTCGCGGGGCGCCGTAATCCATCCACATCAGGTCCCCGCTGGTTCCCTGGGAGATCATCGCGACGAAGGGGCCCTCACTGGAAGGCTGCTTCAGGGCCCTGGCGATGTGCCGGCAGAATGAGCCGAAGTAATCCGCAGACAGGAGCCCCGACCCGTAGTAGTGCTGGGAGTAATTGGCGAAGACCGCGAGGGGTCTGCCGTTCCGGGTTTGCAGGGCAAAGAGACTCAGTTCGGGGTCCACCGGACCAGATGGGCCGATCACATTTTTGCTGAGGTGTCCCGGGTGCATGTTGGCGTGCATGGTGGAATCACCGAAGGGGTCCTTCCCGATGCGGTCCAACCGGGAGATCCACCGTCGGTTGTGCGTGTGTTCCCAGTCGTCGATGGACGCCCAGCCGACCCGGGCGGGCTGGAGATCGTCCAGGGCCCTGATCATGCTCTGGGCAAGTTTTCCCGGCAGCCACTTGGCGTAGTTCAAGTCCATGCGGGTTCCCAGGCATCCCATCGCGGAAGGGGCGCTGTGGGTGTGAGTGGCCGACACCATCATGCGGGCAGTGGGTAGTCCGGTCTTCTGGCAGACCTCCTCCTTTGCCTCATCGATCAATCCACGTGGAACCATGCAGGTGTCAACCACGCAGAAGACGATCTTCATCGCTCCGTCGTCCAGCGCCACGCTTCTGGCGTAAAGCGGATCGAGTGCCTGGTTCGCCAGGCGCTCGGTGAATCCACCATTCACCCGCACTGGAAATTCCGAGGGAGTGATATCCACGGCTGCAGTGCCGGCGCGGAACTGCTGTTCAGCAGACAGAGTGGCAGTCAGGAGAACCCCGGTGAGAATCTGCCTCATCATGGACGTAACCATGGCGGAGTCTATTGTTCGTCGCCAGTCGAGCCAATACCGAATGCCCCGGTCTTTGTGGGCATTCCAGGAAACCGTTGGCTCGTTGTGATGGCCTGGTTTTCGCGCCGTTGCTCGCAGATGCGGCAGGGGATTGCGAGACAGGCCTGAGAAAGGAGCAGGTTGCCGGGTTCCGGGGCGCTGGATTGTGAGCCTCCATGGGGGAGACTTCGATCCAGCCTCAATCCTTGATCAGGGTGAGATCCTGGGACGGCTTCCGATAGTTCTTCCTGGCGATGTAGGCCTTTGTTTCGGTCACCATCCCGGGGGTGACTACGAAGTGATAGTTCCGGTAGTCCTTGAGTTTGATTTCGCCCACGCGGAAGAAACCCCATTTCTCGAAAAAGTCGGTCAGGTCTACCTGTCCCACATCGCAGCAGATCCTGATAAACTGGAACTGGTTCCGGATGGAGTCATTTCCACGTCCGGCATCGGGGCGATTGCGCATTTCCTCCATGACATCGGGATAAAAGTCGGGTTTTCCGTTGCGCAGGAAATAGAGGTGCAACTGCCAGAAGGGGACCAGGCGATTGAACACATCAGGATCCTGCAGATAGGAGATCCTGGGATTCGATTCGACGATTTTCTGACGGGCCCTGGCGTAGCTCTTCTGGCCGGCCAGTCTGCTCTTGTTTCCCATCTTTCCGCGGGTGTACATCGAGAAGATGTTGCAGCTCACCTCTGTCAGGCCTCCCCAGGTGATCTGGGGGCGCAATTGCAGCACGTGACCCGCTTCGTGACAGAAGCCCCAGCAGGGATCTCCCTTGGTGACTACTTCCGGGTTTGCAACCATCCGCATGGTGCCCTTGTTGCCGAAGTAGGCCACCCCATCGCGGTCACGGAACATGTAGTAGTTGTAGTTCACACGTGCCAGAATGCGGTTGGGTGGGATCTTCTTGTATTTCACGAGTCCCAGCACGGTGTAGTGGTGACGAAGCATGGTGTCGTAATTGTTGATCAGTTCCACGCCCTTGCCACGGGTGTGAACATCGAACCACTCCACGGGGTAGGCGACCTGGATGTGCTGGCCGCGGGCATCGAGGATCGGGCTCACCGCATTGTCGAGGAGCCGGTTCCAATCGTCGTTGTCATGCCGGGTGACATCAAAGTAGCCATTGACTTCGCCGGTGGGAAAATGGACCGGTACGGCCGGGGCCTTTTCCGGATGGTCGTCGTAGTAGCTGAGATAAACGAGACCGCCTTTCTCGACCTCGATGACATTCACCCCGGGTTGAAGACCAATTGCCTGGCGTTTCAGGCCCCATCCGTTCGGGTCCTTGGAGGGGTTAATGCCGGGAGCGGGCTTGCGCATCCAGTCAGGTACGAGGAGAGAGAGTTTCCGGCCGCCGGAATCACCCGCCAGGACCACATGTTCTCCTTTGCCCAGATGGATACCGGTGATGTTTTCGTAGCGACTGAAACCGTCCCCGAGTTTAATGGTGCGTTGCAGGGCCTGGGGAGAGGGATAGGCCTTGTAGGTGGCGGCTCGATAGGTTGCGTCGTAGTTGCCGCCGAGAAGTTGCCCGGCCACCTTCTTCAGCAGGTTGCTTCGGAATCGGGTCAGATCCTTCTTCTGCACGGCCTCCTTCAGCTCCCGGCAGCTCTTGTCCGTAAAAAAAGAGGCATCGGCCCTGAGAGCCTCGGCATTCTGGGCGGCTCCGGACGGGAGCGCCCCGAGGGCCAGAAGAACTGGCAGGAATGACGAACCGGATGATTTTCGGGAGGGCATGGTGCAGCGTTTCCGGTCGAGCCCCGGTAGTCAATAGATGAAGCGCCGGGAAGCAGTGGTTTTATCAGTTGGCCTTGATGAGGACGTTGTCGAGATAGAAGCCGGCGAAGCTTTCGGGAACCGACTGGTTGCTGACGAAGCGAAATTCGATCCGGATCTTTTTCCCGTTGGCGGAAGCGGGCAGAAGGACGGGATCCGAGGCATCCCAGGCGGCATCGTTCCACTCAATGGCGCTCACGAATTCCTCGATCAGGGCATTGTTGTTTTCCGCGTCAAGCACCCGGATCGAGGCGGCGTCACCATCACCCTCAGTGTCACGCCATTGGTGATAGGTGAGGGTCGCTCCAGTGGCTGGAACGGAAATGACGGAAGTGATGAGGGAAAGGTCCTGTGAAGCGGTGTAATCGCCGGCGATATTGGTTCCCGCGCAATGGGGGGCGCTGTGGGCGGCAAGGGGGCCGAACAGGGTGTCGGTGGGAACGCCGATCTCCCAGGCGGTGGTGTCCGCTCCGGTAGTTGTCCACCCTGGTGGAAGAGCGGCAGCGGCATCGAAGTCTTCACTCAGCAAGGTGCCCGCTTCCTCTTCCACAATAGCGAAAAAACGACGTGGCCCGACCAGGTTCACGCCGGTCAGGATGTTGTTGCCCGTGCCTGATTCCGGGATGTTCTGGAAAAGATCCACCCCATCGTCATAGGTCGGCCAGGTGGTGGGGGAGGTCGTGAGATCCGTGCTGCTGACGAGATCGTACTGCTTGCCGGCCCGGCTGTTCCAGGAGAAGTCGAGGAGTTCCCTGTTCCGGGTGATTTCCAGAAGAATCCGGCCGGCAGGGGCTCCGTCGCCAGGGCCGGGGAGGTAGCCGAATGAGGCCACGGGGCCCTGCGAATCGTCGGCTGTGGTGTTGTGGTAGGTGGACCAGCCGAAGGCGTCGTCAGCCGGAGGATTGGGACTCTCGATGATGAAGGTGCCGCAGAGGCCGGCGAAGGAGAAGGGGTTCATCCCGTTGCTGATCAGCTGGGCGTTGTGATTCTTCTCGAATTGCCATACCGCCGTTCCGTCGGAAAGGGAGAGGGAGTCGTCGGTGCGGGACGGAGGGCCCCAGAAAAAGACGGTGGGTTGAAAGGTCCAGTGTCCAGGGACATTGTAGTCTATTGAGTCGTGGAATTGATTGAGGATGGGATCCGGGTGTCCGCTGGTGAGGATCCAGGCCCCGCCCACCCCGTGAGAGGGGCTATTCTGCCAATCGCGGTGGTTGCCCCAGCCGTCGAGCCCCTTGTAAGCCATGGGACTGCCCCACCAGTGCTCCAGTACGTCTTGGGCACCGGTCTCGGTGTAGTTGCTGGCCGCCATATTGGTGATGGTATCGGCGTTGCTGACCCAGAAGGAGACATCACGGGTCCATGACTTGTTTCCGGTTACGAGGTCATACCAGTACTGGTAGTCGCCATCAGGGGCTACGGTGAGCCCAAGGAACTCAATGCGCGCCACCGAGCGGTGGTTCGGATTGGAGGGATCGTATTTGATGGAGTTGGTCCCTTCCAGAGCCATGATCTCGTCCAGCAAGGGAAGGGCATGGGATTGTTTCCCACTGGCGAGAAGCAGGCAGATCATGAGGATGGCCGTAGCCAGAGGGGAGAGGAAGTGACGGGCAACCATATTCCAAAAGCTTAGGCCGAGTCTGGCAGCACTCAATCTGAAGAATGCAGAAAAATTTCCGACATTCTGGGTGGTGGCGAATTGTCCCTCGGGAATTCCCGGGAAGGAGGTGCGGACTCGCGCTGGATTCAGACGAAAATGAGGATTTTTTCTCAGCGTGTTCTCCGCGGCAGGGGGAGGGGCCAGGAGGCCTGAATAAGGAACTTTTATAAACCTTCACTTTTTCAGAAATTACGGGCAGGATCTTACGTATCTACAGGGGATGCGAGCCCGTTGAGAGAAGTCTCCGCAGGTTCTCTACATCCCCCACCCATCAAAAATGAATATGATAATGACCAAGGGAATTAATGTGTCCGCTGCTTTGCTCTTCAGTTTGTTGGTCCCTTTCCTGACGGCGTCCTTCGCCGCCGCTGAGGATGACGAGACCCCGCTTGAAAAGGAAATGGCGATCGTCAGCAAGGCCTACAAGCAGTTGGGTCGTCAGGCCCGCAGGGAGGTTTACGACTTTGACCGTCTCACCACTCTGTTCACTGATGCGAAAGCGGCGAATGAAAAGAGCACCACGATGGTTCCTTTGCTGATCGAGGAGATGACCGGGGCAGCCAAGGAGAAAGCCCTGGAAGAATACAAGAAGGCCATGGCGCTGGTTACGGAGGAAATCGTTGGCGTGCTCGCCAATTGCAAGGCCAAGGACGGGAGCAAGCTCAAGGCGACCTACGCCAAGCTCAAGGAGATGAAGAAAACGGGGCACGAGGATTATATCGAAGACGAGTAGTCCGATTCCTCCATTCTACGAAATAATCTCGGGTCAGGCTCCTCTTTCGGGAGCCTGACCCTTTTTTGTGATGATGGAGACTGCCCCGGCGACAGCGGAGAGGTCTTCATTCCGGGAGGAGAGCCGTCGATATCTCCTGATTCGCGGCGAGGGCAATTTCAGGATTACCGCCT
>Ga0208129_1000827_pt1 | contig 12777 bp, 10 predicted proteins | sample ETNtaG_13_FD_185759 | JGI IMG/M metagenome (GOLD analysis project Ga0208129, IMG submission 185759) | Marine microbial and viral communities from oxygen minimum zone, Eastern Pacific Ocean - ETNP201306PF47B (SPAdes) (version 2) | ecosystem: Environmental > Aquatic > Marine > Oceanic ...
CCGCCAGTTCTTTTGCCGCGATCTGTTTGTGAGTGCCTGGCAGCCCATCCATCAGGGACGCGTATTCGGATGCCCGCAGTATCCGCGATATCAGCGAATATCTGTTCTCCAATTCGTTGAGAAGGCTCTCGTCATCATCCTGGTCTGCCGCCTGGCGTAGCCATTCCACGGCATCGGCCTGCTGCAGGTCGAGCAAGAGCACTTTGCCGACCAGTCGCTGAGTGGATAAATTCGTCGTATCCAGAACAGATGTGCCCAGGCGAAGGGCATCGTCGATGAGAAGCTGCCGAAAGCCCACAGTCTTCGTGCCTCCGTCGCTGGTCGAGACCTTAATTGAATGGTCTTCGACAGATTTGAAGGCTCCCTCGACCTCAGACGGTTTGCTCGACTCCATGAAGTGAAAAGTGGCGTGGCGTCCAACGGCCTGCTTTGCCCCTTCCTCTACCCTCCCCCAGAACTCGATGGCGTCGGTCAGCCAGTCAACCCAACGTACAAGTTCCTCGTCTGGCATGGCAGCATCGGATTGCGCCATCGCCAGCATGCAGAGCACTCGCGCTGTTTCGTAATCTCTCTTGCGCAGGAGCATGGCGAACGCATCAGGTAACGCATACTCAGAAATGCGGATGCTGCCTGGGTCCGTTTCACGCCATTTCAGGTGGAGGGTGAGTAGCAGACGGTGAGATCGCTTTCGAAGAAAATCCAGCTCCTGGCCCGCCATGATTCGCACGATTTCGACGGCCTTCCCCGCACCGTCTGCGGCGAGAGCACGCGCCTCCATCTCGCGGAATTGCTCATCTGCCCCTTCGATGACCTTGACTGCTTCGTTAAGCACCGCGGCTTGGCAGTCTACCTGCTGGGCGTACTTTCGCTGCAGTTCAGCCAGACTTGCCAATGCCTCGACGAATGCGTCATGTTGTATGAGTTCAGGCAGAGCTGCCTTCAAGGCTTTGAAATCGACTTCGAAAGGCGAGACGGCTTCCACTACCTGCGCACTGTTGTCAGGCCGCATATCCTTCTGAAAAACACCCAGGCTGATCATCCCAATGATGCCTGCCAGAATGCCGACGCCAAGCGCCATGTACAGGTAAAGCCCGCGCACGTGGTGTTCGTCCTCAGGCGTCTCTGTCGTTTCATGCTGGATGTCCCATTCCTGCTGTTGAGTGATGGCTTCTTGAACGGAGCCAAGCAGGTCATCCGGATCGAATGGGTCCGCCGAGATTCTTTGCAGCAGTGCCTGCACCGGCTCGGGCAGCTCCATGAGTTGCTCGCTGCTCAACTTTATCGATCTTCCTTCGGGGAGTACGAGGGGACGCCCGATCAATGTTCCATACAGAAGTACTGCGAGGGCCCGAACATCCACTCGAGGGTCAAGTTCGCACGGGTCGAAGCCCTCTTCGGTTTTATCTTCGTTGACGTCAGAGTGAGCGCCGGCAGTGCCGAAGTCACAGATCTTTAGCTGGCCTTCAGGGGTGATCAGCACGTTATTGGGAGTGAGATGCCCGTGCACGACCTTCTTTCGCCACGCGTGTTTCAAGGCATCCGCCGCTTGCTCGAAAAGAGCCAGCGCATCTTTGGGGGCGATTGCGCCGTGCTCCTTCTGATACTGCGCCAGGTTCTGGCCTTCCACGAATTCCATTGTGCAAAAGTAACGGCCTTCATATTCACCGATGTCTTTCGTGCGAACGATATTCGGATGCCGCAGTTCCTTAGCCGCCTTTACATTACGCTCGAAACAGTCCACACAGCAGTGGTCGTCGGCAAGGTTGCTGGATATGACCTTGACGGCCACGCGCTGATTGGTCGTCCGATGGATGCCTTCATAGACATTTCCCAACCGTCCACGCCCGACGCTCTTGCGGAGGAGATAATTGCCGATTCGTTCGAGTTGAGCAGTTGGCATGGGTCCGTCCTATCCGGCAATCAGTGGTGTTGGATGGGGCTCGGCATTCACGCCGACGCCCTCATTCTGTGCCCGATCTCGTATATTACCATAGGGCGTACAACCGTATCAGCGTCCTGGAATTTTTCCACTTGGCTGGTGCGCAGGAAGTGCAGGGCAAGTCGAGGCGCAGGAAGCTTCGCTGCACTTATTGCCCCGGAAACCTTGAAATTCCGACCTAACCCTTGAAAACCATCGAGGGAACGGCCATTGCAAGAATCTTGATTCCTGTTTCCCCTATTCCTGATTCCTGAGCCTCTGAGCCTTATACATTGAGTTCTTCCTCACCCAGTTCGCTACTTCCCGAAATCGCCGCAAAGTTTGGCAATGTCGAACTGGTGGCCAAGCATGCAGTGGAGGGCTTTCTACAGGGGACCCACCGCAGCAGGCACAAGGGCTTCAGCATCGAGTTTGCTGAGCACCGGCAGTACGTGCCGGGCGATGATCTGCGTTACCTGGACTGGCAGGTCTACGCGCGCACGGACAACTACTACATCATCCAGTACGAAGCCGAGACCAATTGCCGCATTTACGTCATGCTGGATGTCAGCAACTCGATGAATTTCGGTTCCGGCAGCATCAGCAAGCTTCAGTACGCGTCTTACTGTGCAGGCGCACTCGCTTATCTGGTCATCAAGCAACGCGACAACTTTGGGCTACTGACCTTCGACAGTGCGATAAGAACCCATTTGGAACCGCGCAGCTCGCCGATGCACCTGGCTGAGATTTTTCGAATCCTCGATCAGACCGAACCGGGAAGTCCAACTGATTTCCCCGGCGTTTTCGACCGTTTTTCTTCATCCGTCCGGAAGCGCTCTCTGATTCTTGTCTTCTCCGATCTGTTTGAAGATATCGAGACCATTCGCCGCGCCCTGGTCAGCCTTCGCTTTCACGGACACGAAGTCGGTCTGTTCCAGATTCTCGACCATGAAGAGCTTTCATTTCCCTACCGTGGTTTCAGTCAATTCGAGGGCCTCGAAGACGAACCTCAGTTGCGAGCTGACCCGGAATCCATCCGTCGGGAATACCTGCACGAGTTGAACAACTTCACCGCAGAGGTGCGACGCCTTTGCTCGTCGCATCAGATCGATTACTGCCTCGTGGATACCTCACAGCCGTTTGACCGCGTAATGTCAGAGTACCTGGAGCGGAGAAGCAGGTACGGGTAGGGGCGTAGTTTTCACCTTTGTCCGGCAATCTAACGTCTTCAGCATTACGGACACGCTTACGACATCAGTTTCTTAGCGAAGGCAATATCGGCCTTGGCGAGTTTGGCAGTCGCGTCCACGAAATGTTCGATCTGATGATAGTGAGTGCGGTATTCCGAATGCACGGAGATGGCGTCCCGGTAACCCACTTCCTGCAGTTTACTGAGCACGCCTGCGCAATCTAGCATGCCGTCGATCAGAGGTACCCAGATAGGTTTGAAGCGCAGTTGGCCGGTGTTTGGATCAGCGTAATACTCCTGGCGCGGGCTTTTGAAATTCACGCTGTGAAGGCTGGGGCCGAGGAGGTCGATGGCCAATCCAAATGGCTCACCACTGAGGGTTTGATGTCCCGGGTCATACTGAACGCCCAGCCACTCGGGATCGCAATCCTCAATCATGCGCAAGGTGCCGGAGATGTTTACTTCGAGGCAGTTGCCCGAGTGATTCTGGACCCCGCCCCGCACGTCATGTTTCTCAAGCAGCTTCTGAACTTCCGCCATCCGCGCTCGTGCTTCGTCGAGTAGCGTGCGAGCGTTAACGTCACCACCGACATGGAAGCCGCCAACCCGGATTTTTTTTACGCCCACATTACGGATGGCTTCGAGCTGCCGGTCTGCCTGTTCATCCGCGCGTGTGATGCCGGTGACAATTCGTTCAAGGGTGAGCCCATGGTCTTCGAAAGTCCTTTTTGCTTCCGGCAGTACGGTTGGCGCGTCTTCAGGTGTTATCGCCCCACCGGGGCGGCAAGGGAGATCGACGCCATCAGCGCCGATTTCTTTCAGCAGGGCGGCCATTTCAGGCAGTGGAAGATTCTGGCACCACTTTGCAAATACGATGATCTTATGCATACGTCCTCAGCGATTTGGTCGTTACTTAATGGAACCTGAACAGCGGCAGCAAATTAGCCGACGCCTTCCAACTGTCAAGAAACCTGATCAGCTCTACAGAATGCTCAATACCGCATACCAAAACCTGTGAATCCACTTTCCGCCTCCTCCGTCGTTTCTTCGACGTTTGAAATGTAACCGTCCATCGCCTTTTCGACCGACGCTCGAAAACGTGAAAGCTCCACTGATTCGCCTTCGGCTACCAGTTCCACCCTTCCATCCGACAGGTTCTTGACGTATCCGGCCACCTGGAATGAGCGCGCTACTCGCGCCGTCGTGTACCGGAAACCGACGCCCTGAACCATTCCACTGAAATGAACTGTTAATCGTACTGTTTGTGCCATTTTCGCAGCATCCAGTTGGTTAACGTACCACCTTCACAGCCGTTGCAGCGCTTCCATCAGACCTACCTCACGGAACGACTGTCTGAGGCCATTGGATTCGACCTGCGACAGCCAGAACTTCCGCTTCTTTTGCGGATCGCCGTCGGGATCCACTGAGTCGAATACCGCAAGCGCGTATTCTGATAAAGGATCAGTATCACATTCCAGGACAAGGTCATTCGGTTCCACGCGTCCATCAGAGGAATAGACGAAACAGCGGCTGATGTTTCGCCGTGCGCTTTCAATTTGGACCGCATCGAAATCACATTCCCTGGTTGGGCCGTCCGGGACGAGGAGAACGTTGACGCCTCTATCTGTAATGGCCGCGGCAGTCTCCTCGGCTTCACTGGAGACCAGAACATCCTTATGGGCCGGCCATATATCGAACATCCCGTAATGGGCGACCGGTTCGGTTCTCTGGAACGTGTAGAAATCCGGATACGCGCGGAAATCAGGTCCGCTCTCGCGATAGCGATCATAGAAAGCTGTCACGTACGCCATGACGAGTGTTACGGCCCCGGCTCCTTCAAAGCGGTCAGGTGTAAACAGCCCAAGACGATCCGTATTCGCGAATCCGGCAAAGAACTCCGAATGTGCCACCGGCTCCCCGCGCCACTGGAGATGAAAGTCAGTACTTCTGAGTTTACTGCTGTGCATTCCTGGATAGTTCAGTGATCGGTTATGACAGTCGAATATCCGGAAACGAGCTTCAACTGTCCAGCGTCATTCCTCAACACCCACAGGCGCCTGTTCTTCAGCCGCCTGCTCTGCAGCCGCCGGCTCTTCCTGCTGCCCTATCATCACGGTTGGCATGTATTCAGGCAGTTCATCCTGTGGACGCGGGTTTGCAGGCAACCAGATGATGAACGTTGTTCCGACATCGAGCCGGCTCTGGAATGTGATCTCACCGCCATGCGCCCGGATGATGCGGCTTGCCAGCGTCAGGCCGAGACCGGCACCTCCCCGTTTAGTTCCGTAGAAGGGCTCGAAGATCTTTTCGTATTTGTCTTCCGGGATACCTTTACCTTTGTCATAAAACTCGAGGGAGACTCCGTCGACAGTCGCTCCGGTAGAGTCTGATTTTCCGGATTGCTTTTGACCGCGGATCAGAAGGCGTCCCCCTTCAGCCATGGCCTCGATGGCATTCTGCGCGACCTGGTAGATGGCCCTGCGGACCTGTTCCGGTTCACAGAAACAGACAAGAGGTCCCGGGAAATCGAGAGCGACCTCGTGCGAGTTGCTGCGGATATCGTGTGTCTCCACCATCTCTGCGGCCTCATGCGCCAGTTGCGCGATATTTGTTTCCAGAAAATTCAGATCTCCTTTGCGACTGAACTCGGCGAACTCATTGGCGATACCGTCCAGGCGTTCCAACTCGCTCTGAATGAGATCGATCAGCGGCTTCGCGCTCGCAATGTCGAGCGTACGCTTCTCGAGCTCGACGAGGTTGCTCAAGATGGTCGACAGCGGGTGCCTCATCTCCTGCGACATTCCGGTAGAAAGTTCTCGGATGGCCTCCAACCTTTGAATCCGCCGTTCGTTCTCTTCGGCCGTCCGTAGAAAACTCATATCATTAAACATGCACACGACCGCGATCGGCAGCCCCTGATAACTGGTGATGACGGACGTCTTCACTGAAAGCGGCACGCTGCGGCCATCGCGCTTGTGAAGAAGGATCTCACGATGCGATTCTTCCGGCGATGTCAGTAACTCGCAGAGGTCGACGTCCGTATCGCGCTTGAAAACTTCATCGACCCTGAAGCCTTCCAGCTCCCGTTCAGCAGGAAAACCAAACAGGTCGCGGGCCTCTTTGTTGAAGAGGATGATGTGCGTATTCCGGTCGCTAATGACCACGGCCTCCTTCATCGTCCGCAGCACCCGGTCATTCACCAGGCGCAAAGTGCTGAGCCGCACTGCCAGGTGATTGGACAATATAGCCACGACAAAGAACGCCAGCGCAGGAACCGCGAGGAACGATACGAAGTAATCAAGGTTGACGTCACGCTCCACGTACCAGGAGACGGAAACGCCGACAAGGTGTTCTCTTTCGACCGCCGCAAACAGGATGACCGTGATAGTTTGAAAGAGAGCGCCCATCCCCGCGCACACCACGCTGCTGCGGCTGCGACCCAACAGGCTGGCAGCCAGAATCACTGCGAAATAGAAGTGCGTAAAGATACTCCCCGGCCCGCCCGTCAGATATACCAGAATGGCCAGCGAAAAAAGATCGGTCACCAGTTGAGTGAAAACAAAGAGCTCCACATTCTTGATGCTTCGATGCATCGCCAGATAAATGCCATTCGCCGCGCCGACTGCCGCAAGAAAAAGGAAAAGGATAGCCGAGTCCGCGAAGCCAGCGGTGAAAGAGATCTTGTCACTGCCACTGACAAAATTGCCGGCATGGATGCTAACCACCAGCAGCCCGCCAATTACCGCAATGAAGCGCAGCATGATCAGCCACCAGATGCTCCGTCTCAATGCAGACGGGTCACCCAGAGTTGAATCGTCTGTGTTGTTCTGCATGGGTCTGGTGAACTCCGACGGAAAACGCGACAGCAATCATTCTTGAGTGAAGAGCGATCCGTTTCAACATTGAGAGCCACAGGTAATGTACATCCTGAAGGCGTTGTTTTTGGGAGGGCTTCGCGAGGGTAGTGGCCTTCGAGCAGCCCTTGCTGCTGCTTTCCTCCTAGCCTTAAACTTCGTCGTGGTCTTTGTATTCTCCACCAGACTCCAGGTTGGTGGCCTGAAGCTACGCGAATAGTGCACCGCTACCACGCAGTCCATCCACCGTCGACGGTAACATTCTGCCCGGTGATATAGCTGCCGGCCTCGCTGGCCAGCAGGAGCAGCGCGCCTTTGAGCTCATACGGAAGGCCCATACGCTGCATCGGCAATTTGGCATCCAGACGCTCTGACAATCCTTCCGGTACGGTAAAGGTATTCGGAAACGGGCCGGGGCTGAGACAATTCACGCGCACGCGGTCCTTCGCCCAGTAGACTGCCAGGTGGCGCGTCATGTGGATCGTTCCGCCTTTCAGTGAGTGGTAGGCAACCGGGCTCGCGGCACAGACGTCTTCGTATGCATCCGGGTAGGAGGCTACCTGTCCGTACATCGAACCGATGTTGATGATGCTGGCGGGCGACTCATTCTTGACCGCGCTGTCACGCACGAGCCGGGCCAAAATAAAATAACCAGCGTTGTTGCGTTGATGCCGGGCAAATTCATCCATGGAAATGTTCGTGAGATCCTTGCCGACGGCTTCGAGCCCGTTGTTGACAAGAATGTCGATCCTGCCGGTCAGTTTCTCGGCATCCTGAAATCCTCTGTTGAGACTTTCTTCATCCATCTGATCGAGCTCGACGCCGAAATGCGTTGCACCGTCGGGTGAGGGCAGTGCCGCCGCGGCTTCTTGAGCGCGTGCAGCATCGCGGCTGGAAATGACCACCGAAGCACCTGCCTCGGCCAGGGCTCGTGAGAAACTCGTGCCCAGCCATCCAGTGCCGCCGGTGATCAGGGCCGCGCGGCCGGTGAGATCGAAGAGTTCCTGGATGGTTGGCTCGTGTGCTTCGGACATAGTGTTACTCCGGTTGTTAATGGTGTGCTGTCGGATGCTCCAACTCCGGCAGATCAGTCTGCGAGTCTGGCAAAGCCGGTGTGCTTCACCGGCCCTCCGATGCGGCTTTCGATATCGTCTGAATCAATGGCGGCGGCGAGTTCTTCGAGAACTTCGTCCAGCGCGGACAGGTAGTTCTCGACGTGCCGTTCTTCGTGCGCGAGGGTGAGCGCGCAGGCTCCGGCAGCCAGGAAACCTCTGTCCATCATTCTCACTGTCAGCAACGTCTGGAGCGCAGCGGCCTTCTCGTGTTCGAAACTCATCGATGGCAACTGTGGATGTCCGGTAATCTTTGCCGCGATGCCGTGTGTCTCAGTCAGTGATCGCCAGCCGCTCATGACCATCTCGCCGAGTTTTCCGATATGAGCGGGGACGTCTACTGTCATCATCTTCTTCACTGCGGCGAGCGCCGCGGCAGGGCCGATGCCTTCTGTCCAATACGCGCTGGATATAAACGATTCCTGCGCGGCGTCCATGGTCTCTTCGTTGCCGATGATGGCGCCCATCGCGTAGCCGTTGCTGATTGTTTTTGCGAAGACGGCCATATCGGGCTCGATGCCAAACTTGAGGTGCGCACCGCCGAGGCACAGCCGCCAGCCGATGGAGATTTCATCGAATATCAGTTTTGCACCGTTGTGATTTGCTTTTTCCCTTACCGCTTCAAGAAAACCCGGATCAGGATCCATCGATCGGGTTGGCTCCATAATGATGGCCGCGATCTCCGAGCCGTTCTCGCTGAGGATGGCATCGAGCTCTTCAAGCTTGTTATAACGGAAGGTGAAGGCCGTACCCTCGAGCACGCGCGGCACACCCGCGGGACTGAGTCCCGGGAGGAGGTGTCCATCCAGCGCGTCCGTTTCGCCCAGGTTGGCCGCGAGATACCAATCGTGCCAGCCGTGGTATCCACAGAAGATCACCTTGTCGCTCCCTGTCGCAGTGCGGGCGATGCGCACTGCAGCGGTCATGGATTCACCCCCGGCCCTGGCAAAGCGCGCCTTGGATGCCCACGGGTGAATCTCGGTAAGCAAGCGGGCAAGCTCGACCTCGTCCGAGGTCTGCTGGGTAGCCATCGAACCAAGATGGACGCGCCGGATGACTGCCGCGTTCACATCCGGGTCGGCAAAGCCGAGGATGCAGGCCAGGATGCCGTTGTAGGACATGTCGATAAAGCGGCGGCCATCTTTATCCGTGACTTCGCATCCGATGGCCTGCTCGTAATAGGCCGGCCACTGTTCCGGTGCGAACATCTCCGGCCGCTTGGACAGCAGTTGCGTTCCGCCGGGGATGAGTTTCCTGGCCTCGCGGTAGAGCTGCTGAGTTCGTTCGCCGGTGGGCTGCTCTCTGAGATTCAACAGCTCACGCGCGTTGTGGCAGAAGATGCGTTCGATGTCGGAATCGTTCAGACAGAGAGTGAGGCACGCCTGCTTCAGCGCAAGGAGAGACTCGTTGCCGACGAGTTGCGGCGAACAGTGCAGCCAGCCATCCCACTGAGTGTTATTTTCGTAGAGCCAGAAAAACCCATCACCGATGGAAATGGCCTTTCCCCTCAGTTCTGACACGGGGAAATCGCTGCCATACATCAGTCGAGTGGTACCCGTCGCTTTGAGGATGGCTTCGAATGCCGCGGCTTCGCAAATGACGGCGGTGTCGAAGAAAACATTGTCCAGACTCTTGATGGTATCGATGGCATCGGCGGTGTGGCCGGCGTTGAAGCCGCGGGCCCCGTGCGCGAGTACGAAACGGGCGTTGGGATACCGGAGGCAGTGTTCGCAAATGTATTTCTGATTTCGCGGGTCGCTCAAAGCCTTGGAAAGCACCATGTGCATGGTGATCCAGAGCCCGTGTCTATCCGCCAGTTCCCAGGCCCACTCGGGAAGGAACTCTTCCTGACCGGCGTAAAAGGTATCCTCTCGTCTGGCGAACTGATGGTAGACTTTGAAGCCCGCAAAGTTGTGTTCAAGAAGGCTGGCCTCGATCGCATCCGGATCGTCTTGCGGCCGAACTATCATCAGGCCACGACTTCCCGAATGATTCTTCAGATCAGTGGCAAGAAATTCATTTGCAGCGGTCGCATCAAGTCCTCGAATCGGGAAGGGAAAATAGAGACCATCACGGATGACGCGGTCGCCCATCCATTTCTCGGTGCATTCTTGAATCCGGCTAATCGTTATTTCAGGGCTGCCGCCGAAGGCATCTTCAGGAGTGCCGGGGGATATGTGCCTGAGATCGTAAACATGCGCGTGTGCGTCGAAAGCGCCTGGTGGCACAAAGCTGTGCAAGTGCTTTTGAAACAGCTCACGGTCGGATGGGTGAACGACGAAATGATTCGCGTTTCCGGCCTGACCTGCGGGGCTGATTACCGGTTCTTCGTTTTCGGTCTGGTTTCCCATGCTTCTCTCTGATGATTGGGCCATAGTCTACTGATCCTGAAGCGAAGCTGGCAAGGGAATGTTCGACGCAAGTTTCCAATTGATTGATTTTGCAGTCCACACACAATCCTCACTCCTCGCGGAGTGCCGAGACCATCCAACCACCCGCCAAACGCTATGCTGCAGAAACAGAATCCCGAGAATAAAGATCTGATCCTTAATATGGACGGCCAACTCGTCCACCGTGATGAGGCCGGAGTCAGTCCGTTCGATTCATCTTTCCAAAATGGCGATACCGTTTGGGAAGGACTCCGGCTCTACCAGGGCCGGATTTTTCGCCTCCAGGAACACCTCGACCGCATGCGCAAAGGCGCGACCATGCTGCGGTATCAGGGGATCCCAAGCGACGAAAAGATCATCGATGAGCTAAGGCGCACCTTTGAAGCAAATAACATGACGGATAACGTGCACATCCGCCTGGTGTTGTCCCGCGGGCTAAAATACACGTCCGGGATGGACCCGCGGATCAATTTAGAGGGCTGTTCCCTGTTCGTCCTCGCTGAACACAAACCGCCCGTTTATGACCGGAGTGGCGTTCGCCTCATCACCGCCAATCAACGCCGCCCCTTCGCCGACATCCTCGACCAGACCATCCATTCGAGCAATCAACTGACCTCTATCCTTGCAAAGATGGAAGCCATCGAGGCAGGCGTCGACGACGCCCTGATGCTCGATCCTGACGGCAATATGGCGGAAACAAACGCGACGCACGTTTTCGTTGTGAAGGATGGCATCGTACACACATCGACAACCAGGGCCTGCCCCGAAGGCATCACGCGAGCGACCGTGCTCGAGCTGTGCGAAAAACGCGAAATTCCGCACCAGATTCGGGATATTCCTGTGGCCGAAGTGCATGAAGCCGATGAAGTTTTTTGCACCGGCACGATGGGCGAAATCGTCCCCGTTGTGCAGCTTGATGAGACGGTATTCAACCGCGAAGAGGAAGGCCCTGTTACCGGTCGGATAGCCAGCTTATACACGGCCCTGACCCAGTCGGAAGGCTACCGGATAATTCAGGAGTAATGGACCAAATCCAACGTAAGCCGATAAATACAAACGCCTTAACTTCGATCTGTTGCCACCCGGCCCCGCCTACGCACACAAACGCGGGGCTGATCGTATTTCGGCTTCGCCAAGGGTTGCGGCCAAAATGCCACTTGGTATTCTTCGCCCAGTTGCGGGTTCCTGACGATGGGTAAAGAGTCAGGAACTAGCCAGATTTCCTAAGTGAATCGCCCTGAATCGGCAATAAACGGGGCAGAAAGAGGTTTTCAGTGATCCGTGTCAATGTGGAAAATCGAGATAACTTTGAAATTACGCTCAAGCGTTTTTCGAAGACATGCCAGCGCGAAGGCATCATCAGCGAGATAAAAAAGCGAGAATTCTTCGAAAAACCGTCTTCCGTTCGCCGCCGCCAGAAGCGTGAGCGGGTCCGCAATATTCGCCGTATCGAACGCCTCAGAGGCCTTCGCCGCCGCAAAGATTGATGGAAGGGAAGAAATGGATCAAAGGGCGTCCAAGATGAGCTTGGATGCCCTTTTTTTGTTCTGATTGCTGATGAAATGATACGGTTGCAGTGGTTACCTGGTGCATCAAGCGATGCGCGGCTCAATCATCCTTCACTGGCGGCTTTTTGCTCGGATCGCTTCTCCTTTCTTAAGAGAAATCCCAGCACGACGGCTAGAATCGCGCAGAGCGCCATGACCGCGCCGAAAACGGTGAAGGTTGGCCGGTAGGCATTCAGCCATGCCTTGAGTTGTTCGCCGAGGATGAGGCTGAGCGCGGCGCCGAGGCCGTGCCAGATGTAGAGTGAGCCCAGGAGGACGTGGCGCTTTTCCGGCGGAGCCCAGTCACCCACCAAAGCGCCGACGGCCACCGAGGCGATCCCCATCTGAACGCCGAGCGACAGGGCAGCGGCGAAGAGTATCTCCGGGCTATCGGAAGCACCCGCGGCGAAGAGGCCAATGGCTGAGGCAGCATAGGCCACCACAAGGAGGGGCGCACGGCCAAAGCGATCGGAAAGCGGGCCGGCGAACGAGGTACAGACCAGTCGCGCCACATAGAAGCCCAGCGTCACCGGCCCGACACTGCCGAATCCCTGCATCTCTGTGGAACGAGCTACCGAACCGCTCAGGTTGCCAAGCAGAATCCCAAATCCAAAGGACGACGAAAGCAAAAGCACACTAACGATGATCCCTTGCAATGAGACGAGCACCTTCATGCCTTCTGCGAGATTGGCGGGCTCGGTCTTGCCTCCGGCCTTTGGAAACATGAACGACACCACATTCGCCGGGATGCTGATGACTGCGGCCCA
>Ga0208129_1000828_pt1 | contig 12773 bp, 14 predicted proteins | sample ETNtaG_13_FD_185759 | JGI IMG/M metagenome (GOLD analysis project Ga0208129, IMG submission 185759) | Marine microbial and viral communities from oxygen minimum zone, Eastern Pacific Ocean - ETNP201306PF47B (SPAdes) (version 2) | ecosystem: Environmental > Aquatic > Marine > Oceanic ...
AATACTTATACAAAATTTTCCATTATTGTCTGTATATTCGTGGCCACAGTACATCATTGTATCTTTTGGTAAGTTTTTAATTTTTTCTAATGATTTGAACATTTGTTCAAAAGTTCCTTCAAAAATTCTACCACAACCAAGAGAAAACAAAGTATCACCTACAAATAATACTTTAGATTGTTCAGAAAAGAAGCAAATATGTCCAAGAGTGTGACCCGGTATGTGTACTACCTTAAAATTTGTTTTTCCAATAGAAAAAAAATCCCCATCTTTTTTTTTAATGTCTATGTCAGGAATTCTCTTCTCATCATAAGTTGAAGCAATAATTTTTGAATTATACTTTTTTTTTAAATCAGTATTGCCACCTATATGATCAAAATGATGATGGGTATTTAGGATGAAATCTAACTTTTTATAAGTTCGACTTATTTCCACATCTACAGGCTTGAATTCCGATGGATCAACAACACCTACCAAATTCGTTTCTTTATCTTTGATTAGATAACTATAATTATCCATTAAACATTTGATAATTGAAACTTCTAGCATTTTAGCTCAATAAAAAAATTCCAAGCTCTGAAAATAAATTTTTTAGCTCAAGATTACTTTTTCTAATCTCAGAAGTTTTGTTTTTGTTGATTCCCACAACCTTGTCCATGTTTATATTTTTTTCCAAACAAAATTTAAATAAATCTTTAATAGTACACAGATGTAGATTAGGCGTATTATACCAAGTATCTGGAAGAGCTTTTGTTACAGGCATACTTCCAAAGACCAATAAGCTTGTTCGGACTTTCCAATAACCGAAATTAGGAATTGACACAATTACTGATTTTCCAATTCTTAATAAATCTTTTAATACATTTTCCGGAGAGTAAAAGGCCTGAAGGGTTTGACTCAAAACAGCAAAATCAAATGACTGGTCTGGAAATTGATGAAGCTCTGTTTCTGCATTTCCTTCAATAACCGACAAACCTTTTGAAATACATTTTTTTACATTTTCTTTGTTAATTTCTAAACCGCGTGCCTTTATATTTTTCTCTTTGATTAGCAGATCCATTAAAGATCCATCTCCACAACCAACATCTAGCACCCTTGCATTATCAGGCAACAAACTCGCAATTACTTTAAATTCTTTTTTCATTTTTAAATTTTATATACATTGAGTCTATAAATCCCTTTATAGTTTTTAGAAATTCTGGTTCATTAATTAAAAAAGAATCATGACCTGTATCGGTTTTAATTTCAGAAAACGAAACATCGGCTCCTGAAGCATTAAGCGCAATAACTATGTCTTTATTTTCTTTTGTTGGGTAGAGCCAATCAGAAGAAAAAGATATGACCAAAAATTTTGTTTTTTGATTTCCAAATGCCTCAAGAAGACCACCTTTAAATTGTTTTGATAAATCAAAGTAGTCCATCGCTCTAGTAATATATAGGTAAGAATTTGCATCAAATCTTTCAACAAAAGTATATCCCTGATGTCTTAAATAACTTTCAACTTGAAAATCAGCATCAAAACTAAATTCATAGTCCGCTTTTTCTTGAAGTTTTCTTCCAAATTTTTCTTGGAGTCCCTTTTCAGATAAATAACTAATATGACCTGCCATTCTTGCTACGGCTAGACCACTTTTCGGTAAAATATTTTTTTTTAAATAATTACCATTCTCCCAAGCTGGATCTGCCATAATAGCTTGTCGAGCCAGCTCATTGAGAGCGATGTTTTGAGCACTATGATTTGTGCTACAGGCAATTGGAACCGCAGAAAAAGTTTTATTTGGAAATGTTGCGCAAAATTCAAGCGATTGCATTCCACCCATAGACCCTCCAGTGACACAAAGAAGTTTTTTAATACCTAAATAATCTAATAGAGTTTCTTGTGCTTTAACCATGTCTCTAATTGTTATAACAGGGAAATTTAAACCATAAGACTCATTAGTTTTTTTATCTATTTCTTTCGGACCCCAGGAACCCATGCATCCGCCAATAACATTGGCACAAATTACAAAATATTTATCTGTATCAATCGCTTTTCCTGGCCCTACAGCTGTAATCCACCAACCTTCTTTTTTTGTAATAGGATTTTTTCCACTAACGAATTGATCTCCCGTTAAAGCATGAAAAACTAAGATTGCATTATCTCTAGACTCATTGAGTTTTCCAAAAGTTTCATATGCCAAAGGAAAATCTTTAATTGTTTGCTTACAATCCAACAAAAGAGGTTTTGAAACAATTAATTTTTTAATATTTTCTGTTTTATAGTTCATATAAAAAAAAAGCCCAGCTAGACTGAGCAAAAACCCTGTTTAGCTGCATTTAATTCCTAGCGCTCGCAATTCGGTTAAATTAGCGCTAAGGGAATGTACTAAATCGCCTTAAACATGTCAATTTATTCAAATAAATTTAGTTCCATTATAGAAATTATGTCACTTTTTATATAAGACATCTGCAATAATATGAAATTACCCAAACCAAGAAAAATCATTACTGAAAAGTATGTTGCCGGTTTAAGTTTGTTTAAAAGTAAAAAAAGTTCGATAAAATTATCAGCTAATGAGTCTGCTTTAGGACCAAGCCCCAAAGCCGTTAAAGCTTATAATTCTGTTGCAAATTCTTTTTTTAGATATCCTGATTCAGACGGTATTTTTTTTAGAAAAGTTCTTGCCAAAAAGTTTGGTTTAGATAAAAACAGAATTATTCTTGGGTCTGGGTCAGACCAAATATTTGAACTAGTTTGTAAACTATTTTTAACGAAAAATGACGAAGTAATTGTCTCAGAATATAGTTTTATAATTTATAGAATTTACAGCGGAATGTGTGAAGCCAAAGTAAAATACGCAAAAGAAAATAATTTTAAAGCATCAGTTGATTCAATATTAAATTGCGTTACAAGAAAAACCAAAATTGTATTTTTGGCAAATCCAAACAATCCAACAGGTACATACCTAAGTAAGGCTGAAATGTTAGAACTGAGAAGAAAGCTAAGAGGTGATATTTTGCTTGTGGTGGACGATGCATATTTTCAGTACATTGATGATTCAAATTATTCTTCCGGACTTGAATTATTTTCGAATTCGAAAAACGTGGTGATTACTAGAACATTTTCAAAAATCTATGGTTTAGCGGGATTAAGAATCGGTTGGGGTTATTCCTCCAAAGAAATAATTAAAAAATTATATGAGATTAAACCCCCGTTCAATGTTAATAGACCAGCGCTTTTTGCTGCCACTGAAGCTGTAAAGGATACTTCATGGTTACAAAAGTCAATAAAGCACAATCGTTTTTGGTCAGAAAAAATATTTAAGGTAATCGATGAAATTGGTATTTCTACCAACAAAACAAGTGTTAATTACTTTCTTTTAAACTTTGATTTTGTTAATAAGTCTTCATCAAAAGTATTTAATGAATTAGCAAGCTCAGGAATTTTACTAAGAAAAATGGACGTTTATGGTATTAAAAATTCATTAAGAGTAACGATAGGTAATAAAAAAGAAAATGAAAAATTTATTTCAAAGTTAAAGAAAATTTTTAATGTTTAATCAACTATCAATAATTGGGTGTGGATTAATAGGATCTTCTATCTTTAAAGCTTTGAAGAAAAAAGGATCAGTTAAAAAATTAATAACATTTGATAACGATGAATCTGTTACCAAAATTATTAGAAAAGAAAAACTTACCGACAAAATAGTGTCTAGCCTTGAAGAGGCAGTCCATGATTCACAATTAGTTTTAATTTCAACGCCTTTCAGTAGTTTTGAATCTATAGTTGGTTCTTTAAAAAAATACCTTAAGCCAGGTACAATTTTAACAGACACGAATTCTGTAAAAAAAGGACCAGATGAAATTATTAAAAAAATCAATTTAAAAAATATTTCTTGGATACCCGGACATCCTATTTCTGGGACTGAAAAAAGCGGACCAACCTCAGGTACTGCCGAATTATTTGAAAATAGATGGACGATACTTTCCCCTAGTTCTGAAGCAGATCAATCTGATATAAAAAAAGTTAGTGATTTGTGGGAGTCAATTGGCAGCAAAGTAAAAATTATGTCAGCAACAGATCACGACAAAATATTATCACTAACTAGTCATCTTCCTCATGTAATTGCATACAATATTGTTAAAACTACCATGGACAACAATGAAAAATTAAAAACAGATATTATTAGATACAGTGCAGGGGGCCTAAGAGATTTTACAAGAATAGCTGCATCAAATCCAACAATGTGGAAAGATATATTTATTGATAACAGTGATTTAATCGTCGACGCAATTAATAATTTCTCTAGAAATCTGGAAGAGTTCAAAAAAATAATTGCTGAAAAAGATGGCAAAAAACTTCTATCCATTTTTGAAAAAGCCAAGGAATCTAGGGAAGCAGTTATTAAAGCTGGCCAAGATACTGATAAACCAAATTTTGGTAGAAAATAACTAGTCTATTAAATCAATTTCTTTATAAATGTCAGTTTGTAGTTTTTCTATAAATTTTTCTTTTTCCAAACCAGGTAAAATTGGATTTAGAAAAGATATAGTGATTTTACCAGGATATTTGTTGAAGCTATTTTTGGGCCAAACTTTTCCTGAATTTAATGCAACAGGCACACATGGTATTTCCAAGGTCTGATAAATTCTACCAGCCCCCTTTTTAAAAGGAACCTTTTCCTTATATTTAACTCTTGTACCCTGAGGAAAAATTAATAACGGTCTGTTACTTTTATTTATACTTTCTTTTACTCTATCAAAAAAATTTAAATTTTCTTTAGTTACAGTATTTCTAACTATTACTATAGCTCCAATTTTTTTTAAACCCCAACCAAAAAAGGGAATTTTGGTTAATTCTTTTTTTAGAATAAAAATAGGTCCATTAATAACAATTTGTAATGCAAATGTTTCAAACATAGATTGGTGAGCCGAAGCGACAAAAAATTTTTCATGTTTTTTTAAGTTTTCCAAACCTTTAAATTCAATTTTAGTGTTTAAAAAAATCTTTAATATCCAAAGAACATAATGTGATAAAAACCTTCCTAAAAATAAAACATATTTGTCTTTAGAAAAAAGGAATAGAGTAGCTACTACGGAGGCTAGAGATATTCCAAGATATAAGAAAATATTAAAAAGTAACGATCTAAAAAATATCATTTATTAAATGATAGCAGATATCTTTTGTCTTTTTCTAATGATTTTAGTTTTTCCACTTTTAATCAGTATTTCTGCTACAAGAGGTCTACTATTATAATTTGAAGATAAACTTGAGCCATATGCTCCAACATTGGTGATAGCAACCAGGTCATTTTCATTAAGACTAAAAAAATTTTTATATTTTACGAAAGTGTCTGTACTTTCGCAAATAGGTCCGACAAATTCTATATTACCTTTAGCTTTTCTTTTTGATTTTAAAATTGGAATTATATCATGTTTTACATCATATAAAGCTGGTCTTACGAAGTCGTTCATTCCAGCATCTAAAATGATAAATTTTGTTTTTCCACTATTTTTAATAAAAACTATTTTTGAAATTAACGCACCTGCATTACCAACAATAAATCTTCCAGGTTCAAAAATTACTTTGCAATTTAGTTTCTTTTGAAATTTTTCAACCAAGGTTGAATAATTTTTGAGATTTATTTTCTTTTCTTTTTTTTTATATGGAATTCCAAATCCACCGCCTAAATCAATATATTTAAAATTAATTTTAGATAATTTAATTAATTTATAAAGAACATTTAGAGTTTTTCTATATGGAGCTACAGATGTTATTTGGCTTCCAATATGAACACTCACTGCTTTGATTCTCAAATTTTTTAATTTTTCGATGTTTCTGCAAAGTTTTAAAAAATTTGATTTTGATAAGCCAAATTTACTATCCATTTTACCTGTAGAAATTTTGGATAATGTATTTGCATCTACACCAGGATTGAGTCTAATTCCTATAGAAGTTATCTTTTTTAACTTTTTTGATATTTTATTAATTAACTTTGCCTCACTTTCAGATTCAATATTAATCAACAATATATTTTTTTTTATTGCTAGCTGAAGTTCGTTTTTAGTTTTACCAATACCAGAAAAAACGATTTTATTTGGTCTAATTTTTGCTTTTAGTGCCTTTAATAACTCGCCTTCTGACACTACATCTGCCCCAGAACCTAATTTACCTAATTCTGATATTAAAGATATATTTGAATTAGATTTGACTGAAAAACAAACTAGAGGGTTTGTTTTTTTAAAATAGTTAGAAAAAATTGAAAAATTATCCCTAATTTTTTTATAAGAATAGATATAAAAAGGCGTTTGATTATTTTTTGCAATACCACTTATAGACGTACTATCCAAAAATAAATTTTGTCCTTTGTAAATAAGAGTCATGTTTTTATGAAACTATAATAATATTATTTTTTGTTTTTTGACCTTGGTATTCAGGATCAGATTTTTTTCCACAGCTAAATAAAATTATAGAGATTATTAAAATAAATAATAGTTTATTCATTTAATTCCGCTTTTATATTTTGTTATCATTTTTTTAATATTTTTGGGGGCAGTACCACCAAAAGATACTTTAGAATTCATTGAACTCACAACATCAAAAATTTTTGTTGAATCCATTCTAAATTTTTTAATAAATTTATTTATTTCATTCAGAGAAAGTTGATCTAATCTAACTCTCTTTTTTTCAGCGTAATTCACCAATTTTGAAGAAATCGAATAAGCTTCTCTGAAAGGCAAGTTTTTTTTCTTTACTAAATAATCCGCAAAATCAGTTGCTGTTGTGTATCCTTTTTGAGCCATATTTCTCATATTATTTTTTTTTGCATTTAAGTTTGTTATTAACTCAATGGACACAGACAATGTATCTCTCAAGGTATCATAGCTATCAAAAACTAATTCCTTATCGTCTTGTAAATCTTTATAATAAGAGATAGGCAATCCTTTCATAATTGTTAGCATTGAATTTAATTTTCCATAATTAATAGCTGTTTTACCTCTTATCAATTCTGCTGGGTCAGGATTTTTTTTTTGTGGCATGATCGATGAACCTGTAAGAACTTTGTCATTAAATTCTATAAAGCTAAAAGCCTCAGAGTTAAAAATTATAAAGTCCTCAGCTAATCTTGATAAGTGCATTGCACAAGTGGCTGCTGCAGATAAAAAATCAATAGCAAAATCTCTATCAGATACCGAATCAATAGAATTGTTAGTCGGTTTTTTAAAGCCAAGTTTTTTTGCGGTAAATTTTCTATCTATATTAAATGATGTGCCAGCTAAAGCTGCTGATCCTAAAGGACATTCATCAATAAGATCAATATTGTTTAAAAATCTTTTTTTATCTCTGTTGAACATTTCAACATAGGCAAGTAAATAATGGGCAAAAGAAATAGGCTGAGCATTTTTTAAATGTGTAAAGCCCGGCATAACTGTATTTATATTTTTTTCAGCCTTTTTTAAAATTGTTTTAATCAATAAATTCAAAACTTTATTAATATCCAGGGAAGCACTTTTTACCCAAATTTTAAAATCAGTTACAACTTGGTCATTTCTTGATCTTGCCGTATGAAGATAGCCGGCAGATTGGCCAATAATTTCAAATAATCTTTTTTCAATATTTTGATGAATATCTTCAAATTTTTCTTTAAATTTAAATTTTTTGTTATCAATTTCCTTTTTTATTTTTTTAAGACCATTAATTATTTTTAATCCATCTTTTTTGGGAATAATTTTTTGTTTAATAAGCATTTGTGTATGAGTGATGGATGCAAAAATATCTTCGTTATAAAGTCTTTTATCAATATGAATTGATGCACCAATTCTTTGAAAAACTTTAGAACTTGGTTTATTAAATCTATCTGACCAAACAGTTTTATTTTTATTTTTCATTTTCTATGTTAAACCTATTGCCAATATATGAACATTTTAAAGTTCTCATTTATCCAATTGCTTTTTTTTGCTTTTTTCAAATTCAATTCTTTAATTGCAGCAGAACCTTTACCATTCAATAATATAGTTCTTCATAAAAATCCATTACAAGTTTCTCAAGTAAAATTTAAAGATTTCTCCTTAAAGGATATTCAAATTAATAAAAATGATGGCAATATTAAGATACTTAATTTTTGGGCGACTTGGTGTGGTCAATGTAAAAATGAGATGCCTTCTTTAGATGCTCTTCAGACCAAATATAGCAACGTTCTTGTTTTTCCCATAAATCTTGAAAAACCAAATAAAAAAAGGACAAGTCAAATTTTTAAAGATCTCAATATACAAAGTCTTAAAATATATTTTGATCCCGAGTTTAAGTTGGCTAAACAATTTAGAATAAAAGGGGTTCCCACAACCATTTTGCTTAACAAAAATGGGAACGAATTTGCTCGAATTGTTGGAGAGGTGGATTTTTATGACGAAAGATTTTTGAAATGGTTAAATCAGTTTAGTTAATTTTTTTAAACCATATGACTTATTCCTTAAATTCAATTGTTATCAATCCCAGCTCAAAATCATCTCCTAAAAATGCAGTAATAATTTGCCACGGTTATGGAGGTGATGCTAAAGACATTTCTATTGTAGCTAACTATTGGAAAACATTTTTAACTGACACTCTATTTGTATGTCCAAATGCTCCAGAAATTTGCAAAGTAAATCCCGATGGATTTCAATGGTTTGATTTGATGGATCAAACTGATGATGAAATTTTATCTCAATCGTTAATTGCAGAAAATAAGCTGAATAAACTTATAGACGAAGTTAAAGAAACAAATAAATTTAAAATAAATGACATTGCCCTGGTAGGTTTTAGCCAAGGTTGCATGCTCTCTCTTCAGACTGCCCTTAAAAGAAAGGACGAAATTGGATGTCTTATTGGTTATTCTGGTAAAATTTTAAATCCGGACCATTTAAGTAAAAATATTATCTCTAGACCAGAGATTTATTTAATGCACGGAGATACAGATCAAGTAGTTTCGTTAAATTTTTTATTGGAAGCCAAAGATTTTTTTAATAAACATAAATACAAAATTAATATAAAAATATTTAAGAATTGCGAACATAGAATTCCAATAGAAGGATTAAGTGCTGGATTACAATTTCTAAAAAAATATTTATATAAATAACCTATCGGGATGTAGTAAAATTATAACTTGATAATTATTTTTTGATAAGTTAGCATTCGGTATGATTATAGCTTCATCCGAAAGGGTTCCATTGGAAAAATGCCCAGCATTGGTTTTAAATGCTGATTTTAGACCTCTTAGCTATTATCCTTTATCACTTTGGTGTTGGCAGGATGCAATAAAATCTGTTTTTTTAAATAGAGTAAGTATTGTTTCTACATATGAGAGAAAAGTTCGAAGCCCATCTTTTGAAATGAGTTTGCCAAGCGTTATAGCTTTAAAAAGTTTTATAAAACCATTTGAACACCCAAACTTTACGAGATTTAATGTGTTTCTGAGAGATAAGTTTACCTGCCAATATTGTGGCGACAAAAGAGATTTGACATTTGATCATTTGATTCCAAAATCAAAAGGTGGAGTCACTGATTGGGAAAACGTTGTTACAGCATGTTCAACTTGTAACGTTGAAAAGGGTGGAAAATTTTATACTTCTTGTGATCTAAGATTAAAGAGAAAACCATTTATTCCAACAGTAGATGATTTACATAAAAACGGCAGAAATTTTCCACCTAACTTTTTACATGAAAGTTGGATGGATTATTTATATTGGGATATAGAATTAGAACCTTAATTAAATTTTTTCAGATATTTTTACAGTCACACTTTTAAAAAGTTTTAAAAATATAACACTTAGAATAAGAGAAAGAACCATATTAATTGCGGCAAGGGATAAACCCAGTATTCTGAAACTTACATCTTTGCAACTTACAATATTTTCTTTCAGCTGTTTTAAAATTTCTTCTTTGGATAAGTTATTAGTTAAATTTTGAGCTTCACATACAGAAGACTCACTAAAAAAACCCTGTTCAATACCAAAATGATAGAAAGCTAGAACTGATCCACATAAAGAAATTAGAGCCAATAATAATAAAGAGGGCTTTACATATCTTTTAGTTAGAAGAATATTTAAAACTAACAAAATTGAAAAAAAGTACGGAACACGTTGATATATACAAAGTTTACATGGTTTATGCCCAAGTCCATATTCGATTGTATAAGCAGCGATTAAGGAAAAAAACAATATTGCCAAAATAAAAGTTAGAATCGTATTAGTTTTTTTTTCCATTTTTTATTTTAGTAGAAAATAAAATATGCTACCAACAAGCAGAATTAAAAAAGCTATAATTATAGACCACTTGGTTCCTTGTTTTTCTAGAAATGGACCAAATTTATTTCCATACTTATTAGTCAAAAATGCTATTAAAAAAAATCTTAGACCTCTAGTTAGAATACAAATAATTATAAAAAAAATTAAATTAAAATGAATAAATCCACTCGAAATTGTTAAAAGTTTAAACGGAAGAGGAGTAAATCCAGCAGTAAAGAGTATTCCTAGCCAAGAAGCAAAGCCTCCTGTAGTTGAAAATTTTTCTTTTAAAAAATTTGGATCTTCATAACCATAAATTTCAAATATTTTAATACCAACCTCATTAAAAAAGATGTAACCAATCATATATCCAAAAAGCGCTCCAAGAACTGAGAAAACAGTTGCAATTGTAGCAATGCGAAGAAATTCTTTTTTTTTTGCAACAACCATTGGAACTATCATTACATCCGGCGGTATAGGAAAAAATGAGCTTTCAATAAAAGATCCAAAAGCCAAAAGTGGTTTGGCATATTTATGTCCTGCCCAAGAAACACACTTATCATATATTTTTTTTATCATTTTTTAGTTGCGTCCTAAATTAATTCAAAACATAATGTTTGTACAAACATTAATTTAGAGAGGAAAAGTGGGCGAATGGTGGAACTGGTAGACGCGTTGGACTCAAAATCCAATGGTAGCAATACCTTGAGAGTTCGAGTCTCTCTTCGCCCACCATCAATATTATGAATTTAGATAATTTTAACAGTTTAATTGAATTATTTTTTTATCAAACAGAAAAACAAAATCCTAAAGATGTTTTTCTACAATGGTTAAATCCAAATAATAAAAAAACCTTTACATGGGAAGAAGTAAAAATAAATATATTTAAGCTTTCAAAAATAATAAAAAAAAATATTACAGAAGGCGATAGATGTCTTTTAGTATCAGAAAATAGACCAGAATGGTTTATTGCTGATTTGGCTATTATGTTATCTGGAGGAATTACGGTTCCAGCTTATACAACTTACATTGAAGGCGATTATAAATATTTAATTGAAGATTGTGAACCAACAGTTGTTATTGTTTCTAATAATGAAATGCTTAAAAAATTAAATACAACAATTAATGAAAAAAGTTTTATAAAAAAAGTAATTACTTTTGACGAAGTAGAAAAAGCACATCATAATTTAAATATAAATAATAAAGAAAAATATTTAGACTTTGGCTCAATTACAAAAAATGATTTAGAAGACGAGGATAAAATACAAAATTTAAATTTAAAAAGATCATCAGTCGCATGTATAATTTATACGTCAGGAACCGGAGGAAATCCGAAAGGGGTTATTTTAAGTCATGGTGGTATTTTGAACAATCTAGTTGGAGCATGTGAAATTATGAAACCGTTAATAGATTCAAGACCGATATTTTTAACTTGGCTTCCTCTTTCACACTCATATGAACATTGTGTTCAATTTGCTCAGATAGCCGTTGGAGCTAAAGTCTTTTATGCAGAAAAAATAGAAAAACTTTTAGATAATATTTCAGAAGCCAAACCAACTATCATGACTGCAGTTCCACGATTTTATCAAAATCTTTATAACAAAATAAACATGAATATGAAAAAAGCGAAAGGATTTAAGAAAAAATTAATTAAAGCAACAATCGATTTAGGAAAAAAAGAGTTATTAAAACAAAAAATGAATTTTCCAGAAAGACTTATGAATTCAGTGGTAAACACTTTGGTTAGAAAAAAAGTAAAAAAACAGTTTGGTGGAAATTTAAAAGCTTTTATATCAGGGGGTGGTGCTTTGGATAAAGAAATAGGAGAATTTTTAAATGCCATAGGATTACCCACTTTGCAAGGATATGGTTTGACCGAAACTTCTCCAGTGGTTAGCTGTAATCCAATTCATAAAATTAGGGTAGAAACCGTAGGACCACCATTTAAAGGAAATGAAGTTAAAATTGCTGAAGATGGAGAGATTTTGGTTAAGGGAGAGAATGTAATGTTAGGTTATTGGAATAAAAAAGAAGACACCGCAAAAGTCATTAAAGATGGTTGGTTATATACGGGAGATATTGGAGAAATAGATCCTAGAGACGGTTACTTAAAAATAACGGATAGAAAAAAAGATATAATTGTCAGCGCAGGGGGAGATAATATTTCTCCAGCTAAAATTGAAAATCAACTATCAAATTCTCCAGCAATAGACCAGTGTTTGGTATACGGAGAAGGAAAAAATTATCTGGTTGCGCTAATCGTCCCAAGTAAAGAATTCAAAGAACAAAAAGAAAAAATAAACGAAACAATAAATGAAATAAATAAAAATTTAACTTTAGTTGAAAAAATAAAAAAATTTTATTTAATTAATGAAGACTTTGATCCAAGAAGAGTGTAGATGGGTGACCTGCTCCAAGGGGCTAAGGCTAATCCATAAATCTATGTATCAGGTTCATTTTTAGCAACGTCTAAATTAAACATTATAATAGAACAAGAGAGATTTAACAAAGATTTTGCCCCATATGATAAG
>Ga0208129_1000832_pt1 | contig 12753 bp, 18 predicted proteins | sample ETNtaG_13_FD_185759 | JGI IMG/M metagenome (GOLD analysis project Ga0208129, IMG submission 185759) | Marine microbial and viral communities from oxygen minimum zone, Eastern Pacific Ocean - ETNP201306PF47B (SPAdes) (version 2) | ecosystem: Environmental > Aquatic > Marine > Oceanic ...
AACTATTCCATATCCTGGTAAAACTATAGCTAAATTTGCAGTTGGTATAACTTATGGTGCTCGTAAACTATATAAACAGAAAAAAGCACAAAAAGCAGACGCCGAAAAGAAAGCAAAAACATCTGCACCAGATACTGTGAAAAATCCTAATCCAAACGGTAGAAAGAAAACAGTTAGTCGTAAAAGTGCAGTTCAATGGGTAGCAAAGACTAAAGGAAATAAAGCAGCAATAAAATATGCAAAAAGCTTACAGGAAGGAATATTATTAGAAGGTGGAGCAGCAGGACACATGAATCACCCATTTGATGATAGTGGATTAACATTTGGAGATTTTAAACAAATTATAAAATTAGGGTTATCAGGAAAATTAAACAGAGAAGATGATGTTACAGAAAAATTAGATGGACAGAATTTATTAGTAAGTTGGAAGGATGATAAGTTAATAGCTGCAAGAAATAAAAGTCAATTAAAAGGATTTGGTGCAAATGCATTAGATGTTAATGGAGTTGCATCTAAATTTGCAGGTAGAGGTAATATTAAAAATGCATTTGTTTTCGCAATGAAAGATTTACAGAAAGCAATTAAAGGATTATCAAAGGGGCAGAAGGATAAAGTATTTGGTGAAGGTAAAAGATGGATGAATTTAGAAGTAATGTATCCTGCTTCTGCTAATGTAGTAAACTATGATGGTGCTTATTTAGTATTTCATAATGCTACTGAATATAATGAAGCTGGAATGGCTATAAAAACAGATACTTCTTTAGCTAGAATATTAGAAGGTATGATTAGACAGGTTAACCAACACATTCAGAAGAAATTTACAATATCTAAACCACAATTTTTAAAGGTATCTAAAAGTCAAGATTTTGCTAAAAGACAAAAATATTTTTTATCGAAGTTACAGAAATTACAGAATATTTATAACTTGAAGGATAAAGATACTTTAGGTAAGTATCATGAAACTTATTGGATGGAATATATTCATAATGCATCTAAACAGATGAAGTATAATATACCAAGAAATGTTTTAAATTCATTGACAAAAAGATGGGCATTTTTAGATAAAAGTTTTAGGTTAAATAATAAAGTTATTAAACATGATAAGTTTTTAGATTGGGCTAAATCAACTGATAAAAAAGATATGAAAAGACTACAAAAAGACAATATTAAACCATTTGAAATGTTGTTTTTTGAATTGGGAGCAGAAATTTTAAAGAATGTAAGTGGATTTCTTGCTGCTAATCCAAAACAAACAGTATCTAAAATGAAAAGAGAAGTAGATGTAGCAATTAAACAATTAAGAGCTGCGAAAGATGTTTCTAAATTAGATACATTAAAAAGACAATTAGAAAAGTTTGAGGCTATTGGTGGTTCACAGGCAATAGTTCCATCAGAAGGTATAGTGTTTAAATATAAAAATAAAATGTACAAGTTTACTGGCGCATTTGCTCCAATTAATCAAATACTTGGACTATTAACATTTGGATAAATTATGGCTGGCTATAGTAAAGAAACAGAACGACAAAATGAAGCATTAAAATCTATTTTACGGGATGAGGCTCCTGAAAAAAGAGCTATGGTTGGATATAATAGTGGAAAAGAATTAAAAAAGCATGGTGATAAAATATCTCCACTATCAGAGGTGATGAAAGAAGCAAGAATGCCTTGGTTTTGTCCAGAATGTAAAAAAACAATGAAGATAAAACTTGATGATAAGATGTGGAGATTATACGGACACTGCTTTGATTGTCAAGTAAAAATGGAAACTAAATTAAGAGCTATTGGAAAATATGAAGATTGGGAAAAAAATAAGATAAAAGAAAATAAAAAATCTTATGTTAAAGATATGTTACAAGGATTAGATTCTTGGGAGAATGAATCAATGCCCGAAATTCATAATTCAGTAGGACTTGAAAAAGTTGAACTTGAAAAAGAACAATGGAATTCTAATAAAGAACATGTAAAAAAATTAGCAGAAGATGCTAGAAAATATTTATACGGTTTATTAGAGGAAGTGGATGGTGAAGAAGATGAAAGTACTGCAGATAGATAAACAAGTATTTAGTAGAGTATTAGATTTAATAACTAATTTGAAAGAAATAGCTAGAATATATCACGCGGATAATCATAAAGATTTGAAAGAAGCGTTAGAAGTATATAGTGAAATAGAAGTAGAATTATGTAAAATTTTTAATACCAATGTAGAAGTAGAATGTGATTTTGATGAATTATTAACAAATGTTGGTTTAATTAGACATGGAGAAGCATAATGAAAGGTTTAGCAAAAATAATTGGTATCATTTTAGGTATTTTAGGATTAAGTTCTAAAGCTACAGCAAAGAAAAAAGCTAAAGTTAAAAAGATAGATACTAAAAAGAAAACTATAAAAAAACAAGTTAAGAAAGTTGACAAAGAATTAAAAGCTGTAAAAAAGAAACAAACTAAAGCTAAGAAAAAAGCTCCAAAGAAAGTTACTTCAGCTAGAAAAGCCAAAGCATCTTTAAAAAAGAGAGCTAGTAAAAAATGAGAAAATTTTTATTACTAATATTCTTATCAGTAGGGTTATCTCAAATTACATTTACTGATGAAGAGGTGAAAACCCTTGAGAATCAGTTTTTACAACTAGAGGTTCAAGTGGATTCATTATCTACACAAGATAGTTTAAAAACAATAGAGATAGATTTATTGGAACAAAAAATTAGTTTATTAGAAGAAGATGTAGCTCTTACAGAAAAGAAAGCTAAGTTAGTAAAACCATCTTGGTATGAAAACAAGTGGTTGTATTTTGGCTATGGTGCTGTATTATCGTATGCAGTAACTACACTTATTAATCAGGTTGGAAATATTATATCATAATGAACGATCAAATACATAGAAGTAATCCGTCTTATAAAGAAATAATAAAGAAAGAATATGTAAAATGTGCAGGAGATCCTATATATTTTATGAAAAAGTATTGTGTTATTCAACACCCAATAAAAGGGAAAATACCATTTTCTCTTTATGATTTTCAAGAAAAAACCATAGAAGATGTTATACAACATAGATTTAATATAATATTAAAGGCTCGACAATTAGGTATATCCACAATTACTGCTGGATACTCTTTATGGTTGATGACTTTTCATAATGATAAGAATATCTTGGTTATTGCTACGAAACAAGAAGTTGCTAAAAATTTAGTAACAAAAGTTCGAGTAATGCATGCAAATCTTCCAACTTGGCTAAAAGCAAAATGTGTTGAAGATAATAAGTTATCATTGAGATATAAAAATGGTTCACAAGTAAAAGCAGTATCAAGTGGTGAAGATGCTGGTCGTTCAGAGGCACTATCTTTATTAATACTTGATGAAGCGGCATTTATTGATAGAATAGAACCGATATGGGCAGCGGCATCTCAAACACTATCAACGGGCGGACAATGTTTGGCACTATCTACACCCAATGGTGTTGGTAATTGGTTTCACAGAACTTGGATGGATGCAGAAGATGGTTTGAATGATTTTAATTTTATGAAACTTCATTGGACTGTACATCCTGAGAGAGAACAAGAGTGGAGAGATGATCAAGATAAATTGTTAGGTCCTTCATTAGCAGCACAAGAATGTGATTGTGATTTTATTACTTCTGGACAATCAGTTATTGATGGTATATTATTAGAAGAGCAATTAAATATAAATGTTTGTGAACCAGTAGAAAAGCGTGGAGTGGATTCTAATCTTTGGATATGGAAGCCAGCAAACTATTCAAAAGATTATATAGTATGTGCAGATGTAGCAAGAGGAGATGCAACAGATTATTCAGCATTTCATATTCTTGAAATGGAGACTTTAGAGCAAGTAGCAGAATATAAAGGAGCTATATCTACAAGAGATTTTGGTAATATGTTAGTTAATATAGCTCAAGAATATAATGAAGCATTACTTGTTGTGGAGAATAACAATATTGGTTGGGCAGCAATACAACAGATAATTGATAGAGAGTACCCGAATTTATTTTATATGTCAAAAGATTTAAAGTGGGTAGATACACAAAGACAAGTATCAAATAAACTTTATAGGCAAGACAAACAATTAGTTCCTGGATTTACTATGTCAATGAAAACAAGACCATTAGTTATTGCTAAATTAGAAGAATTTTTTAGAGAGAAGCTTGTAAAAGTTAATTCCAGGAGATTAATTGATGAATTATTCGTATTTATATATAATGGACAACGCGCAGAAGCTATGTCTGGATATAACGATGATTTAGTAATTTCATATGGAATTGCACTTTGGATAAGAGAAACTGCTTTAAGGTTAAAAGCAGAAGGTATCGAATTACAGAAAAAATCTTTAAATAGTATAAATTCGGTAAATTCTGCTAATGGTATTTATACTAATAAAACTTCTGAACAAGAAACTTGGGAGTGGGAATTGAAAGGAAAGAAAGAAAGTCTTGATTGGCTTTTATAATTAAGAGGTAAAATATGGCTGATACATCATTATTTAGTAGACTACAGAGATTATTTTCTACAAATGTAATTGTAAGAAATGTTGGTGGGAAAAAATTACGAGTAGTTGATACTGACGAAATGCAAGCTACACCCAAATCTAATTTAATTGATAGATATACTAAATTACATAAGGGAATTGGATTAAGTGGTTATAGCGATACGGGATTAATTAAAACAATGCGATTAGGATTGTTTAAAGATTATGAAGCTATGGATTTAGATCCAATTATAGGTTCTGCATTAGATATCTATGCAGACGAATCTACTATGAAAAGTGAGTACGGAGAAGTTTTAACAGTACAATCTAATAACGACAATATTAAAACAATATTAAATAATTTATTTTATGATATTTTAAATATAGAATTTAATTTGTGGCCTTGGGTTCGTAATATGTGTAAGTATGGTGATTTCTTTTTAAGATTAGAAATTCAAGAAAAGTATGGTATTACAAATGTAGAACCACTTTCTCCATATGATATTTCAAGGATGGAGAATACTGATCCAGAAAATCCAGAATATGTTAAATTTATACAGGAAAGTGGAGATCCACGTCATTCAGTTAGTGCCGTTAAAACTGAATATGAAAATTTTGAGATTGCACATTTCAGAATGTTATCTGATACTAATTTTTTACCATATGGTAAATCTATGGTAGAAGGTGGTCGTAAGATTTGGAAACAATTAAGTCTTATGGAAGATGCTATGTTAATTCATAGAATTATGAGAGCACCAGAAAAGAGAGTTTTCAAAATTGATATAGGTAATATTCCGCCAAATGAAGTTGATAACTATATGAATAAAATTGTAGATAAGATGAAAAAATCTCCTGTTATAGATAAAGCAACAGGTGAATATAATCTTAGATATAATATGCAAAATATAGCAGAAGATTATTTTATGCCAGTTCGTGGTGGAGATAGTGGAACATCAATAGAATCAATGCCAGGGCTAACTTATGATGCAGTAGAGGATATAGAATATTTAAGAAATAAAATGATGGCAGCACTTCGTGTACCAAAAGCATTTCTTGGATATGAAGAAGGCTTAGGAGCAAAAGCAACTCTTGCCGCAGAAGATGTACGGTTTGCTAGAACAATAGAAAGATTACAAAGAATCACAGTATCAGAGTTAACTAAAATAGCTATTGTTCATTTATATTCACAAGGATTCCAAGATTCAGAGTTGGTAAATTTTGAATTAACATTAACAAATCCATCTACAATTTATGAAACAGAGAAAGTTGAATTGTGGAATAGTAAAACACAATTAGCATCTTCTATGATACAAGATGGCTTAGTTTCTACAGATTGGATTTATAAAAATATTTTTAATTTTACAAAAAAACAAATTAAAAAACAGGATGATCAAATTTTATTTGATTATAAGCAAAAATTTCGTAGATCTCAAATTGAAAATGAGGGAAATGATCCAGATAAATCAGGGCAATCGCAAGGTACACCAGCAGATTTAGCTATGGGTAGAACTGGACACGAATTAGAAGATGAAGGTGGTTCACCTCCAGGCGGATGGAATGGCGCAGGAAAACCAAAAGAAAATCCTAAATACGGTAAAGATGGTAGTGCACGTGGTAGAGATCCATTAGGTAGTAATGATAAAAAACGTGCTAGTAAAGGAATTGGTAATATGGCATTAGCACATTACGATTCAATGAAAAAAACTCTTTCAAAAATGGATAAAAAAGGTGTACAGTTGATAAGTGAATCGGAAGAATTAAAGAAAGAGTATAATAAAGAATTAGATTCAACTAAAGATTCATAAATAGTGTATTTTTAACTATGAATATATTTATAGTTAGGTAATAACACAATAATTATTGGAGCATAGCTATGGCTAGAGTAAAACACTCGAAATTTAAGAATATTGGTATTTTATATGAACTTTTGGCACGTCAGTTGACAAGTGATGTATTAAGAGATAAAAAAGATGGGATTGCAGTAGATATTTTAAAAGAATATTTCGGAAAAGATACAGAAATATCAAAAGAATTGGAATTATATAACATTTTACAGAATAAAAAGACTAATAATTCTAAAAAAGCTGAAGATTTGTTAGAAATAGTAATAGATGCTAGGAAAAAATTATCTAATGCTAAATTGAGAAAAGAAACTTATAATCTTGTAAAAGAAATTAAAACAGTATTTGATACAACTGCATTTTTTAAAACACGATTACCAAATTATAGATTTTATGCCTCAGTATATAATTTATTTGCAGATGCGGGTACTGGTAAAGAATTAAATCCAGTAACCAAAGTAAATAGTAAGTATACTATTTTAGAAAATATATCTTATAAGAAAGTTAAAGAAGAAGAAGTTGATGGGGAAGTTTTCAAAGAATTTAAAGAAAGTGATGCTGATGTTAGATTACTTACATATAAGAGATTAGTAGATAAATTTAATACTAAATATTCTACTTTAACAACAGAGCAAAAGGGTATTCTTAAAAAGTATATTTATAATGTTTCTAATAATTCAGAATTAAAAGAATTTGTTGCTAAACAGTTAGATTCAATTAAAACTGTATTAGAAAGACATCGTCCTAAGATTAAAGATGAAGTTACAAGTATTAAACTTAAAGGGGCTATTAATAAGATTGAAGAAATAAAACAGAAAAAGCACGTTGATGAAATAACATTAACTTCAGTTTTACGGTATTACGATTTAGTTAATGAACTGAAAGAAATAAAATGAAAATAGATGCTTTTAAGAAATTAGTTAGAGAATTAATTCAACAAGAGCTTGAAGAAGCAAGTGTTTCTTCTGCCACTCCAGGTTATATGACACCAAATGCATTTAGTGGAAAAAAGATTAGGAAGAAAAAAATTAAAGAAGCAGCTGATATTTCTGCGTTAAGAGCAAGAATGAAAGCTGAAATGGATAAAGTTGCAAAACATAGAGATGATGTAAAAAAACATTCTGGTAAATTTGTAGATAAAGCAAAGAATGCTTTAAAGAGACAGAAAGCAGCGCAAGCTAGAGTTGATGCTTTACAAGATAGAATTATTGGTATCAAAAGAGAAAATGTTAAAGCAGCTTTGAAAGAAGGTAAGTATCATGATTGGAGAAATGATGATTCTTTATCTGCTAAGCAAAAAATTGGTCTTTCAATGCGAGAAGTTAAGGGCGCATTGGATGAAATAGATAAACTTATAAAAATGAATGTTAGATTGAAGAATGAAATGGGGGTTGATTCTACATCCTATTGGAAACGAACACATTCTGCAATGAGAAAAATTAGTGAACGGTTAGTTAAAATAGCTCATAAAGTTGGTAAACTTTATTAATTAATCTTATGAGTGAGCCTTGGAATAATAAGGCTAGTTTGGTTTATGTTAAAAAGCTAGCTCGAGCTGGAGAAAAAGCAAGTAAATTTGCTTTTATGAAATTAAGAACTGAAACTTCTAAGATAGAGCTAGTACAGTTCGTAGATATATGGATTAAAAAACTTGAGAAGTTAAGAATAGATTTATTAAAGGAAAAATCATGAAGTTGAGTGATATAATTTTTGGAAAAGTATATACTGATAAGGATATGAAGCCGTTTAAAACTGAAAGTGCTGGAGATGCACGGAAGGCCGATTTAATTTTACGGAAATTGCTTACCGCAGAAAGTAAAATGCGAAAGCATATGTATGATATGAAAGATAGGATGCAAGCAGATACTGTAAACCATAAACTTATGGCAGAATTGGAAAAGTCTTATATGAAAAATGTAACTAAATTTATGCGAGATGTAGTAAGAATTGTGAGGAAGATGAAATGAAACAACTATTAGTAGATTATTTACCATTTGAAATATCACCAGAACAAATTACTGAATCCGTTAAAGAAAATAACGGTAAATTAATTGTTCGTGGAGTTTTACAACGAGCAGAATCTAAAAATCAAAATGGTAGAGTATATCCAAAAGAAATTTTAATGCGTGAAGCAAATGCATATAATAAAAATTTTGTTAAAGAGAGTAGAGCTATGGGAGAACTCGATCATCCAGAAAGTTCTGTAGTTAATTTGGCTAATGTATCACATAATATTACTGATATGCACTGGAAAAGTGATGATTTGGTAGGAACAGTTGAAGTATTAACCACACCAAGTGGAAATATTTTAAGAGAATTATTTAGAAATGGTATTAAACTTGGCATTTCTTCAAGGGGAGTTGGTTCAGTAGAAACAGTAAAAGAATCTACAGATGGTGAAGAAGCTCAAGAAGTACAAAATGATTTTGAGTTAATAGCATTTGATTTCGTATCCAACCCATCTACACAAGGTGCTTTTATGTATCCTATGAATGAGAGTGTAGATAGACAGAATCCAGTAGGTAGAACGTGTGGAGATTATTGTAAGGCTGAAGATATAATTAATAAAATTATGCGTGAAGAATAATGAAAATTTTAGAATCATATACTGAATTCGCTAAAAATCTTTTTGTGGAAGAAGAAACTTTTCAAGCTAAGTCTAAGAAAACTGGTAAAACAGTTAACTATAAATCTAAAGAAGCAAGAGATGCAGCTATTAAGGCGGGGGAAGCAGAGAAACTTGATACAGGTAGTGATGATGATAACGGCGGACAATCAGAACCTACAGGTAAATTAGGTGCTGGTGATTTTGAAAGAGATTTAGATGATGACCCAACCAGAGGAAACCCCGATGATTCTTGGGATGATGAAGAAGGAAGAGCAAAGCCCGAATTTGATATGGATGATATAGAAGATGATGAAGAAGCTATGAGACAGGCGATGAAAGATATGGAAGATGAATTTGGTGATAGGGAAGAAGAATCAATTACAATAAATGGTAAAAAATATAAAGCTTTAAAATGAAACTTTCTGAATTACTTATATTAGCAGAATTCGCAGATAAGCGAGGACTTTTCGACTTAGTTGAAGATAAAATATGGGAAGATGAAAAAGAAGTTTCTCATCTTTTATTAGCATTTTTAAAAGAAGTAAGACGAAAAAGAGTAGTTCGCAATAAAAAGATGAAATTTAAAGCATTTTGTCCGAAACGGATGAAGTACAATGCATCAAAAAAAGCTTGTGTACGTGTCGGTAGTGGAGAAATGGTACGAAGAAAGAGATCACAAAAGAGGGCTGCGTTGAAAAGAAAAGCTAAGGGAAAAAGAATTCTTAGAAAAAGATTGAAATCTTTGAGAGTAAGAAGAAATTTGAGAATGTAAGTGAACGATACTATTTATAAAAGAATAATGACAGAACTTGCTAATTTGAATGAAGATCCTCCTAGTACAATGCAGGCATTTTCAAATAAGGAAGCAAAAAGGTTTGCTGAAAAAGATATTCAGCAAATGGCTAAAATTTTAGGAAAAGCTTCTTATCAATCTATAAAAACGATGATTGATGGAGTAAAAACTGGTAAGTATACTTCAATGGATATGATACGAGCTATTAAAGTAGGTAATATAAGATATACCCATGAAGGAGAAAGAGATTTTCTTAGAGTATTATGGGTAAAGCTAAAGAAAATAGGAAGATTTAAACAATATGAGGGAGCCGAAAATGGTTAAGTTAAAAGAATTAATAAAAGAATTTGCAACAATTGGTGGAGTGGTAACACAAAAACCTGTTGGTAATGGAATTTCACTTTCTCAAATTATGAGAAATGAAGAAATGGAAGAGGAAACTCCAAAAGTTTCAGCTAAAGAATTGAGTGAAAGGTTAAGTACTTTTGCACGGTATCGTTCTGCTATTTTTTCTGAAAATAATATGAGACAGGTAGCAAAAAGTCTTTCTGAATTAGCAACTTATGCAAGAGAATATGCTTTGAATGAAACAGAAGAATCTTTTGATAAAGTTACTATTAATAGAAATATGAAAGAACTTGCTGGATTTTCAAAACAATTTAGTAAGATTGCTCATGAAGCACAAGGACTCAATGAAAGAATGGGAGTTCTTTATGAAGATATGGGTAATATTTTAAATAGATATTATGATTTAGGTGAAGCTCTTGATGCAGTTGGTAAAGAAGATGATGATGTTGATAATGATGGTGATTCAGATGATAGTGATTCTTATTTGAAAAAACGACGTCAAGCAATTTCTAAAGCAGTTAATAAATAACAAATATAGGAAAATAAAGTGATTAGTTTAAAAGAAAACTATAAAAGATTTTTTGGGAAAAACTCCTTAAATGAAGCTGTTAAAGGATTAAAGGGATATCAAAAGAAGAGTATTAATGAGGCTGATAGTAGTACAGTTTCTAAGATGAACCAAAAAATGAGAACAGTTGAAGCATCTTATAGAAATTGGAGTATCTCGGCTAATCAGTTTCTAGATGATGTAGATACAGGAAGTGGTGAAGGTAAGAAACTTAAAAAGATGATATGGAATAATAGGTTTCAAGGTGCAAATAGTGGCAAGAAAATTGCTGCTGTAATGCAAAAACTTTTTAACCAGGCAAAAAAAGAATCCGTAAAGTAGAGGTTATAATTGATAGAAGTAAAAGTAAGACATAATAATATAGAAAAAGCTTTAAGTATTTTTAAAAGAAAAATTAAAGATTCAAAAATGCTTTTAGAGTTACAACAAAGAGAATATTACGAAAAACCTTCTACAAAACGTAGAAAAGCACGATTAAAAGCAAAATTAAGACAAAAAATAGCTACAAAGCAGTAGTTTTTTCTTTTTTTTATATATTTATATAAAAGAAAATACACTATTGAACATTCGTTCATCATATAGTGTACCTAAGTAACTTAATTATATTGTAGTTCCCAATAACTATATTGAATCCGTAAATAATGGAGAAATAGTAATGGAAGATTTACTAAAAGATGCCATTGCGGACGCAAAAGCGGTTCGTGAAACAGCAATTGAAAATGCTAAATTAGCATTGGAAGAAGCGTTTACACCTACTATTCAATCTATGCTTTCCAAGAAGCTTCAAGCCGAAATGTCAGAAGATGACGAAGAGTTTGAAGATGAAGAAGAAGTGGAAGATGAAGAAGCTCCTGAAGAAGGACATTATTCTGAAGATGAAGAAGAAGCTGAAGAAGCTCCTGCTGAAGATGAAGAAGAAATGGACGCTGAAGATGAAGTTGATGAATCTGAAGTGATTGAAATTAATGGTGTGAAATACATCCCTCTTGTTTCTGAAGAAGATGATGAAGAAGAAGCTGAAGAAGAAGAAATGGAAGATGAAGAAGAGATGGAAGAGGATGAAGAGCTGGATCTCGAAGCAATCATACGAGAGCTTGAAGATGAACTTGAAGAAGCGAAAGACGAAGAAGTAGATGAAGCTAAAGATACTGAAGAAGTAGATGAAGCTAAAGATACTGAAGAAGTTGACGAATCTAAAGAAGAAGAAGTTGATGAATCTAAAGAAGATGAAGTTGACGAATCTAAAAAAGATGAAGTTGATGAATCGGACGACGTTGATTTAGAAGAAGTGATTAAAGCTATCGAGGAAGAAGAAAAAGCTGAAGAAGAAGTTAATGAATTAGAAACTGTTAAATCAGAACTTAAAGACTATCGTGAATCTGTTAAAGTTTTACGTGGACAACTTTCTGAAGTTAACATGCTAAATGCAAAACTTTTATTCACTAATAAACTCTTCCGCGCTTTTGGTCTTAGTGAGGCACAAAAAGTTAAAGTAATTGAAACATTCGACCGTGCAAAGAATATTCGTGAAGTTAAATTGGTTTATTCCACTTTAGCAGAATCGTTTGGTTCTGAAGCAACACCAGTCAATGAATCAGTTAAAACGAAAGGATCAGCATCCAAAGTACAGGCAACCACAAAATCTGCGAAAGCAGAAGAAGTGATTACCGAAGGTACTGAAATGCGTGATCGATTTAAAAAATTAGCTAACATACTATAATTGGAGAAAACAAATGGCTAAATATGAAAAACTCTCTGAAATTATGGATGGATATAATCCACAACGTGCTCTTATTGAACAGACACGTAAGTTAGTAGATAAATGGGAACCGACCGGTCTTTTAGAAGGTATTGAAGATGAAACTCAATCCCACGGTATGGCAGTTCTACTTGAAAACCAAGCTCGTCAGTTAATTGATGAAGCTAGTCGTACAGGTACAGGCGCCAATTCTGAAGAATGGTCTGGCGTTGCATTACCATTGGTTCGTAGAATCTTTGGTGAATTAGCAGCTCAGGAATTCGTTTCTGTTCAGCCAATGAACTTACCTTCAGGTCTTATTTTCTATCTAGATTTCAAATATGGTTCTGCACAAACAGGTCTACATTCAGCAGATGCTGATATA
>Ga0208129_1000837_pt1 | contig 12719 bp, 10 predicted proteins | sample ETNtaG_13_FD_185759 | JGI IMG/M metagenome (GOLD analysis project Ga0208129, IMG submission 185759) | Marine microbial and viral communities from oxygen minimum zone, Eastern Pacific Ocean - ETNP201306PF47B (SPAdes) (version 2) | ecosystem: Environmental > Aquatic > Marine > Oceanic ...
GGCGCCAATCTTTGCTGACTGGGGTTATCAGAACCGTACCTGTGCATTGCGTGTATCTGCACCAGGCCGATTCGAGTACCGTTCGGTTGATTCGATGGTGAACCCGTACCTGATGGGTTCCGCGCTGCTGAAAGCTTTCGACGACGGTATCGACAACGACCTGGATCCCGGTGAAGCCGAAGAACGCAATATCTATCAGGCGATTGACGCGGGTAAAAAGGTCAAGAAATTGCCGATGTCGCTGGGGGAGGCCTTGGAAGAATTGGGCAATGACGAGGTCATTAAATCATCGATGCCTGGCGAAATGTACAAGGTATTCGAGCATTACAAACGCGACGAATGGGAGCGCTTTATGCATACCACGACCGAATGGGATATGGAGACCTATCTGGATTGTCTGCCCTGATGGGGGCGCTTGGGTGGGGTGGGCTGTTAAGTGCCGCCCACGGCCCGCGGGAAAATCTACTTTTTCATTAATTCAAGCAATGGAGGACACGGTGCTATGTGCGGAATAGCCGGGTTAATACACCGAGGGAAGAGTAGCGATGTCGGCAGTGAGCTCACAGCCATGCTGCAGTCTCTCAAGCATCGTGGCCCGGATTCAACGGGCTTTGCGCTATATGGTGAGCCCCGTGCGGGCGAATATGTTTTGCGGTTCAAGGTTGCCGAGCAAGAAGACATGCGTCACGGCTTCCAGATCCACGATCAGGTCAAGGAGCGCAGGGCCGAGGTAGACCGCCGCCTGGATGAGATGGGGGCGCGCAAGGTACGTGAAGACGATGCTACCGAGTATGCCTACCGTTATTTGATCTCCTTTGACGGCGACATGAAAAAGCTGGCGGATTATGTTGAGGATGTGGAGGGCGCAGAAATTCTGTCCATAGGTAATGCGTTGGAGCTGGTTAAAGACCTCGGTGATGCAACTGCCGTGTCGGATCAGTATGGTCTGAATACATTCCAGGGCACCCATGCGATTGGACACACTCGTATGGCAACTGAGTCTGATGTTGATATTCGATCAGCGCACCCCTATTGGGCGTATCCGTTTAATGACATCGCGGTGGTTCACAACGGGCAGTTAACGAATTACTGGGGTTTCCGGCGTCAACTGGAGGGCCGCGGCCATCGTTTTATGTCCAATTGCGACTCCGAGTTGATCGCTGTTTACATCGCTGATCGCATGAATGTCGGCGATGATCTTGAAGTTGCCATGAATCGCTCGGTGGACGAACTTGACGGCGTATTTACTTATGTTGTCGCGACTGCCGACAAACTGGGCATGGCAAAAGACGTGATGGCAGCCAAGCCAATGGTGCTCTACGAAAGCGACGATTTCGTTGCCTTGGCCTCGGAGGAGGTCGCAATCCGCAGCGTCTTTCCGCACGAAATTGATACTTATGATCCTTACGAAGGAGAGGTAATGGTATGGCAGAGCTAGACCGCACCCACGAATCCCATGAATTGGGGATGCACACAGAGGAGTTAACCGGGCGTACCCAGCAGACATTCTTTTCCGCTGAAGAGTCGCATAACCTGGTTTATCCCTGGGCGTCTGAAGTGGACTTTTCAAAGACCGCTGAAATTGACGCCGCACCGCTCGATCAGCGACAGGTTAATCAGGAGATTCGTCGTCTGATGTCGGAAGGCTACGGCACGATCACGGTGATTAACCCGGGGGCGAAGCATTCCTTGGGGGTCGGCATCCTCAGCCGGCTGAATCTGCACTTTGAAGGCAGCCTGGGGTATTTTGGCTGCGGGTTGCTTGATGGCCCCAATGTGACGGTGAGTGGTCGGGTGGGCTGGTCCTGTGCTGAGAATATGATGGCCGGCCAGATTGTGATTGAGAAAAATGCCGGGTCGACATTTGGCGCTGCCATTCGCGGCGGCGACCTGATCTGTAAGGGAGATGTCGGCAGCCGCACGGGCATTGACCAGAAAGGCGGAACCATCATTGTGGGTGGCCGTACCGGGGCGTTTTCCGGTTTTATGATGCAGCGCGGTCGTATGGTTGTGCTGGGCGACGCGGGCAAGAACCTTGGAGATTCCATGTATGACGGCACTATCTATGTCGGTGGAAAGATTGCTGATCTTGGTGTTGACGCGGTTGAAGGTGAGATGACAGACCTCGATTGCCATTGGATTTCGCGCAAACTGGGCCAGTACGGCCTGGAGGCGGCGAATGGCGTGGCAAACATGACCAAGATTGTTTCGGGAAAACAATTATGGAACTACGACAACCTTGAGCCGACTGAGAAGAAATTGGTTCTATAAATTGCAGCACGAGGAAAGATTATGACAGCCAGGAGAAATAAGGATCTCATCGGTCACAGTTTCATGTTTCCGCCTGAGGTTATGGATGATATCCACATCAAAGCGGAGCTTGGTCGTTACCGGATGCGGGGATTCTCGCTTTTCAAGAAAATCCCCAGCTGGGATGACTTGACCTTTTTGCCTGGCACTCTGACCCGTTTCGTCATCGAGGGCTACCGGGAAAAATGCCTGACTAAGACCGTTATTGGGCCTCGTGCCAAGCGGCCGTTGGAATTGGATATTCCCATCTACATTACCGGTATGAGTTTTGGCGCTTTGTCCTACGAGGCAAAAACTGCACTGGCCCGCGGCGCCACCATGGCCGGTACCGCGACTTGTTCGGGGGAGGGCGGTATGATCCCTGATGAACGGCGCTATTCCGAGAAATGGTTCTACCAGTGCATCCAGTCCCGCTACGGGTTTAATCCACACCACCTTCGTTTGGCCGATGGATGCGAATTTTTTATTGGCCAGGGTTGTAAAGTCGGTTTGGGCGGCCATCTGATGGGGCAAAAAGTCACTGATCAAGTGGCAGAGATGCGCTCGCTCCCCGCCGGAATAGATCAACGCTCGCCAGCCCGTCATCCAGACTGGCTGGGTCCGGACGATCTGTCGCTAAAGATTCAGGAAATTCGAGAAGCCACCAACTGGGAGATTCCCATCCAGCTGAAGCTGGGCGCCGCCCGGGTTTACGACGATGTGCGAATGGCAGCTAAGACTGATCCGGACTCTATCTATATCGATGGCATGGAAGGGGGAACCGGCGCAGGACCACATCTGGCGACAGAAGAAACTGGCGTGCCAGGAATTGCTGCGATTCGCCAGGCTCGACGGGCTCTTGACGATGTTGGAAAATCCGACGATATCTCGCTGGTCTACGCTGGCGGGATTCGCAATGGTGGGGACGTGGCAAAGGCTTTAGCTTTAGGCGCCGATGCAATCGCGATCGGACACTCAGCCATGATGGCGCTGAACTGCAACAAAGATATCCCTGAAGCGGACTATGAAAAAGAAATGGGTGTAGAGGCAGGTTATTGCTACCACTGCCACACCGGCCGTTGCCCGGTGGGTGTTGCGACGCAGGATCCCGAGCTGCGCAAGCGCTTGAATCCCGATGATGCCGCCGAGCGGGTGTATAACTTTCTGCACACACTGGCTATTGAGTGTCAGATGCTGGCACGAGCCTGCGGCAAGACCAATGTGCATTCATTGGAGCCCGAGGACCTGGCCGCACTCACGATGGAGGCTTCGGCCCTGGCACAGGTGCCGCTGGCAGGCTCACAGCACACCGTCGGTCGCCCCGACATGACCCGATTCTGAGGAGAGCGTAATGGCATACGAAAAGGATATTGATCATTTTATCAAGGGCGATGGCCTTGATTCCGAGCGCGAGCAGACCATAGGGCAGCACATCGGGTATCGCTACGATGTGAATCTGGTTCCGGATTACGACAGGTTGACGCCGTTTTTGAAATCCTATATCGAAATTATGGGATGGAAAGATCTCAACTGGCTGGAAGACATACATATGGGTTACGAAGAAAGTCGCCCGGCAGTGTTCGACCGCAATATTAACGGTTGGGTGACTGTGCCTTCTGATATGGAACTCCCGGACAACCAGCAGGATCGGGATATGATTGCCCGGGAACTTCTGATCAAGTTTCAGATGTCCTCGCGTCATCCGATGGTCGATCTGAGAAAGGCTTACGCTAAGTTCTAGTAGCCCAATACGCTTGTGCGCCAGCGTCAATTCGGCGCCACGGGCTTGATAATGTCCTGATTACGGGTGGGTGGCTATGATGCAATAAGAGCCACCTTTCTGACACTCTGGTCATTTGGCTTAGGCTGATCGATAAGTGGCGCGTAGAGTGAAGCATTCTCAGGGCGTGCAAATATTATTTGCCCTCCCTTAGCTGCCTGGGCTATTACGCCGCTTTCGTTGGGAACTGGTCCAGCATCTCGTTCAGTTACGCCGGTGATGTTGCTATACGAATCTTCTAACCTTTAACCTCTGGCAGAGACAGCGACCTCAACCGATGACAATTGATTATCGTGATATCGATGGAAAGGCCGTGGCGGCGGCTATACTGACAGAAGTTGCCGCAGGAGTTCAGGATTTGGTAACTGCAAGCTGGCAGCCACGCCTGATATCTATCCGTATCGGTGATGACCCGGCGGTGAATCTATACATCCGCAACCAGCAACGAAGTGCTCACAAGGTTGGGATCGAGTTTGAGCAGAAACACTTTTCAGCAGATGCCTCAGCAGGCGAAGTGCATGCGGCCATTTTGAATTTGAATGCTGACCCACAGGTGACCGGGGTCATCCTGCAGCGCCCGATTCCCGATGGGCTGCCGATCCAACAGCTTCAATCGGCCATTCATCCGTTGAAGGATGTTGAGGGCATGCATCCTGCTTCTATTGGTAACATTGTGTACCGAAATCTCGAACTGGGCCCATGTACCGCGATGGCGGCAGTGGAGTTGCTTCGACAGACAGGAGTATCGCTGGAGGGTTTGGAGGCGACCGTTATCGGACACTCGGAGATTGTCGGCAAACCTATTGCCTTTTTATTGATGGCCGAAGGGGCAACCGTAACTGTGTGCCATCACCTGACTCGCGAGGTGGCAGTCCACACCCGGCGGGCCGATGCAGTATTTGTTGCAGTTGGAAAACCCGGGCTGGTGAAAGGTGAAATGCTCAAGCCCGGCGCTGTCGTTGTGGATATCGGTATTAACCAGATTGAAGATGCCGATGGCAATACCCAGGTTGTTGGTGACTGTGACTACCATGCTTGCCGCCAGGTGGCAGGCTGGATTACGCCCGTACCGGGTGGTGTTGGACCGGTCACCGTAGCTGTTCTGATGCGTAATACATTGATCGCTGCTCGGCGATTGCAAAGCTCGTATACCGAGCGTTTAAGTAACCATCTTTGACTTAACCTTTAAAAGGAAATCCCATGGCCAGCGTTCCCAGTGATATTGATATCGCCCGCGAGGCGAAAACCCGTCCGATTGGCGAGATCGGTGACAAGCTTGGCATTCCGCTTGATTCATTACTTAACTATGGCCTCACCAAGGCTAAGATCAGTGAAGAGTTCATTGGATCTTTGAGTGATCGACGTGACGGCAAACTGATACTGGTAACGGCGATATCGCCAACGCCAGCGGGCGAGGGTAAAACTACAACCACCGTGGGCTTAGGCGATGGGTTGAATCGCATCGGAAAAGATACACTGATTTGTTTGCGGGAGCCGTCACTGGGACCTTGTTTCGGCATGAAGGGCGGTGCCGCTGGCGGCGGCTATGCGCAGGTGGTTCCCATGGAAGATATCAATCTGCACTTTACTGGAGATTTTCATGCGATCGGAGCAGCCCACAACTTGTTGTCCGCATTGATTGAGAATCACATCTACTGGAGTAACGAGCTTGGTATTGATCAGCGACGGGTAACCTGGCGACGGGTTGTCGACATGAATGACCGGGCGCTTCGCCAGGTTACTGTGGCGTTGGGCGGCGTTGCCAATGGCTTCCCCCGTGAAGGTGGCTTTGACATTACCGTCGCTTCAGAGATTATGGCGATATTCTGCCTGGCCGAAGATTTGTCTGATTTACAAAGGCGGTTGGGAAATATCATCGTTGGATATACCCGGGACCGCCAGCCCGTTCATGCCCGTGACCTCAAAGCACAAGGGCCAATGACCGCTCTGCTGCGTGATGCTTTTATGCCGAACCTGGTCCAGACATTGGAAAACAACCCAGCCATCATTCATGGAGGGCCGTTTGCCAACATCGCCCATGGATGCAACTCAGTCCGAGCGACCAAGATGGCGCTCAAGCTTGCAAAGTATGTGGTGACCGAGGCTGGATTCGGTGCGGACCTTGGCGCAGAAAAGTTTTTTGATATCAAGTGCCGTAAAGCGGGCCTGAAGCCGGATGCGGTCGTACTGGTGGCAACCGCCCGAGCCTTGAAGATGCATGGGGGAGTCGCCAAGGCTGATCTTAATACTGAGAACGTTGGCGCATTGGTAGATGGCCTTGAGAACCTGGGGCGCCACCTTCGTAATATTGGCCAATTTGGAGTTCCCTCAGTGGTTGCAATCAATAAGTTCACCGCGGACACTGGTGCAGAAATTGATGCGATACGGGCCTACTGCAGGGAGTTTGGTGTAGAGGTGTTTGAATGCAATCACTGGGCTGATGGCGGTGCCGGTACCGAAGGACTGGCCCAGCATGTTGCCGACCTTGCCGATTCGGGGAGTTCACAGTTTCGTCCACTCTACCCCGATCACTTATCCTTGTGGGAAAAGGCTCGCACCGTGGCCCGCAACATTTACGGCGCTGATGACATCATCGCGGATAAAAAGGTTCGAGGCCAATTTGACGAGTTCGAGGAGAAATACAGCCATTTCCCTATCTGTATGGCCAAAACACAATACAGTTTCTCAACAGATCCTAATCTGCTAGGCGCCCCGAGTGGTCACGTGGTGCCCATTAGAGAGTTGCGCTTGTCTGCAGGGGCCGAATTTATAGTGGCCATTTGCGGCGAGATCATGACGATGCCCGGATTGCCGCGAACACCGGCAGCTAACAACATCTTCGTTAACGAAGATGGGGAAATCGAGGGATTGTTCTAACGCTTTGGGTCGCGTTCGTTTTGTCGGCGTTTGGCTAAATAAGCCAGTAACGCTGGTGTTTTATTCGGTGCATAAGTCATTAACATTCAAGGGAGCTTGTTTGGTGTGACTGGCGTCTATTAACAAAGTTGATGCTTGCTAAGATAACCCAAGTACCTTTTTTCGTTGGTCCAGGTTCGGATAATCTGATCAACGACGGCAGTTGCCAGAAAAGATTGGTGTCTGGCCGGCTGACAAAAAGACACAGCAAAAAAAACTGGAAGTAACGCAAACTCGAAAAGTTTAGAGCGGTTTGGTTGGAGGGGCATCCTCTTGGAGTCCGTCGTTAGTTCAAATGCTTGGCTCTGCCCCCAAAGAGTACGTGGATCACTTTAGAAGGATGCAAAACCCCAACAACTCTATTACTGGCATCTACAACTGACACCGCCTTTGAATCATTGAGCACTGCCTCGGCTACGGTTTCAATGATGGCGTCTTTCGAAACCCGTAGATCTCCGACGGGTTCTGAGGGAATGATCGGATCCATCACGGACTCTATTTTGAGGACTTTTTCCCTTGGAACTTCTTCGGTAAATCTGTGGACATACTCAGTCGCTGGATTGAGTACGATGTTGGCCGGGGTGTCTAACTGCTCAATGATGCCGTCTTTCATAATTGCGATGCGATCGGCAAGGCGAAGCGCCTCATCAAAATCATGGGTGACAAATAAAATTGTTTTATTCAACACCCCCTGCAATCTCAGAAACTCATCCTGCATCTCTTTTCGAATCAAAGGATCTAAAGCAGAGAACGGCTCGTCTAGGAACCAAATATCGGGTTCAACCGCAAGTGAGCGTGCGATCCCGACACGTTGTTGTTGCCCGCCTGATAATTGCCTGGGAAAATAATTTTCTCGCCCACCAAGACCCACAAGCTCGACCATATCCATTGCCTTTTTAATACTATCCTGAGTGCTGCCGCCTTTTACCTGTAAGGGGAAGGCAATATTCTCGAGAACGGTCTTGTGGGGTAATAAGGCAAAACTCTGAAAGACCATACCCATTTTGTTTCGACGAAGTTCGATGAGTTGCTTATTGTTCATCGCCAACAAATCCTGTCCGTCTATATAGATTTTCCCGGCAGTAGCGTCGGTCAACTTTGATATACAGCGAAGGAGTGTCGATTTCCCTGAGCCAGATAGACCCATAACAACGAGCATTTCTCCCTTGAAAACCTCAAAAGACGCGTTATTCACGCCAACGATGCAGCCGGCATCTTGGAAAGCTTTGGCGTCTACATTACCCTGTGTGCCCGCAAGCATCTTCTTTGCGTTGGCGCCAAATATTTTAAAAACCGAATCGCACAGGATGACAGGTTGATTCTTGTTAGCCGGCGATACGCTTGAGGGCATGATTTAATTCCCGATTAGTTTTTGATACATGTTAAGAGTAATCATATTACCTTGCTAGGATACATTAAACTAAAACTAATCTCGCCCCCGCCATTAAAGCCAGGGGAGAGATTTAGATGTTTTTCAGTCTTTTATTTGAGTGAAAGGTTTCTACATGTCTACGTGGCCAGCCAGTTCTTGACAGCATCTTCATGGCTCAGTTTATCAATGCCTACCAGCGCAGTCATATAGCCGATATCCTGAGTACTGAATGGCATCTTTGAGAATGCCGTGTAGGCAGCTGGATGGGTTTTCAGGAATTTGGTATTAGCCGCTTTCTTCAAGCAATCCTTGGGCGAACCGCGACTGCCATCGCCACCATCCACTTTTGCAACCGTCGGTGTAAGGGGGAGACTCGATAAAGGTGAAACCCCCGGCATCAAGGTTGCGAAGGTTGGTGAAAAAAGCTAAGGCAAGAGCCCCTATTGAAGGATGAAGGAATAAATAAACCTGGCGAGTTTGCAAAAGCTTTGACCTTGTATAGTCTGAAGAACCAGGATTGATGCCAGGTAGTTGAACGGATTTCAATCAAACAGTAAATGAGTGGTATTCCTGCGCGGCTGATGGTGCATCCGTTTTAGGTGATAGCCCGTTGGCGCCAGATTAATCTATTCCCAAAAGTCTTTTTCTTTCACTCGCCCAAGTTTGAATTAAATTATCCACCGCTAAACACATAAAGGATACAAATATACCCAAGGTCAAACCGATACCCGCGCCACCTTTTTTCGACAATGCTCCCATAATAATTTGACCTAAATCTATTGTCCCAATTAATGCACCAAGTATAACCATGAACAATGCGAATATAACTGTTTGATTTATTCCTAACATGATGTGAGGGAGCGCAAGAGGTAACTCGATATTGGTCCATCTCTGCAATCGTGATACACCTGACATCGTACCTGCTTCATGCAATGATAATGGAACACTGTTAAGACCTTCTACAGTATATCTAGTGGCTGGAATCATCGCATAAACGATTGCGGCTATCATAACGGATGTGTCTGTGATTCCAAATAGTAGGATTACGGGAATCAGATAAATAAAGGATGGGAATGTTTGAAAGAAGTCGCAAATTGAAAGTATAGTTTTGCTAGTGAAATTACTTTGGGCGCAAATAGACCCAACGACTATTCCTAAAAAAGCAGATATTAAAACAGCAAAAGTTGCCATGTAAGCTGTAATTAATGCTCTATCCCAATATTCAGAAAGCGCAATAAATAAGACTAGGCTTCCAACTATTACAGCTGATCTTATGCCTCCAACTATATATCCTGCACCCATTACAACAATAAACGTTGAAATCACAGGCATGCCTAAATAGGCATTTTTCATTGGCACTAGGACTGACGTTATTAACCAAATATTAAATGCATTTAAATAAACAAAGAAAGTTTCCCAGATCCAATCAATACCAGCGTCTATAAAAGGAGAAATAGTAAAGCCTTTATTAAAAGGGACATAGTACAAGTAGTTAATACTGCCTTTGGAATACAAAGCTCCAACGTAAGACAAAATAACTCCGAAAATGGTCAAAAGAATAAATGCTATGTAGGATTTGTTCTTTTGATAAAAATTCAAATTAGAAAAATAGTCTTTTTGCTTGTTAGCCCACGCTAAAGAATATTTATCTAGGATTACTGCTATCAACACGACACACAGCCCAATTTCTGAAGCTTTCCCAATTTCCAGAGAATTCAAGGCAACTTTTAAATTAAAACCTAAACCTTTAGCACCAATGAAGGCTGCAATGGTAGTCATTGCAAGACACTGCATTATGACTTGATTGACTCCTATCAAAATATCTCTTCTTGCCGTTGGAATTAGAACTTTAAATAACAATTGAAATCTACTGCATCCACTCATCAAACCTGAGTCAACAATATCTGGAGATATTTTTCTTAATCCGAGAATGGTTAGCCTAATCATTGGCGGAGTTGCAAAGATAATAGTAGCAATAGCTCCTGCGTGATCCCCAACACCAAAAAGGACCATGATCGGAACTAAATAAGAAAAATGAGGCAAGGTCTGCATGCAATTCAATATTGGCTGAAGCGCTCCCTCTACAGTCTTGTTTAGATATCCCCATATTCCAAAACCTAATCCGAAAATGAAACAAACAGGCGCGGATACAAGAACAAAAGAAAGGGTTTGCATAGAGGGCTGCCACTGCCCAAAAATTGAAAGATATGCAAATCCTATTCCTGCAAGCAAGGCCAAACGAAGACCTTGAAGTTGATATCCTAAAATTGAAGCACCAGCTACTACAGCAGTCCAAGGTAGAGCAGGCCAAGAAAACCATTTATTAGCGTCTATCCACGTATCACTAAAAAGTGCCCCTAACGTTTGCGCTCCTCCAAGAAAGATTTCCCTAATAAAAATGATTATGAATAAAACTGAGCTGCCTATTGCCCTGGTAATTATTCTAAAAATAGTTTTTTCTTCATAGTCTTTCCAAACTGGGTCCCATATATCAACGGTGAACCATTTGAACATCAAATTATCAAGTAAAGTATTAATCCATAGAGGAAAGTCTTTTAATAGGGGCGGCAATCTCCATAAATAACTGTTTTCAGATTGGGGTACTAAAAAATAGGAAAATAAAAAAATTATCGCCAACAAGCCAAATTGCACCGGCCTAGAGGTCTTTAGATTGCTGAGCATTCTATTTATCAATTTTAGATGGGCCAAATAAAACTTTTAGACTTAATCATTGCAGGAATCGAGAGATTCAGTTATTTCATTATTATCAGGGTCAATTACCGTTAGTGCATCTCTACGATTTTAATTGATGGGGAGTTATTTCGATTGGGGGGGAACCATCTTTCGTTTTTGCTATGCGATCAGTTAAACGAGGAGCCTCATCAAGATGGTGAGTAACAAACATTCTTTATTGTTTTATTAAGCATTCCTTGCGAACCTAAGAACTCACCTCGCATTTCGTTTTTTATTAAAGGATCAAGGGCTGGAGAAGGCTCGTCAAAAAACAAATATCCGGTTCTACCGATCGAGATCTTGCCACTCCAGCACGTTGTTGTTTGAGCTGTACCCCATGGTTACGGCAGGTGGCCGGTCAAAGTGAGTAGTTAACTTCTGTGTATCAGCATATTAAAACAGAAAGTAACATATCATGAGCAAAAACGTAGGAATCATTCTCCAGGATTTAAGCCAAAGCTCCTTTAACCGCAATCAAGGCCGATGAAACATCGAATAAGCTATCGTAGAGTTTTGGCGTTATTACCGAAGTGATTTCGAAGTAAAAGGAACATTTGTTAGACAGTTCATCCGAGATGTTTGCCTCTGGCAAAGGTCTGGTACCTGACCCGAAATCCGAGATCAAGGCCCTTCAGCCCAAGATTGGCGAGATAATGTGTTCGCTGAGAGGCTGTGGCGCAGCGGGAAGCATGAAGAAACGCATCTCAACGCGTGTGAATTGGCGCATCACGCCAAGCAAAGGCTATGCATCCTGCTTCTTGGAATGTTTGAGAATCTACTTTGCCTTGATTGCTGTGCTAAAGGTTATTGCGTTATTACCAGAAATTGTAAACAGGTTCACTTTCAATACTGGCAAAAAAAATCCTCCCTGAATCAGGGAGGATTTTTAGTAAAGCAACTTCTAAATCAATTCTTCCAAAGATCTATCTGAGCTCTGTGATTAGCAATAAATGCACTTGCAGCATCAGCATGACTCATACCTAGGTTGTCAACATTATTGGCCATCTCACCAATTTGAGGGGCATTAAAAGCCATTTTTGTATAGAACTTATATGCATCTGGGTGAGTTAGCGGGAATTTAATATATGCGGCTTTTTTAAGCCAACCTTTTGGAGAACCACAGCCAGTAGTTTCCAGAGTTCCACCATTTTCTAATCTGCACCCTTCGAAATAAGGAGGAAAGTCAATAAATGTAAAACCTGCTGCATCAGTAAAGTTTGGAGACCAGTTAAAGATAACTGTTCCACGACCTTCTTTTTTAGCAGCTTCTAATTCAGCCCATAGAGCATTAGCAGCACCTGCAAATTTTACAGTCCATAAATCATCAATACCTAGGCCTTTAAGTCTATTGGGCATGACATCTCCGTGCCACTCTACCGGACCTTCCAACCAACGGCCTTTCCCACCTGAGTCAGCCGTAGCAAAATTTTTCGCACAATCAGGAGATTTTAGAGCTTCCCAACTAGGCAGACCAGGACATAATCCTTCATCAATAACCCAATTTGGAATTCCCATTTCCTCAAATGTTATTAAGTCGTGGCTACCAGCGTCAATCAAGCCACCTTTGTCCATTGCTTCATAAAATGGGATTGCCATTGTTGACTCCCAAGTTTCATGAGCTACGTGAAG
>Ga0208129_1000841_pt1 | contig 12699 bp, 8 predicted proteins | sample ETNtaG_13_FD_185759 | JGI IMG/M metagenome (GOLD analysis project Ga0208129, IMG submission 185759) | Marine microbial and viral communities from oxygen minimum zone, Eastern Pacific Ocean - ETNP201306PF47B (SPAdes) (version 2) | ecosystem: Environmental > Aquatic > Marine > Oceanic ...
ACACGGAGGTGGTCAAAATCGCCGCTGAGCAACTGGAATTGCCGCCGTTCGATGGCGACCCACTTGAGGAAGCCCCCGACACACTCGCCGAAGCCGAGGTCGCCCTGAAGGAACGCGGCCTCGAGGTCACGGACGAAAACAAATTTCTCGTTGCCGCCGCGATCGTTCCCGGCAAAAACATGGAGCTAAACGAAGGAATCCGCCTTCTTGAGGGCCGATCCAAGATCACTCTGCCACTGAAGAAAGAACCGTCCGGCGGAGGTGCAACCCTGACCGCACCCACCAAGACCAAAGTCACCGTGAACGATGGTGGCAACACGCGCATCTACGAGGTCATCATCGAGCCACCGGCATCAACCGCCGCTCCCGCGCCCGGCCAAATGCAGGCGCCCGCGGGCGGCGGCCAGTCGACCGATGTGTTCTCGCCGTTCGATGGCAACGTCGAGTTGGTCGAGGTCAACGTCAAGGTCGGTGACACGATCACGCTTGGCCAAGTTGTCGCCGCAGTCGAGGCGATGAAGGCCAAGCACGACGTGAAGGCGCCGTGCGCCGGCCGGGTGGCAGCGGTTCACGCTGTCATCGGCAACGAAGTCTCCGCCGGCAAAGCAATCCTGAGCATCGTGTCCTGAAATGGATATTCTCCGAGAACTGTACTGGAGTTCCGGCTTCGGCGGTGACACCAGCCTCGCCTGGCAGAACCTCGTCATGTTCATCATCGGCGGCGTGCTGATCACCCTCGCCGTCAAGAAGAACTTCGAGCCGCTGCTGCTGATCCCGATCGGATTCGGCGCCATCCTCGCCAACCTTCCCGGTGCGGAGATGAGCGCCTACTCGGAAGCGGCAGACGGCGGCAAGTGGCCGCTACTCGGCTTCATTTACAAGACCGCCATCTCAAAAGCCGAGTTGCTCCCGCCGATCATTTTCATGGGCGTCGGTGCGTTGACCGATTTTCGCCCGCTGCTCGGCCGGCCGATAACTTTCCTGCTCGGAGCCGCCGCTCAACTCGGCATTTTCCTCGCGGCGCTTGGGGCATTTTACATTTTTGATTTCACGCTGCAGGAAGCAGCCTCCATCGGCATCATCGGCGGCGCCGACGGCCCGACCACCATTTATCTCACAGCCAAGCTCGCGCCTCACTTGCTCGGTGCAGTGGCCGTGGCGGCGTACAGCTACATGGCGCTGGTGCCGGTGATTCAGCCGCCGATCATCAAGTTTCTCACTACGCAAAAGCAACGCGAGATCGACATGCCGCAAGCGCGGCCGGTCTCGAAGACTGCCGTTGTGGTTTTTCCGATTGCTACCTGCGTTCTCACCGTGCTTTTCATCCCGGCCAGCGGCCCGTTAATCGGCATGCTGATGTTCGGCAACTTGATTCGAGAGTCCGGCGTGACCCAGCGCCTGAGCAGCACTGCGAGCGGACCCCTCATCAACATCGTCACGATCTTCCTCGGCTTGATCGTGGGGGCCACGATGGAGGGCGAGAAATTCTTGAAACCTGACACGCTGGCCATCCTCGCGCTGGGAATGGTTGCGTTTTGTTTCAGTACAGCCGGCGGCGTGGTCTTCGCCCATGTGCTGAATTTCCTGTTCCTCGGCGAAGGTAAAAAAATCAACCCGTGCATAGGCGCAGCCGGTGTCTCGGCTGTACCGATGGCCGCCCGGGTTGTGCAAAACTTCGTCTCGAAGCATACCGACGGACGCGTCAACCCGCTCATGGCCGCCATGGGGCCAAACGTCGCCGGCGTGATCGGCTCCGCTGTTTCAGCCGGAGTGTTCCTGTCGCTAATCAAGGTCCTGCAATGAGCCACGGGCAAATCCACGCTTGGAACATCCTCGACCGGAAGCCGGTTCTGGCCAAGTGGGAGGAAGGCCTCTTCACCGAAATCACCCCCACCGACGAGCCTCCCGCGGAGGCCAAGTGGATCGGCCCGCCGCTGCTCGATCTTCAAGTCAACGGCTTCGCTGAGATCGACTTTCAGCAGGACGACCTCTCCGAAGCCGATCTGCTCCATGCCGTCGAGCAGCTTGGCCAAGCGTGCTGCGGGCAGATTCTTTTCACCCTTGTCACCGACGACTGGGAGGCGATGACCCGGCGCTTGGCCAGGGCCAGACAACTCCGCGACGCCCACCCGGCGCTTGGCCGGGCGATCACCGGCTGGCACATTGAGGGGCCGTTCCTCTCCGCCGAGACAGGCTACTGTGGCGCTCATCCCGCCGACAAAATGCTCCGGCCGACGCCGGAGCGTATCGCCGAATTGCGCAACCTCACTGGAGATGATCCCCTACTCCTAACGATGGCTCCCGAGGTCAACGGTGGACTGGCCGGATTCGCCGCCGCACGTGAACTCGGCATTCGCGTTTCCATCGGCCACACCAACGCCCCCGCAAACATCCTGCGGCGCGTGACTGCCGCCGGCCCTGCCGGATTCACTCATCTCGGCAACGGCTGCCCGGCCACGCTCGACCGCGCCGACAACATCCTTTGGCGGGCGCTCGACACCCCCGGCCTGACCTGCGGCCTCATCCCCGACCGCTGGCATGTGTCGCCCGCGCTGTTCCGGCTGATTCACCGGCTCATCGATCCCGACTCCATCTACTACACCACCGACGCGATGGCTGCCGCCGGCGCGCCCCCCGGCAGATACCGGCTTGGCCGACTGGAACTAGAGGTCGGCCCGGAGCAAATTGTCCGGCTTCCCGGCACCGCGAACCTCGCCGGCTCCGCACTCATGCCGATCGAGGGCGTCCGCCGCGCCGCCGAGATGCTCGACTGCGACTGGCAGGACGTCTGGCCCAAGTTCAGCCAGGCCCCGGCGCGGTTCATGGGTTTGCAGGAAGGCTTCAGTGTCGGCGCACCTGCCGACTTTGCGCTGATCGAAACCGATTCATCCAACCGAATCGTGTCGCACAGCCTGCAGGTGGCGAACTAAAACGCCTCCAATTCGAGGGCGTTGATGCCTTCCACCACCGTTTCAAGGGTAAGCTCGGCGAGTTCGCTGTGTTGGTCCAGCACACGGACTTTTTCACCGAGGGGCCGCCAGATTTTCTCGTCGCTCTTCCCCCACAAAACCAGCGTGGGCAGGCCAAGCGCCGAGGCCAGATGCGTGACGCCAGTGTCGTGGCCGACGTAGCCGTTGCAGTTGGCCAGGCGCGGCGCCAACTCATGCAGGGGAACGTGCTGGGCAACCTGGACACGCTCTGCCGGCGTGCCCTTGGCCAAGCGTTGCAACTGTGCCCCCTCCGCCTCGCCACCGACGAGCAGTAGGTTCACCGGCGAGTGATCGAGCAGGTGTGCGAGCAACTTTCGCCAGTTTTGTTCCGGCCAGTTTTTGCCCTCGCTGCCGCTGCCGGGGTGCAGAGCGAGGCAATTTTCGCGCTTGGCCAAGCCGGGCAACTCGAGCCGCGCCACGGGGTCGCCGTCGAATATTGTCAACTGCTCCAGCGGCTTGAGGAACACATCGCTGGCATGGATCGGCCTGGCCTCATCCGGCCGATGCTGTGCGGCGATGAACTGCCGGGGACCGCACGACTTGACGTTGGTTTCAAATATCCTGTCGGGATCGAACAGGTAGGAAATCACAATGGCGAACCACCCGAAAAACTCGCGCCATTCCAGATCGGACGAGCCACCCCTGGCAAAAAAAGAGGCCAAGCCGGGTGACTCGATGGCGTGCACCGCCTTGGCCAGGCCTCCCGAAAGCGCCAGGGAGGTGATTCGCGGATACCCGAGCACCTCGATGTCAGCTCGCGGAAAGCGATCCCGCAACGCGGCCAGTACCGGAAGCGTCAGGATAAAGTCACCGATTGCGCCGCCACGGATGACTAGAATACGCGGAGCCTTGACGGATGTGGACTCGATCATTGCGAAACCTGATGGGTCATGATGATCACTCCCACCACGGCGATTACCGAGCCTATGATCGAGCGGACCGTCGGCCGTTCGCCCTCGAACTTCATTGCAAACGGAATGATCACCAGCGGCGACAACGCGACGACGGACAACACGATTCCTGCCGGCAAATCATCGACGTTCAGCGCCCACTGGTAGGCACCCACACCGAGCGTCGGCCCGCAAAGCGCGTTGGCCACGATCAACCCGATGATCAACTTCACGCTGGCCGGTGTCAGCGGCACCTCGGTTTGAATTGATCCACCGTTGCGTATCCTGAATTTACGAATCGCTAGCAGAATCGCCATCACGGTCAGGCCACCCAGAACTCGCTGATATGCTGCTGAGAGGCCATCCACGGTCACGCCCTCTACCACCATCGACCCCGCCTTTCGACTCAACACCGCGCCGAAGCCCTGGCCAAACGCGGACATCAGTCCCCACAGTATGCCGGCCTTCCAGTGTTTCTTTTTGACTTCCGATGTTTCACTCGGGGTCAGGGCCAGGGCGACTCCCGCCAAGATCAAAGTGCCGGCCAGCACTTGGCCAAAAAACAATCCCTTTCCCAACCAAAGCCACTCGATCATCGCCGCAATAGGCGCGGCAAGGCACTGGGTCATCACCATCGTGAGCCGGGATCCAAGGATCGGATAGGCACGAAACAACCCGTAGTCGCCAACGCCAAAGCCAATGATCCCGCTGATAAAAAAGATTCCCAACGCGCCGCCCCCAAGACCGGGTCCAAATGAATGCGCATAGGCACCCAGAAGAAATGCCGACAGCAGGAAACGCCAAAAGTTGACTTCCACCCCGGAGAGGTGATGGGACAACCGCTTGCCCGACACGGCCGAGAGCGAAAACAGAATTGTGGCCAATATCGCCGCGGTCATTTGTCGGAGGGATCAATCATCCAGAAACCCCGCGCTCCGCCAACCATTGAGGATCGACTGCAACCCGGCACGCTCCGCCCCAGGCACCTCGACCAACGGCGGACGCACCGGGCCGCCGCTCAGGCCAAGCATGTCGAGCAGCGCCTTCATCGCCGACACCTCGTATCCCTTCCGGCTGGTACGCAGCGCGTACAGCGGCACGACGTGGTCGTTGACCAATTGGTTGAGACCCGTCGAGTCGCCGACGGCACCGAGTTCGTGAAGCCGAACCGACAACTTGGGCGCCACCGCGGAGATGCTCGACGTGTAGGCGCGAATGCCGATCGCGTAATAGCCCGGTACCATGTCGTCGCCCGCACCTCCGATCCAGTGCAGCCTGTCGCCGAGGCGTTGGCGGATCATTTGGTAGCGGCGAATGTCCGCCGAACCGTCCTTCCACGCGACGACGTTGGGAATCTCGGCCAAGCGCTCGGCCTGTACCGGCGTATAATGCGCCCAGTCACGGCTGTAAATGAGCACGCCCAAGCCACTGGCCTCGGCGATACCGGAGTAGTAGTCGACGAGGCCGTCCATCTCGGCGTTGGGATAGTACGGTGGAAAGGCCAGCACGCCGTCTGCGCCGCAGTCGGCCGCCTGTCTGGCCAAGCGCTTGGCCAAGCCGCCGGCAAACCCGACCCCGACGATCACCGGCGCACGGCCGGCCGCTTCCTCAATGGTGACCTCGACAACTTGCCGGTTTTCCTCCGGCGTGAGCGAGTACAACTCGCCCGTGCCCCCGGCAGCAACCAGCGCGCACATCGGTTCCTTGAGCATGTAACGGATGTTCTTTCGATGCCCCTCGATGTCGAGCGAGCAGTCATCGTTGAACGGCGTCACCGGGAAGCCGATGACCCCCTTGAGTTTCGTGCAAAGTTCCTGTGGTTTCATTCTAAAATCGGGTTACCAGCGTGGGAGTTTCCGGGTCCAGTTTGGGTCGATGTGTTTCTGCATCTCGGCCTCGTCGTCGCGTTTGCGGTACGAGCAGTTTCGGAAGCGCTCCTTGCCGCGCTCGAGTTGATCGTAATCGAGCGTCACACCCAACCCCGGTTCGTCCAGAATCTCAACGCAGCCCCCGACAATCGGCACCCGACCGCCCTCGACGATCTCGTCAATCGCAGACTGCCAAGGGTAATGCGTGTCGCAAGCATAGGTGAGATGCGTCGTCGCCGACGCGACATGCGCCATCGCCATCAACGACACGCCGAGGTGACTGTTAGAGTGCATCGATAGGCCGATGCCGAACGTCTTGCAGACACGCGCAAGTTGCTGCACCTGCCTCATGCCGCCCCAGTAATGATGATCGCACAGTACGATCTGCACAGCGTCGCGGCGAACGGCCTCCGGGATGTCACCGAACGACGTCACGGCAACGTTGCTGGCGAGCGGTGTCTCGATGCCATCAGCCTGCAAACGCTTGCGGACCTCACCCATGCCATCGAGCCCCACGCACGGATCCTCAAGGTAGCCGCCGCCGGAGAGTTCCTCGGCCAACTCCCGACCAACCTTCACTGAGGTGTTGACCGACCAGGCGCTGTTGGGATCGATCCGCAGCGGCACCGCTTTGCCAAGCGCCTGCCGAAGTTGACGCAGCGTCTCAACCTCGATCTCCGGCTCTAGCACACCGCCCTTGAACTTGATGGAGCCGAAGCCGTACCGGTCACGCATTTGCTGAACCTGCCTGACGAGAGACTCGGGCGATAGCGCCTCGCCGTATTCGTCTTCGCGCAGGTCGTCGCCCTTTCCTCCGCCCCCGGCGTGTTTGTAAAACGGATAGGCGGAAAACGAAACTTTGTCGCGCACGCGACCGCCAATGAGGTCACAGACCGGTTTGCCGACTGACTTGCCGATCAGGTCAAGGCAGGCGGTCTCGATCGCGGAGTAGGTCCGGGCGTCGGCGTCGAGCGGGTTTTCACCGGGAACATTGTAGGTTTGCGACCGCTCCAAACCGCTGGCGCCACCCTCGACCATCGGCGAGAGGTCGCCGGTCAGTCGATACGGACAGGCGCCGACGACCTGCCCGCGAACCGCCTCCAATGCCATGACAGGTTGGTCACCGCCATAGGTCTCAGCGATCCCAACGACCCCGTCGCCGCTCTCCAACTCGATGACGTTGCGCAACGCATATGGCTGGTGCAGCCCGTAGCTGCTGCGCAGCGGCGGGTCGGCCATGGCGATGGAGTGAATCCTGAAGTCGCTGATTCGCATTGAAAAACGGGCCGCATGTTGCCGCCCGTTCGCGTTTGATTCAATGCGGGAGTGCGGGGTTACTTCGTCAATTGGATCCACTCGCCAGCCCAGTCCTCCGGCGGGGGGGTCTCTGCGAAGTGCTCGCACTGCTCGATGTAGGCCAGGCTTGGGCCGTCATCAGGAACAATCTTGAGGCAGTCCTCGAAACCGCGCTTGGCCTCGGCGAAGTCGCGCTTGGCGTACGTCTTCCACGTTGTCTCGAACTTGGCCACGAGCTTGGCCATGGTCTCGTCGAGTTCGCCCTTCTTGGCCAAGAGTTCATAAACGCCGACCGCCTGTTTCTTGCCCTTGGCCACGAGCAGGCCAAGCCTGCGGACCTCGATCTTGTCCTTGGCCATCTCGTAGGTGCTCTCGCCGATCATGATCAGGACAGTGAAAATCTTGCAGGCCGGCTCGAAGCGGGCGGCCTGGTTCACGGCGTCCCCCATCACGGTGTACTGCATCTTCTGGGTGGAACCCATGTTGCCGGCGGAGACGAAGCCGGTGTTGACGCCCATGCGCGCCCCGATTTCGACATCGTATTTCTCCTTCAACTCGACGCTCAACGGCTTGAGTTTTTCCTGTTGCTCAATGGCCGCCCAGCAGCATTTCCAGGCGTGCGAGTGAGGATCCTCGTCACCCCAGATCGGCACCCCATAGTCGGCCATGATAGCGTCACCCTCGTATTTGTCGATGTAGCCGCCGTAGTTGATGATGATATCGCTCATCGGCGTAAGGTACTCGTTCAAAACGGCGGCCAACTGCTCGGCGTTGAGTTTCTCGGAGATCGTCGTGAAGCCGGCAACATCGGAGAAAAACATCGTTGCCTCGCGGCGCTCGCCCGCCAGCTTGAGCGAACCGGATTCCTCCTGGAGATACTTCAGCACCTCGGGGCTGACCATGGTGGAGAACATCCCACTGATGGCTTTTTTCTGCCGGCCCTCGGTCAGGAAAAGATAAAACACCATCAGTACCGCCGACCCGAACATGGCCAACGCCGGCGGGATGAGCGGCAGCCAAAGTTGGTTGCTGTAAAACTGCCACCATGTGTAAAACACCAGGCTGACCAACATGATCGGGGCCAGAATCAGCAGGCGCAGGCCGGGATTTTCCCTCACGGCAAATCCCAGCAACACTCCCATGAAACTCCAGAATGCGATCCACCTTGCTTCTCCATTTCGCGTCCAATACCGGGTTGCCTCGGCTCCATTATAGTAGGAACGCAACAACTGGTCGGTCGCCATGGCGTGAGTCGCAAGCAATCGTTCGCGATCGTCATGCGGCATGGGAAAATAATCCTTCAAACTGCTGGCAACCGCGCCGAAGAAAACCACCTTACCCTTAATATCCTCTTCGGTTACGAGTTTCACTTCACTGGCCTTGGAAGCGGGTCCATCTTCACCATCCTTCGCCTTTTTCTCTTTATCAGGGCCCATCAGGGCGCGGATGGTGTAGCGGGGGAACAGGTCCGGCCTCGCACCTCGATAATCCAACCGGAACGTGAACCCCCCTGCGTCTGTGCTGGAGTACGGTCCTCGGTCGCCATCAAATTTCCTGAAAAGCGCCCTGCCGATCTTCAGGTCGGATTGATCTTCAGTGACTGAGCCAAACGGGAAATCTGCCATCAGCACCTCGTTGGTTGCGCCTTCCCCGGTGCCGGGTCGAATCACGGTACCCACCTCCTTTTCGCCAACCTTGGAAACAATTCGAGCAACCACATCAGCACCAAAGCCGTCTATGCCATCGGCCTTAATGCCGGTGGATGGATTGTTGTCCACATCGATCAACCAACTAAACTCGTACTGTGTGCCGGTGAGTTCCGGATGCCAATCGCCAGGCGGGAGTGCCATGCCTTTCACCGTGGTGTCAATGGTCAGCGCGCCATCCGACGCAGTCACCTTTACTGAATCGATATCGCCGTTGGCATCGCCTATGCCACCGGAATCTGACAATTCAACAACATTGGTCGAGGGGATGACTTCGCCTGCCTCGCTGTATTGCAACGTATTGGTGGAAGCCGTGAACTTGAGAACGTCAGTTGTGTCCAATTCGGATTCATTGTCTCGTGTGGTTTTCTGCAACACCACCATGGCGACCTGCTGGCCGTTGGTCAGGCCGATGTTTTGCAACGGCAACTGGATTTTCAAAATCGGCCCCGGCGCTTGCACTATTAATTCCCACCAGTTTTTGCCCATGAACCGACTGGCCATAAGCGCAGCCAGTGATGGGTGGATTCCGACATCCGAGTAAAAATAAAGCATTCCCCGACGAATCATCCGGTCGGGATCGGTTGGAAAAGAGTTCTCGCCCACGCGGGTGGAATCGCCTCGTAGAACCAACGGCGCCTTGATTGTAAGATCGGGTTCATCCAAGTTGATTTCTGAAATAGTGATGATATCTGCGTTGTTTGTGAGTACGCGGTTCAGGTGGTGAACCAGGTCTCCTCGCTTGGGCACCGGCATGTCCCGGTACAGATCCAGTGAAATTACCGCCGGTTTGTAAGAAGCGATCTTCTCCAGGATACTGGCGACCAAGTCGTCCTCCAACGGCCAACCGAATCGCTGGATATCTCGCTCGTCGGCGCCAATGATCACAATGTTGGTGTGGGTGGTGACCATGTTCGTGCCGGAGTCCAATTCTTGTCGAAGGTGAAGGAAGTCGTGGTGCTGCAACTCCTGTGTCATGAGGTAGCCCTTGGCTCGAATCTCATTGATAGCCCAAAAGATGCCGCCGCCCACCACCAGTGCCACAATCACCTCCACCCAGAATGCCCCCTTGGACATGCGTTTCTTGAGGGCTGCCACCCAGTCTTGAATCATTGTCATTGAGTCGGGGAAACCAAGTAAATCACCATTGCTTTTGTACCCAGCGAAAAAACGTCAGCCATCACAGCCAGTTTCCAATCATGATGTAAGGCGCCCAGTAACGGGGATGTCGAAAACGGGGGTCGTTTCGGAGAACAGTTTGCGCATGCTGCAGTGCCTTGGCCTTGGTGGCACCCGGCTTGGCCAAGGCGCGGTAAAACTCGTCCACCATCAATGCCGAGGCCTGATCGCTCACAAACCACAGGCTGGCCAGCGCCGCCCGGCAACCGGCCTTGATCGCAACACCGGCCAGGCCAAGCGCGGCCTTGTCGTCGCCGGCCGCCGTCTGGCAGGCACTCAACGTGAGCAATTCCACCGGCGCGCCGCGATAACTGCTTGGCCGAATGAGGTTTTCCAAGTCGTCCAGCGTGAGGAACCCGTCGTAAGTCAGCACGAACGTGCTGTCCGCCTGGCCGCTGAACTGCCCGTGCGATGCGATGTGAACGTAGCGGTAGTCATTCCGCATGAAGGTGTTCTCGAGGTCGTCCTTGAGGAACGTGCCATCCATCAACTGCGTTGGCGCAAAACTCTTCGAGATCAGTTCCGCCTCCTGGACAACCGCCGGCAGCCCGGGAAAGCCGTGCCGTTCGGCCGCCAGGCCACTGAACAAAAAGCGCGAGTTGGGCGAAGTGGCCTCCTGCGACTCAATCAGGCTCAGCCCCGGCGCCACGCCGACGGCGTATTGCTCGAGCAGGTATTTTTCGCCATCGAATAGCGCCGCCATCGGCACGTTGCGCAGCGCGCCGTCCGGCACAAATACCAGCGTGTCCACACCGTCGGCTTCCAGGATTTTCTTGATCGGCTCGATGATCCACGCGTACAGCGCCTCCCCGTGACCCTTAAAAAAGTAGGTTGTGCGCCGCTCGACGTGGTGGCGAAAAAGGAGAGCCTGATCCATCAGGCGGCGGCTTGGCACATCCACCGTCACCTTTTTCAAGCCGGACTTGGTCTCGACGAGCAGTTCCAACCGGCTCTCCAGCGGGATGATGTACACGATCGCCGCTGTCGGGGACATCTGCCCGATGCCCTTCGCCCCGGCGTTGACCATATTCACGCAGTCGTCCTGAAAATAGTCGGACAACTCAGCGCCCTTGAGCGCCTCGACTGTCTCACGCGCCTCGACAAGCAGCGCTGTTCGCGCCGTCTCGTCCTGCGTCTCATCAGCCTTTCTCAAAAGCAAGTCGGCCAACTCATAGTAAATCGGACCCACCGAGTCGCGGAAAGTCGTCGGGCTGTTGACGTTGCCGTAAACAATGGCCAGGTCACCCCGGATGGATGTCAGGTTGTCCACCGCCGTCTTGTACGCGTCGATCGCACGGTCACGCTCGCCGAGTTGATTGTGCATTCGGCCCACCAGCCACTGCCACTGGTACATGGCATCGTAGAGATCGTGTTTCTGGGCCATGCGTAGTGCCGCACGGCTCAACTGCAGTGCCTCGGCGTAGCGCCCCTCCGTCTCGTACAACCCAGCGAGAAATCCGATCGAGTACGCCTGGCTTGCCTCGTCGCCGGCCTTGCGAGCCTCGATGACCGATTGGCGATACTGTTCGCCGCCCTTGGCCAAATAGACACCCCGCTGCTCGCGGTCAGCCGCGCTGTCCATCATCCGGCTGTAAGCATCGCCCAACTTGATATACAGCAACGCCCTGTCCCGCCCGTTTTCTGCCTTGGCGATGTTCGCCTCAGCGGCCCCGGCATAGTCCGCTGCCAGACTCATCGAACCGTGAAACGCCGCTGCCGTGGCCATGCCGATCCGGCACCGGGCGGCCAACCCTTGATTTCTGTCCTTGTCGGCCTGCTCGACAGCCTGCTTGAAATTCCAGACTGCGTCCTCGTAGTTGCCCCAGCCAACAAGAAGGTTGCCAAGGTTGGAGCGGATGCTCGACTCGAGCGACTTGTCGCCCAGTTCCTCGGCAATCTTCAGGCCATCGAGCAAATAAAGATCCGGCTGCTCGGTAGGGGCTCGGTATTTGCTGCTGGCCAGGATCCAAAGACTGGCAAGGTTGTTCTTCACCAGGGCCTCAGTGCGCTTGTCACCGGAGGCCTGAGCCAGGGCAAGCGCCTGCTGAAGCGCATTCTGAGCCAGATTCACCTGCCCCTTGGCCTGACACTCGGCCGCCTGGCTGAGCAGGCCGGAGACATCCGCTCTCTTCAACTCCTTCAGAATTAAGATTGCCGTCGTAGCTCCACACCCCGCAGCTTGGCCAAGCGCGGGCAACAGCAACGCACCCATCAAGACCAAGCCGATGAGCAACGAGTTCGCATAGTTTCCGGTTTGAGTCTTCATGGTCATTTCAGCGGGCCGATGTAGTGGGTCGGATCCCAAAAGTCGGTGCCGATCCGAAGTTGAAAATGGATGCCGTAATCCTGCAGATCGTCGTCGTTAGGAATGTCGAAATCCTCAAATGCATGACCCCAGTACACGGCCATGTTGACGTAGTCGGTTGGGTTGTAGGTGACACCCAAGCCGGCGCTGTAAATCGTCTCGCGCCCCCTCGGACCGTCGGTGTTCCAACCCACTCCATAATCGAAAAACGGAATCAGATACACCAGCGCCTTCCCATAGCGATCCTTGTATACCGGGATGCGCAGCTCCGGCGAGATCACAACCGCGTTGTCCCGGATCAACTGGTTTTCGCGGTAACCGCGGATGGTGTTCATGCCGCCCAAGCTGAATTGCTCCATGGAGACCACGCTTTGGTCGGTGTACTGATGGAACAACTTCACGATGAACAACATGTCGTTGCTGGACACCGACTCCACCCACGAGGCCTGCGTCAACCACGTTAAA
>Ga0208129_1000844_pt1 | contig 12663 bp, 11 predicted proteins | sample ETNtaG_13_FD_185759 | JGI IMG/M metagenome (GOLD analysis project Ga0208129, IMG submission 185759) | Marine microbial and viral communities from oxygen minimum zone, Eastern Pacific Ocean - ETNP201306PF47B (SPAdes) (version 2) | ecosystem: Environmental > Aquatic > Marine > Oceanic ...
GTCATTGCTTGGTGAAGTTTTCGTCGATTGAGTCGTGCAGGGCGGCGAAGATTATTTTGATCTGCCTTTGCGTGGTGCAGAAGGGCGGCATGACGACGATCACGTTGCCGACCGGCCTTGTCAGTACGCCGCGCTTGGCCAAGCCGTCGCAGACACGCAGACCCGCCTGCTCGGCTAAGTTAAACGGCTCGCGTGTCTGCCAGTCGCGAACCAGTTCCACCGCCAGCACGCATCCGGCTTGCCGAATGTCGCCCACCTGCGGCAGGCTCCAAAGCCGTCTAGCCTCGGCTCGAAGATTGCCGGCCAGTTTTTTGCGCTTGGCCTCCGTGGATTTGGCCTGCAGCAACGCTACGTTCGCCAGGCTGGCGGCGCTGCCAAGCGCGTTGCCGGTGTAGCTGTGCCCGTGGAAGAAGGTCTTGAATTCGGAGTAGTCGCCGAGGAAGGCGTCGAAAACTTCCTGCGTCGTCAGCGTCGCGGCCATTGGGAGGTAACCACCGCTCAGCCCCTTGGCCAGGCAGAGGTAGTCCGGTTGCACGCCCTCGTCGTGGCTCGCGAAATATCGATCAGCAGCGCGACCCAGCCCAGTCATCACTTCATCGGCGATGAGTTGGGTTCCGTGTCCCCGGGCAATCTGCGCGACACGGCCAAGCCATCCCTCCGGCTGGGCGATCATTCCGGCCGGTCCCTGCAGCCCCGGTTCGAGCAGCATCGCGGTGTAACTGCTTCCCCGTTTTTTGCGGGCGACGAACCGTTGCTCGACCTTGTCAACGCACTCGAAATTACACTTGCGGGTATCACGCGCGTCGCTGCGTTCCGGCTTGGCCTTGTTGAACGGGCAACGGTAGCAGTACGGCGACATCACTTTGTCAGTCTTGAACAGCATCCCGGAGTAGGCCCTGCGAAACAGGTCGATGTGTCCGGCGCTGACCGCCCCGACCGTGTCGCCGTGGTATGCGCCATCGAGTGACATGAATCTCGGCTTGAGGGCGCGGCCGGTGCGGCGGGCGAATTCGTAAGCCAGCTTCAGAGCCACCTCGACCGCGGTCGAACCGTCGTCGGAGTAAAACACCTTGGTCAGGCGCGGCTGTCCCTTGGCCGGGCCGGATCGCGGATTGGCCAAATTCACCATCGCTTGGCCAAGTAGCGCGGCCGGTTCATTGGCCAAGCCCAGCGCCGAGGTGTGGGCGACCCGGGCCAGCTGCCCCCGAATGGCGTCGTTGATTTTCGGGTGGTTGTGACCATGGAGGTTGGTCCAAATGGACGAGTTGGCGTCGATGTATTCTCGTCCTCGCACATCCCAAAGCAGTGCGCCCTTGCCGCGTTCGATGACGAGCGGCTCGCTCCTAAGCCAGTCACGCATCTGCGTGAACGGATGCCACAAATGCTGCTGATCGAGCTTCGCCAGGGGATGCTTTTTCATTCCTCTGCGAGGCCGGTCTCCTCGAACGGTGACAGGTCGAGCACGAAGCCGGTCCCGAACGGCTGGTTGTTGACACTTCCCAGATCAATCCGCCCGTCGCGGATCTCGAGCGTCGGCCAGTCCCGTTCACTATTCCGGTACAATCCTGCGTGAGCGTCAAGCACCTGCCGCTGGGTGATGTCTGGAAACTGCGACAGCCCGGCCATGTAATGATGCCCGTTGCGCTCGACACTCTCGATGCCAAGCGTCGCCATCACCGCCAAGTCCTGTATCACGGCGACCGGCCCGACGTTGCACAAATCCTCGCCGCTCATGACCGACACGTGACCGCCCTCCCGCCGTGCGTTGAACAGGCAGGCGTTGGCGACTCCCTTGAAAATGCCCTTGCAGTTTTTATGACTCGTCCCGGCGTAGCCGAGAGCCAGCGCCGTGGGCAGGCTTTTGATCGTGGCATCGGATTCATCGATGATGATCGGCGGACGGTCCGGCCAGTTGTCGAATCCGTCGCCCACGGAATCCTCCAACGCGATGTCGCGGTGGAATGGCTGCTCGACAAACAGGAGGTGCTTGAAAAACGGGGCCAGCTTCGTATCGCCCGCAAGGCGCATCCAGTGGCTTTGAAACGCGTCCACGGATTTGAACTGTTCGTTGCCATCGAGACTGAATGCATAGTCGCCCGGCGCATGTTGCTCGACAGCGGAGGCGACGCTGCGCAAGCGTTCAAAGTCAGTGTCGAGGTTGCCGTTGATTTTGATTTTGAAATGGCGCAGACCGTAGGCCTGGATGCACTGGTCAAGCGATTGCGGCAGCGAGTCGTCGAGCCGCTCATCCTCCGGTATGGCATCGGCGGACAGCGGATCAGCCAACCCAATCGTGTGGCGTGCGAGCACCTTGGACAAGGGCTGTTCCGGGAGCAATTCAGCGGCAGAGCGCTTGGCCAAGACCGGGTGAATTGCTCCGGGTTCAAAACCGAGCGTCCCGTCGCACAGCGCTTGGCCAAGTGGCCGGTCTGCGGCGCGACAAACCGACTCGATCAAGGCCCGCTCCACCAGCGACGTGCCAAAGTGAGCCAACAACGGGGCGATTTTCTCTGCCTTCGCCCAAGCGGTTTGCTGATCGTAGATCGTGTGCCAAGCGTCAAAGGCCGTCGGGGCTTCAATGCCGATTGAACGAGCCAAGGCGCGGCGGATCACCCGGAGCATGTCTGCGATTTCCTTGTCAATCGGATCGTCAGGCACCTTGGTGAACCACTTGGGGGGCAGCAGATCGGAGGCAATCCCCCACGACGGTCGGCCATCCACCTCAGTTTCGAGCCGGATAAACACCATTGGTACCTCGGTCATCGTGGCGATGCCGTACTTGAAAGGCATGCGCGTCTTGAGTTGAATCTGGTGAATAGAGGCTGCGGTGATCTTCAACGGCACGCCAAAGTGATAATCTCCAGAGCCTTCGGCTTCAAGTTTGCCCTCAAACTGTTGTTGGGCTTTGCGTGAGCAGGCGGGTGGCGTACCGTGTCGTCCGTGAAGCTGCTGTTCATCGGGGACATCGTCGGAAAACCGGGCCGCAGGGCGGTGCGATATTTTTTGCCGCGCCTCCGCAAGTCCCTTGGGATCGATTTTGTTGTCGCCAACGGTGAAAACATGGCCGGCGGGTCCGGCATCACCCCGGCGACCGCGAGCGAGGTGTTTGAAGCAGGCGTCGATGTGATAACGTCCGGCGATCACCTGTGGGACCAACGCGAGGTGGAGTCGCTGCTACTCAGTGAATCACGACTGGTGCGACCGTACAACTATCCCAAGAGCACACCAGGGCAGGGATTTGTCGTCAACCACAAGGACGATCTTCCGCCCGTGGGTGTGCTGAATTTGCAGGGGCAAACATTCATGAAACCGATCGAGAATCCCTTCTTTGCCGCAGACGAAGGAGTGGAGGAGCTGCGAAAAGAAACTTCCATCATTTTTGTGGATATGCACGCGGAGACGACCTCTGAGAAGATCGCGATGGGGCGCTTCCTCGATGGGCGGGTGAGCGCCGTGGTGGGGACGCACACGCATGTGCAGACCGCCGACGAACAGATTTTTCCGGGCGGCACGGCGTTCCTCTGCGACGCGGGTTTCACGGGGCCGCACGAGAGCATCCTTGGCCGCGAGATCGAGCCGATCCTTCGGCGTTTCACAACGTACCGGCCGCAACGGTTTGGCGTGGCTGCCGAGCGCATCATCCTGAATGGGGCGTTGATTGAGATCGACGGGGCTACCGGCATGGCGCGTTCCATCGAGCGGATCTCCGAGCTGTTACCGAACGACAATTCCGAGGAATGAGCCGAGAGCAACAGAGCCTGTGGGACTTCGGCGGATCCCCGGATCATGGGGAGGCGCGCAGGGTTTATGGCGTCACCGAGCTGAACCGGATGGTAAAGGGTCTGCTGGAAAGTCAACTCGGGACCGTCTGGGTGGAGGGACAGATCACCGGCCTGCGCCAACAGGCTTCCGGCCACGTTTATTTCGGCATAAAGGATGAGAAAGCTCAGTTGAACTGTGCGCTATTTCGAGGAAGCGATTCAGGAAGCCGCTCGCTACTAGAGGACGGGACGCAAGTGGTGCTGCAGGGGGAGGTCACGCTGTTCGAGCCGAGAGGGCAGTATCAGCTCATCATTCGCAAAGTGGAACTGCAGGGGCAGGGGGAGTTACAGGTCAAGTTTGAGAAGCTGAAGCGCAAACTGGAGGCCGGGGGGTTGTTCGCGCCCGGGCGCAAGCGGCCGCTGCCCGATTTTCCCGCTAGGGTGGGGCTGGTTACATCGCCGACCGGTGCGGCAATTCGGGACGTGCTCCATGTGGTTCAACGGCGTAATCCCTCATTGCAAATCGTGCTGGAGCCGTGCCGCATGCAGGGAGAGAGCGCCGCTGCGGAGATGGCCGGGGCGCTGCAGCGGCTCAACCAATGGAGTGTCCGGCAGGCTGAACCACTCGATTTGATTCTGCTGACCCGCGGTGGCGGCAGCCTGGAGGATCTTTGGGCGTTCAACGAGGAAGAGTTGGCCCGTGCCGTCCACCAGTCAGCTTTGCCGGTGGTGTCCGCCGTGGGGCATGAGATTGATTTTCTGATCACCGACTTCGTGGCCGACGTCCGGGCAGCAACGCCGAGCGTGGCCGCCGAGTTGATCACGCAGGGCGTGTTCGCCTCGCGTGGGTTTTTGGCGGAGGTTGCTGCACAGCTGGGTCGCTTGGCCAAGCGCGGGGTGGGGTTGGCCAGGCGCGACTTGTCGGCCCTTTCGCACCGCCTTAACCGGGCGCACCCGCGTCGGGCGCTGGACGACTCCTTTCAGCGGCTGGACAACCAGCTCGACGATCTGAATCGCTTGGCCAAGCAGGGAGTGGCGATCCGGCAAGACCGTCTCCGGTTAACCAGGCAGCGCCTGGCTTCCCTCCGGCCAGCCGCCTTGATTGCGCAGCGCGTGGAACAGTTGGCCTGGCTTCGGCACCGCTTGGGCGGTGTGCCGCGCCGCAAACTCGGGGAGCATTTCGCAAGCTTTGGACGGGTGGTGAGCCAGCTTGAACTGCTCTCGCCCAAGGCCATCCTGGCCCGGGGCTACTCGATCACCCGCGACGCGAAAACCGGCGCGGTGTTGAGGGACGCTAGCAAAGCCAAGCGCGGACAGGTGCTGCGGACGCACCTGCACGCTGGCGCGCTCAGCAGCACGGTCAACGCCCCTGAAACTTCCCGCTAAAGTTTTGGCGTGTGCGGTCGATTCTGTTCACGGACCATCTCTGTCCGGAATAAGCCATGAGGGAACTGACACTGCTCAAAACAATGCGGGATTCACTGCAGACGCTTCTGCTGCATCACCAGTTCAACGAGAAGGCGTGCGATTTCTTCAAAGCCGTGCGGCTTGGCAATTTCGTCGAAGCCAGATCGAGGATGTCCGCCACGTGGCAGGGCGTCACGGCGGAAGACTTGCGTGACATGATCCGCAACGATCTGCCGCTGCTGCCGCTCTCGACGGCGACCCACTTCGGCCTGGTCATGGATGACGGAGCCACCGCCGTCCTGGACGCCTATCTCTATTTTGAGGGTGGACACTGGATTTCGTGCGGGGTGAGCCTCGTGCTGGAGCAGGGCTTGTGGGGGGTCGACAGAATCAGCTTACTTCAGGAAGACTGGTCGCCCGATATGCCGCAACCCAAACCGGACGTTCAACCGAGGGGCGAAATCCAGCCGACTCGGATCGGCGGCTGAAACCTACTCCCACTCGATGGTCGCCGGCGGTTTGCTGGAAACGTCGAGGCAAACGCGGTTCACGCCTTTCACCTCGTTGATGATCCGGGTCGAGAGCGTCTCGATCACCTTGTACGGCAGTTTCACCCAGTCGGCCGTCATGCCGTCCTTGGACTCTACCGCCCGCACGGCGATGGTGTAGTCGTAGGTTCGCTCGTCCCCCATCACGCCGACGCTTCGCACCGGCAGCAGCACCGCGAAGCTCTGCCAGATCTTGTAGTACAGCTTGTTGGCCTTCATTTCCTCGACGACGATCGTGTCTGCGTTGCGGAGGATCTCGCAGCGCTCGGGGGTGACCTCACCGAGAATGCGTACCGCCAGGCCGGGACCGGGGAACGGTTGGCGCATGACGATCTCCCTTGGGAGACCCAGTTCGGCGCCGAGTTGGCGAACCTCATCCTTGAACAGGCAGCGGAGCGGTTCGATCAGGTCGAATTTCATATTCTTCGGCAGGCCACCAACGTTGTGGTGGCTCTTGATGAGCGCCGCCGGGTTGCCGCCGATCGGCACCGACTCGATGACATCGGGATACAGCGTGCCCTGCGCGAGAAACCGGGCCTTCCCGACCTTGCTGGTGGCTTTTTGGAACACGTCGATGAACGTGTTGCCGATGATCTTGCGTTTTTTTTCGGGATCACTCACACCCCGGAGCTTGCGCATAAAGAGACTTGTGGCGTCCTCGTAATGGAGTTTCACCCTGAAATTGCGCCCGAACACTTTTTTGACGACCTCGGCCTCGTTGGCGCGCAGCACGCCGTTGTTTACAAAAATGCAGGTCAACCGCTTGCCGATGGCCTTGTGGATCAGCGCCGCCGCGACACTCGAGTCCACACCGCCGCTCAACCCGAGGATCACCTTTTCCTTGCCGGCCTGGGCGCGGATGTCCTCCACCGCCTGCTCGACATAATTGCGCATGGTCCACTTGCGGCCACAGTCGCAGATTTTGTGGACAAAGTTGGAGATGATCTTTTTGCCCTTCGGCGTGTGAACCACTTCCGGATGAAATTGCAGGCCGTAAAAGCGCGCCCTGGCATTTTCGATCGCCGCAAAGCCGGAATTTTCCGTGGTGGCCACCGCCTTGAAGCCGTCCGGTAGTCTGGTCAGTTTGTCGCCGTGCGAATTCCAGACCTGCAGTTCCTTCGGGAGGCTGTCAAACAGCCGACAGCGGGTGTTTTTCACGCGCAGCATGCCCTTGCCGTATTCCCGTTTTTGGCCGCGTTCGACTTTGCCGTTCAGGAACGTTGCCATCACCTGATGTCCAAAACAGATGCCGAGAATGGGTACGCCCAACTCAAAAATCGTCTTGTCGGGCAAAGGGGCATCCCTGGCGTAAACGCTGGACGGTCCGCCGGAGAGGATGATGCCACTCGGATTCATTTCCGCGATAGTGGCGGCAGACGTGTTGTAGTGGATGATGGTTGAGTAAACTTTGCACTCGCGGATGCGCCGGGCGATGACCTGCGTGTACTGAGAACCGAAATCCAGAATGACAATCTGCTCGTTCATCGGGCTGAAAAGCGGGGATTGAGCCGAGGAACCCGTGGCTTTGCGAGACAAAAAACTTGGCCAAGCGCTCTTCGCTTGGCCAAGCGCGTCAAAAATCGTCCGGTGCTTTGGTGTTTAAGTCAGTTCCGGGATCGGCTTGCCGTGCCGCACAATCATCACCGGCCGTCCGGTCGGTGAGTGGTATTCCTTGGTGTGGTCGATGCCCAGCGCATGGTAGAAGGTGGCTGCCACGTCGTCGGGAGATATCACCCGGTCGCGTGGGCCTTCGCCCTTCTCATCGGATGCGCCAATCACTCGACCCCCCTCCATCCCACCGCCGGCAAGGAGGCAGAACATCGCCCGCGGATAGTGGTCGCGACCCCCTCGCTGGTTGATCTTCGGGGTGCGGCCGAACTCGCCGGTCACGAACACCGCGGTTGTTTTCAGCAGGCCCTTGGCCTCGAGCGCCCGGAACAACCCCGTTAAGCCGTCGTCGAGGTTGGGCAGGTTGTTGTCCTTGAGGTGGTTGAAATTATCTCGGTGTGTGTCCCAGCCCCCGAGTTGGACGTTGACCAGGCGCACGCCGGATTCCACCAGGCGGGTCGCCAGCAGGCAGCTTTGTGAAAAGCCCCCGTCGCCAAACATGCCAGACACCGATGGAGACTCGCGGGTCAGGTCGAAAGCCTCGCGGGTCCGGTTCGAGCGCATCATCTCGTAGGCCTTTTGGCTGAATGCATCCATCCCGCTCAGCACTTTGTCCTCCCTGACGAAGGAGCCAAAGGCGGTGTCGTAGCGCTTGAGCAGGTTGTTGCGCCGGTCGATGTCGGCCAACGTCAGGCCGTTCGATAAGGACAAGTCCCGGATGTTCATCGGCTGCCCGGCCTTTGGCGAGGCGCCGGTTTCGAACGGGCCATACTCCAAGCCAAGGAAGCCGGTTGAGGCATTGGCACCCTTGGGGATGGCCACTGAACCGGGGATGTCCCTTGGCGCGGAGAGTTCCTTGCTAACCACGGCGCCGTAGGTCGGATACTTGAGGGCGGGCAGGGGGCGGTTGCCGGTCATCAGGTATTCCGCGCCGAGACGGTGGGCGGCCAGCGTATGGCTCACGCCCCGGAGAATGGCGTACTTGTCGGCGCACTTGGCCAATTTCGGGAGATGTTCGGAGATGCGAACACCCGGGACGTTGGTGGCGATTTCCCTGAACTCGCCGCGATGGGTGTCGGGGGCGTCCGGTTTCATGTCGAACGTGTCCATGTGGCTTGGCCCGCCGGCCAGACGCACATAGATCGCCGACTTGGCTGTAGCGTTGGTGGCCGCATTGGCCTTGGCCAAGCCGAGGTAGTCGGACAAGCCAAGCCCCATGCCGCTCAAGGCACCGATTTTGAGAAAATCGCGTCGCTGTATTCCGTCACAAAAGAGATGTGTTGCCATGGTTGGGATCGGTTAATGGTTCACCAGAAATCTTTTTTTCTAAGGCTTGCAGTTTGCGGGCAGGACATCCAGTGCTCAGCCTAGATCGAGAATCTCCGGATGCAACCCGTTCTTGTGCGAATCCAAGTCCTACTGACTGGGCGTCACGCGGCTTATTCGATGAATCTCGAGCGGATTGCCGCCGGGCTCGCACCGGACTCGCGCATGGCCTGGAGACTCAGCGCGTGGTTCCGCTTGGCCAAGCGCTGACCGGAGTCGTCTTTCACCAGTGGACAATGGTGGAATGCCGGTGCTTTCCAGCCAAGGGCGTCGTAAATCAACAGTTGCCGCGCCGTGCACTTGAGCAGGTCCGCCCCGCGGACCACCTCGGTGATTCCCATGTCGTGATCGTCCGCCACGACCGCCAATTGGTAGCTGGGGACATCGTCATGCCGCCACAGCACGAAGTCAGCGAAATCGTCGCCGGCAACGAACGACTGTTGCCCGAACCGTCCATCCTTGAACGACACCACCTCGCCAACGGGAACGCGAAAGCGCCAGTTGACGTGCGGCGCGGTCTCAATGTCAAACATCGCCGCTTGGCTAGGCGCCGGCCGGCAGGTGCCGGGATAGACCGGTTCGTCACCCTTGTGGTGCGGTGCCGTGGCAGCCTCTCGCACATCCTTGCGCGAGCAGCGACAGGGATAGGCCAAGCCGGCTGTCTGCAGCCTGCCTAGGAGTTTGCGGTAGCGCTCAATCCGCTGGCTTTGAATGTACGGGGCGCATGGCCCGCCCCGGTCCGGCCCCTCGTCCCACTCGATGCCAAGCCAGGCCAGGTCCTCGATGGCTGCGCTGATGAACGCCTCCCTGCACCGCTGCGGGTCAAGATTCTCAATGCGGAGAAGCAGTTGCCCGCCCGCCTGGCGTGCGAGTTGGCTGGCGATCCAGAACGTCTGAGCGTGGCCAAGGTGGAGCAGGCCGGTCGGTGTCGGGGCGATGCGTCCGCGATACGCCTTCATGCAGGCTGTGGCGTGTCGGAAGCCAGCCACTTTCGCAGTCCAGGCAGCGGGAATGAGAGAAGTTGCTGCAGCTTCGCGCAGTCGAGTGATGTGTCGGCTGCCCTTGGGGGACCGTCGTAGTCGCGCAGGCTGCACGGTTCAATCTTGGGATTTAGATCGGGATATTTTGCGGCGATCAATCGTCCGATTTCGAGACGGGACATTCGTTCGCTCCCGGCGAGGTGATAAAGACCGGGGCGTTTGGCCAAGGCGAGTTCCCAAATAGCGCGTGCGGTGGCTTCCGCCGGGATGGGGCAGCGATATTCGTCGGCGAACAGCTTCACGGTGTCGCCCCTGGCCCAGCGGAGCGTGAGTTGCTCCTCGATGCCACGATTGCCGTTGGGCGATTTGCCGGCGGTGAGCGAGGTGCGGACGGTTGTGTGCAGCGGGTTGGCCATCACCAGCGCCTCGGCCTCGGCCTTGCTTCGGGCGTAAACGGTCAGTGGCGAAAGTTCGTCTTCCTCCGTGTATTGGCCGTGTCTCCCGTCAAACACCAAGTCTGATGAAAAAAAGATCATGGGGATGTCCTGCGCGAGGCCGGAAAGAAAAAAAGTCGCCTCGCGATTCACGAGCCGGGTTTGGTCAAGTTGCGTCTCACACGCCTTGGGGTCACTCATTGCGGCGCAGTGAATCAGCAGATCGGGCGGATCGGCTTCGTATTGCCGCTGAACCTCGCGGAAGTTGGTCAAGTCGAGGTCATCTCGTGTCAAGCCGCGGATCCGCCAGTCCGGCGCGTGCACAGCGGCCGTCCGGGCTATATGGCTGCCGATCAGCCCTCCGGCACCGGTAATCCACGCAAGCGGTTTTGTGTCATCGGGTGCGTCATTCATCGGGTTATATCACGATACGCTTGTCGCGCAGGAGCGCCCAATGGGTGCGGATCGCGTCCACCTTGGCCAAGTTGACCTCGCAGAGCAAGACCGTTTCTTCATTGCTGACGCTGGCGATAATTTCTTCCGATCGCCCGGCGACGAGGTTTTGCCAGCCAAACTCGATGTCTGCGCCGCGTTGCTCGAACAGTGAGGCGATCAGCACGCCGCCGCCGCGCTCGGCTACTGGCCTGGCTCGCGTGAAATGTTCGCGCCGAGCGCCCGGAGTTTGCCATCGATGTTCTCGTAGCCGCGATCGATGTGGTACACGCGGTTCACCCGCGTGACGCCCTTCGCCGCCATCCCGGCGAGCACCAGCGCTGCTGATGCTCGGAGGTCGCTCGCCATGACATCCGCGCCGCTGAGCGGCAGACCGCCTTTGACAATCGCGCTTGGGCCTTCGATCGAGATGTCGGCGCCCATGCGCGCCAACTCGTTCACATGCATGAAGCGCGACTCAAAAATCCGCTCGGTGATGATGCTGATCCCTGGTGACTTGAGCATGAGAACCATCATCTGCGCCTGCACATCGGTCGGAAAACCGGCGTGCGGCATGGTGGTGATATCCACCGAGCACAACTGCTTTGCTGAGCGGACGCGAAGTGTGTTTCGGCCGGAGTCGAGCCGCACGCCAGCCTCGCGCATCTTGTCCAGCACTGCGCTGAGATGCCTCGGGTTGCAATCCCGAAGCGTCACGTCGCCACTCGTCACTGCACCGGCGAGGGCGTAGGTGGCCGTCTCAATCCGGTCTGGGATGACGCGGTGCTCCGCCCCTCGCAGGCGTCGCACGCCCCGGATGGTGATGGTTGGGCTACCGGCGCCGGAGATTATTGCGCCCATTGCGTTGAGGAAAGTGGCCAAATCCTCGATTTCCGGCTCGCAGGCAGCGCTGTGAATGACCGTGGTCCCCTTGGCCAGCGTGGCCGCCATCATTACGTTGGCCGTACCGAGAACCGTCGGGCCACAGCGGCCGCCAAGGAAACTTTCGGCGCCGGCCAGTGTCTTGGCCTTGGCGTGGACGTAGCCGGCCTCGACCCGGACCCTTGCTCCGAGATCGCGCATCCCCTTCAGATGCAGATCGATTGGGCGGGCGCCGATGACACAGCCCCCTGGCATCGACACCTTGGCCTTGTTGAGACGACCCATGAGCGGCCCGAGAATGCAGATCGAGCCGCGCATTTTGCGGATCAGATCATAGTTGCCGTAGCCCACGATTTTTTTTGCCCGGACACGGAGGGTTCCTCGGTTCATTTCCACCACTGCGCCGAGAGACTCCAAAATCTGCGCCATGAACTGAACGTCGCTCAGCCTGGGCAGATTGCGCAAAACGCACTCCTCTCTCGTTAACAGCGTGGCCGCCATCAGCGGCAGCGCGGCGTTTTTTGAACCGCTGATTTTGACCTCGCCCTTGAGCGGTGTTCCTCCCTTGATGACCAGGCAATCCATGAGCGTTTGTCGGCGCGGAGTGTTACGCTAATGCCCCGCGCAGGCAATCACGATTCGCGGGCGACTCCTCAGGTCGTTGGCGATCTCCAAACTCGGCCAGACGGCCTGTTGGAACAGGCCGGCGACGGCCCGCTCCTGTCCATCGCCAAACTCTGCCATCAATCTGCCGCCGCGCCTGAGCCGGGACTGCCCCTCGATGGCGAGCAGTCGGTAAAACCGCAGCCCATCCGTGCCCCCGTCCAGGGCCAGGCGGGGATCGTGATCCCGGACTTCAGGCTGGAGGGCGTCAATCTCCGCCGTCGGGATGTACGGAGGGTTTGAGAGGATCAAGTCCACCCGTTCGCCCTTGGTCAGGGCGTCTAACCCATCGGCCTGCCGAAACTCCACTTGGCCAAGCGCATCCAGCGACTCGGCATTTGATTTCGCCAGTTCAAGCGCCGCACCAGAAACATCCGAGGCGATGACGGTTGCCTTGGGGCAGCGCTTGGCCAGCGCGACGGCCGTGCAGCCGCTTCCCGTGCCCAAGTCGAACACGGACGGGTGAGGGAGATGCTCCAAAAACTCCAGTGCCAATTCCACCAACACTTCCGTCTCTGGCCGGGGAATTAGCACTTCAGCGGAAACCCGAAAATCATAACCAAGGAAATTGGCCGTTCCGAGAATGTACTGCAGCGGTTCGCGGCGGGCCCGCCGCTCGACC
>Ga0208129_1000846_pt1 | contig 12646 bp, 10 predicted proteins | sample ETNtaG_13_FD_185759 | JGI IMG/M metagenome (GOLD analysis project Ga0208129, IMG submission 185759) | Marine microbial and viral communities from oxygen minimum zone, Eastern Pacific Ocean - ETNP201306PF47B (SPAdes) (version 2) | ecosystem: Environmental > Aquatic > Marine > Oceanic ...
CATGGCGGTGAACGACGAGCTGGGTCAGGTGCAGGCCGGGCTGGACGCCGCCTGGTCGGTGCTCAAGCCGGGCGGCTGCCTGGCTGTCATCACGTTCCATTCCGGCGAGGATCGGTTGGTGAAACAGTTCAGCCGCTGCCTGGCCAGGCCGTACACGGTACGCGGCGGGGTTGATGTGCCGGAACTGCGCGAGCCACGCGAGCCGCTGGCCCGGGAACTGAGCCGAAAGGCGGTTAAGCCTGGCGCCGCCGAGCAGGAGCGAAACCCCCGGAGCCGCAGCGCCCAGTTGCGGGCGCTCGAGAAAATGTAAACCGGCATGCCGCGCAACCGTAAAAAGCAGGACTCGCCGTTGAGCGTTGGCTTGTGGATCCGGGCTGCGCTGCTTTGCCTGCTCCTTGGAGGCACGGCGATGGGGTACGTGTGGCAGAAGTCGCAGATTCACCAACTCGGCACCGAGGTCCGAAAAAAAGAGGTGAGGCTCGAGTTGCTCAAGGGCGACAACGAGCGCTGGCAGCAGCTCCGCGCCGAGATGCGCTCGACACAGAAACTTTATGACCGGGTCCGCAAACTCGGGCTTGGGCTGACGATGCCGCAGCCGGAGCAGGTGCTGCGACTTTCTGATCTTCCGCTAGACGCCAAGGAGCTGAAGCAAAGCAAACCGGGGGAATACCGAACGGTAACCAACAAGCCGCGCCGGGAACGGCCGTAACGGACATGAAAAAAAACCTGTTTACACACTGACGTGGCAACGATCGCAGCCAACGCTCACCGGGGAAGGGTGATGATACTGGTCTCACTCATAACGGCCGGTTATGTGGGACTCGGGGTGAGGTTGGTGGATATTCAGGTGCTTCAGCACGACAAGCATGCAGCGCACGCGCTGGACAACACCCGCCGCAGGGTGATTCACGCCTCGAGGCGCGGCGATATTCTGGACATCCGGGGCACGGTGCTGGCGACGAGCCGGATCGCCAAGACGGTGTGCGCCGACCCGTCGCTGATGGGTAGCCACCAGCGGCTCGTGGCCCGGGCGATCGCGCCGTTTCTCGGCCGAGATGCCGCTGACTTGGCCAAGCGCATGCAGCGCCGCGTGTACACCGACGCCGAAGGCCGCCAGCGCGAGGACAAGCACGTCGTGCTTGCGCGAAAGGTGTTGCTCGAAGACTGGAAGGGCATCACCAACGCGCTGGCGTACATCGAGTTCGGTGTCGATGTAAAGTCGCTGCCCCGCAAGGAGCGGCTGAACTATTACAACGTCAGGCGCTCCGTGTTCTGCGAGAAGATCGATTCGCAGTTGCGCGTTTATCCCAGCGGCAACCTCGCCGCGCACGTGACCGGATTTGTCGGCGTGCGCGACCCGGAGGATTCGAGCGTGCCGGTGGTCGGCCTCGAGGGGAAACACGGCATCGAGAGGATGTTCGACTCGCAACTTGAGGGAGTGCGCGGTTGGCGCGAGACCGAGACCGACCGCAGTCGCGACGAGGTGGTGCCGTTCCGCGTGCGCGACGTGAAGCCGCGCGACGGGATGAACGTGGTGCTGACGCTCGACGCCAACGTGCAGTACATCGCCGAGAAGGCGCTCGAGGCGCTTTGCACGAAGCACACGCCAGCGAGCGCGTGCATCGTGGTGGTGAACCCGAAAACCGGCGCGATTCTTGCGCTGGCCAACCGGCCGACATTCGATTCCAACAAGCCGGGCGACTCCAACGCGGCCAACCGCCGCAACCGGGTGATCGCCGACGTGTTTGAGCCGGGCTCAACCTTCAAGATCGTGGCGGTGTCCGGTGCGCTCAACGAGGGCGTGGTGCGGTTGCATGATCGGTTCCACTGCGAGAACGGCCGCCTTTATTTCGCCGGCAAGGTGCTGCGCGACCACCATGCGTACGGCCAGTTGTCGGTCCGGGAGATCATCACCAAGTCGTCCAACATCGGCACAGCCAAGGTGGCGATGAAGCTGGGGGCGCACCGGCTGCACAATTACATCTCTGAAATGGGCTTCGGCCAGCGCAGCGGGGTAGCGTTGCCGGGGGAGGTGCGCGGCATCCTTCATCCCGTCAGGAACTGGAGCAAGTTGTCGATCTCCCGGATTCCGATGGGCCACGAGATCGCGGCAACACCTCTGCAGCTCGTGATGGCAATGTCCGCAATGGCCAACGGCGGCAACCTGATGCGGCCGCTGCTGGTGGATCGGCTGGTGGATCGGGATGGGAATGTCGTGATGCAGTATGAACCGACTGTGGTTCGCAAGGTGATCCGCGATGAGACAGCGCAGCAGATGGTGAAGACGCTGATAACGGTGGTCTCTGCCGAGGGCACCGCGCGCCAGGCTTGGCTCAAGAACTATGCCGTCGCCGGCAAGACTGGCACGGCGCAAAAACCGTCGAAGACACGGCGCGGCTATGAGGTCGGGAAATATTTTTCGTCGTTCATCGGATTCCTGCCGGCGGAGAATCCTCGGTTGTGCATCGGTGTGTTTGTGGACGAACCACACAACGGACACTACGGTGGCGTGGTGGCAGGTCCTACATTCAAGGTGATTGCCGAGAAATCGGCCAACTATCTCGGCCTCGAGCCGTCGATACCGGTAAAGCCGATGTCGGAGCAGAAACCCCGGGTGGTGCTGAGATGATGGAACCCCGAACGCTAGGTTTTGTGGAGGAGAGCTGTAACGGGCAACTCGTCGCGGGCGAACGCTCGGCGAGTGTGCGCCGCATCTGCACCGACTCGCGCTTGGCCAAGGCGGGCGACCTGTTCGTGGCGATTCGCGGTGACCAGTTTGACGGGCATGACTACCTCAACGACGCGCTTGGCCAAGGGGCGGAGGCGGCTGTGGTCAGCCGAGCCCGGCTTGGCCAAGCGAAGGTCGCCGGGCCGAGGATCGAGGTGGAGGAGACGCGGGATGCGCTTGGCCGACTGGCGGCCCGGTACCGGCGGGATTTTGAGCTGCCGGTTGTTGCGGTGGGCGGCTCCAACGGCAAAACCGGCACCAAGGACATCTTGGCGGCAGTGCTGGGGCAACGGCTCGAGACGCTCTCGAGCGAGTCCAGTTTCAACAACGATATCGGGGTGCCGCTCACATTGTTGCGGCTGCGCGGGGCCCACGAGGCGGCGGTGCTCGAGGTCGGCTCGAATCATCCCGGCGAACTGCAGCCGCTGCTGCAACTCATCCGGCCAAGGTACGGCGTGCTGACGAGCATCGGGCGCGAGCATTTGGAGTTTTTCGGGAACCTCGAAGGGGTGATCGAGGAGGAGGGAGAGCTGGCAGAGGTGCTGCCGCCGGAGGGCTGCCTGTTTGTCAATGGAGACATCGAGGGGCTGGAGGCCATCCGCGTCCGCTGCCGCGCAACAGTTGTCACGGTCGGGGAGGGGGAGGGCTGCGACTGGCGGCTTGCCGGCATTGCGCTGGACGATGAGGGGACAACTTTCAAACTGATTTCGCCGAAGGGAGATTGGAGCGGAGCCTACCGCATCAACCTGCTGGGCCATCAAAACGCCCGGAACGCCGCGCTCGCAATGGCGCTTGCGGCGGAGCTGGGCCTGAGCCGGGAGGAACTGGACCAGGGCCTGCAGTGTTGCCGTCCGGCGTCGATGCGAATGGAGATGCAGACACTCGGCGGTGTCCGCATCATCAACGACGCCTACAACTCCAATCCGGACTCCCTTCTGGCGGCTTTGGAGACGATGGAGTCGTTTCCGACTGGGGGAAAACGCATTGCCGTTCTCGGTGACATGGCCGAGCTTGGACAAGCCAGCGAGTCCGCCCATGTTGAGGCGGGCCGGCTTGCGGCCAGGCTTGGCCTGGACGGCCTGATCGCCGTGGGCCAATGGGCGGACACGACGGTGCGCGCGGCGCAGGAGGACGGTCTGGCCAACGTGGCGGCTTTCGATGACGTCAACCTGGCCGGCCGGGCGCTGGCTGTTAAGCTGAGTCCCGGGGACGTGGTGCTGATCAAGGGCAGCCGAGCGGCAAAAATGGAACGCATCATCGAGGCACTTTCGGAGGCCATGAAAACGTAGCGACGCAGGATGTTTTTTTACCTCAGCCAGGTGCCGCAGTGGTTGGCCGGAAACGGCCACGCCGTCTTGGCGGACTGGCTCTCTTTCCTGCGGGTGTTCCAGTACATCACTTTCCGGACAGCCGGCGCGGCAGTCACGGCGCTGCTGTTTTGCTGGTGGTTTGGCCCGAAAATCATCGGGCTGCTTACGCGGCTGAAATTCAGCCAGGACTACAAGGACAAGGCCGAGGAAGCAGGTGGTCTGGATGCGCGGGTGCTCAGCAAGAGGGGCACACCGTCGATGGGGGGAGTCATGATCGTGCTGGCGCTGGATGTGACCGCGCTGCTCTGGGCCAGGTGGAACGAGTTTCTCGCGTTGAGCCTGATGTCGGTGGTGGTGCTGGCGGCGCTGGGTTTTTACGACGACTGGGTCAAGCTCACCAGGCAGGACAAGGACGGCATCCACTCGAAAGTGAAGCTGGCGGTGCAACTGGCGCTGGGCCTATTCATCGGGCTGTATCTGTGGTATCACCCCACCAAGAGCGACTTGATCGGGAAACTGGTGGTTCCGTTTTACAGCGGGCAAGACGGCCCCGGAGGGGAGATTGTGTTTGCCGGGGTGGGGGTTGTGGGATTGCTGGTCACCACGGCGGCCATCGTGGGCAGTTCCAACGCAGTGAATCTGACTGACGGCCTCGACGGCTTGGCCATCGGCTGCACGCTGATCGTGACGTTCGTGTTCATCATTTTCACCTACATCGCCGGCAACAAGATCATGGCCGACTATCTGCGCGTGCCGTACGTCGAGGGGGCGGGGGAGTTGACAGTGTTCTGCGCGGCGATGGTGGGTAGCGGGCTGGGGTTTCTCTGGTTCAACTGCCACCCGGCGCAGGTGTTCATGGGCGACACCGGGTCGCTGGCGCTGGGCGGCGTGCTCGGCGTGATCGCGGTGCTGATTCACCAGCCGTTTGTGCTGGTGATTGCGGGCGGGGTGTTCGTGCTCGAGGCGGTTTCGGTGTTGGTCCAGACCGGCTGGTTCAAGCATACGCGGCGAAAATACGGCGAGGGGCGGCGGGTGTTTTTAATGGCGCCGCTGCATCATCACTTTGAGAAAAAGGGCTGGTACGAGTCGCAGGTGGTCGCGCGGTTCTACATTCTGGGAATTCTTTTTGCGGTGCTCGCTTTGAGCACGCTGAAATTGAGGTAAGTTAGGCGGTCATGTTCAAGCTGAAAGGCAAGCGGGTTTTGTTGGTCGGCCTCGGTTCGCGGGGCCGGGCGGCCTGCCGCCTGCTCTGTGACTGCGGCGCCTCGGTGGTGGCGGTGGATCGCAAGGAGGACGACCTGCTCCGCCGCGAGACCGAGCCGTTGGCCAAGCTGGGGGCGAAGGTGCATCTCGGCTTGGCCAAGCCGTTGCCCAAGCTGCTCGACGGCGTCGAGTTGGGCGTGATTAGCGTGGGCGGTATCCGTGAAACGGCCTGGGTGCGCGCCCTGCGCCGGGCGGATTTGCCTGTGATCGGCGAGCTCGAGCTTGGCTTCCAGCAGTTACGCTGCCTAAACATCGCCGTGACCGGCACCAACGGCAAGACTCCGGCGGCCAAGCTGATCGAGCAGGTGCTGGTCGGCGGGCAGCGGGAGGCCCGACTGGCCGGCAAGGTGGACTACCCCGTCTGCGATGCCGTGGACGGCTCGAAAGAGCTGGATTACCTGATCCTTGCCGTGAACTCGTTCCAGCTCGAGTTGACCCAGTTTTTCAGCCCCACGGTCGCTGTGCTGACGAACATCGCGCCGGACCACATGGATCACTACGGCAGCGTGGCGGAGTACGTGAGCGCCAAGGCGAGAATATTCGTCAACCAGCAGCCGTTCGACTGGGCGATCATCCAGAGCGAGGCGCTGGCACAGATCCGGTCGTTCGGCATCGAGATCCCCTCCAAGATCATCACCTTCAGCGCGAGCAACCGCCGGGCGGACATCTCGCTCGATCGCGGCCTGATCATGAGCCGAGTGCCGGGCTGGGAGGGCCCGCTGATGGACTTCACCGAGTGCCAGTTGCAGGGGGCGCACAACGCGGAGATCCTGATGGCGGCGCTGGCGGCGGGCCGGGTGTTCCGGATTCCGCTGGAGCAATCGGCGGACATCCTCCGAAACCACCCGGCGCTGCCGCACCGGTGCGAACTCGTAGCCGAGATGGACGGGGTGAGCTACATCAACGACTCCCGATCCACCAACCTCGCCGCCCTCGAGAAGTCACTTTTCTCAATAAAACCGGGCCTGGGCGGTCGCCCCAACGTCTGGTTGCTGGCCGGCGGACGCGACAAGGCCGGCGCCTACCACGACATTGGCCCGCTGCTTTCACAGAGGGTCAAGGCGGCATTTTTGATGGGCGAAACCCGCGAAAACCTGCGCGCCGCATGGAGCCTCTTCACGCCCTGCCGCCTGGTAGATTCGCTGGAGGAAGCCGTCCGCCAGAGCGCTGAACTGGCCGAGGAGGGCGACGTTATTTTACTCTCGCCAGCGAGTGAGGATTCCGGTAGTGTCAATGGCTATCAACATCGTGGCGAGATGTTTCGGCGCTCAGTCGAACACTTGGCCGGTTCTTCAACGGAAGCTGAAAGCACCGGTAAGGCCAATTCAGCCTCAAAAACAATCCCTGTTTTGTCGCGATGAATCCTGCCCGCCGACCACTATATCTTGTGTTCCCCCCCTTTTGCGCTTGCCCAAGCGCACGTCATTTTTTTCAATCAACCAAGGAGTAAAACATCATGTCCAGTCATAATCCCCTACGACCCAAAAGTTCCCTGCTCGAGCAGAAAGCCAAGAGCCGCTCCGGCCTGCAGATGGTGATGATCATCGTGGCCGTGCACGTGGTTTTCCTTGGAGGGCTGTTGTTCTCCGGCTGCCGCCCGGAACAACCGACACCCGGCACGGCGGCCGACACCAACGCCATTCCGGTCTTGCCACCCATCGGGGGAGGGGTGGCGTCTCCGCCAGGACAGAGCAACGTGGTAAACATAGTGAATGCGCCCGCTGCGGACACCAACGCCGTGACCGCCGCCCCGCCGCTTCCGGGCGTCACGACCGGCGAAGCCCAGCCGCCGCCCGTCACAAGCGACCCGGCCCCGGCGGAGGACATCGTTCCGTTGATTCCTGAGCCAACGGGTGAGCCGGAGGTGCCGGTGGCCACCGGCGAGGAGGAGTACGTCGTGGGCAAGGGAGACAACTTCACCGCCATCGCGCGCAAATTCGGCGTCACGGTGCAGGCCGTCATCAAGGCCAACCCGGCAGTGGATCCAAACCGCATGGCGGTTGGCCAAGTGCTGATTATCCCCGCGCCCGTGGCCAAGCCGCTTGCACCGGCGGTGCCAGAGGGAACGGTGGTGTACGAGGTTAAGGCGGGCGACAGCCTTTACGCCATCGCCAAGGAGCACAAGATCACGGTCAAGGCCATCCGCGATGCCAATAGCCTGACAAACTCAAAAATTCAACCGGGGCAAAAATTGACCATTCCCCCGCCGGCGACCGACAACTAGCCAAACGAGCGATCCGTCCCGATGAAGCTCGCCTCGACCACGCTGGTGTTTGTCGTTTCAGCCCTGCTTGCGCTGGGGTTGGTGATGCTCTACAGCGCTACCATGTTTCACCGCAGTGGCGGATTTCTGGGTTCGCAATTGCTGTGGTGCTGCATTGGGTTGGTGGTCTGCCTTGGCGCGGCTATGGCGGACTACCAGATGCTTAAAAAAATCTCGGCACCGGCGCTGGTGCTGGCGCTTCTCTTGTTGGTGGCGGTGATGCTCCCCGGCATCGGACTGGAGCGCAACGGCGCTCGCCGCTGGCTGCAGTTGCCGGGCACGACGTTCCAGCCGTCCGAGTTTGCCAAGCTGGCTGTCATCATCGCGCTGGCCCATTACTGCGAACGCAAGGGCCGCAGGATGGGCACGTTCAGGTACGGTCTGCTGATTCCCGGGCTGGTGCTGGCGTTGTTTCTCGGTCTGATTTTCATCGAGCCGGACTGGGGTGCGACGGCGCTACTGGCCACGGTGTGCGGGTTGATGCTGTTCCTGGCCGGCACGAAGCTGCGGTTCATGGTTCCGCCGGTGATCGTGCTCGGGGTGGCTGGCAGTTTCCTGCTGTCGCAAAACACGGTTCGCCTAAATCGCATCATGAGCTGGCTCGATCCCGAGGGCACGAAACAGGGGGTGGGCTATCAGACGTGGCAGTCACTGATCGCGCTTGGCTCGGGCGGGACAACCGGCCTTGGGCTCGGCAACGGACGCCAGAAACTTGGCTTTGTGCCGGAACACCACACCGACTTTATATTCTCGGTGATCGGCGAGGAACTCGGCTTGGTTGCTACAATGGGAATCGTGGTGGCGTTCGTCCTGTTTGTGATTTGCGGAGCATTTATCGCGATACGGTCGCGCGACTTTTTTGGTTTTCTGCTGGCCTCCGGGATGACGCTGCTGATTGGCCTTCAGGCGTTCATCAATATTGGCGTGGTGACCAGCACGCTGCCCAACAAGGGACTCCCTCTGCCGTTCATCAGCCGGGGCGGCACGAACCTTGTGGTGATGTTGTTTTGCGTCGGGGTGCTGTTGAGCGTCGCGCGGTTTGCGAGCCGCGAGGGGCAGGTCAAGACGGCTGGAGCGAACGATCCCGGCGGGTACTCACCGTTCCGGGCCAAGACATGAGCATGAATCCCCCGACCAAGCGCGTTGCTATCGCCTGCGGCGGAACCGGCGGACACCTGTTTCCCGGCTTGGCCGTGGGCGACGCGCTCGTGACGCGCGGCTGCGAGGTCACGCTGCTAGTCAGCCCGAAGGAGGTGGACCAGACGGCGGTCAAGTCGGCCTACGGCATGGAGGTTGAGTCGCTGCCGGTGGTCGCTCTCAGCGGCAACTTGCCCCGGTTCGCCGCCGGCTTTTGGTCGTCGCTCGGCCAATGCCGAAAACTTTTTCGCGACAAACCGCCCGATGCCGTGCTGGCGATGGGAGGATTCACCAGCGCGCCGCCGGTGATCGCCGGGAAGCTCATTGGCGCCCGCATTTTTCTCCACGAGGCGAACGCCGTCCCGGGCCGGGCGGTGAAGCTGCTGGCGCCGCTGGCCGACGAGGTGTTCGTTCAGTTTCCCGCTGCGATACCGCGCGTGCTGAGCACCGACATTCGCGCCACCGGCCTGCCGGTGCGCTCGGCAATGGAGCCGTTGGCCAAGGCCGACGCGCGAATCGCACTTGGCCTGGCTGACGACCGGCCGGTGCTGCTCGTGATGGGCGGCAGCCAGGGGGCGCAGTCGATCAACCAGGCACTGATCAACTCGCTACCGCGCTTGGCCAAGGCGGTGCCGGGACTGCAGTTCATCCACTTGACCGGCAGCGGCGTCGTCGAGCCGGTGCGGCAGGCGTACGAGGTGCTTGGCCTAAGCGCCGTGGTGCGTCCTTTTTTGACCGAGATGGAGTATGCGCTAGGCGCGGCTGATCTGGCGGTGAGCCGCTCAGGGGCGTCGTCGCTGGCTGAATTTTCCGCGATGGAGCTGCCGGCCATATTGATCCCGTACCCCACTGCGGTGGACGACCATCAACGGCTCAATGCCCAGTCGTTTGTGGATATTGGCGCGGCACGGTGTTTTCACCAGAAGCAACTGACGCCCAACCTGCTCGTCAGCCAGTTGAGCGAGCTCTTCGGCAGCCCGGCCAAGCTCGAGGCCATGGCCGGCGCGATGAAACAATGGAAGTCGGCACAGTCCACCGTGGAGGTCGTGCAGCGGATTTTCGAAGCGTGCGGTTGGGAGGACAACGCCGGGGACGAACTGATGTTCGGCCTACCAAGAGGAAAGGAGGCAGCGGCATGAGCACCGGAGTCGCAGCGCCGGTGTCGGAAGAGGTGAAAGCAGTGCTCGAGAGCGCCGCCGCTGACGGGACGGTCGTCGAGCCGGATTGCCTACTCGCCGAAATGACGACCTTGTGGGCGGGCGGCCGGGCCGACTTTTTCGCCGAGCCCAACAGCGAGGCCGGTCTCTCGGCGTTGCTGGTCGCGTGTCGTGAGAGGGGACTACTGGTGACGGTGCTTGGATGCGGGTCGAATTTTCTTCCGCTCGACTCTGGTGTGCGCGGGTTGACGGTGCGGCTGGGCCGGGCGTCCTTCACCGGCATCGAGGCGGCCGGGTCGAGGCTCAAGTGCGGCGCCGGGGCGAAGTTGAAAAACGTGGCCGCCGAGGCCAAGCGCTGCCGCCTGGCGGGGATGGAGTTTCTCGAGGGCATCCCGGGGAGCATCGGCGGCGGGCTGCGTATGAACGCCGGGGCGATGGGAAGCGAACTGTTCGACGTGGTGGAGACGGTGCGGTTCATGGATCCCGCCGGCGGGGTGTTCGAGATGCCGGCGGACTCGATCGAGGTCGACTACCGGAGCTGTCCGCTGTTGAAAAACCAGATCGCGCTGGGCGCGGTATTGAATGGTGAGCCAGACACCGCCGAGGCCATCGCCGCCCGCATGGCCGGGTTTGCCGAGCGGCGCTGGGGCAGCCAGCCCAAGGCTCGCAGCGCCGGCTGCATATTCAAGAACCCGAAGGGCATCCCCGCCGGGAAGCTGGTCGATGAGCTGGGCCTCAAGGGCGCGAGCGAGGGCGGTGCGATGATATCGGAGGAGCACGGCAATTTTATCGTCAACAAAGGCGGCGCGACGGCGGACGATATCCTGCGCTTGATCGGGCGCATCCGGGAGAGGGCGATGAGCGAGCGCGGCATCGAGTTGCAGACCGAGGTGCAAATCATCGGCGGGGAGAAACGGGATGATTGAACCGCTCGACATATGCGTGATGCTGGGCGGCCCCTCCGGCGAGCGGAAGGTGTCTCTCCAGTCCGGCGCGGCGGTGGCGGACGCACTGCGCGAGCTGGGCCACCGAGTGAGCGAGATCGATCCGGTGGATGGCGAGTTTCGACTGCCGCCAAACACCGGCGTGGTGTTCCTCGCGCTGCACGGGACGTACGGGGAGGATGGCACGGTGCAGGCCAGTCTCGACGCGCTGGGCGTGCCGTACACCGGCTGCAGCGAGGCGGTGAGCCGGCTGGCATTTGACAAAGTGGCGGCCAAGCGGGCCTGCGCCCGGGACGGCTTGGCCACGGCGAACGACTGCGTGGTGGACGAATCCGACGCCGGGCTGCCGGATGGGCTCGAGCTGCCGCTGGTGCTCAAGCCGGTTTATCAGGGCTCAAGCATCGGCCTCGAGTTTGTCGAGACGGCGGCCGCTTGGCCAAGCAGCTTGGCCAAGGCGCTCGAGGGCGGCGGCCCGGTGCTCGTCGAGGAGCGGATCGAGGGTCGCGAAGTCACGGTGGGCGTCGTCGGCGGTCAGCCGCTGCCGGTGGTCGAGATCACGCCCAAGCGCGGCGCCTACGACTACGCCAACAAATACACCGCAGGCGCCACCGAGTACGCCTGCCCGGCTCTGTTCGATGCGGAGGCCACACACTGCATACAGCATGCCGGGAAACGGGCGCTGGCCGCCGTTGGGGGCGGCAACTGCGCCCGGGTCGATTTTATCGTGCGGCCGGATGAAGAGCCGGTGTTCCTCGAGGTCAACACCCTGCCGGGGATGACGGAGACGAGCCTGCTACCCAAGGCGGCTGCGGCGACCGGCACCGGTTTTGCCGAATTGTGCCAGTGGCTGGTCGAGTTGGCCGTGGAACACCCACCCCTGGCGGCCACCGGATGAAGTAACTTTGACATGGGATTGAGAGCGAAACGTCGGAATAGCAAGTCGGGGAGGAAAAAACTACTTTCGGTCAAGGTGCAGTCGCAGCAGGCCAGGCGCGAGCGACTGCGCTGGCTGCGCTCGTTGTCGGCTCTGGTCGCCGCGATCGCGGCGATCATCGCCGTTTGCTGGCAGGGCGGCGCCTTCGCGCTCAATCGGCTCGTATACGAGAATGAGTCATTCTCCGTTAGGCAATTGGACTATCGGACAGACGGGATCATTAACGTGGGCCAACTCAAGCAATGGGGTGGCGTGCGCTCGGGCGAAAACCTGCTCAAGCTCGATTTGCTGCGGATCAAGCGCGATATCGAACTGGCCCCCAGAGTTAAGGCGGCGTCCGTGGAGCGTTTCCTGCCTGACACGCTGCAGGTGCGGGTCGCCGAGCGGGTGCCGATGGCGCAGATTTGGGCCTGGCAGCGTGATGGTGCCGGCGTGACGGATTACGACTGCGTGAGGTTGCAACTGGACGAGACCGGCCACGTGATGAGCCCGATTGGCGGCCGTTCGGTGGTGGCGCCGGAGAAGCAGGCTGAATGGTCGCTGCCGGTCGTCTCCGGGATCGAGCTCAAGAAACTCAAGTCGCTCGCCCCGGGCCGCCCAGCCGGGCTGCCAAAGCTGCGAGCCGCGCTTGGCCTCATCGGGGAGTTTCGCCGCTCGCCCCTGGCCGGCGTGGTGGATTTGCGGGTGATCGACCTCTCCCAGCCGCGCATCCTGCGGGTCACCACCGGCGACGGGGGCCAGGTGGATCTCTCGACCGGGCGCTTGGCTCGGCAGCTCAACCGCTGGGCCCGTATCCAGGCGCACGGGCAGAAGTTTGGACTGGCCATCGAGACGGTGGATCTTTCAGTGACCAACAACGTGCCGGTTCGCTGGATGCTCTCCCCGACGATCGCCGAGGGCATAAAGAGCG
>Ga0208129_1000851_pt1 | contig 12606 bp, 3 predicted proteins | sample ETNtaG_13_FD_185759 | JGI IMG/M metagenome (GOLD analysis project Ga0208129, IMG submission 185759) | Marine microbial and viral communities from oxygen minimum zone, Eastern Pacific Ocean - ETNP201306PF47B (SPAdes) (version 2) | ecosystem: Environmental > Aquatic > Marine > Oceanic ...
GCTAATTCGTATTACTTATCGGTCTGATATGCTGACCTAATCGATGATGTGATCGCAGGACGAACGATATCTCGCCTGATATCTCGTTTCCTAGATCGGTATGCGTGATTTCAATTCTAATCATTCTTCGATGGCCGTCGAAAATCGACAGTTGTGATTGCTATCGGTAAAGATTGCTATCGCCACTTCGTAGTGAAATAGATCGAAAATCTCAGATATTTTATGAAATATTTGATGATCGAACCTTATCAGCGTGATAAGTCGGTGTCATCGGTAGCTCGTTTGCTGGTAGGCGTATCTCATGATATTTTTAAAATTGGCACGGTGGCCCTAATCTACGAATTGGCACGATGGCCCTAGTCTACATATCTCGATGTGTATCGATTATTTTTCGAATATCTCCTCATCGACATTTCTCGTACTGGAATCTTGATCCCGATTACGTTCGCCTTGTGTCGCCATCTTCATTCTCGAAGTAGATGTTCATCATCGTCATCGCCCCTGGAATCGCCCTTGAGATCATCCTTGGATCTTTTTACTCGATCAAGATGTAAATCATCGCCTTGAATCTCGATCGATCGACGCTTCTTCGTCTGGTAGAGCCATTGGGAAAATCGATTGGTGATGATGATGAAGAAAATCGAGATATGTACTTATCCAAGACGTTCAGAATCGAGATGATGTAGATGAGGTTTGCGATTACAGATGCTTCTCGGAATCGATATCAGAATCTCCTCGACGATGATAAAGATTGCTATTCTCCTCCTCCAAGAGGTCGATGATGATCGCCTCTGGATTTCAGTTTCGATATACCTAGTGCATCGCCATGTCGTAGTTCGCCAAGTCCCGCATCGCGACGGTCACATCGATCGGCACCGCCCTCTTCGCGATCAGCTTGATGGAAACATCGCGGCCATCGCCCAGCGGATTCTTCATCCAGGATTTGAAACCGACGCTCGCGCCGAGCGGATTGCGATTGTTCGGCATCGCCGTCTCTTCGCGGGATCGGATCGCGCGGCCGCATCGCCCCGCGATGCGCTGCCAGATCGCCTTGATCGCCGTCGGGCGCATCGTGATTTTCGTATCGCGCTTCTGCTTATCGCAGACGATCTCGATTGCCTGGCTCGCCCAGGTGAATCGCATCGGCTCGTCATCGCCCATCGTGATCTGCAACTCGTGGATCTCGATGTACGGCTCGAAGAGAATTTGCGATTCGGCGTTCCATTCCTTATCGGAGAGGCGATCGAAAACGGCTCGGCCGATGCTCGTGGCCGCGATGAGCTCGAATCGCTGGTACACGCTCCTCGGGATCTTGATTATCTTCTCGGATGCGTCCATATCGACGCGGATCGGGGACGAGGACATCATCGCCGTGATGCTGACGCTCGCGATCATCGCGGAAATCGGCGCCAGCGCACTCATATCGCGCTGATGCGGCCCAACGCGATTCATCGCTCGCAGCTTCGACCACATCGCCCTCCTATCGCACTGGTACTCGATCGCCTGATCGGGCGTCATCGCCGAAACAATCGCCTCCATCGTGTTCGTCTCGCAGAGCACATCGGGGCCGATTTCGGCAGGCAATTGCTTGTCCATCGTGATGATATCGCGCGGCCCGAAGCCGCATCGCGCAAGCTCGAGCATGATCGACTGATTGTTGATGCCGATCATATCGCTGATCGGCCTCTCGCAGGTCTTCGCGCCCATCGGAATGATCTTGATCGCGCCCCATCGGCGGATCATCGCGGATTGCGCGCTCTCGCTGTTCGCGATCAGGAGATTCATCGCGGGGCCCGCCATCTTGATATCGCCCATCGCAGTCACCAGCGGATTGTCGATCGCCTCGATGTAGTCCTCGAGCTCGACCTCGAGATCGGTGGAATCGATGTTGGCCATCGCGTTGCCCATCTTCGCGATGATCGGGGCGGTGATTTCCTTCGCCTTCGGATTGGGAACCTTCATCGTCTCCTCGGCGTGCATCATCGGAGCCTCCTCGATGACCATCTGCGTCGTCGGAAACTTATCGCCATCGCCGAACAGCTGCTTGAAGATCATGATCGACGGGGCGAATTGCATCGGAGCGTCGACATTATCGACGACGGCCTGGATGAACATCGGGATCGCGCCGGGCTGAGAAATCGGGAATTTTGGGAAATCGGTGAGGTGATTATCGATTTGGCTAGTCTCGGATGATATCGATGATGGCGTTATCGATCTGGTGATTCTAGATGTTCTCGATGCATCCGTACGATTGCCAGTGCAAGTCGATGGAGTGCACGATGAAAGATCGCTATCATCAGATTCAGATTCAGTGTAATCGACTGGTATTGGAAGAAGTGGTCGCATTTCTCGCTGAAGAAACGCCTCATCGATGTCGATAGTGATCCATGGATAGCCCATGCGATGATCGAAAGATCGAAGGAGATGATCGAAAGATCTCGATGACGACGGATAGCCCATCGGAAGATTTCGATGACGAAGGAGATGTCTAATCGATCGGTTCACCGCCATGAAGAGCGGATCGAAACATGTTATCGATTTGGTTGCTGATCCAGATACCTCAGTGCGCTTATCGCTCGCGATGACGGCCTTATCGTGCTTCAGCTTCTCGGCACGAAACGTCTCGCGGATCGCATCGGCGGCGGCGGTGGCGATCGGCTCATCGCTGTCCAGAGCGCTGGCGTTGGAGGCATCGGCGGAGATCGCAATGTAGTCAGACATCTCGATGGTTTGATATTCTAATATCGAAAATTACGTTAACTCTTTATCGATTGATATCGAGTCCCTGTTCTGTGAATCGCGATTGAAAACGAAATGATCGACATGATATTATCGATTTGATTATACTTTAAAGCGATTTCAATTGCAGATTTCTCGGTCAAATACGCCGATTATTATCCATTGGCTGATTGCCTCTGGTTTTATCGCGCTTGCATGAGCTAGTATCTAAATATCGGTCAGAATTGCCGAATCTCCATAGCTCTCAGTGAATTTTGATGATTTCGATTTTGAATTCGGATGTTTTGTGTTTTATCAGATTGAAAATCTCAGATACAACAGTGCACAGCCTCTCGATTCAGATTTCAAATTGTACATTCAGATGTCATGATTTCGATGTCGATTGAAGATATGTTTTTAGAGATTGCACTCGAGAATCATGATGTCGATGATAATCCATTCGATGTTTTGTTATCTCATGATCATAACGATTTCACTCTTGTCATTTCGATGGCACTGTGAATTTTTATCAAGATACAATCGTTAGATCTCATTTTCTTTATGACTACACCGCAATCATACCGAGCCGACGCTCGCGCTTTTCCGATCGACCGAGACGCGGTTTCGCGGGAGGATCGGTGATCTCTTCGCGCATCCAGTTGGAGATCCTCGCGATCGCGGGCGAAATTCGCTTATCCTCGACCGGTTCGTCGCCGAATTTCGATATACCGATATTCACCGCTTCCCATCGCTCGTTGAATTTCGATGAGGAAGGTTTTGTGAGGAGATCGGCGGGATTCATCTTGGTCGGAATTTTCGCGATGAAGGCGAGTTGGCTCTCGAATAGCGATCGCGACCACGAAACTCGCAAGCTGCTATGTCGCGTTCGCGATATGTTGCTTCGCATCGCGAGGGTGTTCGCGCTGGAATTATCCCCATGGATAATCGCTGGCAGCACGTCGCGTCGGTGGAAGCATCGGAATTCGATGAGCGCCTGGATCAGGTATATCGATTGCTTCGCCGTGGCGACAATCGCGTGCAGCTCGGCTTCGGCCGAGCTGAGGGCCGGTAATCCTGATTGTCGCTTCGAGCTCCAGGATATCAGCATCCCGCGATTCGCCGGCAGCTGGAAGGGATCGACGGTCTCGAGAATCGGCTTCGCATAGAGCGTTCGCTGTTGTTTATCGTACGCGATTCGGGGCATTATCGAAGCATCTTGATCGATGGTGATGAGATAGCCGCTCGTCGATGCTCCATTGGGTTCACCAGCCCAATCGCTATCCGAAAACGCTCGCAACTGGATCGGTCGCGGGCGTTTGGGATACGTCGAGTTCCAATCGAGCTTCGAGTATCGAGAACCGCTCGCATCGCGGCCGGTGTATCGATACCACAATCGCGTGGCCTGCTCCGCGATTCGAATCTCTTCATCGCAGGGCGGAACATCATCATGCAGCTTCGGGAAGATGAGCTTCGGCGAAAATTGCTGCGTGTATCCGATCGCGGATTCGAAGGGCTTGCGATTCGATTCTCGCGGGTCGGCTGACACCTTCCCGATTTGCCACGCGCAATATTTCAATTGCGGCATCGCGGCATCGGCAAGGTATTGGATGATGCCGACCGCTGTTCGCCAGCTCGGCTGTCCATCGCACGGCTTGAACGCATTCGCCGCTCCCCCCGAGATCGCAGAATTATTCGCGGTTTCGGGAATGACCCTCGCAGTACAGGGGGATTTGGATTTCGCCTCAGCTCGGAATTGGCAGAGCTTGGATCGGCATTCTTCAATCGTGGCGGTGATATCCCCGGATGCGGATCGCACGTGATTGATGCCGAGAAAATCGACGGCGGATGACGGCCTATCGGCGGTAGACGGCAGCAGGATATCGGGAGATTTCGTCTTCACGATCGACTGGATGATCAGGACCGTCCGATCGAAAGCTGCGGCCGAGCTCGCGACAATCATCACATCGTCGACGTAGATGGTAATGATCGCGATGGGGGGATCAGTGCGGACGAGTTCATCGAGATGCAGCGATCGTTTCTTCGACCGTTTCTCGGTGAATCGGACGCCACCGGCTTTGCGGCAAGAAGTGCCGTTGCGCGGAGGGTCCGATCGCTCTTTCTGATCAGGCTTCTCGATGTGGGCGCCATCGTTATCGAAGATCGCGTAGGTGCAGCTATCGGTGCCCGATTTTATCGCGCCGGCGATCTTGAGACCGCTATCGAAATGGCTTAGCCACTCTCGCGGCGCCGCTCGCAGTCCATATATCGATTTGCGGAGCAGCAGCATCGGAATCGCGTGCGGATTGGCCGGATCGTACACCTTCCCGTTGATCGTGATCGGATTGAGATCGTGTCGCCATTCCTTGGGGAGATGCACCGCGATCAGCTGCTTGAGCTCGGATTGCAGGAAAGCTTCGTCGCAATCGATCGTGCCGATCGTGGATCCCGGCATGAGCTGCCCGATCGCAATCATCAGCCTGACGATCGCGCCTGAGGTCGCCGGCGAATAATTGCGCTCGCCTGGTGATCTCGACTGCTGATTGCCGCATGCGACGATTCTCGCCTTGCGACGGCCGCATCTCTTTATTTTGAGCACGTATTGCGCTCGCAGCGTCGTGGTGCCGATCGGGAGATCCTTGAAATCGATCCACTGCCCGGATCTCGCGATAACCTCTTGCTCCCGCTGAATCGCCGGATTCCATTCCTCATCCGAAGAAATCGTTTGCATCGAAATCTTGGGATGTGCCGCTTTAGCAGCGGCAACGTAATGGTGAATGTTCGGATCGATCAGAGGATCATGATCGTCACCGGCGAGATCGACGCATTGCCTGCCGGATTGCACGGCCTTGCGCAGCTTCTGCTGATTGCGAATGGCAATCGCGTCGGGGCCGCTGAAGCGTCGCTGGCGGCGGCGGCGGTGCGGGATATCGAGCTCGATTGTAGCTTGCGATTTTCCGGTCAGCCCGGTCGGATCGATGATGCCAAATCGCCGCAGTTCATCGGTGATGATCTGCTGCCTGGATTCTTGAGCGATCGAATCGAGACGGGAGATGGCAAATCGGGACGCCGATTCGTAGCGCATCGCTAGCAGCATCGTGAGGAAGTAGGCAAGGATCGCAATGAGCTGTCGCATCTTGAAGATGGTCGCTCGCGGATCAGTTCCTTCACCAATCGCCTCAGAAGCACGCTTGCGGATCTGGTGTCGAGTCAATCGCTGCTCAGCCGGACCGGATCCGATGCTTCGATCCCGATGCAGCCTTTTCAATTGCGCTTTGGGCGATCGACCTCTCGACCCGGATCGCTTCATGCGACGCGCGGGCGTGGCGGATCGCCCTTCCTTCTTCTTGGATGGCTTCCTGGATCGGGAGGACGCGGGAGTGCTATCGCCCGTGCTGATTTCGGCATCGGTGGTGACAATCTCGAACTCGTCATCTTCATCGGTGTCGATCTCAATGTCGGTATCGACCTCGAGATACTTCTGAAGATTGGGGAGTTTCGCGAGTTGCTTCGCCGGGATGTGCTTCTTGGCGAGATCGCGCATTTCAGCCTTTCCGCCCTCAGTGATCGGGGTTCGATCGCGAACATCATCATTCTTGCTGTCTGACAACTCGCTGAAGAGGACCGTGTTAATCGATCGATTCTTGATCGCGGTCTTTTTGCCAGATCGCTCATACTCCTCCTTATCGAGAATGATGACAGTTCGCAAATCGGAGCCGATCGTTTTCTCTGATTTGGATCGGAAGCTGAAACCGAGAAATATGCCGGATCGTCCCAATTGCTGTCGCGTTTTCGTCGAGCCGCGATTCGATCCGATCGTTTCCTCGGATGCGCTGCGGCCTCTGCGAAATTCAGATTGGAGATCATCGTGATAGTGCACGGAGCATCCGAATGGTCGCAGATTGTGGATCGACGTTCGCTGGAAATCGGGCCAAACTTCTCGCTTCTCATCGGCTTGTAGGAGATTCTTGACGTGGATCGCATATCGCACGGCGTACTCGAAAAAGCCGATCGGGAGGCCGGAATCGTGGATCATCGTTTGCGCTGCTCGCTTCGCGACGGAAATCGTGGATTCTTGAAGTCCATGTTCGCCTTGATCGTGCGGGGGATTGGGACAGTGTTTCGCGCTTGGGAAGCACTGTCGCATCGTGGATTCCGCACGTTCGCCCGTGAACGCGAGATCGCTGTCTGACACGATCGTCCGCATTTTCTCGCCGAGAATCGGGAAGTACTCGAGCAATTCCTTGTACGCGATCGCACTTGCATCCTGGGATTTCTTCGCGGAGAATGCAACGAAGATCAGGCGACTATCGCGACAGACATCTCGAAAGACGTGCATGTAGCGATTGCCGGCGATCGACTCCGGGATCGAGCTGGCATCGTAGCACCAGATCGCTCCAGGCGTTGCCTTCTCGATTCGATCCTCGCATCCGCCCTTCGCGTGCGCCTTGTTTCGCTGGCTGATTGTGCATGCCGCGCAGGCGTCGTTCGCGATGGGGATCATGTGAGCAAATCGACGATGCAGGATGAGCTGCTTATCGCTCTCGGAGATGCCTGTAGTCTTGCAGATCCTCTCGGGATGGTCAGTCTCGGGCTGATCGCCTGCTTTCTCATCGAGGACGACGAGATCGAGGTAGTATCCATCGCGATAAGGAAGTGGAGACCATCGATTCCGCCCATCGGACGTGTTCCAGAGGATGTAGCTCTGATCGGGCTTCGCTGGATGCACAATCGCATGCCCCGCCTCGTTGAGGCGATTCGTAGACCAAATCTCCTCCGGAAACTCGGGGGAGAAAAGGGCTCGCTGGGCTCGCAATGTGGGCGGATCGCACGCAACTCCCTTGTGATCGTAGCATTTCGCAGGTTGTGATCGGAGAAAATCGACCAACTCGGCGGGGACGCTCTTGCCTCGCGATGCAGTACCAACAGAAACTCGATCGCCTCTTCGATTGCGGACTCGATCGGGGTACGGCGTGTTGTGATTCGTCGCACCGCCGTCGATCAAGACGCCGATCGTCTTGAGCCCAAATCGAAGAGCTTTCGCTGGTGCTGCGATGGCAGCTCGCGCGATTTCGACCGTTCGCCTGGCGTACATCGGGAGATCAGGACGGTGAGCACTCGCCTGTTCGATCAGCAGATCATCGAACGCCTTCGCGACTGAGTCGGGAACCGCGATCGTCTCATCGATCATCGTCATCTGGACTGCATGTTCATCGCGATATTCAGGATCACGCAGATTCTCCGATTCTTGCTTCCCGTAGATCGATTGCGATCTGGTGCATTCGGGATTTTGCTCGAATCGACGCTCTCTGGATCGGCCGCGATCAGCTTCCCACTGATTGCAGTTGGTGGTGAGCATCCTGGATTTCGCAGAGCTCGTGAGATCGCGAGCGAACATCTTCGGCATGATCTTGAACTTCTCATCGCTGGAGAGCAGCGTTCGCGAGAGCTTGACCGCCGGTCCACCGCGAGTCCTGGAGCTACTGCGATCCGTTCGAGGCTGATCCTTGCGCGAGGATCTCGATCCGCTGCGACCCCGGTCACGATCGCGGTTTCGAGAGGAAGATCGCGGAGCGGATCTGTCTCGTTTTCCGGATGTGGACCGAGATCGGCGATCGAGGAGCCTCTTTTTGGTCGCGGCATCGACATCGGGAGCATCCCAATTCCAATCGGGGCCGAGGCACGTCGTCGTTCGATCGGGATTTTTGAAATCCTTCATCGGGGCTCCGAGTACGTGATTTCTCCCATCGCACGCCTTGCAGGACGTGGGACCAGATTGGCCGGGAGTAATCGCGCGACGGAGCTGATGCGATCGACGCGTGTGCGCCTGGACGGAATCGCTAGCGTTCAGCATGATCCGGATTTTCTCGATGTCGAGGGCGGTCTTTCGCGAGGCTGGATCGTCGATACCCTTCTGCTCCAGCAGCTCGAGCTTGCTGTCCATCATCTGTTGATCGCACCTGCTGAGCGTCATCGCACCCCAGATGAGCGAATTCCAGATTCGCGCTTGTTGACGATAAGCGTGTTCATCGCGGGAGATGCGCTGGACGGTGGCGATCGATTCATCGAGAAGAGTTTGATGCGCTCGCAGGACATCAGCAATCGTGGCATTGGCATCGATGGCGTGTCGCGCTCTGAACTCTCGCTCCTCGGATCGCTCCTTCTCATCATCAACTCGATCGACGAATTCCTCGAGTAGGCCGACTAATCGATGGCGATACTTATCGATCTCCGCGATGTTCGTGGCGACATCGCCCGGCGGAGCATTGCCGATCGTCGAGAGTTCGCTCATCATGATCGTCAATCGCGTAATGATCGTGCCCCTAGCGATTTCAACGATTCGCTCCATCGCGAAACTCCACTTCATCGCATAGTACTTGGCATTGCCGCCGAGCTGGGGGATCAGGCGATTCACGAGCAGATCTTGATCGATGTACTCGCTGAACAGATTGATGCATCGCCGCTGCATGTCGAGCTGTGCCGGATTCGATTCGATCATCGCGAGATGCCACTGCTGCCATCGGGTCTTCCAATCATCGAGATTGCTCCAATCTCCCTTCAGCTTGATGAGACCCTCGCGAAGCAATTCGGCATGCTTGTGATGCGGCATCGACTGCGATTTCGACGCATCTGCACCATCGCTCGCTTTCTCCGCTGATTTGGAAGGTTGCATTTCCTTGATCAGCGATAGAAAGGTTTGCTGTTGGATCGCGCTGGCATCGGCCTGGTCCTTCATCTGCTTCATCATCATCAGGATGAAGTCGCTCTGATCGACGGAGGCATTCAGCTTGTTGGTGAGATCGCATCGCGGGGACGGAGTGATGATCGACTCGCAATCGGGGTTCTCCTCAATGAGATTCAGATCGGCATCGAGATACGCTCGCTTGCGCTTCGGACCGAGGATCCACTTGTCGATACCTGATTTGATCACGAGGCCACCATCGGATACCGGCTTGAAGAGATCATCGAGCATGATGTACTGTTCATCATTGTCCTTATCGGTGATGAACAGGCCGAAATTGAACTTATCGTGGCTGAAGATAACGAAATCGGAGGCGGATGTGTTCTCGATCGAGAGATGAAAGCACGCGCAGATCCTATCGACAATCGCATTCCACTCGAGAAGATGTCTAAAGCTCGCTAGCTCAAGGTATCCGTTGGATCGATCGACAATGGCGTTGTGAACAAGCTTCATCATCGCCGCTCGCGGGTCCTCATCTGGATCATCAGCATCATGTTCATCCTGGCGATCGGGAATGTCGTCATCATCATCGTCCTTTTCGCCGGGGGTGTCGAACGATTTCGAGCCGGGATCTGGAGTCGCGATGTCGTGCTGACTGTACGCGTTCTCGTCTTCGCGAGACAGATCGACCGACGCGGGCGGCACTCCCGGGTGTTTTGCGATCGCCTTCCACGGCATCACTACCCAGATCGTGGTGCTATCGCCCCACGGTCGATCTGTGCTCTCCCTTCGATAGATCGTCGGAATCGGAACTTGAAGCAGGATGGAGCGATCGAGAGGATCGAGAAGAGCTGTCCAGGCTCGCGCCGGAGGAGGCGGATCGCGCGTCCGCTTGACGTGCGGCAGCATGATCGGCTCCGGCTTGCGTCGGAGGCGTTCCTCGATCACGGACTCGGCGAGGATCATCGCCTCGGTGACCTTCTCGTACTCGGGTGTCATCGCGAGATTCCAGTTGTGGGACACCATCATCGATAGGTTCTCCTCGATGATGACGAACTGCGGATCGACGAAGAAGCCCTTGTCGATCGGCTCGCTCGCCTTGTAGTCGAAACCGGGTGGCGTTCTCGCTGAACTCGCTTTCGGCTGGGGGATTGTGTGCTTTCCCGCCAGCATCGATCGCAAGCTTACCCCTGGAGTGCCTTGATCCTTGGATGACGCGGCTCGAGCCGCGGATTTCGGTACCGATGGAGGTGGTCGCGTGTCTTGCCCTTTCGAGCGATTGCGCGGTGGCGGTTCTCCGCTCGCCGATCGGGACGTTGCGCGTCCCGACCGGGATTTCTTGGCGTCACTCATGCTTTTCCTACATTATCGGTTAAAAATAGAAAAGTTATCCGAATGAAAATTGATTAAACATTGCAAGTGCCCGAATCGGTCGATATTGGCAATGTACCGTAATCGATTTAGAAACGTAGATCGATATTAAAAACTTACTGCGGTAAAGTTAAAAAGGTAGTGGCGAAACGTGTTATAAAAAGCTCATAACTCTATTAGCCCGCAGGATATCGTAATCAATAGATCTCAATAGAACTCCTCTGGATTCGGCACTTGATCTTCTTCTTTATCAGAATTGTATGATTAACCAATCTACCGTATAGGAGATGGTGAATCGTCAGTCATCGATCAGTGCATGCTGGTGATGGTTATCATCGAGGCATGCATCGTGCAGATGAGTAGATCTACAAATCGATAGATTGCTCTCAAACTCTCGTCGATGGCTGGCGTGCATGAACACATCGATATGTCGCGATGTCTCACTGATGCGGCTCATCGATGATTCTCATCGATCATTGGTTCAATAGGAATCGGTACAATCTGATATGCGCGGTTGATCTATTGATGTATCCTACTGGCTAACACTCCCCTCTAATCGAAAGGATGTTAAGCCTGGCGATTACCGCTATTACTGATCTAGAGATAAAGAATGTCTCGGATCGGCACTCATCTTGATCTCGGGATCTCTCAACCACACATCGTGGATTCCACTCGAGTTTCTCGCTCGCCGACATTCCGATTGTGGCGCATTGCTTCGCGCATCGCTCAGATCCCTCATCGTGATTCGTCCATCGTCACACTTCCCTATCGCACCGCCATTGACACGGATTTCACACCAGCTCACATCGCAAACGATTGTCACTCACCGATCGAGAATTACATCGCTATACACCGCAAATGTCAAATCAGGATTCATTAGATTGAAAGGCCGCATCGCACGCTCTCACAGATCGCCATCGACGAACACCATCCCGATGATTATCATCGGACAACTCGGAAAATTTCGATGACATGTGTTGATGATCGCGAAAGCCTGATGCAGGCATCGCAGATCGAGTCTAGATTGATATTCATTTATCAAATATGTAAACGTTGGCACTGTGGCCTTAATCGGTATAGGTGCTGTCGGACCGCATCGCAACCCTGATACGCCGTTACAGTAGATTGATGATTTTCATTGATCGATAAAATATTGGCACGATGGCCCAAATCTGCGTTAAAACATTGGCACGATGGCCCAAATCTGCATATCCATATGATGGCACTGTGGCCCAAATCCGATAGTTATCGCTGTGATTTTTAGATCATATAATCAAATAGTTTGATGATCGAACCTTATCAGCGTGATAAGTCGTTATCATCGGTAGCTCGATTGCTGGTAGGCGTATCCCATGATAATTTAAAATTGGCACTGTGGCCTCAATCTACGAATTGGCTTGATAGCCGTAGTCTATATATATCTCGATGTGTATCGATTACACTTCATCTCATATCCTCATATCGCCATCGGTATCATCTGGTAGAAGATGTCGATCTCCGCCTTGATAGATCAGACCGATCTGTCTGCACCGCACCTTGATCGACTGATTCACCTTGATCGATTGATTCCACCTTGAAGTCTTGACATCATCGCCGGATCGATCGCATTCACCCTGCTGGATTGCTGGATCGCCGGATTCTTCATACTCCGGATAGATCAGATTCACCTTGCTTGATCGCCGGATTCTTCATACTTCTCGATTGCATTCATCTTGCCAGATTGCCGCACTAGTAAGAGCCATTGGAAAATCGATTGGTGATGATGATGAAGAAAATCGAGATATGTACTTATCCAAGACGTTCAGAATCGAGATGATGTAGATGAGGTTTGCGATTAC
>Ga0208129_1000860_pt1 | contig 12549 bp, 13 predicted proteins | sample ETNtaG_13_FD_185759 | JGI IMG/M metagenome (GOLD analysis project Ga0208129, IMG submission 185759) | Marine microbial and viral communities from oxygen minimum zone, Eastern Pacific Ocean - ETNP201306PF47B (SPAdes) (version 2) | ecosystem: Environmental > Aquatic > Marine > Oceanic ...
CGTATATAAGCTACTTTTTTGAAATATCTGAATATAATTTCCAAAACATTAATTAACAAAAGAGGTGTCTATTTATGAAAAAGAAGTATATATACTTTTTTGGTAATGGTAGTGCCGATGGCAATGCCAATATGAAAGATTTACTCGGTGGCAAAGGTGCAAACCTGGCAGAGATGGCAAATCTCGGATTTCCTGTGCCTTCCGGGTTCACAATTTCAACAGAGGCATGTGATGCATACAATAAAAAGAACAAAACTTACCCCCCCGGACTCCAAAGTGAAATTGATAAAAACCTTTTACGCCTGGAACGTGAAATGGGCGCCAAATTGGGCAATGCTAAGAATCCCTTGTTGGTTTCTGTGAGAAGCGGCGCCGCTGCTTCAATGCCGGGAATGATGGATACCGTACTCAATTTAGGGTTGAACCCTGATTCTGTCCAGGGCCTTATTGCAAAGGCTGGGAACGAAAGATTTCCCTGGGATGCATACAGGCGGTTTATAAACATGTTTGGCAATGTAGTAATGGGCATGGAACACCATGACTTCGAGGAAATAATGGACAGACACAAGAAAAAAGCAAGAGTGGAAAATGACACAGACCTGAGCGCTGAACAATTAAAAAACGTCTGCGAGGACTTTATCGCTCTTCATAAAAAAAGAACGCGTACCAATTTCCCCTTAAACCCAAAAGAACAATTGCAAAAAGCAATTGTTGCAGTGTTTGATTCCTGGAACAACCCAAGGGCTATAAAATATAGAGAAATATATGGTATTAAGGGTTTATTAGGGACTGCCGTAAATGTTCAGGCGATGGTATATGGAAATATGGGAAATGATTCTGCTACCGGTGTATGTTTTACAAGAAATCCATCTACGGGGGAAAACAAATTTTATGGAGAGTTCCTTCTTAATGCACAAGGCGAGGATGTTGTTGCAGGTATACGAACTCCGGAACCAATAAGCGATCTACAAAAAGAATTACCCGTAGCATATAAGAAATTGGTAAAGATAAGAAGGGACCTGGAGAAACATTACAAAGATGTACAGGATATGGAATTTACCATACAAGAGGGAAGGTTGTTTATGCTCCAGACGAGGAATGGAAAACGAACCACGCACGCCGCCGTAAAGATTGCTGTAGATATGGTAAAGGAAAAGCTGATAGACAAAAGAACTGCCATCAGCAGGATAGACCCAAACCAATTAGATCAACTGCTACACCCAACATTTGATCCAAAAGCTAAAAGAGATGTGATTGCCAGAGGATTACCGGCTTCGCCGGGAGCTGCATTCGGCAGGGTTGTATTTCATGCTGACGATGCAGAAAGGTTAGCTGTAAAGGGAGAGATGGTTATACTTGTAAGGATAGAAACTTCCCCTGAAGACGTTGGAGGCATGCATGTCTCACAGGGAATCCTTACAACCAGAGGGGGTATGACCTCTCATGCTGCAGTCGTAGCCAGGGGCATGGGAACATGCTGCGTGGCCGGATGCGGCAGTATTCAAATCAATTATCAGAAAGAGGCATTTACTGTTGATGGCAAGGTTGTCAAAAAAGGTGACTACATTTCACTAGACGGCACATTGGGAGAAGTAATGCTGGGAAAAGTACCCACAGTAGAACCTGCACTCAGCGGAGATTTTAACAAACTTATGAAATGGACAGATGAGATTCGCAGGCTCAAGATCAGGACAAACGCCGATACACCTGAAGATGCAAAAAGGGGCAGAGATTTTGGCGCGGAGGGAATAGGATTGTGCAGAACAGAGCATATGTTTTTTGGTGAAAATCGTATTGACTATGTCAGACAGATGATACTCACTGCAGGTAACGTGACCAGTCTTGAAACGGCCGTTAAAGAAACGGAATCAGAACTTGATAATGCGCCAAAGAGAAAACTTTCTCTATTGAAAAGTAAAGCCAAGAAAATGAAAGCAAAACTGAAGACATCTCAGAAACTATATAACGGTGCACTGAATAAACTGCTACCCATGCAAAGAAGTGATTTTGAAAAGATTTTTAAGATTATGGATGGTTTCCCCGTAACCATAAGGCTCCTCGATCCACCCTTACATGAATTCCTGCCCAATGAAAAATCTTTGCAGATAGAACTTGCCAGGAAAATGGGAATGACCCTTAAGGAAATCAAAGACAGGGTTAATAGTCTCCATGAAACCAACCCGATGCTGGGGCTCAGAGGCTGCCGTCTGGGTATTATCTATCCCGATATTTATCGAATGCAGGTACAGGCAATAATTGAGGCGGCATGTACTGTAAAAAAGAATGGTATCAAAGTCATACCGGAGATAATGATTCCACTTGTAGGCACAGAGGGAGAAATGAGTGTCCTGAAAAAGGATGTTGAAACGGTTGCAAACAGAGTATTAGCAAAGAAGGGTGTTAAGATAAATTATAAGATTGGCACAATGATTGAGATACCAAGAGCTGCGTTAACTGCCGACCGTATAGCCAGGCACGCTGAATTTTTCTCTTTTGGCACTAACGATTTAACCCAAATGACATTTGGATATAGCCGTGATGATGTCGGCTCTTTTGTACCTCAATTTGTTAAAAGCGGAATATTGAAGAAAGACCCTTTCCAGATTCTCGATCAGGAGGGAGTCGGACAGTTAGTCAAGACCGGTATCAAAAAAGGGCGACAAACACGGCCTGACCTGAAGATAGGGATTTGCGGTGAGCATGGTGGTGATCCTTCGTCAATAGAATTTTGTCACAGGAATGCCATGGACTATGTGAGCTGTTCTCCTTTCAGGGTTCCAATTGCACGTTTAGCAACTGCTCAAGCCGTAATAAAGGAAAAGATATAAATGGAAAGTTTGTATTCCGAAAAAGACAAGAATATTTCGAAGTTGATTATAGAGAACTTCCTGAAACCTGCAAGATTTGTAAAAGTATTCTTCTCCTGGCATTTCTTTCAAAGAGAAAGCCTTGAGGTTAAATTAAAACAAAAGAATACGCAAATTAAGGACTTAAAGGCTCAACTAAATATCGTAGATCACATGTATGAAGAAGGAAGAAACCTTTTGAAGGAACAGAAAAGGGATCTGGAAGAAATGTTAAAGATGGAACGTGAAGGTGCAAATATCCCTTCTTTGATACAGTTAGGAAGTGAAAAGGCAAAGATGTCTCAATGGTCTAAAGTAAAGATAAATAAACTGAAGGCCAAAATAGAAAGACTGACAAAAGCCGGGATCCCTACTACTCCTGAAGGCTATTATGAATTAGGGCTTATCGCATATTACCATGATAAGACTGATGATGCAATCAAGCAATGGGAGACAGTAATAGACCTGGACAAGAGCAATATGGACGCCAATCATAATCTGGGAATAGTTTATTATACAACCGGAATGTATGATGAGGCTATTTCCAAATTAGTTAAAGTTGTTAAGAGTAATCCAAATGATCAATCTTCTTATTATTGCCTTGGACTCGCTTATAACGAAAAACAGGATTATAGCTCTGCAATTACCGAATTTAAAAAGGCCTTAACATATAACACTGATGACGACGCCATATACTACAATCTCGGTTTATCTTACGTTAATAATGGTGAAACTGATAAAGCAATTGATACTTACAACAAAGCAATAGATCTTAATCCCAGACATATTAATGCGGCTTTTAATCTTGGCGTTCTTTATAGAAAAAAAGGATTAATTGATCAATCAATTACTGAGTTCAAAAAGGTCATAGACGCTAATCCTTCTGATGTAAATGCTCACTACAATCTCGGACTTTGTTACAAAGAGAAAGGAATGATTACAAATGCAAAGAAAGAATTTGATGATGCCTTACAAGCTGATCCCACACACGTTGATTCACTTCACAGTCTTGGCATTATTTGCAAAGAAAGTGGACATAATAAAAAAGCGGCTTCCAATTTTAAAGCAATCCTGAACATTGACTCTAAAAACCAGGATGCACATTACAATATGGGACTTCTTTGTTATAAAGAAGAGAAATACGATGAAGCTATTGCAGAATTTAAAGAAGCATTAGCCGCTAACAGTGACAATGCAGAGATTTATTATAATCTGGGACTCTCCTACCGCAAAAAGGAGCTATTTGAAGATGCAATCCCAGCCTACAAGAGTGCACTAAGAATTGATAGTAAGTATGTAGATGCCTTATTTGAATTGGGCAACTCATACAATAACACAGGAAAACACGATAAAGCCATTTCTCTGTTCAAAAAGGTTTTAACACGCAATCCCAATAAAGCATCTTGCTATTTTAATCTTGGCATTGCTTACAGGGCAAATCGAAAACTGCCTGAAGCATACGATGCACACAAAAAGGCACTCGAACTAAACTCAAATCACGCTGAAGCCTGGAATGCTCTCGGTATTGTTTGCAGAGAACGAGGAAATCGCGATGAAGCTACCCAGGCACACAAAAGAGCCCTGGAGATTAATCCCGAATATGCAGAAGCGCATAATAATCTTGGTATCATATGCGATGACAATGGAGAATTAGAAGGTGCCATTACAAACTATAAGAAGGCCATTAAGAGTAGACATGATTACGCCGAAGCTCACAATAATTCTGGAGTAGTATATTCTAAACAGGGCAAGACAGATAAGGCAGTGTCATTTTACAAAACTGCCATTGATTTAAATCCGCATTATGCAGAGGCACATAATAACCTGGGAGTAGCATACGACAGTAAGAAAATGTTCGAAGACGCAATCGAACAATATGAAATGGCAATTGAGAATAATCCGGAATACGCTGCGGCATACAATAATCTTGGCACTACTTATGTGAAAAAAGTAATGTTCACACAGGCAATTTCACAATACAAGAAAGCTATCAAGATTAATCCCGAATATGCAGAAGCTCATTTTAATATTGGTATTGCTTATAGCAAAAAGAAGATGTATGACAGCGCTATTGCTTCGTTCAGAAAAACCCTGGAATTAAACCCCGATGACGAATCCGCTCATTACAACCTAGCCATAGTTTACAGCAAGAAGAGAATGTACGATGATGCAATACTTGAGTATAAGAAAGTGATTGAATCGAACCCGGGTTTACCTGATGTTCATTATAATCTGGGAGTCGTTTACAGCGAAAAAGGAATGCTCATGCAGGCAAAAAAAGAAGTGTCTATATATAAAAAACTGAATAGCCGCAAATAAACAACCAGACTTTTCCATACTTAATCAATAAAAAAAGCACCTCCCTATTTTAAGTGAAGGTACTTTTACGCTACTTATATCTGGTACTTTCCGAGACCACCTGTTGTTACTTCTTCTCCTTATAATTCTTAATGGCAGCTTCTATGGCTTCCTGAGCCAGAACTGAGCAATGCATCTTATTTGGTGGTAAACCATCCAGTGCCTCAGCTACAGCTTCATTTGTAATTTCCAAGGCCTCATCTAATGACTTATCTTTAATCATCTCGGTAGCCATACTGCTTGTCGCAATAGCGGCTCCACAACCAAAGGTCTTGAACTTCGCATCTGTTATTTTACCGCCATCTACTTTTATGTACAACCTCATCACATCACCACAAGCAGGATTACCCACTGTACCAACAGCATCTGCATCTTTTATATCTCCCATATTCCTGGGTTCCATAAAATGGTCCATCACCTTTTCGCTGTATGGCCCCATCATATCGTCTTTAGACATAAATCAAACTCCTTTCAACTGAAAAATATTAGATGGTTTAATAATTATTTAGCTTATTGAGAATTAACAATTGATTTACTATCATCAAGCTTCTGATGCTTCATCTTTCTATTCTCAAACGTTACAAATTCCTGATATCCCGCCTGCCTGGCAAGTGATACGGCTTTATCAAAATCCCTACCCACATCATCAGGAGTATGAGCATCTGAACCGAAAACAATCGGTACATCGTATTTCCGATATACCTGAAGTATTTCACATGACGGATAGATTTCACTCACCGGCTTTCTCAGGCCGGAGGTATTTATCTCTATCGCAACACCGCATTCTTTAAAGACCTTCGCGGTGTCATCCAAATCCTTTGAGATCTCTCCAACCGGACGGTTCCCAAACTTCTTCACGAGATCACAATGCCCGATTATATCGAAAAGTGAAGTCCTTGCAGACTTACGTAATAATTCAAAATACTCCTTATAAACACTGTCTACATCTCTGCTATCCCACTCCTTGCGCTCTCCGGGATGGTCGAATGCCCACTCACCAATGTAATGCACAGAACCCATTACATAATCAAAATCGTACCTTGTTAAAAGCTCTCGGGTATAAGACTCAGTACCCGGAGTAAAGTCAGCTTCTATTCCTAACTTAATTCGAATCTCCGGGTATGATTTCCGCAGGTTCATAACCTCACTTACATAATGCGGGAGTTCATCGAACGCCATTGAAAGATTCTGTTCCTTGCCACTGTCACCATTCAAAGGCAAATGGTCATTGAAACCTATTTCCTCAAGATCAGAACTTATTGCCTCCTTAACGTAATCGGCCATTTCTCCAATTGCATGGCCACACAAATTTGTATGTATATGGTAGTCTATCATAAAACCCTAACGATACATTACCTCCCAGAACAAGGCCTCTATATCCTCTTTGTGTTTCGATTCTTCATGTGCCAGCCAGACAAAAAGCTTTTGCAATTCAGAATCATCCACATTCTTAGACATAGTATCATAAAAATCGAAAGCCTTTTTCTCTCTTTTAGCCGCATACACAAGGACATCCTTAATGTCTGAATCTTCGCCGACACCTTCATGTGCATCCACCAGAAATTCTGATATCCCCTGCCGATGTTCGTCTTTTGTTATATCTATTTTCTGATCCTTTAACTCCCCTATGTCAAACTCTTCCAATATTTGTTTATGCTTCAGCTCTTCCTCAGCAAACTTAACCAGAGCGGCCTTTGTTTGTGCATCGTGCGCATTATCTGCAGCATTCTTATAAAGCAAATAAGTGCCGTTCTCTTTGTCAGCCGCTTTCTTTAATATTGATTCTATTGTCTCATTTTCCATTGTATCCTCGATATATTATAAATTTACTTTAACACCATAAGCTGGTCACAGCATTTAAGGACGCCACCATTATCATTAACAACCTTGACTTCAGTCCCACACACTTTACAGATGCAATCACTGCCCGTCCTATCCATTTTAGGGACATAATTTGTAACATCTACAAATTCACATGTCTTACCACATGAAGGACAGGTTTCATGGGGCTCCATTGCATCATGTTGATAGCCACACTCAGCACATTTCCAGCTATTCATATAATTTTAATATAGTGAAAATTTTTTAGAAATGCTTTTAACAAATGATAATGCTATTACTTCAACATCCGTTCGGTTACCTTAAGTTCTATACCGCAGGCAGGACACACAATCTTATCCCCGACCTTCGCGTCAGGTGGTGTTGAAAGCTCAAGCTTGCATACCGGACACAGAAAACCGCGAAATGGACTCACAGGATAATTGAAATCAAACATCTGTTTCAAAAGGGCCTCGTCAATATCAGAATATTTTGTTTTGTTTCTGATGGCCTTTGTTATCTCTCCGGCCTCGAGCACATTACCAACGAATAAAGCACCGACCACTGCATCATCTTTTAAGACTAACTTCTTATAAACATCAATTTCGGGATGAGGATAATCACCTCTCATTATCTTATAACCATTGTTTAACGGATTTGAAACCCCTATCGAAACCAGGTCTACCCCGCATACCTGTGTGGAACTAACACACGAGACATCATCATATTCGGAATCTTTGCCCGTCATGTTCTCACCCGCAACCTGTCCCTGTCTCCAGGCCTTCAACCATCTGATATTAATCTTTGGAATATCTTCTTCCGTATCATTTGCCAATTGAGCAACATCACCGGCCGCATAGATGTTGTCAATATTAGTTCGCATATTATTGTTCACCAGGATACCATCGCTGACATTTACACCGCTATCACTCAAGAAATCCATGTTAGGTTTCAGTTTATCTATAGCACCAACAATCTGACACTCTACAAATACATCATTTGTGGTAACAACACCCTGAACAGCTTTATCTTTAATAACAATTTCTTTTATATCAGTCTCATGCTCTATCTTTATGCCTTTCTCACCCAGCTTGATCTCTAGAACTTTAGAAGCATCCTTATCCATCACATCAGGCCACAGCCTGTCCCCCCGCAACAGATAGGTTACTCCAATGCCGCTTTTATTCAAGGCTTCTACCAGAGACAGTGTCAGGAAGTCTTCACCAACTACAACGGCACTCTTTGCTCCCTTAACCCTCTCCTTTATATTTTTTGCATCATCTATAGTTTTTAGCTGTACTATCCCGCCATTTAAATCACCACCCGGATATTCCCTGCTCTTGATGGAACCACCTGTGGCGATTAAGAGCGAATCATATTTGATCACAGTTTCGTCACTTAACACAACCTCATTATTACTATCCTTAACCTTTACAGCCTTCTTTCCAAGGAGTAAAGCAACTCCGTTATCTTCATAAAAACTCTCCCTTTTTCCCCATAATCTTCCTTCATCGACTGAACCGCTGATGTATCCCGGGAGTTGAGGCCTGTAATAGAAAGGATAATTCTCCTCCCCTACCATTGTGATTTTACTATCACTATCAGACTTCCTGATTTGCTCTACCGCTTTTATACCGGCAACACCATTACCAATGATAACGTATTCTGCCATTTATCAAAACTCCTTATAGATTACATCATCGTATTCTGTCTCAATCCGTCCTTTATGGTCTAATTCTTCTGCCGCCAGATCTTCAAAAAGGTTCTTTACTTCAACGCTGCTCACAACCTTGGCCATGTCTTTGAAAAACTGATATGCCTTTTGTTCTCTCTTCATTGCATGAATCATTATGTCCTGAAAGGTTGAATCCGGAGTAATCTCTTTATCAAGAAGATAATCACTTAAGTGTAAGTCGTGTGCTTCTTTTACGGTATGGTGTTCTTCATCAACCGTGCTTAAATCAAAATCCTGCAACACAGTTTTATGCTTCAATTCAATTGCTGCAAATTCATTAAGTAATACCTTCGCCGAAGGGTCATTCACTGTATTTGCCGCTTCAGAATAAAATCGATTAGCTTCATCTTCATTCTGAATAGCCTGATCCAGTATTTCCTTTAACGTTTTAATAGCCATATTCCATCCCCCTCTTTAATGTCTACGAATAGGCGCCACTTAAACAAATATAACTTACAATAAACCTTTTAAAAACTCTTTGGTTGGCGGCTTGTTTTCTTTGTATACTATTACCCCATTCTTATCCAGAATAATGTTTAAGGGTATGCCCACAACCTTATATAACCTGGCTACGTCAGCACTTGAATCAAGAACCACAGGATAATTTATCTGGTTTTTGTCAATTAAAGATTTGACTTTCTTTACACTTTCCTTGATGTCGACACCTAACACATTAAGACCACTATCCTTAAGCTCACTGTAATATTCCTTAAGGATCGGAATTTCATGTCTACATGAAGGACACCATGTAGCTCCAAATACAAGTAAAGTAACCTTATCTTTAGCAAATAATCCCAACTCTATCTCCTTACCGTCAACAGTCAACAGTTTAAACGGAGATGCTTTTTGTCCTACATCTATGCCGGTCTCAATCTCCGCAAATACTAAATCCTCTGTGTCGTTAAACGTAAGAGAAAACACGGCGAAAGTACTTAACAATAAAATCACAAACGGCCTTATAACTATGTTCATATTCAATCCCTTCTTTTTCAAAATACATTTATTGTGGATATTCATAAATTATACTATTTTTCCCTGTTAAATTGAAACAAATTATACAAGTTAGATTCAAGCCTGTTTATTGCTTGTTTAAACAATCTTTACAAGTACCATAGAAAGAGACGTGATATCTGGAAGGTGTAAACTCATTTAGAATTCCATCCGGCAGTGTCGGGTTTATATGATCCCCCTCGATGTCAGAGATTTTATTGCATCCTAAACATATGATATGATGGTGGGTCGCCGTATTGGGGTCGTAGTGCATTCTTTCATCATCTATAGTAATCTTTAAGACTTCGCCCATCTTTTCTAAAATATCCAGCGTCTTGTAAACCGTAGTAAAAGATATGGTAGGATAAATCTTCTTTATTTTAGAGAAAATATCTTCTGCAGAAGGATGCTCAAGGTTACCCTCAAGAATCTTGAATATCCCCATACGCTGCGGTGTAATCTTAAAATTCTTATTCCTGAACTTTTCTATTAAATTATCTGCTGTACCCATTTTATCGCCATAAAAAATTATAAATTTATTCTATAGATATTATTAAACAACAATCATTACATATTGTCAAACCAATTTACCTTAATTCTAACTTTCGATTATTTAGGTTGTAACTTGAGTTTTATGTATATAGCTCGAGAAATGGCTTATAAAGTCCTGTTAATGTGGCAGGTTTAAACAATACTTTTCATAAAAATAGAAAGAATAAATTATTATTGTCCTTTTAAGCATCTAATTCGTATTATTATAATTATACAACATCAAAGGGTTTGCGTTATATTCCTGTCGACCTTACGTTCACATACAATATTCATTACGGTAAATCATTATGTTTATAGAATTTAATAAATGTTAGGAGATTACATGATATCAATACACAAAATTGACGAAAACTTATTCTCTTTTTCAAGCGCTATGGACATATGCTTCATCGATTCTCCATTGCTATATTGTTCATTTGGTTCGGGTTATTGAAGCCTTTTGGCCACGAGACAACAACCACATTGATTGCACATACGATCTACTTTGGGGATCCTGAAACGATGGTAAAGGTTCTTGGCTGGTGGGAGGTGGGCATAGGGTTAACTTTGATGGTGAGAAAACTGGTGCGTATTGCTTTTGCATTGATTGTGATTCGACTTCCTTTTATCTTGCTGGCTTTCATTTTAATGCCCGACGTCTGTTATGTACATTTCCCTTTTGCGCTTACACTCGAGGGGCAATATCTCATTAAGGACTTGACATTGTTCGCGGCGACAATCGCAATAGCGGGTATGCTTGATAAGCCAAGCTCCTCTGAAGTGCGACATTAACATTTAATTCTGCGACTGACTAAACATGGACAGACCCGCCAAACAAACCGTCGGGTAAACACTATTTATTGTAATTCATTTATTAGGTCTCAGCTCAGGATTTCTGTTCGATATCAAACAGAGGTCCCTGTATCCACGTGCCGTGACATTTCGGACACTTGCCGGGCTTGTGCAATTTATCTTTATTAAAGGTGAAATCACACTTACGGCAGTATGCGGGCGTAACAACCAGACGATCATCGGTATGATTAAGACTCTTGATAAGATGCTTGAGGTCATCCTCTGCATCTTTCTGCTGTACCTCCAGATGCCTCGCGATTTTCACCAGGTCCATGGAATCGTTCCGGAGTAGCACAATCAGATCCTTACGTAACATGGGCAACTTTTTGCCACTAAGACACAAAGGAAGATCTTGGTGCCTTAGTGACTTTGTGGCAACTTTGAAATTCCTATACATTAAATTAAATTTTAACAGTACTGTACTACCTCATGTAAGAACTTCGGTTACAATCTATCACGGTACGATTAGCTTTTTTCTCACACGCTTCCCGGTAGAAATTATCAATCTCAGCGGCCAGCTTTACAGACGGCCTTTCAAGTGTTTTGAACAAATTAGCCATGGACACCGTAACCTTTCTGATGGCTTTGGCTAGTTTTGCAATTTCATCAGTTTTCTTCTTTTCAGGTTCTTCTTCTTTCACTCTTCATCCCCTTTATTAACACCACCGTTTACCAGCGCCTTTTGAAGTATTTGTATTGAGTGGGTTGTTTTTATCTTTGAATCCTTACCTGCAAATCCATCGGCTATCTGCATTACACAACCGGGGCAGTTAGTCGCAACGGTGTCCGCACCACTCCTTTCAATCGAGGCCACCTTTCTCTCAAGCATCTTCAGTGTTAGATCGTAATGAATTATGGTAAAAATCCCACCACCACCACAACACGCACCGGCTTGATCCATCTCAACATAATTAGAAGATTTCTTCAAGACATTTCTTGGCTCATCAGATATACCGCGTACCCATAAAAGATGACATGGGTCATGATATGTCACTTTTTCTTTAACAGGATTTGCTTCGTATTCATCACCACAATACTTTTCAATAAACTCTGAGATGTCATAGATCTTATCCGACATCGACTGCCATGATGGACCCAGCGTACGCAGGTAATCCATTTTAATAGTCTTGGTACAGGTTGCACAGGCAGTTACTATTGCATCGAGTTTGTGTGATTCAAACACTTCTCTATTTAAGTCAGCCAGTTTTTTACTGGATTTGTAATCACCCATTGAAGATGAAGGTGTTCCGCAGCACAATTGACCTTGTGGTACAACCACCTCTATGTTCATCCTGTTAAGAACATCAACCACCGCCTCTGCAATATCAACGTAAATGTAATTAATCAAACATCCTGTAAACAGCCCTACACGCATTCGCGGATTTTTTAGTTTTTTAGTTTCGCGAAGCTTTTTTAATG
>Ga0208129_1000861_pt1 | contig 12549 bp, 5 predicted proteins | sample ETNtaG_13_FD_185759 | JGI IMG/M metagenome (GOLD analysis project Ga0208129, IMG submission 185759) | Marine microbial and viral communities from oxygen minimum zone, Eastern Pacific Ocean - ETNP201306PF47B (SPAdes) (version 2) | ecosystem: Environmental > Aquatic > Marine > Oceanic ...
ATTCGGTCTCGGCGGCTACGACAAGACCGCGGTCGCCAAACTCCTGCCCCTCGAAGTCTCCGCCGAGGATGGCGCTTACTCGGATGCTGAATACCAGGCCACGACTACCGAACAGGGCTTGCTGCATCCCGTCATGCGCCTCACCGAAGACGCAGAGGTAAATCGACGGCTCTGGGAAAAAGCTCCGCCGCTCAAAGGCATCACGCCCGTTAAAGGAATGAAGCTGGGCGGGCGGGCATTGCTGGTGCGGACGGGCAGCAGGATGCCGGTGCTTGCCGTGCAGAATTACGGCGAAGGCCGCGTCGCTGCCTTCACGTCCGGCGGGTCGTGGTATTGGCAGGTCTCGATGCCGGCCAGCGACGAATTCCACGAACGTTTCTGGAAGCAGATGACCCGATGGCTCGCCGCCGGCGCCAAACGCAGAATATCAGTCGAGGCCGATGCCGATGTCTACGCCCGCGGCGACAAAGCCTACCTGTCCGCCACTGTCCTCAGCAAAGATTTGCGCCCCATCAACGACGCCCAGGTCATCGCCTCAGTCACCGATCCTGTCGGCAACACTGAAGAAGTCCCCATGAACTGGATACTCTCCCGCGAGGGCGTCTACCAGTGCACCTACACCTGCAGCGACGAAGGCGACTATCGGGTCGAAGTCCGCGTCGAGGGCTGGGCCAAGGACAAAGGCGAGACCGATTTCAAAGTCTCCGCTCCCTTCGTCGAATTCACCAACGCCGGCCAGAAGGAAGAACTCCTCCGCCAGATGGCCGCCATCACGGGCGGCGCCTACTATAATGTAGAGGACGCCGGCAAAATCCCGCCTGCCGTCAAAGAGAATGTAAAAGCCGCCCGCACCGCCGGCATCGAACCCGTCGATCACGAAATCTGGGACATGCCCATCAACTTTCTGTTTCTATTACTCATCGCCGCCACCGAATGGGTGATACGGAGGAAGAGTGGATTGGCGTAGTTCAATGGCACTCGATTTCCGAGATTACTAAATGTCCAAAATCCAACTGCAAATCATCCACAGCGACCCCGATCTCCAAATGGGCCGATCCTGCGAAGAACTCCTCCGCGGCTGGGAGGTAGTGCAGCAGCTTTCGCGGCGGCGTTTCCTGCAGGGCGGGAGTGCGGCTCTGGGCGGGATGCTGTTTGGCGGGCTAAGTGGATTTTTCAACGATGGAGCGTTCGCCGATGATGCGGTGGCGACGGGCAAATTCATTTTCCCGCGGTTGCAGTTCAGCGTGAAAGATCGCACGCCTGACCTATGGGACGTCAGCCCGATTGGCGACGTCAATCTGCGCAAGAAACTCAAGGAGCTGACGAACATTAATATATCCATGGAGCCGAAGGTCGTCCGGCTGGATGACTTCGATGATATGGTCAGACATCCGTTCGTGTTCATGACCTCCGAGGGATATTTCAAGCTCCCCGACAACGAAGAGCGCAACTTCCGGGAGTTCCTGGAGCGGGGCGGCTTCGTCCTGGCTGACGACTGCGTCTACAACATGCGGGAAGACCGTTTCTTCAAGGATTACCTGAAGCTCATCAATCGGCTGTTCCCGAAGAATCCGATGCGGAAAATCCCGAACGACCACGAAATCTTTCACATCTACTACAAGATGAAAGACGGCTCGCCGCACCTGCAGGGAGTGAATCACGGAGCTTACGGCCTCTTCGAGCCAGGGACGGGACGCATCATGACCATCTGCACTCCCGGCGATATCCATTGTGGCTGGTGCATGAAATATTTCACGCTCGAACAGAACGTCGAGGCTATCAAAATGGGCATCAACATCATCATTTATTTCCTGAGCCATTAGAAAGATTCGGCGTCGCCGGGTCTGCGTTGGAGTAACGGCTTTAGCCGGGCTCTTCGCGATGGCCTGGAAAGACCCGGCTGAAGCCGTTACTCCAACTCCGTGCGAATCCTCATCACCCTCATCCTCGCCTGCGTCCTCTTACCGTCCGCATCAGAAGGCAAGACCTACGTCCTTGCTTTCAGCGGGATGCCGGGCTCGCCGGTGTATGCGAATCGCTATCGTGACTGGCTCGGACGCTTCCATCAGCATCTCGTAAAGAAGGCCGAGGTACCCGCGAAGGACATCATCTGCCTCAGCGGCGACAAGGATTTCAAAGCTGACTTCCTCAATGGAGCATCTACTCAGGACGAAGTGCTCAGGGCTCTTGCAAAGATCGCCAGGAGCGCGCGGCCCGAAGATCAGTTCGTGCTGTTTATTGTGGGGCACGGCTTCATTGTGGAGGAAAGAATCGGTCTCGTGCTCCCCGGCCCCGACGTGACCATAGACCAACTGGCCGACGCGCTCGACGCCATCAAGGCCCGCAACCAGGTGATCCTGAATTTTTCCAGCGTCGGCGGCGCATCCATCGTGACATTGGCCTCAGGGACTCGCGTCAACATCACCGGCAATGCCGAGATGGAACAGAACGAGCCGGTCTTCGCCGAGTTCTTTCTGCTCGCGCTCGAAGGCCGTGCTGATGGTCTGACCAGCAAACCCGATGGACAGGTGACGCTCCTCGAAGCCTACAACTGGGCAACCTTCAATGTCGCCCAGTGGGTCGCTCGACAGAGCTTCGACCACAAGACATTCAAGGTCGTTGGCCGTGAGGCGGTCAGGCTCTTCAAGAAACTTTATGTGGGGAACGGCGACGGCATCGGCGTGCGTGAGCTCTCCACAAAGAGCAACGCCAATGCCAAAGACGCCATTGTCGAGATCGGCATCCCGCCGAAAGGAGCAAGCCACGAAGACGGTTTCGATCTCGGCTTCTGGCAGTTTCGCCGGGGACTGGTGGAGCACGCTCTGCTCGAAGACCTCGGCGAAGAGATGGGCGTCTACGGTGTCAAGACCGAGGAAGATCGCAAGACCTTTGTCCCCATGACGGGCGAGCCGGGCAAGCCTGGCCATCGGGCATCCCGCGTCGTCATCGGCAAGTCAGAACTGCTGCCCGCGCCAGATCAAGTAAAGGTACCAGCCAAAGAATGAGGTCGACTCGTTTCATTTTCGCCCTGGTGTGCGTGTGCGGCGTGGCCGACGCCGAGTTGTTTCGGCACAAGGGCAATTATCAGAAGTTCCAGATTAACTGGCGTGCGGTCTCGGACGCTGGACGAGTCGATGCGGTCTATCCCCACCCGCTGCTGCCCGGCCGGATCGTCCTCGCTACCTCGGACGGCCTGAAGCTGAGTGAAGACAGCGGCGTATCCTGGAAACCAATGCGTGCCGACATCGATTCCGTGACCGGCATCGCCTTCTCGCCCTACGAAACCGATCACGTTTATCTCGCCACCGAAGACGACGGCGTCTGGCGCACTATCGATAACGGCAAGACGTTCGAGCAGGTCGGCACCAAAGAGAGCGGTCTGGCGACGGACGAAGTGGCTGGCGTCTTTCTCGATCCTTCCGATCGTGAATTTCGCACCGTCCTGGCTGTCCATGGCGAAGCGGGCACCGGCATTTCGAGGAGTTCCGACGGCGGAGAGACCTGGCAGGTGACAGCCGCCGACTACCACGTCTTCAGTATTCAGTTCGGCAATGGCGTGTTTGTGGTCGCTGCGCCCGTCAAAGAGCCTGACTTCCGATGCATCTATTATGGAACGGCCGTCTCCGACTATTGGTATCAACTGCTGCGTGACGTGCAGATAACCGGCCACGGCCTGCCGTCTCTGGCGGCGCCGTTCGCCTTCTTCTCCACGGACAGAGGTCGTCTTTACACGGTGTTCAAGGATCAGCCTCATGCCGTCGGGCCTGAAGCGTCTGCACCATTTGTCTCGGTGGGCGCGACCCGCGGCATCACCGAAGACCAGGAAATCGCTTACGCCTACGAACCGACAAAGCTCGGACTCATTGTCTCTACAGACCGGTTCAAGACTCATACGACGCAGAACAAAGGCATGCACCTGCGAACGTTCGCCCGCTCCGGCGCGCACGTCCGGGCCAACGCTAACGGCACCGTCTTCTTCGCGGTCGCCAATCGTGTGCTCTATCGCGGCCCCCGGCAGGAAGGCGTCCATCGCATCACGGAGCTTTCGGTGGCTCCGCCTTTCTTTAAATTTCGGCTCGAACAGTTCAACGAGTCCAGAGCGATGCTGGATACGGTGGTGTCGAGACTCGGTTCATCGAAACGCGTCGGCGATCACATCGATGACTTATTGGTGCAGCATCGCCTCATGCAGAACGCGGCGGTGCAGACGGCGTTCGCTGTCACCGCCCGCGTCGAGGGCTCCAAACCGCCCCTGAAGGTCACCGTCGATCTCAGCCGCCTCGGTCTCTCCGCCCAGACACCCATGCTTGACGACGGCCAGCACGCAGACGGCAAAGCGGGCGATGGAATCTTCGGCGCTACCTTCGATCTCGATCCCCGTTCGCCCCGCCACGACCGGGACGACTGGCGGCAGACCGGCTCCGGAACGTTGGGCCTGACCGTCACCGCGCACGCCGATGATGGTGCGCTGAGCGGATCGGTCGCGCTGATCCGCATCTTGCGCCAGGTGGAAAGCTTTACCTTTTACAGCGGGTGGGAACTGCACAAATTGGAATCGCACGGCGACGTCGCCTGCGTGCGCACCGACCTGCCGCTCAAAGCTTCCGGCCCCGCCGTGCCCTGCACCCGCCTCACCATCAGCAATGGCAAGTGGGAATGGCACGCCCGCGACAAGAATCGCAACTACGACATCAGCGGATCGTACGCAGTCTCGTTCTGGATACGTTCAGACAAAGAAACGAAGCAGGAGCTCATGCTGCACTTCCGCGACGATCCCCTCTACGCCGAATCCATCGTCGCCAAACCGATCCCGCTAATCGCCAGCGGATACACGAAGGGGGGCCGCATCACATCTGAGTGGCAGCGAATCGTCGTCCCTCTCTCGAAACTTCTCGACGGCACCAAAGGTTTTCGCCCGGAAATGTTCGGCTATTTCATCCTCTCCGGAGAAGGCCCCGCCAGCTACGATCTCACCCGAATCCGATTCCATCGGACGAAAGATGAATTGGGGGTGCGGAAATGAGGAAAGACGCACGTGCCCCTTTAGTTGGAGTAACGTCTTTAGGCGGGCTCTTCGTTGGAGTAACGCCTTCAGGCGGGCCCTTTCTTCAGGCCTATCCAAAGTCGTCGCCCCCTCAGACCCGGCTAAAGCCGTTACTCCAACTCCTCCTCGCCGCACTCTGTTTTACTGCTACCAGCTTCGCCCAATCCCCAGCCGCGCATGATCTCCAACGCGGCTCCTACCTCATCCAGTGGGGCAATTCAAAGCAGCGCGCCGACTACATCAAGCTCTGCAGGAAAATCATCGCGTCCGATAAAGAAACACCTGCCACCAAAATCCGCGCCTACGAACTCCACGCCGGGACTCTCCGCGCACTCCGCAAATACCGAGACAGCATCAAAGTCGCCGAAGCCATGATCCGTGCCTTTCCGCAGAATGGCGAAGCCAAAGCCAAAGCCATCCGCAGCATCCTCGATACACACCTCGCCACGCGCAAGTACATCTCGTGCGCCAGAGACGTCGAGCGATATCGGCAACTTGCCCCCAAGGACACCGAGGGCTACTTCAAGCTCCGCAACGACCTGAATTATCAGCTCGTGCGCCGCAACCAGTTCAAACAGGCCCTCGCCTTCGCTGAGGCCACGCTCGCGCTCAAGCCTGATGCCAGATTCGCGGCCCAGGCGCTCTGGTGGGCGAGCGATGCGGCTGGGCGGCTTCGCCAATACACAAAGCAGACCGAAATCGTCAAGCGCCTCATCGAGCCCAACCACCTGCAGCACCACAGCAAAGGAAACCAGCAGAAGATGCGCCGGCACTACGCCCACCTGCTCGCCACGCTCAAGCGCCACGACGATCTGCGGGCCTACTGCGCCGTCCAGGAAAAGATCGGCGACGATCGCGCTCTATCCCAGGAACTCGCCAAACGCATCGCCGACAGTCACTTCGCCGAAGCAGAATACAAAGAAGCCATCGAATCCGCTGAACGGGTCTTTGTGGCCTACCCCGAAATCACCAAAGACTGGTGGAACCTGCAGTATCTCATCGCGCAGGCGCACGCCAAGCTCGGCCAGCATCGTGAAGCCATCCTTGCCGCCCGCATCGCCATGGACGCGGCCGAATACCACATCGTCAACGGCCCAGCCAGCCTTATCGCCAACAGCATGCGCGCCATCGATAAAAACGAGCCAACGAATGCCAATGCCTTCGTTCGTTACATGCTTCACGGCCCTGACGGCGAAGACAAGAAGCCCGGCACGGCCGACGACCTCAGGGACGTGCTCGACCGGCTCTACCCACGACCGCAGTACGCGAAGCGCAGAGCAGCCTTCGCCAAAGCACGGCAAACCGCGGGCGACCGAGCCACTGGCTCCACCTACCGCGCCTCCAGCTACACCTATTCCGGCCAACCCCGCGAGGCGCTCCCTTGTCTGGCCGAAGCGTTTCGCCGGACAACGCTTTCCGGGATGCCCTACGCCGGACGCCGTCTGGTGATTGTTGGACTGCGTTCGATTCGTAATACTTTCGCCGGGAGCGAAAAACAGATGGCCTTCGTCCTACACGGCCCGGCCGGCCCCGATGGAAAGGCGGGCACGGCAGACGATCCGAGTGATCCTTTTACCAACCTGCTGCCCAAGACATCCGCGTCTCCGTCAGGATTGAAAGCCAGCGAGGCCCAGAGAATCCGCCAGGCGCGCAAGCTGCTCCAGCAGATGAGCACAGACCCGCGCGAGCCTGCCAAGAAGAGACCTGCGACACTCAGAGCTCTCGGCCGCCTCAACGAAGCGCTCGCAGATTCCTCCGAACTGACGGACTGGTACGCCGACCTCATTCCCGCCTGCGGTCAGCGCTACGAATTCATCTACGCCTTCGCCGGCTACCTCGCCGCCTGCCGCGGCCCCGTCCTGCACCTCGCGGGCGCCAATCAGGTTTGGAAAGATTTCGACACCGGCAAAGTCAAACTCCACCCCAAAATAAAGCGCGACTACGATCAGCAGAAACGCGAATGGATCAAGAGCTTCAACAACGTAGCAAGACTGACCAAACGCCACGAATTCAGCGTTAGACTTTTCCCCGAATCCAAGAAGTAACACCCGACGAGCGAAGCGAGTCGAGTCAAGAAAACACCCATGAATCCCAAGCTACTCATACTCACAATCTTCCTCGCCACCATTCAAGCTGAGCCAACCGCCCGCCCGTCCCCCTACGACACCGAACGAAAAATTCTGGCCACACCATTGGATGATCCGATGCACAACGTCACCATTCGGCGCGTGCTGGGCTGCAGAAGGATGGAGGCCATCAATGCCACGCATGTGAAGCTGACTTTCGGAGCGGTATTCAATGGTGGCGCGGCCCGCAACGGGCACGCCTACGAGATTTTTTCGCCGGACGATCCAGCCTACCCATTCAAGAAATTCATCAAGGCGGCAGGCGCGAAGCTGGTCAGCAAGAACGACATCATCAAAGGCGTCGGCCCGGCCGCCAGGCTGGTGCGCATCCACGAAGTGACGCTCACGCTTCCGTCGCCCATGCAGGAAGGTAAGACCTACTTCATTCGCGGCACGGGTGGCGGGCCGGGCGGACAGAATCATCACCAGTACCGAAAATCCTTCGATGGACATCCCATCACTAGCGGCGTCAATGCCGGCAAACTTGTGTATGGCCGGCCGGACGCGGTGGCGAATCCCACCGATGATCAGATCAAAGCAGTCATGGGACTGCGCGCGGTCGAGGTGGCTTCGAGCCGGCATCTCAAGCTCACACTCGGCACCAGCACTAAGCCCAGCGACAGCCCGTCCGACTACAAAGTCGACGGCAAAGCGCCACTCAAGGTCGGCCGCATTTCGCAGAAAGAGCATCTCGTCCCAGGCTCCGGCTGGCCCTTTCGGGTAGGCGCATGGAAACACGAAATCTATCTCGAACTCGCCGACCCCCTCGCCGAAGGCAAGACCTTCGAGGTGTCACTGCCCGAAACGATGACCTCCGGTCGCCGAAAGCTCCCCTACACCTACAGCGATCTCAAATCGTTCAACCCGCACATTAAAGTCAATCAGTGCGGCTACCTGCCCGAATCGCCCGCCAAGTGGGGATACATAGGTGCGTGGACGGGCAGCGGTGGAGTCATCGATTATTCGAGCGCCAGTTCTTTCAAGGTCATCGATGCGAAGTCCGGCAAAACCGCCTTCACCGGCAAGCCTACCCTCCGCAAGAAGGCCACGGCGAAAGACGAAGGCATCTACAAAGAAGGGCTCGGCGGCGAAGACCTCTACCTCCTCGATTTCTCAGCGCTCAAGACGCCGGGCAATTACTTCGTCGCCGTACCTGGCAATGGCCGCAGCTTCGAGTTCGCCATCTCGGCCGACGCTTACCTCGAAGCGTTCCACGTCACGATGGCGGGGCTGTTCTTTCAGCGATGCGGACAGGAAATTGGGCCGCCGCATTCGCAATTCCGTCGGATAGCGTGCCATGCGGATCAGGTCGTCGAGTACACCACCATCCATTCGCACCGTGACGGCTGGAAACACCTCGACAAGACCAAGAAGCCCAAAATCATGATCGGCGGACACCACGACGCCGGTGATTACATGCCCCGTGCGCACTACATCGTCGCCGAGAGCCTGATGCGCGCTTACGAGATGAATCCGAAGAAGTTCTACGACGGCCAGCTCCACATCCCCGAAAATAAGAACGGCCTGCCCGACATCCTCGACGAAGCCTACTGGGCTCTCAGGCTTTTTGAAGAACTGCAGGACGAAGACGGCGGCGTCCACAACAACGTCGAGACGCCTGGCGATCCAGGTTTTTGCGGGACACCGGAGCGCGACTCTCTGCGGATGTTCACGCTGCCCAAGAACTCTGTCACGACCTTCATCTGGTCGGCGTGCGCCGCGCAGGCTGCACGGCTCTGGAAGAAGCACGGCAAGGATGCGAAAGCGGACGAGTTTCTGAAGAACTCCGTGCGCGCCTACGACTGGGGAATCAAGAAACGCGGCAAGAGAGACAACTGGACCTACTCCTGGGCCGCCGCCGAACTCGCACGTACCACCGGCGAACAGCGTTACACGGACGCTTTCAAGAGCGCGCCGAGTAATTTCTCCGGCAATTCCGGCGACTGGAACGCGGACATCACCTACGCGCTCAACGACCATCCCAACGCAGACGCCGCGCAAAAGCAGAAGTCGAAACAGAAAATCACATCACTCTCCGATTACTGGATCAAGATGGCCAGCACGCACGCCTACCCGACCGTCCGGCATCCGGAGGCGCCCATCGGCTGGGGCGGCGGCGCTTATCCGGTCAGGTCGTTGCCCATTGCGGTGAGCTACCACCTGACCAAAGACGACAAGTATCTCCAGTGGCTGGTGCTCGGCTGCGACCTCGGTCTCGGCTGCAATCCCAAGAACCTGAGCTACACCACCGGGCTCGGCCAGCGTTACATCCACGGCCCGCTCCATCTCTGGGGGTGGCACACCTACCTTGGTCGCGTCATGCAGGGCATCCAGAGCGAAGGCCCTATGTACCCGCGCAAACTCGGCGGATGGTGGAACAACGCCTTCCCCGACAGAAAGCTCTGGCCGACCTACTACACCCATTTCGACATCCGCTACTGTCCCCCGCACAACGAAGTCGTCGTCCGCAACCAGGCCATGACCGCCGAAATCTACGCGGCACTTTTACCGGATGTGGAGTGACGCCATTTGAATTAATCCATCCATCACAGGCGGACGCTGTGCAATAACGGACCCGGTCATGAACTCTCTTTCTCCTTCATGGTGTACCCTCATTGAATTGATAACTTCACGTGGTCTCGCCGAATCAAGCACAATCATTCAATGAAAACTCTTGCAGTCAGCACGCTATTCCTTCTGGTGGCGCCCGCCCAGAGCCAGGAAAGCGCGCCCATCGATTTCGCCAGGCAAGTGCGTCCGCTCTTTCAAAAGCATTGCTACAAATGTCACAGCAGTAAAGAGCAGAAGGGCGGTTTCAGAATTGATGCGCATCGCTTTATTGAATTTGGCGGCAGCTCCGGAAAGCCCATTTACGTGGCCGGCAAGAGCCCCGAGAGCCGGCTTTTCAAGTTCATTTCGGGTGCCGATCCTGAAAAGGTTATGCCTCCCAAAGGGGATCGACTGACTGCGGCCGAGATTGCTTTGGTGAAAGCGTGGCTCGATCACGGAGCGGTCTGGCCGGCAGAAGCAGATGGCGAGCTCGCGAAGGACCCTCGCTTTGACCACTGGGCCTTTCACCTGGGGGCCCAGCCAAAGCCTCCGGCGACGATGCACAAGGGGTGGTCACGAAAACCGATCGATCCCTTCATCCTTGCGCGGCTGGAAAAGGAGGGTGTCAAGCCTTCGCCGGAGGCAGATCGATTCACGCTCCTCCGCCGATTGAGCCTCGACATTACCGGGCTGCTGCCAAGCCCTGAAGAGGTCGATGCCTTCGCAAATGACAAGAGCTCAGATGCCTACTCGAAGGTCGTCGATCGGCTCCTTCGCTCCCCTCATTTTGGCGAACGTTGGGGGCGTCACTGGCTTGACCTTGCACGCTATGCGGATAGCGACGGCTACGAAAAGGATCGGCCTCGACCCAACGCATGGCGTTGGCGTGACTGGGTGATCAAAGCGTTCAACGACGATCTGCCGTTTGATCAATTTACTATCCAGCAGCTCGCAGGCGATTTGCTGCCCAATGCGACCATCGAAAACCGCGTGGCTACCGGCTTTCATCGCAACACTCTGACAAACCGTGAAGGCGGGATCGACCCCGAGGAAGACCGCGTCAAGCAGACTGTCGATCGCACCAATACCACCGGCACTGTCTGGCTCGGCCTCACCATCGGCTGTGCGCAGTGCCACTCGCACAAATACGACCCCATATCGCGGCGCGAGTATTACCGGTTTTATTCTTTCTTTAATTCGTTGAGCCAGACCGATATTCCCGCACCAACGCCCGCGCAGCAGGCAGAATACGATAGGGCGAAGAAGGCGTACGAAACCAAGCGCGCCGAAATCGCGGCAAAGGTCACTCCTCTGATCAAGAAGTACGAGATGGAGAAACTCGCGGCAGCCCAGGCATCCTGGGAGAAGAAAATGGCGAACAAGATCGTGGACTGGCGAGTGCTCGAAGAGGCAACCAAGACCAGCACTACGAGCGGTGTGAAAATCAAATTCATGAAGGACGGCTCGTACCTCCTCACCGGCGCGAGCCCGGACAGAGACACTTACACCATCACGATTGATACAGAGCTCGCCGGCATCACTGGCTTCCGCATCGAGGCCCTTACCGACAAGACGCTGCCGAAGAAAGGCCCGGGGCGATCGGGGAATGGGAATTTCGTTCTTTCAAACTTGAGCGTCACCGTCCAGCCGATGCCGGACAAGATCCGCAAAGAGCGCGAAGGCTTGAAGAATCCCGCCGCAGCCGCGGAAGACGAAACGGAACAGGAGTTGGACCTGGCAGATGAAGAGCTCGAAACAGGCAACAGCCCTGCTCGCAAAGTGAAGCTGCAAAATGCCTCGGCGGATTTTTCACAAAGGAACTTCCAGGTAGAGAAGGCTCTCAGTTCATCGGATAAAGAAGGCTGGGCCATTGCTGGTCAGATGGGGAAGCCGCACACCGCCGTGTTCGAAACAGCAGAAGATATCGGTTTCAAGAAAGGAACCCGGCTCACTTTCAAGCTTGTCTGCAATTACGGCGGTCAGCACACACTGGGCAGATTTCGCATCTCAGCCATCAGCGCTCCCAGACCGGTCAGATACGGCAAAGCCAAACTGCCGCCCAACATCGCCAACCTTCTTAAAGTGCTGGATGCGAAGCGCACGGACGCACAGAAAGCGGAGCTCGCCAAGTATTACAGAAGCATCGACTCCGGCCTGAACAAGATTCGCAGACCGCTCTCCGCACACGAGAAAATAGCACCAAAGGCATCTGGCACAAAAGCCCAGGCTCTTGCCGAAAGTGGATATCGCCAAACGCGGATCCACATTCGTGGCGACTTCCTGAATAAAGGCGCAAAAGTGGACCGGGGGACATTCGGTGTGCTTCATAAACGGCTGGAGAAAAAGGAAGGCATGCCCAACCGTCTCGATCTCGCCCGGTGGCTTGTCGATGCAAAAAATCCCATCACGCCTCGTGTGGCCGCAAACCGGATCTGGCAGCATCTCTTTGGTGTGGGGTTTGTGAAAACGACCGATGACTTCGGCCTTCGTGGTGAAAGGCCCACCCATCCACAGCTCCTCGATTGGCTTGCTCACGAATACTTGAATCTCAAGTGGAGCCGCAAAGAGATGATTCGGTTGATCGTGCATTCCGCGGCCTATCGCCAGCAGTCGCGAACAAGGCCAGAGCTCCTTGAAAGAGATCCGAACAACAGGCTGCTTGCTCGACAGAATCGCTTTCGACTCGAAGCCGAGACAGTCCGCGATGTTTCCCTTGCCGCGAGCGGATTACTTGCCCCAAGAGTCGGCGGCCCGAGCATCCGTCCGCCCATGCCTGGTGACATCGCCAAACTCGGCTATGCAAATTCCGTCAGGTGGGCCGAGAGCAAG
>Ga0208129_1000864_pt1 | contig 12530 bp, 9 predicted proteins | sample ETNtaG_13_FD_185759 | JGI IMG/M metagenome (GOLD analysis project Ga0208129, IMG submission 185759) | Marine microbial and viral communities from oxygen minimum zone, Eastern Pacific Ocean - ETNP201306PF47B (SPAdes) (version 2) | ecosystem: Environmental > Aquatic > Marine > Oceanic ...
TACAGTAGCATCTAGATTTTCTAAATTATTAAAATTCAAAATTGCATTTTCTAATTTATCAGTAAGTTGCTCAATAGACTTGTAAAAGTATTTAGCTTGATTAGGTAAATGTTCTGGGTATGCCAAACGCTTTGGTAAAATAGGAAAACAATTGCAATAAATCGCTTCCACTACTGAGCCACCAAAAAAATCTTGATTGGAAGTAACTGGCAATATGTGTGCTTTCCAAAGCCAAGAAGCATAATCTTCAAAACTTTGAGCAAAACCCATAAATACAATCTTGTCTTTTAGTTTTTCTTTTGCTATTTCAAATTCTTCTGGTATTTGTCTGAAATTTTCTCCTAAAACCACTACTTCAAAGTTTAAATTTTTCTCTTGCATTTTGTAAAGTGCTTTAAAGAAATCCGTCGGGTTTTTATCGTACTCCCACCTATGATTCCAAAGTATTAATGGTTTTTTATTTTGCTCTGTTTTGTATTTATCAAACTTTTGCAAATCCATTCCCAAATGCAAAACTTCAGCTTTTTCTTCAATTTTCTCAATACTATCTATCTCATTATAATCTGGGAATCCTTTTAGGAAATTGGGTAGTGCACCCAAAAAAGCATCTTTATGAAACTGAGAGTTAAAGAAAATTCTATCAGCCACAAGTGCAGAAGAGAAGTTGATGAATGCGTAATGCGAATCTCTATTTTTTTGTACGTCTCTATCGGTTTCTGACCAAGGATAACACAATTGGTTTTCGTGAAAATAAAGAACAATGGGCGTATCATTATGTTTTGCACTAATCAAAGATTTGAAAAGTGCCACATCCATCATGTCTGTTGTCAAAATCAAATCGTACTGCTGCTCTTTTTCCGACAATTGCTTGGATAAAGTAATGGCTCCTCCATGCATTCTCCATTTCCAATAATTTCCTTTTAATGAATAAATATCAATTTTGTGTGAGCTGAAAGATTGTAATTCCTCTGCCCACCTTTTGTGTGAGCCAGTAAAAAATGCTTCAATAAGAGCTATCCGCATTAGTACTGATGCCCTCTTGCATCTTTTTTTCTTATGCGGTGGTCAATTATAATTTCCTCTTCAAAAGGATTAGCAGATTCTTTCATTCCGTCTAAGATTGGTTGCCCAGCATCCATCCAAGCGGAATACCATAAATCACCAATGGCTTTAACCGATTGCCTTAGACGCCTTTCTACCATTCCATTCAATTTTTCATGATAAGCAGCTGAGAAACTTTCTGATTTTACTTTGATGGTTTTCTGTCCTCTCTTCTCATAAGAATATTGTTTGTCCTGCTCAAAAGTATTGGAAAGCTCTTTTTCAAAACCAAGCACAGAATCAAGTGCCCAATGGCTTTTCTCTATCGTTTCCCAAGCTACATCCAAAACAGAATATCTATAATCAGCTGAGCCGACCAAAAAGTCATAATTATCAGAAAAAAGCTCAGGCAAACGCGATTCCCAAAAAGCATGAATTCCTTTTTGCCCTGTAAGCTGACCATCATAATTTAAAGTAGTATGCAAAGGAACATGTGCATCTGCTATATAATGTCCTAGATCGGAAGCGTTTCTCAAAATATACTCTACATCTTTATCTGAAAATGCTTTCACCAAACGATTATAGATAGTTTGGATATGCCAAGGCACAATACCATAAGCTAGTAAAGTATCTTCTGTAAATTTTTCTACTGCATCATTCCATTTTCTCGGCATCACCTCAAAAGGGTTCTCACCATACGCATCAATATCAATATAATGTCTAGGAGCTTCTTCTGTTACAGCATAACGCCTTTTGTCTGCATCTACACTATGCTCGGTTAAATGATCAATATGTTTTTTGAAAAAGCCTATCAACTCCTCTGGCATAGTAAAAACGGCATAACGATTTGCTAATTTGTGTGCATGAAATCCCCAAGAATTGAGCTCCTTTGCTGGAAATATTACAAGAATAAGTAGTAAAATAACTAAGAATCGTTTCATGCTTTAATAAGTTTTTTATTTTCTAAAATAGGAACAATGTCCGATTGGAAATCTGGTTGTAAACAAAATTTAGTGTCCTCTTCCATATTTAGAGTTTTTAATCGGTTTCTGTGAGAAGAACTATTCAAAAAAGCAAATAAATCTGTATCGCTTTTTTGATGCAAATAAATAGACGAAAGCGTGCTATCATCAGTAGTGGCAAAACCTTTCTGAAGTAGTATCTCCGCTAACTTGCCAGCAAAAATGCTATCTTCCAGATTAAAGTATCCTTTCCATCCAGCACAAAACAATATGATATTTTGCTGCTTATCAATTAAATAATCGGCAACTGCATCAAAATTGACAAAAGAAGCAGTTATAGTCTGATGATTTATTGCCATATTCAAAGCCTTAGTGCCATTTGTAGTGGTAAAAACTAGAGTTTTATCTTGTACATCTTTATTCATGTAATGGAAAGGAGAATTACCAAAATCAAAACCATCAATTAACATAGCATTTCTTTCGGCAGCAACAATATGGTTCTCCTTAGCTTTAAATTCAAGTGCTTGATCTAATGTTTGAACAGGAATTATTTCTTTCACACCATAATGGAAAGCCGTACTTATAACGGATGTAGCTCGTAAAACATCAATTACTACAACAATACTTTCATTATCAGCATATTTGTCAAAATACACTGGAGATAGAGAAGTATTTATGCTTAATGTTTTACTCATTTTACAAAGGGTAAAGCTACTATTTTTGCTTTTATTTTCTTATTTCTGATTTGTATAAAAACTTCCGTGCCTAAATTAGTATAGATTTTATTTATATAAGCCATTGCAATTGCTTTTTTAAGTGTTGGCGACATAGTGCCAGAAGTTATTACTCCTATTTCATCTCCATCTTCATTTCCTATTTTGTAATCTCTGCGAGCAATCCCTCTATCAATCAGTTCCAAACCAACTAATTTCCGACTCACTCCTTCTTCTTTTTGTTTTTTTAGATTCTCAGAGTTGATGAAATCTTTATTAAATTTTGTAATCCAACTAAGTCCAGCCTCTATTGGTGAAGTGTTTTCATCAATATCACTACCGTAAAGGCAAAAGCCTTTCTCCAAACGTAAAGTATCACGAGCAGCTAATCCAATTGTTTTTAAAGGAATATTAGTAGTAAAAAGAATATCCCATAACTGTTTGACACCATCATTTCTTACATACAATTCAAATCCAATTTCACCCGTATAACCTGTTCGTGATATAATCACATTATCGACTCCTGCAATTTTACCAATCTTAAAATTGTAATATTTAATCTCAGAAAGATTTTCTGTAGTAAGCTGTTGCAAAAGCGCTATGGATTTCGGCCCTTGAACAGCCAAAAGCGAATAATTATCGGATTGATTATCAATTTTACAACCATAAGAATTATGGGAATCTATCCAAGCTAAATCTTTATCAAGGTTGGAGGCATTCAGCACCAATAAATAATTATTTTCTTCTATCATATATAATAAAAAATCATCCACAATACCACCATAATTATTTGGCAAATAACTATACTGCACTCTTCCCGGAGTTAACTTACTTACATCATTGGAAGTTATATACTGCAGAAACTCTTCTGATTTCTCTCCTTTTATAAAAACTTCCCCCATATGGGAAACATCAAATACTCCCACGCTCTCACGAACAGCTAAATGCTCACTATTTACACCCTCATATTGCACAGGCATATAATAGCCAGCAAAGTCAATCATCTTTGCTCCTAATTTTTCATGAATGTCAAATAATAATGTTTTTTTCATTCTGATTATTAAATAATAGCAAATGTAAGAAATCATGTTGCTGTACAATGCAGGTTGGCATAATTCTTAAAAAATACTATTATCTTTACGAAAAATATAACCCTTGAAAAAATTAGAAAGGCAATTATCGTTAACGTCAGTTATTGCTATAAGCATAGGAGGAATGCTTGGTAGTGGTATATTTGTTTTGCCAGGAATTGCAGCAGCAAAAACTGGCCCTTCAGTATGGCTGGCTTATTTGCTAGCAGCTATTTGCATATTGCCTGCTGCTTTATCTAAATCTGAGTTGTCAAGTGCTATGCCAAAATCTGGAGGCACCTATGTTTATATTGAAAGAGTTTTTGGACCAGTTTTTGGTACAATTTCAGGAATTGGTCTATGGCTGTCTTTACTGCTTAAAAGCTCGTTCGCATTAGTTGGTTTTGGCGCTTATATGTTAGTGCTGATTAACATTCCTGAAAGTTACACAAAATTAATTGCTATTGCTTCTTTATTTCTCATTATGCTAATCAATATTTTAGGTGTTAAAAAGGTAGGGAAAGTTCAAATAGCAATAGTAAGTTTGAGTTTAGCTGGGTTAATCGTTTTATTGTTTTCTGCTTTGCCAGAAGTTAGTAAGGAATTATTAGTTCCTTTTACTACTAATGGTACACATGGATTGTTTTCAACAGTAGCTTTTGTATATATCTCCTATGCTGGAGTTACTAAAATTGCAGCCATAGCTGGAGAAGTAAAGAATCCATCAAGAAACATCCCTCTAGGAATGCTCTTTTCTTTAGGGATTATTACGCTAATATATGTCTCTATTACTTATGTTTTAGTCGGTAATATTCCCATTCAAAACTTAGCAACTGATATTAAACCTATTTATTCATTAGCAGATAATATAGCGGGACCTACTTTTGGATATATCATTGCATGTATAGGTGTAATCACTTTGATTTCAATGGCAAACTCAGGGGTTTTAGCAACCTCACGATTTCCTTTTGCTATGGCTTTAGACAAGCTTTTACCAAAACAATTGGCAAAGATTCATAAAAAGCATCTTACTCCCGTAAATACCATTATTTTAACTTGTGTTGTTATGACGATTGTCATTTTATTTTTAGATGTAGAAAAAATTGCCAAATTGGCAAGTGCTTTTATGGTGGTGATGTTTATTTCGGTAAACATTTGTATAATTATTTTAAGGGAAACAGCCGTGCAATGGTACGAGCCCAAGTATCTTTCTCCTTTGTATCCTTTTGTACAATTATTTGGAATCTTTAGCGGATTGCTTTTGTTATTTTATTTGGGTTGGATGCCAATTATTGCTATCTTACTTATATCTGTTTTAGGTATAGTTATCTACTTGTTCTTTGGCACAAATGTTTCAAGAACAGGTGTGATTAAAAAATATGGACATAGGCCTGCTTTGCTGCTGTTTTTTAGTAAAAAAGCCAGGTACAATCACTTGAAAGAATTGGCCAAAAAGGAAGAAATCCAAGCAGAACAAATTAATATATCTAAAGAAGCAGGAGTTATTGTTCTTCTTCTGGGAAATGAAAGATCCCCTGAAATGCTCATTGAAATGGGAGCAGCAATCAATACAAAACAAATAATTCAAACAATAAATATCACAGAAGTTCCTGATCAAACCCTATTGGAAGCGATATCAGATAACAATCCTAAAGTAAAAGCAATAGAGCGACAAATTGAAGTTTTAGCTAATACTGACAATGTTTCCATTGAGTTTGAGTCAGTTGTTACACATAATATTGCAAATACCATTCAATCATTAAGCCAGAAAACCCATAGTGATTGGCTTGTGTTTGGATGGGACGGAAGAGCTTATAATGGTATTCTATTTAGCAATCCTTTAGGTTGGATAGTATCGAATATTAATTCAAATTTTGCTTTATTTAAGGATAATGGTGTAAGATATATTACAAAAGTGTTACTTGCCATTAGGGTAAATAGTATTGATATCAAGAGACTAATAGACACAACCGATCAACTCTGTCAGTTTTACAATGCTTCATTTACGCTTTTGCATGTGGTAAGTAAAGAATTATCAGATTTTGAGATTCAGGAAATAAGAAAGAAAGCAAATGAGCTGTTAAAAGATGTAAGAGCCGAAGCAGAAGTAAAAATTGTACAATCTGATGAATCTATTCAAAGCGTTTCAGATATTTCAGCAAAATATGATCTACTGGTATTGGGTACTCCTAGAAAAGAAACTATTATATCTATTTTATTTGGAACAGGGAAAGATAAATTTGCCATAAAGTCAAATTGTTCTGTATTACGATTAACTGTAAAATCTTAATCATATAAACCAGGCTTAGTAGTAAATTGTTCAAAAATCCTATTGAGAAGTTTGTAAAAAACCATCAACAATAAAGGTTTTTATTAATCTACAAAAAGTTTCTTCTCTATTGTTCCATCATCAAAGATATAGAGGAGTGGAATATTAGGTCTTGGGGAGATGATTCTGCCAAAAATATCTATCACTTTTAGTAATCTTTTATTAGGAAGTTTATCCTCAATTCCAGACGCACCACAATTTGTACTGAAAGAGGTCCATGTATCTCTAGCCCAATTATAATCAGCCCAAACCACATCATCTACATCAATACAGTTAAGCGATGGGTTATTTATAGATAAAAAATACCAAAGCCCTTGATTGTTTCCATTTCTCAGATCTAATGATATCAATTGATTGTTAGCACAAGAAACTTCAAATAGTTGTGTATTATTGGACAAATCTAGAAATGTGATTTGATTAGAATAACAAAACAATTCTCTAAGAGCAGAAAAATCTTCAATCCCTGTCAAATCAGAGATTGAACTAGATGTAACATTCAAATAAGTAATGGTATCAATTCCAGCAGTTTCTACGTAGTCATCAAACACCCAATCCACACCAAGATTTATTAATTCTTGCTCAAAATTATCATCAGGGACATAAGTCATTTGTTGCCCAAACCCAATCATTGGCAAGCAAAGTAATATGAGTAGTAGTTTTTTCATTCTTAAATTTTTAATTATACAAATATAATTATTTTACAAAAAATCCATAAAGAGTAGAGCCGCTTCCACTCATAGCAGCATAAATAGCGCCCTCCTTATAAAGTTGTTCTTTTATGCTTTGGAGTTTCGGATGTTTAATAAAGATGCTTCTTTCAAAATCATTTTTAATCTTTCCTTTCCACTTTTCTATAGGGAGTTTTATTAGTTCTCTTAAAGGATTTTTTGGTATTTTTGGACTAACTCCTGCATAAGCTTCTGCTGTTGAAATATGAATCCCAGGCATTACCAAGCGTATTTCAAAGACACTTAGATCCAAATCAATATGGCTTAGTTTTTCTCCAATCCCTTCTACCAATGCTGGTCTATCATCAATAAAAAAGGGGCAATCAGCACCTAATTGTAAAGCATATTTCTCTAATTTTTTACTGCTAATCTCCAATTCAAATAACTCATTGAGTCCTTTTAAAGTAAAAGCAGCATCAGCCGATCCCCCTCCTAGTCCAGCTCCAATCGGTATTTGCTTATGCAAATGAATATGTACATTGGGAAAAGAAAAATCCTTTCTTAATAAAGAAAATGCTTTTTCGCACAAGTTTTCCTCTTTTGGAATGTCAACACCACTACTTTCAAATAAGAAATGTTCTTTCTCTGTTATTTCCAAAATATCAGCACAAGAAGAAACCGGATAAAAAACAGAAGAAATATTATGATAACCATCTTCTCTTTTACCAAGAATATTCAGCCCTATATTTATTTTTGCATGTGGAAAAAGTATCATCTAAAATTAGTTTTCAACAACAAAGGTAATCACATCCTTTTTTTTGGCGTAAGAAATATCATTTTATTTAACTTTGTTCCCCTTATTAATTTTTAACTATGGAATATTTAGACTTTGAGAAACCTTTAGAAGAGCTTGTTCTGCAAATGGAGAAAGCACAAGAATTAAGCAAAGAAAGTGAGGTGGATCTAAGTGCTACCATCAAGGGTTTAGAGAAGAAATTAGAAAAATGCCGTAAGGATATTTACAGAAATTTGAGTCCTTGGCAAAAGGTGCAGCTCTCGCGCCATCCAAATCGTCCTTATACTTTGGATTATATTCAGGTAATTACAAAAGGAGATTTTGTAGAGTTGCATGGCGATAGAGGAGTAAAAGATGACAAGGCAATGATTGGTGGTTGGGGAACTATTGATGGAAAATCGGTCATGCTTATCGGCCAACAAAAGGGGCGAAACACTAAACAAAGACAGTATAGAAATTTTGGTATGTCCAACCCAGAAGGATACCGAAAAGCACTCCGATTGATGCGAATGGCTGAAAAATTTGGCAAGCCAATAATTTGCTTAATTGATACCCCAGGCGCATTCCCAGGATTAGAGGCAGAGGAAAGAGGACAAGGAGAAGCCATTGCCAGAAACATCATTGAAATGCTACAAATTAAGGTGCCTATTATTTGCATTATAATTGGGGAAGGCGCTTCTGGTGGGGCATTGGGCATTGGGGTTGGCGATAAAGTATTGATGCTCGAAAATACTTGGTATTCGGTTATTTCTCCTGAAAATTGTTCTACCATCTTGTGGCGTAGTTGGGATTACAAAGAGCAAGCAGCTGATGCGCTAAAACTTACAGGAGAGGATATGCTAAAAAATAAATTGGTGGATGGAATAATTAAAGAACCAATTGGCGGAGCACATGCATTCCCTGAAAAAATGTATAGAATCTTGAAAAAAGAAATTATAAGTCAGATTGACGATTTAGCAGACTTAGATGCTGAGACATTAGTAGAAAACAGAATGACTAAATTCTCAAAAATGGGAGTGACAAAAAATTAAGAAATGGCAAAACAGACTACAAGAAAATTAAAAAGTGTAAATGGTAAAATTGATGGGAAACTTCCGCCTCAGGCTATTGAATTAGAAGAAGCAGTTTTAGGCGCATTGATGCTAGACAATGAAGCGCTTTCAGATACCATTGATATTTTAAAGCCCGAATATTTTTACAGAATGGAACATCAAAAAATATTTGATGCCATCATTGTTTTATTTAACGAAAGTAAGCCAGTCGATATTCTTACCGTTATTGAACAGCTGAAAAAAATGGGGGCATTAGAAAATATTGGTGGTGCTTTTTACATTACTGAACTTACAAATAGTGTGTCTTCCTCAGCCAATACCGAATACCATGCACGAATAATTGTAGAAAAATTTATCCAACGCTCACTCATTCAAATTTCCAGTAATATCATAAAAGATTCCTTTGATGAAACCATTGATGTATTTGATTTGTTGAGTAAAGCCGAGCAAAATTTATTTAGCGTAACGGAAGGAAGTTTGAGAAAAAGTTACGATAAAATGAGTGTACTGATTACTAATGCCATACAAAGTATTGAGGAATTAAAAAACAAAAAAGATGGGCTAAGTGGTGTCCCTTCTGGTTTTTCAAAATTGGATCGCGTAACTTCAGGTTGGCAAAAATCCGATTTAATTATTATAGCAGGCAGACCAGGTATGGGGAAAACAGCTTTGGCACTTACCATGGCTCGAAACATTGCCATTAATCATAAATCTCCGATTGGGATTTTCTCTTTGGAAATGTCTTCCGACCAATTGGTAAACCGACTAATTTCAAGCGAATCTGAAATACCATCAGGCAAACTAAGAAAAGGAAATTTAGAGGAATATGAGTTTGTGCAATTGCATGAAAAAATTAGAGATTTAGCAGAAGCGCCCATCTATATTGACGACACGCCAGGACTTTCTGTTTTTGAACTCAGGGCAAAAGCCAGAAGGTTGGTAAAAAATCATGGCGTTCATATTATTATTGTCGATTATTTACAACTAATGACTGCCGGAGGAAACAAAAGCGGAAACAGAGAACAAGAAATCAGCACAATATCCCGCTCCTTAAAAGGAATAGCCAAAGAATTAAAGATTCCTGTCATTGCACTTTCGCAAGTAAATAGGGGTGTAGAATCCAGAACTTCAACCAGCAAACGGCCAATACTTGCCGATTTGCGTGAATCAGGAGCAATTGAGCAAGATGCTGATATTGTTACTTTCATTTATCGTCCTGAATATTATAAAATCTATGAATGGGAAAACTCAGATGATTCAAGAGGACAGGCGGAAATAATTATTGCCAAACACCGAAATGGATCCTTGGAAAATATTCGACTCAAATTTATAAGTAACTTAGCAAAATTCTCAGATCTTGATTATTTTGATGGCGTGAATGTGGATGGAAGTCTTGGGGATGAGCCATCATTTATTTCGCATTCATCAAGCATGAATGATGATAAATAAGAAAAATTTCTTACTGATAATTCTCCTTTTCTTTTGCTCTAAATTGTGGGCAGCATACCTACTCATTCCAATGGATGAGGGACAAAAAAACCATCTGAAAGCATACGGAATTGCCTATTACACTTTGCAAAATGACATAAAAGTAGATTGGCTACTAAATTACAGAGGAGGGAGCTTTTTGATAAAACATTATCCTGAAATTGAAAATGAATGTAGTATCAGAGGAGTAAGTTATGAGGTTATTGCAGATGTGCAATCCACTCAAATCTTGACTTCCATTGCAAGCCCAGAAGTAAATCAAGATGTAGTAAGATTGGAAAAAGTACCAAAAGTGGCTATCTATTCTCCAAAAAATAAACAACCCTGGGATGATGCTGTTACTCTTGCCTTAAAATATTCTGAGATTCCTTATGAGGTAGTTTATGATGAAGAAGTATTATCAGGAATACTCCCACTTTTCGATTGGTTACATCTTCACCATGAAGATTTTACTGGTCAATACGGTAAGTTCTATGTTTCTTTCAAGAATGCAACTTGGTACAAAGACCAAAAAAGAATGTATGAGCAAGCGGCTAACAAAGCGGGGTTTTCAAAAGTTTCTCAGCATAAACTTGCTGTTGCCAAAAAGATTAAAGAATTTACTTTTGGAGGCGGTTTTTTATTTGCCATGTGTTCAGCTACCGATTCCTACGATATTGCATTAGCTGCTGAAGGAGTGGATATTTGCGCACATATGTTTGATGGTGATGCTCCTGACCCAAACGCACAAGAAAAATTAAACTTTGAAAAGACTTTTGCTTTTAAAGGTTTTACTTTGGTTAAAAACCCTAACCAGTATGAATTTTCCTCTATTGACGCAACCCAAACTAGAAGGATAAAAAGAGAAATTGATTTTTTTACACTCTTTGATTTTTCAGCAAAATGGGATCCTGTTCCTACCATGCTCTGCCAAAACCATATGCAGGTAGTTGCAGGATTCATGGGGCAAACCACTTCTTTCAAAAAAAAGTACATAAAATCGAATGTATTAATTATGGGAGAAACAAACGCCACAAATGAAGCGCGCTATATTCACGGAAAATTTGGCAATGGTACCTGGACTTTTTACGGAGGACACGACCCTGAGGATTATCAGCATAAAGTAGGAGATCCTCCAACCGATTTGAACTTACATCCAAACTCGCCAGGATACCGTTTAATCTTGAATAATATTCTATTCCCTGCTGCTAAAAAGAAAAAGCAAAAGACATAGAATTTATTAAATCCAAAACAAAGAAAGTCCTGTTTTTTTCAAAACAGGACTTTCTTCTATAGGGCGGCAACTACCTACTCTTCCAGATATCACTCTAGTACCATCGGCACAACTAGGCTTAACTTCTCTGTTCGAAATGGGAAGAGGTGGACCCTAGCGTTATAGTCACCATAATATTTTTAAGTATTATGACATAAATCGTAATGAATATATATAATTATTTTCAAAGTCTACGGGTAATTAGTATCACTCAGCTGAATGTATTTCTACACTTACACTTGTGACCTATCAACGTCATCGTCTATAACGACCCTTAAAAGAAATCTTATCTTGAGATGAGTTTCGTGCTTAGATGCTTTCAGCGCTTATCTCATCCGAACGTAGCTACCCTGCAATGCAGCTGGCGCCACAACAGGTACACTAGAGGTTCGTCCATTCCGGTCCTCTCGTACTAGGAATAGGTTCTCTCAAATTTCTAACGCCCACAACAGATAGGGACCGAACTGTCTCGCGACGTTCTGAACCCAGCTCGCGTGCCACTTTAATGGGCGAACAGCCCAACCCTTGGGACCTTCTCCAGCCCCAGGATGTGACGAGCCGACATCGAGGTGCCAAACCACTCCGTCGATATGAGCTCTTGGGAGTGATCAGCCTGTTATCCCCGGAGTACCTTTTATCCTTTGAGCGATGGCCCTTCCATGCGGAACCACCGGATCACTATGCCCGACTTTCGTCTCTGCTCGACTTGTAAGTCTTACAGTTAAGCACCCTTATGCCATTACACTCTACGCACGGTTACCAAACGTGCTGAGGGTACCTTTGGAAGCCTCCGTTACTCTTTTGGAGGCGACCACCCCAGTCAAACTACCCACCAAACACTGTTTCCCTTTCAGGATTAGAATCCAAATAAATAAAGGGTGGTATTTCACTTATTGACTCCACCACTCCTAGCGAAGCAGCTTCAAAGTCTCCCACCTATTCTACACATTATTTACTCGAAGTCAATGTTAAGCTGTAGTGAAGGTTCACGGGGTCTTTCCGTCCCGTTGCGGGTAATCGGCATCTTCACCGATACTACAATTTCACCGAGCTCATGGCTGAGACAGTGCCCAAATCGTTACACCATTCGTGCAGGTCGGAACTTACCCGACAAGGAATTTCGCTACCTTAGGACCGTTATAGTTACGGCCGCCGTTTA
>Ga0208129_1000867_pt1 | contig 12517 bp, 12 predicted proteins | sample ETNtaG_13_FD_185759 | JGI IMG/M metagenome (GOLD analysis project Ga0208129, IMG submission 185759) | Marine microbial and viral communities from oxygen minimum zone, Eastern Pacific Ocean - ETNP201306PF47B (SPAdes) (version 2) | ecosystem: Environmental > Aquatic > Marine > Oceanic ...
TGTGTATGTAGGTGGTGTACCTACATTAGAAAGAGTTGTAGAAGCTACTGTTATAGCTCCAATAGTAGGAGTTGTAAAACTAGGAGATGAAGGTGGTATTGGAGCAGTAGATGCAATTGTTAAATTAGAAATTGTTGGAGTTGCTCCAAGAGAAAGTACAGGTTTTGTATATGCTGGAGCAAAACTCGATGGGTCTACAATAGCCTGTGATGAAATCGTTGGAACTGCTGGAACTACAGCAGATATAGATAAAGCTCCCGGGTCATTATCTCCAAAATCACCTAAAGTCCAATAATCATTAAAAGCTATTTGAGATGAAACAGGTTTAATATATGTTGGAGCAGTACCAGTATAAGTACTAGCAACGCCTATAACAGCAGTTGTAAATACAGGAGCAACTGCATCCAACGCACTATCAATAGAAGTGAATGTAACTGATGTTAAAGATGGAGTAGCAGGGGAAACTGGAGGAGCATCTATTATTCCATTAGCAAGGTCTACATTAGCTTGTATTGCATCAAGAGCAGTAGCTATTTGACCGCTGTTATATGCAGCTGATAAATTTTTTGCCTCATCAAACTCTGAACTAGCCTCTACGATAACATCATCAACCTTATCTAGCTCGTAATTTATAGCAGTAAGTGCTGTAGCAAAGTCACTAGAATTATCAGTCTGTGTAACTATTTCAGCTACCTCTGCTTTAGCTAAACCAACTTCAGTAGTTATAGCTCCCAAAGCTGTATTTAAAGCGGTGTATTCATCGGGATATGCGGTTGCCCATGCTGTCCCACTAATTGTAGTAGTGGGTGAAGCATAGGACGGAGCTGTAGTGCTAAAACTTACAGTAGATGCTGTAATTGTCGGTACATCTGGAGGCACTGCAGCTATACTTAAATCGCTCACGTTAATAATAGACGGAACCGCTGTCCTCGCCGCTGATATGGGAGATGTAGCAGTAGCGCTCACCTCAACAGCAACCTCATCAAATTCATCATTTGCTAAATCTATAACATTATCAACTTTATTTAACTCAGTAGCTATAGCGGCTAAAGCAGTATTAAAAGTGCTACTGTTATCAGTCTGAGTTGCGAGTTCAGCTGCTTCAGTTTTAGCAAGAACAACTTCTGCTTTCGCAAGAACTAAATCAGCATCTATCTTATCACATACAGATTGAGTTTCATCTAATTCAGTATTCATAGCTGTGAGGGCGGTGGTAATGTCAGCATTTGATGACTTGTCACCTAAAACATTCTGTAAAGATTTTATAGACGCATATAATGGAACTAAATATTCAGCTTCATCTGGGAATACCGATATTGCTGAATCTCCGTAAGCCACTGATGGATATTGGACTTCTGAATATGTAACAGAACCCCCAATAGGTAAAACATCCAATGAGTTATTTTCAACATAAAATACAGGGTCTGTAATGGTAGCATAATTCATATCCTCATTATCTGAAAAACGCCCTTTCTGCAAAGCATCGACTTTTCTGCACGGCTGATTAATATCACCGTCACTTCTAAATACACGAAGAACTTTACCAGTATTCAATGTATCTGCAGTACCAGATGTGAAAGACTGTGAGGATGCACATAAATCTACCAGATTAGCTGGCAATACATTTATAACTTCTTTAGCGCCATCCGTAAGAAATTGAGTTAACTCGGTTTGAGTTGGAGCACTGCTACCATCTATTGAAATGCTTGTTAAACCTTCTACCTGAGCTTCAAAAGTCGCCATTACGTACTCGCTACAAAAACTTCAACATTGACTGCGTTAGAGCCGGGTTGAACCACAAGACTATCTAAATCTACAAGGTTTGTCACTAAACCAGCGGCATCATCATCAGCCCCTATACCATCTTCAGGCGAACCCATAATAAAACTTTTACCAGCTTCCATTAGAATAGTAGCTGACATATCAGCACCAGAATCATCTTCACCAACATCTATCTGCAAACTCAATTTTACACTGTTAGAACTATCTAAATTAGTTACTCTAATATATTTTACATCTTGAACATCTAAAGCCGAATCATAAGCAACAGCCCCACTTACATTTCCTACAGAACTTCTAAATCTAGCCACAGTAGTTTCATTGTTAGCTGGGCATGATACTATTCTTTTAAATATCTCATCAATACTTGAAATCTCCAAAACTCTCTTAGAGCTATAGTCTTGATTATCAAGTATAATATCTTCTTGTATTTTAACTTTTAATGTTCCAGCCATTATCGTTTCCTATTACATTTATATTTCTTTACAACTTTAAGCGTAGCCTTAAACGTTCCCACGTATCTCGCCCCCTTTTGATTCTATGTCCTCACCCATAGTCGTTACCTGAAAATCAATCTGGTCTTTCCTAATAGCTGTAGCAAAACCCGCTTCTCTTATTATGATAGCAGGGCTAAACAAAGGTTTATTAGCCCTCTTACCGCAACTGCGACAGTAGAACCACCCCTCCGAGTTGTCTTTATTACAGTGCTGACAGGACATTAAGCCCCACCAACCACCATAGTTAGTATTCTGTCACCAGCTAATTGAGTATGAGTAATGGATAGAACTTTATTACTAGTCGAATCCAAAGTGGCAATATAATCTTTAACATCTCTTGCCATCGTACCTGTATCACCAGTTTCAATACCGGGGTTACCGGAATGAATGAATACTTTTACTTTTACATTGCCATAAACAGCCATGTTTTCTCCAGTCTCAAATTATAAAAATTTTAGGATGTTCGGGGACTGCCTTTTATTGACAGCCCCCACAGAATCCAAATCTGTTTACCCTTATTTATTCAGGTTTAGCTTATAGTAATGTGCGCAACATCATGTGCTACTGCATTAGCGTAGAAATATACGCCATCACAAAACAACTCACATTTATCGCCAAGTTGTGAACCACTAATGAATACTATTTCGTCAACTGCTGTTGAATCTGTGGAAGAACCTGCTCCACCATCTCCACCAGAAGTATATCCAACTATAGTATCTTCATCTGTATTATTAGCTATTGTAACTGCGTTACTACCAATATCTACATTAATGAATATTACATTCCAACCTGCACCTGCTGTAGCTGCTAAAGGTAGAGTAATTTCGTATGCACCACTATCTTGGTCAATACCAAATACTTTTCCTGAATCCGCAGCGGTCAGCGTACGGGCAACTGTGATAACCTCATACTTGTTAGCAATATCACTAACACCACTATTTTGTTCTAAATAAGCACTTCTCATTGTTCATTACCCCCTATTAAGCGTATGATTCAAAGTTTAGTAGAGCATGAGCTTCAGGAAGAGACACTTCAAGGCCTGATTCTGTAAGAATCATATCTTTCCGTAAGTCTTCGTCAGCTGCCTGAACATTTGTCTGAATGCTTGTATCTCTGTTTACACCATTTCCAACAAGTGGACGGTAAGCCACATTATCAAGGTCTACAAGACACATGAATGGAGCGGCGTTGCCCCTAAACAATGGTTCCTTAACCAAGGTTAAGTCTCCATGAATAGTGTTAAGCTTCATCACTTTATGTCCATACGAACCATCTTCTTGAGCCATCAAAGGATGACTGACGTGATAGGCAGAGGACAAGAAAGTATTAGAAGAACCTAACTTGTTGAAATAGGATATTACAGGAAGTGAACATAGAGCAAGTTTTGAAGAGCCTCCTCCACGAGCGGGGTCAAATATAACCTCAAGGTCTTTTAGTAACACATCATACGTAGATTCACTATCAACACGTGTGGAAAAATAGCCCTTGTCTTCTGCATAAGACATTTGCGTAGTTCCCCCCACAACCTGTGACTGTGAGTTTTTAATGATGTGTCCAACAATACCATCGGTGTAATTGATTCCACCAACAGAGCAACTCATGCCAAAAAGCATGGCTCTTTCAATGTCCACTTTATGTTCGCGAAGCTTCAGGTTCCAGATTCTATCCCATTCACTTGAATAACCACGATAATGCGTGGCCCTTGCGGTATTAGTCAGTTCACATGCAGTTTTAAAAATCTGCGTGTAAGCTGAACCATTATCAAGTTCACGAGACCAAGAATCGGGAGAACCAGAACCTTCTTCGAATGCACTTCCGATAACTGTACATTTGTCACCATCTACACCGCCAGTAGTACTGCCGGATGCAGCGTCAATTGTACGACCAGTAAAGGTGGTTTCTGTACCTGTATCTACTGGAGCACTTTCAATTCTTACAACTGCCCATTCGGGCTCATTTGTAGAACCGTTAGTTTCTCCTACAGTAAAAACCATACCCTTGATAAGCCAATCAACAGATGCACCAGAACCGTCATCAACGGTATACGTAAGATTACTGCCCTGCGCTGGAACAGTATGAGTAGCATCAAGAGCAAAGCTCCTGTCTGTCATCTGAATCTTATTTCGGTCTTTTAACCATCGGAATTGCGGGTCATCCGTTGGAACTTTTGCAACCTTGGACAGGTAGACAAAGAACGGAGACTCTTCAGGTGCTAAATCAGCGATTCTATCACTGAAATTATATAACCTTCTAGAGTGAACCGTGCTGTCAATAGCTGCACCGGGGTCACCAAATTTCAACGGACCGGGGTTATTATATGTTGCCATATTTTATACCCTCCCTTTTTTAATTAAAGTACACTATTTCGGCTCCCAGCCGCAACTACTCGGTCCCACACCTTTTTATCTTCGGTTTTAGGAGAACTTGTTGGCCCTCCCTGTAGAACACCAGCCGTGCGCGGCTGCTCTTTTGCGGATTGAACCGCTTGAGCCGTATCGGAAACGTTACCAGATTTGTTAACGTCTCGATATAATTTAACCAGATTCGATAAACCAACCTGTTCTTTGGGCTGTGTAACAAACTGCATAAACCTTTGAACGTCTCCATCTGTAAATTTATACGTATTACGAAGCTCATTAACTGTATTGTTGTATGTTATCTCTTCGGTCATCTGTCTTTTCTGCTCACCCAAAGCTGAATCCACTATCCCTTTCACATTTTGCATTTCTTGAGTCATGCGAAACCTGTAAGATGGTGATTCAGGATTGTAATAAGCTTCCCAAGGGTTAAAGTCCTGTTCGCTTAACGCGTTTTGACTATTTGGTTGAGCTGGCTGTTGAGGATTTGACAATCCATCTTGCAGTGTTTGTACGAGGTCTGGTCTTGATTCCAATAAATCACCCAGAGGTTCAAGGCGTTGAAGCTTTGAATTATCTGATTGTGATTTATCATACATGGACTGGAACTTTTTAGCTTCCAGTTCCCAATCTGTTGCCGGAACCGTTTCGCTAATAACTTCCTGTTCGGGTGCTGAAAAATCAACAGATTCTCCAGAAACCGGTTCTTCAGTTATCGGACCTTCCCGTACTACTTCCCGCACGATATCCATATCGGTTACCTCAATATCGCCAGTGTCTTGTGTTGCCTGTGTCTGTGTTACGTCCATTTTATCTGTCCCTTCAGATGTCTCTTAAGCTTCTGGAGTTGAACTAGCTTCTTTTGATACATTTGCTAATTTCTCCGCTTCGAGCTTCACCTTATTTTGTAGATTATTTAGTTGAACTCTCCTGTCAGATTTGGCGTCTGATGCAATATCTGCGAGTCGAGATTTAAATTTCTCAACCTCAACCCGTTTTCTATCATGCACAGACTCCCTCTGGGCTGTCTGGAGGTCTCCCTCCAAATTCTTTATTTGTTCCTGCATCGCCTGAACCTGCTGCATTAACTGCTGCCTCTCCTCTGTGCGACGCAAGATACCTTCTTTATCAAATATTTCTGGATTCTTTTTCAATACTTCCACCTTGTCTACAATACCCATCTGGTAAGCTTCCATATATACCCCGAGTTCCGCCCATTTATTAGTGGGCAATGTAGAACCGGGTTCTATGCGTAAATCATGCTGACCGAGATTGTGACGTTCTTTTTTAATATCAAGGATGGCGCCAATCTTATCATCATAGTAGTTTGCCATAACTTCTGTAATATCGTTATTAGCCTGCACCAGCCTGAATATTTTCTTATATGTATAATGTCCTTTAGAAAGATTGTATATAACTTTACCAAGCCTGTTAATACTAAATTCAATATCGCGCAGTTTAGACTTGGGGCGTTCTGTTCCAAGCGCAATCATGCGTTCCGTACCTTTTACTGTTTCCGGCGCCTTTTCAGCAAACCCGTGCATCATTTCAGGTAAACCAAAAGTAAAGTCAATATAAAACTCACACTGCTGTATTAGTTTATAAAATTCACCTGCTAACGGCTGGGGTGCTGGAAAATGCGGCTCACCCTGCGAACTGTCAACCTCTATAACGGCATTTGGGTTAGCCCAATCCCGTTCCAGTTGACCAACATCTTCAACACTGCCGAGGGGAACCAGTAGCTTTAGTCCCGCTGACGCCTGCGCGTGTGATAGTGCCAGTGACCATAACTTGTTTAATAAACGCTGCATGGGGCGGGCTCTGGAAACGTCTGACTTGGGATATGGTGTCTCTGTCCATATGTTAGGCATTGGGATAATTGGATAATGCTCTGTATTTAAGATTGATTCATAAAGCACTATCTGACCAATAGATGCACAAACCTTTATACGTGACTGTTCTATTGGTATAACTTCATATTGTCCTGCCTCGACACGCTGTTGGTTGTCCTCAATAAAACCAATATATTCCTCCTCGCTTAATACAACCTCTTCACCACTTTGCATATCCAATACACGATAAAACTTTACCCTTATCTTAAAAAATCTTTCCAAAACCTGATACTTCTGTCTCTCGAAATAATCTGAACTGTCAACTTCAGCAGGTGTGAATACCTTACGCATGTTCTTATTCTGCGAACTTGGATAATCCTCATCTATATAAGTATCCAAATCCTGAATAAGTCCATCCTCTTCCTCGCCGCTCTCCTCATTCTCATGGGAACCAAGTTCTGGATACAAGCTTACCACCTGTTCACCAGTCAATATTGTAGACAGTATCACGCCTTCAGCGTCATCATACCAGCGGTTACGTGTAGCTGGCGGCACATAAACTCTGAAAGGATTTACACAATTAAATTTTACATCACCTCTGCCAAAATCTGATTCCGGGTCAATATAAACATACAAATAACCCATACCTGTCGTAGCATAGTCATGGATAGCCTGTTTTAACTGGGCATCTCCACTTGAGTTTTCCCATACATAGCTAACAATATCCCGCCATAATGAAGCAGCTTTTACATCTGAATCCTCTCTAGGGGTAATTGTAAATGCCGGGGGACGAGAGGTTAAAACAGCTTTAAACTTTTCAATTGCCGGGCCAATCCTGTCCATAGGCACATCAGCCTGATTTCTGGAGCGTAAGTCATCTATCTCATCAGAACTAAAATGATTTCCAAGAAAGAAATCAATATCATAACGTGCCTCTGTATCCCAATCAGCTCTTGAATCTCTCCAACGACGGTATAATTCTTGGTTATGCTCTGCTCTCTGGTCTGTTTCTAATACCATTATTCTGGCTCATTTTCTAATCTTTGCAAGAGCACCTTACCAAGCAACCCGCGCAATTGAGGACTCATTGATTCAGGGTTAATTGCCCTTCTCTGTAATAAACTTCTTTGCCTTTTAGACAATGGTGTTTCCATACCAAAAGAAGCCATATAAGCAGGAGATAGTTTTGGCACCTGCTGCTTTGACATATACATTTCCCCGTTTTCCTGCCTCATTACATATTCATCAGGGGGCAATGGTGGAATTATACGCCTGTCATCCGACATACCCATTAAACTATCCATAGCATCTGAATCAATACGCTGTCCTTTACCGACACCTAATGATTTTAACATCTGCAGAGCCATACGTTTTTTATCTTCAGCGATGTTCATCTCTTCACCAGTGAATGGGTTTACTTGTCGTCCAAAATCTGCCTCGCTTGGCTCATATGGTGGTCCTTGATAAACCTGTCCACCCTCTTGGTAATTATTACCAGATTTAGGTGATTTAAAACCAATTTCTTTTTTTAGAGATTGCTTATCTATGTTTTTATATGATTGATATTCATCATAACCCAGTATAGTCTCCATACCAACCCATCCTTTATCTGGAGTATAGAACATCATACGCATAGGCGCATTCATCATTGTTGAATCATCCATATCTGGGTTTCCACTAACCCATTCACCGTCAATTAAATATTTAGGATGGTGAGGATATTTACCCATCGCTGAAAAAACTGGCTCAAGTGGACTGCCTTTGGGTATCTTATCCTTGTCACTACCATGCATCTCCATTAATTGTAGTTCTAATAATAGTTGGTCGAGAGTTTTTTTAGGTTTTTTTCCATTTTCTACCTGTCCACCGCCTTGATAACCACCCATTCCTTTTAATAGCTCAACTATATTACTGGGTTGTTCACTCCTTCGTTGAATCGCTTCTTGAGCTCCAACCATCCGTGGGTCGGTTTTTAAGGATTGATATCTCTCATCGAACAACTCCTGTTGTCCTTCAAAAGGCCCAAAGTCTTTTTCTCTATAGCCTAGTGATAAACCATAACCTCCACCTTCCGACGGTGTGCTTACAGATGCACTATATCTAGAAGGGGGGCCGTAGGGAGTAAATTCCCTTCTGAAATCAGCTGCCTGTCCTTCAAGTTCTTTCTTTAAGCGCATGTCATTCATCATACCAATCACACCGTGAAAACGAGATTTTTCACCTTCAAAATCCATGGGTCTTCCTTGTCTAGCTACATACTCTGCTTCAAGAGTACGATTTAAACCGGGGCCCCAGTGACCACCACCCACAGGTGCTTCAGAAGTTTCACCACGGAAAAAACCTTTATCGTCTACGAAGCTTCTTTTTAATCTATCTATAAATCCACCACCCTGATAGCCATATACCTCTCCACCCTGTTGATAATGTGGGGGTCTAGCATTTTGCAGGGAACTAGCTACAGTAGCGGAAGCAATCAGCTCATCAATGGCATTGTGAGCTCCACCAGCATCATTTAATACTTCGAGGTTATCAACACCAAGGGCATTGACTGCCTTTCTATTTATTACGAATTCGCCGGGCTCTAACATGGCTGGCACCACATCACCCATAGCCTGTCTACGGAAATTAGGCAGGTTTGGCATTAGATTGTATTATTGTACATTTGTCAAAAGCGAGGAATTGTAGTTAAACTACATCAAATAATATTACCACATAATATTATATAGATGCAAGTCTTTTTTAAATTATTTTAATAACGGGCTCCGGTTAACCAGTTGTATAGTTTTTTATCGGTACTTTTCTTTGTCTTTCTTTTATTACTTTTAAAGTCATCGGTTGACATTTTGGTTGACTTCGGGGCTCTGGCAAAATAGTCAGCATAATAAAGAGCATCCATGAGGTCATCGTTACGAGGCTTGGGGTGTTCAAAGAATTCATCCACTAATTCAGTCATTTCTCTTTTTATGTAAAGCTTCTTACTGTTTACTATCGGCCCTAGTGTTGTTTCAAGCCTATCTTCCTTCTTTATCCTAGCCGGCGGCTTGACACCTTTAAATAATCCGGGGGTTAATCTCTTTTCATTGGCAGACATGCGGGTAACCATATCCCTGACCATCTCCTGTGCCGCAACTGTTTCTATGGTTACGCGCCTTACAGGGGCATACTTCTTGGCGATATCCACTATTTTCTGAGGAACATCGAATGTCGGTATGCGTTCCCTGAAATATTCCAGCACATAACGGTTACTGCTTGAATCTATACCCATAACCATTATAACCTGATAATCAGATGTAGCTGTAGCTGTGGCTGCCAAGTCAACACCAATGTAAATATTAATGGGGGTTATAGTTTCATTATCTACAATGTAATTAAAACCGTTCATTAGCTTACGCTCTCCATTGTAATGCTGAATACGGTCAATCTTAAAAGCAGCGTTAGTTATATCCCGAGCGTCATTCATATACTCCTGAGCAAACTTATTCACTAAACCAGCTTCAATAAACTCCCGTTTCTTGTTTTTAAGCTTTTTAAGTGAAAACTGCTCGGGCCAAACGGACTTGCCCTCTTCTATAGCCCTGTGGAATATAACGTCCCAAGGATATGAACGCTTATTTTCCATGGCTTTCTTATACCCATCATAAGTCATCTGTAGAAAACTGTCATAATGGACAATAGTACCGGCTAACCATATCCAGCCTTCATTGCCCGGAGTTTCCTCAAGGGCGGGATATATTGTAGAAACCACCCACTTTTTGATTTCCCGGCGGCGTTCAGGGGTTTTAGTGTTTAATTCAGATTCAAAGTCATCAAGGATGATACCGGTATAACGCACATCTACCTCGGCCCTTCCTCGAAGTCTCTGGCTGGTACCTTTGGCAATTACCCGGTCACCCTTGGGTGTTACTAAATCCTTCTCCGTCCAACGCTTTCCGAAGCTGCCGCCATCCATATTACCAAAATAGTACTTTATCATTTTATTATCCTCAAAATGACTGCGCAGGTACTTCAGGTGGTCGATAGCCTGTCCCTGTTCTTCTGATACCCACGCTATGAAATTCTGGCTGTCATCGGGAGAAAAACATAATTTATGCAGAATAGCAGCTTTGGAGAGTATTGATTTCCCAAAACCACGGGGGAGGATGATGCACATACGCTGTCCGGGTCTTGTAGATATGAGCTTTTTGGATACTATGTAATGACAATCGGGAGTAGATGATTTGAGTAGAAAATCGCGAGGCAGAAAAGCTCGGCCAAAGAAAACTAAATCCTTGTATGACTTGGCTAGGATATCATCCCGCCTCGCCATTTCTTCAGGAGCTGGTATTATATTGAAGCTCTCCAGCTCTTTTTCGGGCTTTATGAGCTTCTCTTTTTCTTTTTTTATTTTCTTCGGCAAGTCGTCTTTTTAACCTTTTCCTTGATTTAGCCTTTTTATTTGGCATTCCTTGATAAATTGTCAATATTTATTATTTCTTCTGTATGTTCTTTCCACGGCGTTTAATGCCCAGTAATTTATTGGTAGACCGTTTTAAGTCCCGGGCGGTATCCCTGCCCACTAAAACGGTGGTTGCTATGCTTACAGCCTTGTTAAACTTACGTAATCCTATCATTTTTTTATTTTCCTTTACGTTTGCGTTTATAGCCCCTCATGGACAAGTCTTAAAACCCTTGAACTAATTCGGCAGGAGTGTTTTGATTTTAATGGTATATAAACACCCACCCCAGTAATACGAACAAGGATATTCCCAGTAGTTATTAACTTTTGCTATTACCATCTTTAGGCGCTTCTATCATACCCGTTTCTAAACCCTTCAGCTGTTCTTTCGAAAAACCGGTGAATTCCTGAAACATGGCAATTGTATCCGTTTTCTTCTCGGTTGATAATAAACCGGCTATCTTCATCAATGTCTCAATAGCACGAAGCTTGTCAGAATCGCGAGAACCGGTCTTATCAACGATTGTCTTCGCCGCTTCCAGTAAATATACCTTGGTAATGCCAATATCATCCAGAAGTAACTCAATCTCTTTGTTTATCAATGTTCTTATCCTCTTTTGTCTTAAAAATAGCTTTGAACGCTTTATAGCGTAATCCTTGGAGTTCGTGGGAAACGCGCGCATGTATGCCTGCGGCGGTTCCATGCCGCTGGCAACAAGCTTTGCGAACATGCGTTCACGGTGAGTAAGATACTGCTTGTTACCCCTCCCACCTCCAAATGTGTAAATGTTCTTCGGCGGGCCACCTTCTAACTTGTAATCCTTGGTAACATAGTATGTTCCAAGTAAAGTCCGCACATATGGCGTCTTTTTATTGTATTGAGTACTCTTTATTACCGCCCGCTTTAAAATACCTAATACCTGTCCATCATCTGTTAAAGCCCAATCCCCCTCTTTAGCACTCCGCCAATCTGAACAAACACTGCCAGCACCCTCATGCTCCTTGAATTCGTCAATATTATTGTATATCCGGTGCTCTGTATCCTTTATCGTCTTTGTATACAAATTAGGCCACTCCGCCTATAGGTAGAAAATCAAGATAAGTTAATAAATCCGGGGACTCAATATCATCAACTAACATCAATATCTCGGATATGAATACAAAATCGCCGGTATCTCTGAACTTCTCAGCTAAAACCTTTAATAACTCAATCTGGTCTCCAAGTGTGAACCCTATATCATCTAAATAGTAATCCATACCCCTAAATTAATATAAAAGTATAATACGATTCAATCCCTATTATTAAAAATAAATTATATTTTACTTGACAAATAAACTATACTATAATAAATTCAACCGCCCGAAAGGGCGATAATATAATAATTACTATCTATTACTATAGTATTACTATATTACTATTATAGTACTATATTAATATATTACTACTATATTACTATTCCACATACTATACTATATTACTACTATAGTACTATATTACTATAGTATAATATATTACCCGCGATAAAAAAAAGAGGCAAATCCTGAAAAAATTGAAAATAATATATAATTATGGGTGCGTCTCTTTTATTTATATGGTATCCCCCCCTATAGCCAATT